>Ga0315275_10000102_pt1 | contig 65219 bp, 67 predicted proteins | sample YL17G03_0_MG_FD_205557 | JGI IMG/M metagenome (GOLD analysis project Ga0315275, IMG submission 205557) | Sediment microbial communities from Yellowstone Lake, YNP, Wyoming, USA - YL17G03_0 | ecosystem: Environmental > Aquatic > Freshwater > Lake > Sediment | place: USA: Wyoming | collected... | reverse complement strand
CAAATGGCGGAAAACGCAAAGACACTGATGTTCGGCCATGTCATTCCGGAAATGAATCACAACGAACTGGTGGGATGGAACGTGCTGAAAGACCAGATGCGCGAGATGCAGGTCATCTTTCTCCGTGACAGGGAAGACCACCGCAGGGTGACCATGCGCATGGACTTCACCCGCGGCATCATTGCCAATTCCACACCACGCATCGCGGAAGCCTGGAGTGAAGGCACGTCACGCCTCGCACGCATGTTTTCCCTGGTTCAGCTCGGTGACTGGGTTAGCTTCTACCTCGCCATCCTCCACAATGTCGACCCGACGCCCGTGGAGGTCATCGACCAGCTGAAAGAGGAGCTCGCACGGACATGACAAGGGAACAAAAGATCGCGGCGCTGGTAGCGCTGGTCACCCTCGCCTTGATCCTGATCGTGACGGTTTTCCGGAACGGCACGTCGTGGTGAGACTGTGACGACGACCCGCCTGCGGGCACCCCGGTTGCTGCTTGCCACAGGGTCTGTGGTTGCTCTGCTCGTTGTGCTCCTGCTGGCGGAGTTCGTTGTCCGCCTCGTTGCGCCGCAGATTCTGTTTGCCGGGACCGACCGGCGGCTCATGAGGGAAAACGCCTTCGGATCAACCTACGGCTGGGTCCCCGACGCCACCGGAATCTGCATGGGGAAAACCGTTTCCATCGGACCCGATGGCTTCCGGAACCTGCCCCCCCACACGGGGCATGCATCCCTGCTGCTTCTTGGAGATTCGGTGACATTCGGCCCCGGCCTGGAGGCTGACTCAACATTCGCGGGGATGCTCCAGCATTCGCGCCCCGACATTCACATTATGAACAGTGCCGTCATCGGGTATTCCCTCGAGCACTACCGGGATGTCCTTGCCTCCCTTGTTCCGCGCGATTCCACCATCCGTCAGGTCATTCTCTGCTATTCATTGAACGATTACGAGCCGACTATCGCTCTCGGCCCGGAGCCTCAGTCCTTCCTGTGGCACATCGCCTCATTTCTGCGCGAACACTCAACACTGTACCTGTTTCTGAAGAATCTCTTCTTTGATCGCAGCGAGACATATTTCCTGCATGATTATGCCCACTACCGTTCACCGGGGGTTGCGGCGACACTGAATCTTCTGGACAGCGTCGTCACACGGGCGCAGTCCGGAGGAATCCCCTGTACCGTCCTTCTCCTCCCGTGTGAATATCAGCTGCGCAAGCGGGATAAACGGTACCTGCTGCCCCAGCAGGTCGTCACCGCTTTCTGCCGCACCCGGAACGTTGCCGTCATTGACGCCTATCACGCTTTTACCGATGACGGCGGTCCCTCAACCGCGTATTTCCTGTACGGGGACCACATGCACCTTTCCGGCCGTGGACACAGGGTCGTGTTCAGACTGCTCTCACCGGAGGTCCGTCTGTAAATCTTGAAATTTCCGTTGAATCTCGTTACCATTCCGTGTGTTGCGTGCAGCTCCTGAAGGGACCGCCATGAATTGCCGACGCATTCGGGCATACCTGATTTCGACCTTCCTTCTTCTCCCCTGGGCACACCCTGCAGACGCCCAATTCTACTACTTCGGCCGCAACAAGGTCCAGTACACTGACTTCGCGTGGGAAGTCCTCAAGACCGAGCACTTCGACATCTACTACTATCCCGAGATGAAGGACCTGGCTGAGCGCGGCGCGTTCTTCGCGGAAGAAAGCTACTCCGCCCTCGAGATGAAGTTCAACCACACGCTTGCGTCACGAGTACCGCTCATTTTCTACAGCACGCACCTCCATTTCCAGCAAACAAACACCATCGGAGGATTTCTCCCCGAAGGTGTCGGCGGGTTCTTTGAATACATGAAAGGACGCGTGGTCATCCCGTTCGACGGTTCCATCGCCCAGTTCCGGCATGTGATCCGGCATGAGCTGGTGCACGTGTTCACTACCAGCAAGGTGTTCCGCGTCCTTGCCGACCATCGCAGACCCCAGGACACCTTTCCGCCGCTCTGGTTTGCCGAAGGCCTCGCGGAATACTGGTCCTCTGACTGGGATACGCAAGCGGAGATGGTCATGCGCGATGTCGTCCTCAACGACATTGTTGTTGGCTTGAGCGACATGGATCGTATATACGGATCCTATTTGATGTACAAGGAGGGGCAGGATGCGCTGAGGTTCGTCTCCTCGACGTACGGTGAGGAGAAGATTCTTCGCCTCCTGGAGAATATCTGGAAAGATGCGTCCTTCAACAACATCTTCAAGATCACCATCGGGAAAAATTACCGCGAGTTTGACGAAGAATGGTTGTACGCCCTGAAGAAGCGGTACTACCCTCTCCTCGCAACGCACGACGCACCGAGCAGGGTCACTCGTAACCTCGTCAACGAAGGGTTCAATTTCAAACCGGTCATCCTGGAACGCGATTCCCTCCGTGAAGTGTATTTTATGAGCAACCGGACAGGATATACCGGGATCTACAAACGTCAGCTCGATGATCCGCGTCCGGAGAACGCCGGGACCCCCGTCGTGGAAGGCGAGAAAACCGACGAGCTGGAGGCATTCCATCCGTTCCGCAACAAGATCGACATCTCGCGCCGCGGGATCCTGGCGTTTGTCACCAAAAGCGGCGAGACGGACGCGCTGCATTTGTATGACATCACGTCAGGGAAGATCGTCGGCACGCATCGATTCAAAAACATCATCGCCCTCGGCTCCACATCATGGTCTCCGGACGGACGGCGGCTGGCATTCTCCGGCATCGATTCCGGCGGGAACGCGGATCTCTACATCCTCGATACCGAAACCGGCGAACTGGAGCGCCTCACGGATGACTACTACGATGACAGGGATCCGGCGTGGGATCCCCGCGGGGACAGAATCGTTTTCAGTTCAGACCGGACGCCATTCGGGTCAAACGGGAAATACAATCTCTTCCTGTACGATCTCCCAACGGGCGGGCTGAGTTATCTGACATACGGCGATGACAACTACGCGGGGCCGGCATGGTCGAAAGACGGGACAAAGCTTGCCTTCACCGCGGACATCGACGGTGTGCAGAACATCTGGGTCACGAGCTTCCCGGACAGCGTGCAGACCGCGGGACCGCGGGTCATGAAAAAGATCACGCATTTTGTCACCTCTGCCTTTGACCCCGCTTGGACCAGCGGGGGTGATCTGGTGTTTGCAGCATTTGAGAAATTCAGTTTCCAGCTCAAGATGATCCCGAACGCGCTCGCGTCGCTGGACACGGTCCGAACCGTTCGCCCGATCGTTATCGCGGACAAGGATCGGCCATGGGTCGCCCAGAGCATCGTCGGGCGATCGGAAGTGAAACGGTTCCGCTATGAAGGTGACTACAGCCTGGATGTGGCGCAGAGTGCAGTGTCGACATCGCCGGTCTTCGGCACCACGGGCGGTGCGTTCTTCAGCCTGAGCGACCTCCTGGGCGATGACCAGTACAACTTCCTCATTTATAACACGGCACAGGCGTCTTCAGAACTCCTCTCCAGTTGGAATATTGCCATCTCGCGTGTCTCGCTCCGTCAGCGGACAAGCTACGCGTACGGCATCTACCGCTTTTCCGGCCCGCGGTACGACATCACAGCGCGGGAAGAATACTACTACGAACGCGTCTATGGTGGATTTCTTGCTCTGAGTTTCCCCTTGAGCAAGTTCCAGCGTATCGAGACCAGCGTGAGCCTCAGTAATTCAAACAAGGAGATCGATATCGGCATCGAAACGCGGAAATCCCTTCTCCTCTCCAACGCGCTGACGTTCGTCCACGACAATTCACTCTGGACTTCCAGCGGCCCGATTGACGGCCGCAGATATCTCCTGACATTGGCCTACACGACTGACATCCAGTACTCGAATACGAACTACTACAGCATCATTCTCGACCTCCGCAACTATGTGCGCGTCGGGCTTCGCAGTGCACTGGCAACGCGGGCCTGGCTCTTCTACAACGACGGAAAGGATTCGCGGAGATTTGTGATGGGTGGAAGCTGGGACCTCCGCGGTTATCCCCGGTGGTCTATCAGGGGGGAGAAACTCTGGCTGTTCAGCAACGAACTCCGATTCCCATTCATTGACCGGTTTGCGATTGTGTTTCCGTTCGGCGGGGTTACGTTCTCAGAGATTCGCGGCGCGCTCTTTCTGGACACCGGCGGCGCATGGGATAAAACCTATACGCAGACCCTTGGCAGCTTCGGTGGAGGATTGCGGATGAACTTTGGCGGCGTCCTTGTGCTGCGGTATGACGTTGGAAAGCTGATGCTTGATAATCTTTCGCATCTCTCGCAGGGTTGGTTTCAGCAGTTCTTCTTCGGATGGGATTTCTGATGTCCCGAACCGGTTCCCGTCGATGGTTGCTGTTCGTCCTTATGTTCAGCGGCTGCTCAGCACTTCGCCTGGCAACCCCGCTGAGACCAACCCCTGAGGACTGGTCGACGCTGGGAGGTTCCGTCACACGCACAGGCACGCGGGCGACTTCCTTCGCTCCTCCTCTTGCGCTTGAATGGGAGACTGACATTGCTGCAGGAACAGGCCCCGGCTCTCCGGTGACTGTCGATAGTGCCATCGTGCTCGGCACCCTCCGTGGAGAACTGTACGTGATTCACTGCCGGACGGGGAAACGCCTCGGCTCCACTGTCGTCGGCGACGCCATCGGGGGGTCACCTCTTGTCTCCGGAAACACAGTGATTGTCGCGATGTCAAACCCGGTGGAATCCTTGCTCGCATTCGATCTTGCACTGGGGCGCCCTGTCTGGACAAAAGGGTATGGCGACATGGAAGTAACCCCCCTGCTCTACGGTCGCCGCCTGTACAGCGGGAACATCTACGGGACGTTTTTTTGCATCGACCCGCAGAACGGCGAGCAACTCTGGAACTACGCAATTCCGGGCAACGTGGCCATGAAGGGGATCCGGTCCTCTCCTGCTGCGGCCGGAACAATGGTGATCTTCGGGGCGGACGATGGGACGTTGTACGGAATGGATACTGCGTTGCACAAACCCCGTTGGACGGTCCCGACAGGATCTCCAATAGTCGCAAGCGTGGCGATCGATAGCGGCATGGCAGTAGTCGGCACGCTTGCAGGTATGGTGTACGCCGTCGATTGTGAAACCGGAATCGTCCGCTGGACGCACACCGCCGGCGCCTCTGTGTACGCCGGTGCAGTCCTCACGCAGAGCACAGCGTTGATTTCGACGATCGGAGGAATGGTCATGCGCTTGCGCATGGCTGACGGCTCGACACTTTGGACGAGGGACATCAGAGGACCAGTGAGCGGAGCCGCTGTTGCGACCGGAGAATACATCTACCTCGGAACGCTCGACAAGCGCTTCATTTGTCTTTCTCTGGCATCCGGGGAAGTCCTCTGGAGCACGATGCTCGAAGGCAGGGTGAAATCTGCGCCGGCTGTCGCCTGCGGTCGTTTACTCGTCACAACGGATGATCGTTCACTCCTTTCATTCATCCGGAGAACCCCATGAGACGGAAGGTCATCGCCGCACTCTTCATGGGGATAACCTGGGGCGTGGTGTTCGCCGCTCCAACCGATTCGCTGGACGTGCCGGCTCGACGGACGGGTTGTACTGTCCGGTCCACCCCTGACAGCGCGATCGTGCTGGTCGACGGCATGCTCATCGGACGAACGCCGCTTGAGCTGGACACGCTTGCGGCCGGGACGCACATCCTTCGGCTGCTGAACCCGGACAGCACCAGCTGGTTCACTGACAACATCACCGATACGATCAGCGTCGAAGCCGGTCAGCACCGCATTCTTGCGTACGTTCTTCCACAGCGGTACCTCATCAACACCATCCCCTCGGGTGCTGGTGTCTATGTTGGCGATTCGCTTGTTGGACAGACGCCGGCAATGCTTGAGTCAGGTTCTCTCCCGCCGGGGACGATGCTCACAGTACGGAAGGAGGGGTATCTGTCTGCGTCTGTGTCCTTGCTCGGGATTCGGGGAGGGTCAGTGGTTCTACCGCTGGCACCATCCCGGGGGTCGGAAGCCGAGAAGGTGCTGTCTGCCACCGCAGAGGTGGGTCCGGGAAAGAGCTCCCTGCCATTGTACATCACTGGTGCTGCTGCCGTGATCTTCGGTGCCGCGGCGGCATATTTCAAAGTCCAGGCCGACCGGAAAAACGATGAATATCTCATTTCCAGGGATGCCGCTCTTGCTGCCGAGCGTAACCGGCTTGACAGCTGGGCAGCCACGTGTACGGTGACCATGCAGGTCAATGTGGGGATTTTCATCTATTTCTTGCTTTCCAACGAACACCCAGCTACTGTAAGTCCTTGAGTGACAAGTAATTTCCTTGACTTTATGCACGCGAGCAGCTATATTTTTGTTATCAGTGCATTCTGGTTCTCCCACAACCGGTGGACCCCCCCTATCTCATGAAAGAAGCGACACTGAATCCAATATTGAAGGATGAATTGGAGTTTCTCCGAAACGTCCCGATTCTCTGCGACCTGGAGCCGATGGATCTTGAGACCATCGCCAAGGTTGGCGTGAGGAAGAAGTACAAAAAGGGGAGCATCATCCTGCTTGAGGAAGAGGCGGGAGCGGCGTTGTTCGTCATCGTGTCAGGGAAGGTGAAGATTGTGCGGATGGATGATGACGGTCGCGAGGTCATCCTCTCCATTCTGGGGGAAAGCGATTTCTTTGGAGAGATGGCAATTCTTGACGGTCTGGCTCGATCTGCCAGTGTGGTCGCAATTTCGAAATCCGAGCTGTTCATGATCCACCGGCGGGATTTCCTCAAGCTGCTTCACGATTTTCCATCCGTCGCCATCGCATTGTTGAAGGAATTGACGATGCGACTCCGGAAGGCCGACGCACAAATCAAGAGCCTTTCGTTGAAGGACGCTTCCGGCCGCGTCGCCAATGTTGTGCTCCAGCTTGCTGACGACATCGGCAGAATCCGCAAAGGCCGTGTCGAAATCGATGAGCTCCCCCTTCAGCAAGATCTCGCCAACATGGCTGGGACTTCCCGCGAAACGATCTCCCGGATGATTCATGCATTCATTCGCGAAGGACACATTGAGATCGAACGTGGCAAGCTCATCATCAACGACTATGAGAAGTTCAAGAGCCGGTACCTGTAGACCTTCGTCTGTTCTTTCACCTCAACGCGTTTTGTATGGATGGTAAAGCCGATCTCCACATCCACACAACCTTTTCCGATGGCGCCTATTCACCTCGCGATGTGTTGCAGTTGGCCGGTCGGGCCGGACTGACAACCATCAGCATCACCGATCACGACCACGTCGGTGCGATCGATGAAGCGATCGCGATCGGAAGAGATTGTGGCATTCATGTGATCCCCGGTGTGGAGCTCAGTGCGAGTGTTGGGGATGTGGATATCCATATCCTCGGCTACTTCCTCGACCACCACAACGAACGATTGCTCGAGTATCTGTCCCACCTCCGGGCAGAACGATTCAAGCGTGCCGAACGGATCGTGGGGAAACTGCACAACCTGAACATCCCCCTCCCCTTTAACGCCGTGCTCGAGCAGGCCGGCGACGGTTCCATCGGCAGGCCGCACATTGCCCATGCACTTGTCGAACACGGCCTGACACAGTCGTACTACGAAGCCTTCTTGAAATACATCGGAACCGGGAAGCCGGCATACGAGAAAAAGTTCCAGGTCTCGCCCCGTGAGGCGATCGCGCTCATCAGTGGTACGGGAGGGTTATCGTTCATCGCCCACCCGGCCAACATGGTTGACGACACGCTCCTCTGGGGTCTGATCGACGCGGGCGTTGACGGCATTGAGGTCGTTCACCCCGCCCACTCCGTTGAACGAGTGAACTACTACCGCGGGATCGCGAGCGAACACTTTCTGCTGATGAGCGGCGGGTCAGATTTCCATGGCGGGAAAAAGAATGGAACTGAAGTGCTGGGCATGTATTCCATCCCTGAATCGCAGGTGGCAATGATGCGCCGGCGGTTGCGTTGAGGAAGGGCGGCCGGGCCCCCGCAGTTCCGTCAGCACAGGCTTTTCCCCTCCACCGATTTCCAACGTGAGAGAAGGATGATTATGGTGACTACAATTGAAGGAATGCTCTCGGCGCGCGGACACTCGTACGGCATCGTGGTGAGCCGCTTCAACAGCCTCGTCACACGCCAGCTGCTTGACGGTGCACTAGATTGTCTGCGCCGTCACGGAGCGGATGACGCCGCGATCACGGTGGTTCACTGCCCTGGCTCATTCGAAATCCCGCAGGTCGCCCACCAGATGGCCGCGTCGGGCAAGTTCGACGGCATCATCTGCCTCGGGTGTGTCGTCCGCGGCGAAACTCCCCATTTTGACTACATCGCAGCAGAAGTTTCCAAGGGCGTGAGCCAGGTCGCGTTTCAAACCGCCCTCCCTGTTGCCTTTGGTGTCCTCACGACGGACACGCTCGAACAGGCACTTGAACGCGCGGGCGCGAAGGCAGGGAACAAGGGATGGGATGCCGCCCTGACCGTTATCGAGCTTGTACAGGTTGCACAGCAGTTGTCTGGAGGAAGAAAACGTACATCGAAGTGAGCGAGTGGACTGAGGGACGATGAGATCGAAGCTGTTGGGTGGGATCCTCCTAGGCCTGCTGGTTGCGGTGAGAACACACGCCGCCGGCGCCGGGTTGGGAACGTGGAAGAACTACACGAGCATGAAGAACGTGACCGGCCTCGCACGGCAGGGAACGACGTACTGGGCAAGCACGCTCGGCGGACTCTTCCAGTGGAATCCCGAGGAAGGAACCTTTGGGCAGTACACCAGCGCCGAGGGCCTCCAGGGTATCGACCTTACCAGCATCGGTATTGACCGGGATGGATCCGTCTGGACCGGCAGCTCCAGCGGATACGTCAGTGTCCTGCGCGACCCTGCCAGCACCATCCGTATCATCCCCGACATCGCAAATCTCAAGAACCAGACAAACAAACAGATCAACTCATTCTGGATGGAGGGTGATTCCATCCTGATCTCGACAGCATTCGGTTTGAGCGTCTTCCGTGTTGATAAATTCGAGTTCGGCGATACCTACACACGCTTCGGCACAATTCCCCCCAACGTCCGTGTCGGAGTGAATGCATCAGCGGTCTTTGACAATAAGATCTGGGCTTGCATCTCAGATGGCGGGACGACCAATCGCATCGCGGTCGCAAGCCTGAGTTCATCCAACCTCTTGCCCCCCGAGGCATGGACGCTGCAGACTGTCGGTTCGCCGGGAACGGTCCCGACGTCCCTCGCCATCATGAATGGTCACCTCTATGCTGGCACCTCAACCGGACTCTATCTGTGGGATGGATCAGTGTGGGTGGCCATCTCATCGGTCGGGGCACGGCCCGTCACATGCATAGCGGCGGGAACCGGGCAGCTCGCTGTGTGCACGTCGACCAACAACGTACTGCTCGTCGATTCTCAGGGAAATTCGTCACCCTACGGCACAACACTCCCGGACCACGCCTCCGCCGTCGCAGTCAACCCGGACAACCTCCCCACCATCGGCGGCGCCGGCAGCGGACTTCTGCAGTTCTCAGACCAATGGACTCAACACTACCCCAACGGTCCGAATGCCAATCAATTCTCCAGTGTTCGCGCCACTCCGGAAGGAATCCTCTGGGCTGGATCAGGACCGGCCAACGGCAGCGGAATGTACAGGTTCGACGGAACGTCATGGGTGTCGTACACACGGGCCAACAGCGCATTACCGTCGAATGAGGTATACCAGATCTCCATCGGCTGCGACGGCTCCATCTGGGGAAGTACCTGGGGCCGGGGGGTGGTTCGGTTCGCGCAGGGGCAGACAACACTCGACACCGCGAACGTCTTCGGCTTGAATGTCGGGATGGTGGGCATCCCTAACGATCTCTCGTATGTCGTGGTGAGTAACGTTGCCTGCGACAGCCGGGGGAACTCGTGGATGACGATCCTCGACGCAGCCGACAAACGGCCTCTCGCCGTACAGAAAGCAGACGGCACATGGCTCACAATGCCGGTGACCCTGGCAGGCACGCGGCTGACAACGCTGACGGGAGGGTCGGTGGACAGGAGCGTCGCAATCGATGGCTATGACAATCTCTGGATCCTCGTCCGGGACGCCGCGTTCAGGGGTGTGGTCAACATGGGAAACGGTGGAGCCGTTGATAGTGTTGCCAACGTGCAGGTGTCATCAACGAACGGCCTCCCGAGCGATGATGTCACCACCATCGTCGTCGACCGGAGTAACGACATCTGGGTAGGAACCAGCAAGGGGATCGCCATTATCCTTGATCCTCTCAATCCCAACGGTCCGGGGGGCATCGCTGCCTACAAGCCGCTCAACGGGCAGTATGTCAATACCATCGCCGTGGATCCTCTGAACCAGAAGTGGGTGGGAACGACTGAGGGGGTCATCCTCCTGTCACCTGACGGGACACAGGTGCTCGCATCGTACACGCGGGAAGGGACCGAGGGAAAACTGATTGCAAACGACGTGAAGAGCATCACGGTTGATCCCCAGACGGGAACCGTGTATTTCGGTACCGTCCAAGGGTTGTCGAGCCTGACAACGTCGGCAGCCGCCCCGGTTGCATCCTTCAACGAACTCAAAGTATATCCCAATCCCTATTTCGTCCCAGCCACATCCCTGCTCTCAGTTGACGGGCTGGTCGAGGATTCCCGCCTGAAAATCCTCACGACGGACGGATCGCTGGTCCGCGACATTGACACACCGGGGGGACGCATCGGATTCTGGGACGGGAAAGATGCAAAAGGCAATGACGTTGCTTCGGGAATCTATATCATTGTCGCGTACTCCAAAGATGGCGCACAACTGGCCAATGGGAAAGTGGCAGTGATACGGAGATGACCATGGACGGTTAAGGATTGCAATGCTTGCTCATGCCCGGTGTGCCGGGCCGCTGTCGAATCAACCAGAACGAATAACACACCATCTGTAACGAGGAGGGTAGGGACTTTGGAAAACACTGATAACAATGGCTACAAGGACGAGATCTTCACAAAACGAGTCCGGGCAGGGAAGCGTACGTACTTCTTCGACGTAAAATCCACAAAGTCGGAGAAGGATTTCTACATCACGATCACCGAGAGCAAGCGGGTCGGGGATGATGATTACGAGAAGCACAAGATCTTCCTCTACAAAGAAGATTTCGAAAAGTTCCGGGAGGCGCTGACCGAGACCGTCGACTACGTCCAGACCAACCTTCTCGTACACATTGAGGCTGCGAAGCAGGTCTGATAACTTCACCGCTCCCCCAGTGTTTCCCGGGAAGGCCGGGACAGCCTGCCCCTGGTCTTCCCTGCGGAACATAACCACCGACTTTTCAATCTGCTCTGCACAGGTTCCTTCTCCTGCGTGGTCGCTTGACTCTCTTGGGATTTGTGGGTATATTACGATGTTTTTGGGGACCAGGGGCGATAGAGCCCCTTTTCAGTGTTTTCAGGAACCCCGGCGAGCAAGAACGATGAAGATCCAGGTCGGTGGCCTCTCCGAAGGCATTCACGAGTATGATCTCCTGGTGTGTCCTGCCGATCTTGCGCTTGGCGAGGAATTCCGGTCCGACATACGCGTGCATGCAACTGTAGCGAAATCAGGCCGTCAGATGTTCCTTGATGCCCGGATTTCTGCCAGCGGAGTCTTTGTGTGTGACAGGTGCCTGGCCGACTTCACACTCCCTCTCAATCCGTCGTACCTGATGTACTACGCCAGCGAAGGAGAGGATATGGCCCGGATCGATCCATCGGAAGTCCAGGTTGTTCAACCCAACCTGACCGTCATTGACCTGTCGGAGGACGTCCGACAGACACTCATGGTGTCGGTTCCGCTCAAACTTTTATGCCGGACGGACTGCAGCGGGCTCTGTCCCCGGTGCGGGAAAAACCTGAATATGGAGTCCTGTTCATGTGCGGCCGACATGAGCGACTCACGCTGGGACGCATTGCAGTCGCTGAGAGACAAATTTTCATAGAGGAATTGAAGGAGAACGAACCATGCCCAATCCAAAACGACGCCATTCAAAGACCCGCGGCCGGAAGCGGCGGACCCACTACAAGGCGACCGCCCCCGCGGTGTCGGAGTGCCCGAATTGCCATACGCAGAAGCTTCCTCACCGAGCCTGCCCGAACTGCGGCTACTACAACGGCCGCTCAATCGTCGTGCCGAAATCATCCTGAGCAGATCCCGGTCCGTTCAGCCGCACGAACGTCACTAACGCCACACGTCCTTGGCCTCTGCAGATCCACACACTGTTATCGCAGTTGACGCCTTGGGGGGCGACTTTGCCCCGGCACATGAGGTCGCTGGTGCGTTCGAGGCTCTCGCCCAGGGTGGCGGCCGCTTTTCCATCGTCCTCGTAGGACACAGGGACCGGCTCGAGCAGGAACTCCGCCAACACGGGCCCCTTCCTGACGGTTGCACGGTGGAACATGCCCCTGAAGTAATCGGCATGCAAGACTCTCCGACCGCCGCACTCAAAGCGAAGAAGGGATCATCCATCGCTATCGGGTTGCAGATGGTGCGGGAAGGGCGAGCACACGCATTCGTCAGCGCAGGAAATACAGGAGCAGTCTTTTCGGCATCCACACTGATCCTCGGAAGGCTTGACGGTATCGGACGGCCGACCATCGGCGCGCTCCTCCCGTCGGCTCAATCTCCGTGCTTCCTCGTTGATGCCGGGGCAAATGTTGATTGTCGGGCAAGCCATCTCTATGAGTTCGGATTGATGGGGTCAATCTATATGACCACTATGCTCGGCAAAGAGTCGCCACGCGTCGGCCTGGTCAACGTCGGAGAAGAAGAGAGCAAGGGCAACGAGGTCAGCCAGGAGGCGTACCGACTACTCAAAAGCAGTTCGCTCAATTTCATCGGAAATATCGAGGGGCGGGACATTCTGAAAGGAGTCGCCGACGTCGCCGTCTGTGACGGCTTCGTCGGGAACATCGTACTGAAATTCGGCGAGAGCGTCCCCGGCTTTCTCAAAGCAAAGTTCAAGGCCTATGCAGGCGGTAATATCGTGCGGAGTGTCATCGGACTGATCGCCCGGAACGGCCTCCGTGCAGTCATGAAGGAGATGGACTACCAGGAACATGGTGGCGTTCCGATCCTGGGAGTACGCGGGGTGTCCATCATCGGCCACGGTTCCTCCACTCCAAAAGCGATGAAGAACATGATTCTGCGGGCGGATGAAATGGCGCGCCGCAGCGTGAACACGATAATTCAGGACGCACTTCGAGGATAAATGACTCAACGGCGGGCAACAATCAGTGCGGTAGGACACTACGCGCCGGACAAGATCCTCTCAAACGCTGATTTCGAGAAGATGGTGGAGACCAGCGACGAGTGGATCCGGACTCGTACCGGGATCAGGGAACGGCACATCATGGAACATGGCGCTTCGTCCGACATGGGAGCGAGAGCCATCGAGCACATGCTCGCAAACCGGGGCATCGGTGCGGACGAGATCGATCTTATCATCGCGGCAACTGTTACTCCCGACATGTTCTTCCCTGCAACCGCCTGTCTGATCCAGCACAAGGTCGGGGCTACCAAAGCATGGGGGTTTGATCTCTCCGCAGCATGCTCGGGTTTCGTGTTCGCCCTGCACGTCGGTGCGCAGTTTATCGAAAACGGCACGCACAAAAAAGTGGTTGTGGTCGGTGTCGACAAAATGAGTGCGATTGTGGACTATACCGACCGGAATACGTGTGTCCTGTTCGGCGATGCCGCTGGCGCGGTCCTCCTAGAGCCCTGCACAGACTCCATGGGCGGGATTCTCGATACGATTGTACGGATCGACGGTTCGGGTGGGCGCTATTTGCATATGGAGGGGGGCGGCAGCCTGCACCCTCCAACCCACGACACTGTCGAACGAAAAATGCACTACATCTACCAGGACGGAAAAGCGGTCTTCAAAGTGGCGGTCATCAAGATGGCCGACGTATCAGCTGAAGTCGTCGAACGAAACAACCTCACAGGCAACGACATCTCCTGGCTTGTCCCGCACCAGGCAAATCTCCGGATTATCGACGCTACGGCACAGCGGATGGGTCTCGATCACTCCAAAGTCATGATCAATATCGATCGCTATGGAAACACGACCGCGGCGACCATCCCCCTCTGTCTTTCAGAATGGTGGCAAAGCGGACAGCTGAAGAAGGGGCAGAAGATCGTCCTTTCCAGCTTCGGAGCCGGCTATACGTGGGGTGCAATCCTCCTGCAGTGGACTGCCGAAGACGCGAAGAGGCCATAAGATGGGACGGACCGCATTCATATTCCCTGGCCAGGGGTCGCAGTACGTTGGCATGGCGGCCGACTTTTACCAGGTGGACGCCTCATCCCGGGATCTGATCGCGCAGGCAGACACCATCCTCGGAGTCCCATTGAGCGCTGTCTGCTTCCGGGGGCCTGAAGACGAGCTCCGGCAGACGCAGAACACCCAGCCGGCCATCTTCCTCCACAGTATTGTGGTGCTGCGAAAATTGACTGGTGTACGACCGGACATGGTTGCGGGACACTCGCTCGGTGAATATTCCGCGCTCGTCGCCGCGGGAGCATTGTCTTTTGAAGATGCGCTACGCCTGGTCCGGCTGCGGGGCGAGTTGATGCAGCAAGCAGGCGAGGAACAGAAAGGCACTATGGCGGCAATTGTCGGATTGGCGCCAGAAGTGGTCATGAACCTTTGCCTGGAGGCTTCCGCCGAAGGCATCGTTCAGCCGGCAAATTTCAATTCCCCGGGACAAATCGTGATATCCGGCTCTGTGACAGGCGTGCGCCGGGCCGTGGACATCGCCCGGGCGAACGGGGCAAGAATGGCAAAGGAACTCATCGTCAGCGGCGCCTTCCATTCCCCCCTGATGGAGAGCGCTCGCAACGGCCTGAAACAAGCACTCGATGTCACTGCTATCCGTGACGCATTCATCCCCGTCTACGCCAATGTTACAGCCGAACCCGCGGTCAAGGAAGCGGAGATACGGGATCTCCTGTATCGCCAGCTCACAAACCCGGTCCGGTGGGAACAGACCGTGCGAAACATGATCCGCGATGGCGCCACCGACTTCGTTGAAGTGGGCCCGGGCAAAGTGCTTCAGGGACTCGTCAAGAGGACCGATAGCGCAGTGCGATTGTCAGGCTACGACAAATACTCAGATATCGTCTCTCCATGACAATGCACGCTACCGAACCGGGGTCTCTCATCGTCAAAGGGTACGTGATCACGCCCTCGCTGCTTTCCGCCGGGTACCCTGCAGGCTTGACCCCCTGTCAGTGCACCTCGACATGCTGCGAGGGCGGAGTGCACGTTGATCTGCGTGAGCGGGATGCCATTCTCGCGCAGAAAGAGATCATCAAGGCCTCTATGGATGAATCGCAGTCCACCGATGACCGGTTCTGGTTTGAGGAGGAGGAACGTTTCGACCCGGATTTTGCGACCGGCCGCTGCGTCGGAACTCGGGAGTTCACCAACAAGTGCATCTTCCTTGACTCCCATGGCCGGTGTACGTTGCAGACGGCTGCCAGCGCAGCAGGAATGGACCGCTGGGCCTTGAAGCCCCTGTTCTGCATCCTTTACCCTATCGAACTACGCAATGGTCAGGTCGGCTTCGATCCCATGCTGCAGGACGAGCAACCATGCTGTTCGGTCAGCCCGACGTTCGACACCCCGCTCTTCATGGCGTGTCGCGATGAACTGACGCACCTGCTCGGGCCGGACGGATATCAGGCCATAGAACAGCACTATGCATCACTGCAGTTCCATCAATCGGTGAGGTGAACGGTATGGCATCACTCCAGGGAAAAGTGGCGTTGGTGACAGGGGGGACCAGAGGAATCGGCAAGGCAATTGTGCATGCGCTCGCAGAGGCCGGAGCACGTGTGGCCTTCACGTACAAAAGCTCCGATGCAGCGGCACAGGAAATCGTCACTCAGCTGTCGGCAAAGGGTCACACCGTGAAGGCGATTCACTCTGATGCTTCTTCTCTCAACGAAGCCAGCCGGACCGTTGAAACGGTCGTCCGCGAAATGGGACGGCTGGACATCCTTGTCAACAACGCTGGGATCACGAAAGACGGCCTGCTGATGAGGATGGCTGAGGAGGACTGGGACACGGTGATGGCCAACAACCTGAAGAGCGTGTTCAACTTCACAAAGGCCGCGTGTCGTCAAATGATGGGGCAAAGATCGGGAAAAATCATCAATATTACATCAGTTGTGGGCATTTCCGGCAATGCCGGTCAGGCCAACTATGCAGCCTCCAAGGCCGGCATCATAGGATTCACCAAGTCTATTGCAAAAGAGCTTGGTTCTCGCAATATTCAGGTCAATGCAGTCGCTCCGGGATTTGTCGAAACGGACATGACCGGTGCGCTCAACGACGCTCAGAAAAAGGCGTTATCCGATCTTATTCCTCTGAAGCGAACTGCCCAGCCCCAAGAGATTGCGGCAACCGTTCGCTTTCTGGCATCCAGCGACGCGGACTATATCACCGGACAGGTGCTGTGCGTCGACGGTGGCATGACGATGTAGAGTGTTCATTCGAACAAATCCAATCCATCTTCTATCATACAGGAGGTTACCACTATGGCTGATATTGATGCGAAAGTCAAAGAGATCATCATGAACAAGCTGGGAGTTGAGGAGGGACAGATCACACCTGAGGCGTCGTTCACGAATGATCTTGGCGCGGATTCACTTGATACCGTGGAACTTGTCATGGAGTTCGAGAAGGCTTTCAACCTCCAGATTCCTGATGAAGATGCAGAGAAGATCGGTACGGTGGGAGATGCAATCAAGTACATCAAGTCGAAATCTGCGTAGTATCTACGATGAATGACGCGGCGCTTCCGGGTCGATGGCGAGCGCCGTTGGGGCGTGTTTCCCGGAAATCCAAGACAGGATGAGCATGAGTGCAAATCGAAGAGTTGTGGTCACAGGGATTGGGGTAGTGACTCCCATTGGATTGAATACGAAGGACTTTTGGGAGGCCCTGGTTTCCGGTAAAAGCGGGGCCGCGCCGATAACATATTTCGACACCTCGGCCTACGAAACCCATTTCGCCTGTGAGTTGAAGGGATTCAAAGCCATGGATTACATGGACCGCAAGGCTGCCCAGCGGATGGACCCCTTCACTCAATACGCGATGGTGGCAAGCGACATGGCGGTCAGCAGTTCGGGTATCACGGCCGCGATGACTGATCCGGACAGGATCGGCGTTGTGTTCGGGTCGGGCATCGGTGGTATGACCACGTACGATACCCAGTTTACCAACTACATGCAGGGTGGACCACGCCGCATCAGCCCCTTCTTCATCCCGATGCTGATCCCCGACATCGCGTGCGGCAACATCTCTATCAAGCACGGCTTCAAAGGTCCGAACTATGCGACGGTATCAGCCTGTGCTACCGCCTCGCATGCCATCGGGGACGCCTTCCGCATCGTTCAATACGGCGATGCAGAAGCCATGGTGTGTGGCGGGTCGGAAGCGCCGATCACTCCGATGGGCCTGGGAGGGTTCAACTCAATGAGAGCTCTCTCTCAACGGAATGACGATCCCGCGAAGGCCAGCCGCCCGTTCGATGCTCAGCGCGACGGTTTCGTGATGGGAGAGGGAGGCGGGGCACTGGTCCTGGAGGAGCTGGAATTCGCCAGGAAACGCGGTGCGACGATCTTCTGTGAGATGGTCGGCATCGGCTTTACAGCGGATGCGCACCATATCACAGCCCCTCCGGAAGGAGGCGAAGGCGCCGTCCGTTCCATGCGACGGGCTATCCGGGACGCCGGCATCACGTCGGACCAGGTCGATTACGTGAACGCACACGGCACCTCAACACCGCTCAACGACGCAAGCGAGACCCAGGCCATCAAAACAGTGTTCGGCGATCATGCGCGGAAACTCGCCGTGAGCTCCACCAAGTCGATGACAGGACACCTGCTCGGCGCCGCGGGGGCCGTCGAGGCGATTGCCAGCATCCTGGCCTGCAAGCATGATCTCATCCCCCCCACCATAAACTATGAAACACCGGATCCCGCGTGTGATCTCGACTATACTCCCAATGCTGCAGCACGGCGGACAGTCCGGTATGCGCTGAGCAATACGTTTGGCTTCGGCGGACACAACGCAACGTTGCTGTTCAAGAAGTACACCGGCGATTGATATTCCATGTCCTGGGCGAAGAGAGCCCGTGACGTATTCTCGCGACTCGTCGGTCGGGAGAAACGTCGCGGGGGAGTGCACCGCGCAGAATACGACCGGTTCCTGAGCGACCAAAGCAAGTTTCAAGCCGCCATCGGCTATGCGGTCAGGAATCCCGATCTCTTCGTCCAAGCCCTCCTCCATCGCTCCTACCACCAGAAAGCTCACGAAGTCTCGCTGTCCAATGAGCGACTGGAATTCCTCGGGGATTCCGTCCTCAATCTGATCGTGGGCGAATATCTCTACACACAGTTCGCGGCCGCAGCCGAGGGAGAACTGACAAAGCTCCGGTCACGCCTCGTCAATAGAAAGGCACTTGCCACCTACGCTCACGGCTTGCGGCTCTCAGAATTCATTTTGATGAGCCAGAGTGCGGCGCAAACGGTGGGAAAGGGAATGGAGACCATCCTGGCTGACACCTTTGAAGCCATTGTGGCGGCGATCTATCTTGACGGTGGATATGGCGCTGCACAGGTGTTCGTGAAACGACAGCTCGTCGCCGCCATGAAGTCCGGCGCCGTCATGACATCGGACGACAACTACAAGAGCATGCTCCTCGAATACGCACAGGCCAAAGGGCTCGGCGTCCCGCGCTATGCAATTGTGAAGGAAGAAGGGCCTGACCACGACCGGATGTTCACCGTCGAAGTCCTCCTGAACAACCAGCCCAGGGGGTCGGGCACCGGACGGAACAAGAAGGAAGCAGAACAGGCCGCTGCGAGCCATGCACTCCAGGACCTGTTATAGCGCATGCCTATTCTCACATCCGATACCGTACTGCGGGAGCTCCTGACCGGTTCGCGCACCATTGCGGTTGTGGGACTTTCGGACAACCCCGAGCGCGACAGCAACATGGTGGCACGGTACCTCCAGTCGCACCGATACATCATCATACCGGTCAACCCCACGATCTCCTTCACGCTTGACCTCCCGGCCGTCCCCACACTGGATTCCATCGCGCAGAGGGTGGACATCGTGGACGTGTTCCGCCGGCCGGAGTTCCTCCCGGACATCGTCGCGGCTGCCATCCGCATCCGCGCAAAGGCAATCTGGATGCAGCCCGGCACTGCACACCCCGGCGCGGCCGAGACCGCAGCAACCGCAGGACTGCAGCTCGTCGTGAACCGATGCATCATGGCGGACCACCGACGGCTCGTGCAATGATCTCCCGCATTGCATCATTCCTGCTCCTCGCATTCGCCGCTGTGGTCTCCTCCAATGCACAAACGCCGGATACGCTTCGCGCTCCCGGCATGCACCTCGGCGTGGTCGATACCATCATCGTCATCGGCAACACGAAAACGCTAGCGTATGTCATCTTGAACGAAATGACCTTGAAGCGAGGATCCGTCGTAACGGAAGAGGCCATCGAATACGATCGCAACAGAATCTACAGCCTCGGATTGTTCACGCGGGTGGATATCACTTTTGACACACTGGGGACGGTGAAGTTCCTCACCGTCTCCGTCAGCGAAAGGTGGCACCTGATTCCGCTTCTGATTTTTGGATTCAGGGACGGCGACGTGAAGAAACCCTACTTCGGCGCGGGATTTCTCCACAACAATTTCCGTGGACGCAACCAGAAGCTCTACGCCTCCCTGATTCTCGGGTACAACCCGTCGGCGAGCTTCTCGTACGCCGACCCGCTGCTGGACCGCGAACGCCGGCTCATGTTTTCCACCGGACTATCGTTCGAGAGAATCCACAACCTGAGCCAGGAGGAGGCGCTCGCCTATGGTGACTATGAGGAGCAACATTACAATATCTCCGCCTCGCTCGGTCATCGGATCAACATCTACGAAACGATCACTGCCATTTTCGGCTTCCGTGTTATCACTGTCTCCGACTACAGACCCGGTCGAACGGTCTCCACGTCCGGTCGGGATGCCTTCCCCCTCGCCACCCTGACATACACCCGGGATACTCGCGATCTCTCGGAATATGCCACCCGCGGCAGTTTCATGAACTTCTATGCCACCTCGAACGGGCTGGGGTTGGCAGCAGTGGAATATGCAAGATTCGGAGCGGACGTCCGGACGTACCTCGAGCTGCCCGCAAGCCTCACGCTTGTCGGACGACTGTTCGGGACGGCCGTTGCCGGCGGTGAGGTTCCCCCCTACGGCCGCGCCTACTTCGGATACGCCGAACGGATCCGTGGATACTTTTCAACAGTTCTTGAAGGGGAAGACCAGTGCGGGGGCACTGTGGAACTGCGCTTTGCTCTCCTGAAACCGCGCGTGATCCATTTCACGGCGATCCCTCTCCCGCCGGAGTTCGTGTACTGGAGATTCGGCCTGAGCCTGACGACCTTCGCTGATGTCGGTACGACGTGGTTTCGGGGACAGAGCCTGACCTGGAATTCATTCTCTTCCGGATACGGCGGCGGGCTGGACATTCTGCTCCCCTACAGCTTCATCGTCCGCCTCCAGTATGCATGGAACGATTACGGCCGCGGCCAGTTCATTCTTGATCTTCGCAGACCAATCTGACCATGGACTACTACTACACGCCGCCAGCCTGTATCATTGGCCATCATCTTCGCATTGAAGGTGAAGAGTACACCCACATCGTCCGTGTCATGCGAAAAAGAACCGGCGACACCATCAGGGTTGTCGACGGGGTTGGGAATGCCTACGACGCCACGATCGATCAGATGGAAAAGCATGCACTCCTCGGTGTTGTGACCGCCCATCATGTGAGGTTGCACGAGCCGCCGTTCCACACGACCCTCGCCGTCTGCCTTCTCAAGAACCCGGCACGGTTCGATACGCTCGTCGAAAAGGCTACAGAACTCGGGGTTTCCGCTTTCATCCCCCTGCAAACGGTGCGGACCGTCGCGCGCCAGCCAAAGACAGACCGCTGGCAAAGCATCGCCCTTGCGGCCATGAAGCAGGCCGGCCGGTGCATGTTGCCGGCGGTCCACCCGGTATCAACACTTGACGACGCTCTCACAAGAGCCGCGCCCGGGACGCACCTCATCCTCTTGCACGAAACTGTCGATCACCCGCGCCTTTCGGATCTCGGTCCATGGGGACCATCCCCTGTATTGATCGTGATAGGACCGGAGGGAGGATTCACCGAGGAGGAAGTTCAGAAGGCTGTCGGCGCGGGGTGCGTCACCGCCGGACTGGGAGAACGACGCCTTAGAACAGAAACCGCGGCCATAGCGGCCGCAGCTCTTATCTTTCGGTAACGTGAACAGCCCTTCATCAATCAGCAGGCGCGGGCTTGAACTCCGGCTTCACCAAACCCGTCCTTCCCTGTCACCCTCCCCGCTCAATGCTTCGCAAGCTTTCCGTCGACAACAGACTGGATCTCCTCGAGCATCATGGAGCTTGTATTCAGGATGGATTCCAGCTCTTCCATTTTCCACCCGACAAATTCCGGATCGTCGAGGGCGTTGAGGTTGATTCTCACATTCAATGCGGCCGCGGCACAGCCCGCATGCAACATCAACGCGCTGACCCCCGCGTCGCTTGCGGCGTTGATGTTGCCGGAAGATGCCACCTCCTGCGCCAGCGCAAGTGCGTCAATACAGTGCTTCATAACCTCCAGCGGCACAAGCGTTGCCTCCTTTGTCGCCTCCCGTATTGCTGCGGCCCGAAGGGCCTTCTGCGGGTCCGTGTCCTTCGGAAGCCCGAACGCTTCCATCACTTTCTGGAATGCCTCGGTGTCCTTGTCGATCAGCTGGGTGAACTGGCCACGGAGCAATTCGGCCTGTTGCAGGATCCGTTTCATGTTCTCTTCGACGTCGGCGTATTTCTTCTTCCCGATGGTCAGCTGACACACCATTGCCGTCAGTGCAGCGCCAAGAGCACCTGCGAGCGCAGCAACGCTCCCTCCACCGGGAGCGGGAGATGGCGATGCCAGTTCATCAAGGAAACCGGACAGCGTTTTTCGTGTGGGCATGGCAAAATCCTACAGATTGTCTTCGATGACCTTCTTGTGTCTATCGAACGTTTCCAGCTGGCTCAGACCCAGGCGATCAACCGCCAGGCCGATCAACGCGTCATCATCCAGCCCGTCTCCTCCCGCATAGTATTTCCCGGCAAGCAGCAGCGCTTCCTTCGGCGTCAGTCCGACGATCTCGCTCCCTGTAGCTGTAACCCCGAGAGCTGCTGCTGCCTTCTTCACTTCTTCAAAAGCCACATGGGGGGGTGTCACATGGTAGTCAACGAGATTGATTGAAACCTGCGCAATGTTGTGCGTCTCGAGGAGGACGCCCATTGCTTTAACCGCCTTCAATGTCCCCGGAATCGTGACCTTTTTCCCGTGGGCATCAAGCACCGGTTGTCCCCGGTCGTCCTTCTTGATCCGCCCACTCTCGCGGATCCTCAGGGCGATCTCCGAAGCTACCGAGACGTCGGAGGTGTTCAGGTTGACATTATAGGCGATCAGGAACATCCGTGCGCCGGCGACCGTGGCACCGGAGCGGGCATTGAACTCCGACGGCCCATAGTCGGGTACCCAGAGGCTGTTGCTGAGCTTGTCGGCCAGACCCTCATATTCTCCCTTCCGGATGGTGGCGAGGTTCCTGCGCTCGGGACGTGTGGCCGCCTCCTCGTAGAGATACACCGGGATTTTGAGCTCCTTCCCAACCCGGCTGCCATAGTCGTGCGCCATGCGTACGCATTCCGCCATGGTCACACCTGCTACCGGCACGAAGGGAACGACGTCGGTGGCCCCGATCCGTGGATGCCCTCCCTTATGGTTGCTCATGTCGATCACACGTGAAGCCGTAGCAGTTGCCCGGAAGGCCGCTTCCACAACCGCTGCTGGTTCCCCGACAAACGTAACAACCGTGCGGTTATAGTCCTTGTCCATCTCCGCGCTCAAGAACTTCACTCCCTGCACCTGACGGATTGCGTCGGTGATCGCGCGAATCACCTCCGGATCTCGTCCTTCACTGAAATTTGGAACGCATTCAACAATTGTCGCCATAGAGCACCGGTGATCAGAACTCGAGGATGGTACCGTTCTTCACGACTGTACGGACATGGTTCGTTCCGAAATGATAGGCCAGGTATCGGTAATCCGGCACATCCGCCAGCACAATATCCGCCTGCTTGCCGACCTCGATGCTCCCCAGCCGGTCTGACAAGCCAAGTGCTGCCGCACCGTTGAGTGTGCAGGCAGCCAGCGCCTCTTCGGGCGACATGCGCATCTGCGTGCAGGCGATGGTCATCATGAGAGGCATGGAGAAGGACATGCAGGACCCGGGATTAAAGTCGGAGGCAATCGCCACCCCAAGCCCTTCATCGATCATTTTCCGGGCCGGAGCATAACCGTGGTTCAGAAAAAACGACACGCCTGGCAGGACGGTGGCGACAACCCCGGCATCGCGCATCGCTCTGATACCATCGTCGGAAACATGCTCCAGATGGTCCGCCGACACTGCCCCAATCCGGGCGGCGAGCTCTGCGCCTCCCAGTGAGGCGAGCTCTTCAGCATGAACTTTCGGTGCGAGGCCCCACCGTTTCCCTTCCGTGAGAATACGTTCGGATTCGACCAGATCAAAATACCCTCGTTCACAGAATACGTCACAGAACGTTGCAAGGCGCTTTTTTCCGACATACGGCAACATGGTATGGAGCACCAGGTCGACGTACGCCTCACGACGGTCGCGATACTCTGGCGGAATCGCATGCGCGCCCATGAACGTCGGGATCACCGTCATCACCTCCTCCTGCGCCAGTTCGTTGATTCCCTCCAGCATCTTGATCTCGTTGTCCATGTCGAGACCATAGCCGGATTTGATCTCCACGGCGGTGGTCCCCTGGATCATCATGGCCGAGAGGTACCTCGCCGTGGATCGTTTCAGCTGTTTTTTCGTGGCAGACCGAACGGATCGGACCGTATGCACGATGCCGCCGCCCTGTTCGGCAATTTCCTGGTACGTGGCGCCCTGCGACCGAAGGGCAAACTCTGCTTCCCGACTTCCCGCAAACATCATATGCGTATGTGAATCCACGAACCCCGGTATGGCCACGAGTCCGGATGCATCGATCTCGTGAACCTCACCGACAGCCGGGGGTTCCCATGACGCCATCGGCCCTACCCAGGCGATCTTCCCGTCGCGGCACAGCACCGCGGCGTTCCGGACGATCTCAATCTCCCCCATCATGCGCCCACGCTTCATCGGCTCACCGTGGGACGCGACAGTGACCAGCTGGGAGATGTTTTTGATAATGAGATTCAAGCGTGCGGGAAGTTTGGGGATATTATGTACAAGATACGAAAACCACGCAGGAACCGCAAGCAACCGGCAGCGGTCACCGTTCCATGATACAACTGAGGAAGGGACAGAATCAGTGATCCCCCGCTCAATTCCGGAGCCGCGCAATCTCCTCCAGCAGTATCGGAGAGAGGGACGGGACATTCGTGTCCCGTCTCATCACCTCCGCATACTTTGCGAAGAAGTCGACTGGGCCTGCGGCGACGCTCTCCATCAAGGCCGACCGGCCAAAGGTCTGGTCGATCTGGCGCGCGATGATCATGCCTGTGATCGCGCCGTAGCTGTCCCAGAATCCGGAGGTGTTGGATGTGCGAATCAGGTCGTACGCACGCTGGCGGGACGTACGTGGCGACAGAAGTTCCTCAGCGCTCGAATTGAAGGTCTGGAACGCCGCCCGGACGTTTCGCTCCCATTCAGACGTGAGCCGTCCCTGTGACCGCTGGATGAGCGAAAGGTAGTATGCGATCCCTTCGTTATGGGTCAGATCCATCAGCTGGTCGATCGGGCGATTGTGCGTCGCATAGTATTGCCGCCAGCGAGGGGAGTCGTCCTTGTACACGCCGAACGCCGCATGGAACACTTCATGGGCCACGGTGCTGAGGACCCCGATAAAGCGTTCGTCCACGGAATGACCGTAATTGATTCCTTTCGAGAGATTGACAGTGATTGTCAGCTGCCCCTGCCCTTCCCCCACAAACTGGGGTGTGCTGCCACTCCAGACAACCCGTTGAACGTATGCATCGATGTTCGGGTGACCGAACGCGACAAGGTACATCGGAATACGAGTATTGACCCGGGCATCAGCCGGGAAAAGCTGTTCCACCGTTCGGACGACCTTCTGTGCAAAGCTCCTCGTCTTCACTGCAGTGAGCAACTCCTTGATTGCCGCGACGTTGGTGCGCGCTTCCTTCATCCGGAAGACGTCATCGTCCAGTGCCTGGTTGAACTTGGCAGCTTCCAGGCTCCGTTCCAGATCGGCAAGACCCAGACGTCGTTGCGAAAGCTGCGCCGTTGTTGCGAGCGCGAGCTGGCTGCCGCGAAGCTGGGCGATTTCATCGGGCCTTCCGGCGAGGCCTTCATAGAGGCCGATTGTGCGTTCGGCTGACTCAAGATCGAGATCCAGGATGAGGTTGAAGTTCGCATACTCCTGTGCATGCGCACTGGACAGACCCCAGAGGAGCAGAGCACTTGTCAACAGCCACCGGGAGGTTTGCATCTCATACCACCTTCACAATAACCATGGTCATATCAGCATGCTGTGGCGCCTCGCCGACAAAGCCGCGCGGCGGAATTCGTCGGCTGTCTTACACAGACGTGAAGCCACAGCTTCTCCGGTGAGACGGATCTTCTCCAGATACTCGGCACCGGTCGATCTCATGTCCATCATCGTGAGGACTCGTGGTCTATGGGGGGAGAGTCCTGCGGCACATGCCCTGCACAGCGCAGTACAGGGAGCGGAGGGTTTTGGGGAAAACGGGGGTCTGTGCGGGACAGTCCGCACCGGAGGAAATCACTCCCGCGAGCACTCTGCACCCGTTCACCGTGCCGGCACTGCAAGCAGAGCCCGGCACGGTCATCCAGGTCTTTCGTCGACGGGGGCAGCAATCGGCCGTCCCGATTCACTTCAACGGTGTAGCGTCAACAGTCTCCGGCTGCTGCGGAGCTGATTGCCAGAGGGAGAGGAAGCAACCATCGGGGGTGGCAAATTGGGCCATCCAGCCGGAGGAGCCAACGGCCGTCTTTTTTGCCAGCACCTTTCCTTTGGCCTTCTTGATTTCCTTCAGCTTCGCATCAATTTCATCCACTTCGATGTAGACGTTTACCTGACCCTTCTTGGGCATTTTCTTGACGAGATAGAAGCCGCCGTTCGGGGGCGTTGAAGGACGGAACAGCACATAGTCAACTTCCGGCCATTCCTGGAACGTCCAGCCAAATACGGTGCCGAAGAACTTCTTGGCTTTCTTGAAATTTGTGGTTGGAATACCGATGTGTCCGAATCGATGCATGGATGCCTCCGGTTATGGTCCTCGTTGATTGGTACGTGGTATCACTTGATTTCTGGCGCGAGCATCGGAATCTTCACTCCCCACTTCCGGGCATTCTCGATCGCACGTTCGTACCCCGCATCCGCGTGGCGGACAATCCCCATGCCGGGATCATAGGTGAGGACGCGCTGCAGTCGCTGTGCTGCCTCCGGTGTGCCGTCAGCAACCACGACCATGCCGGCATGGATCGAGAGTCCCATGCCCACCCCACCACCGTGATGAACACTGACCCAGCTGGCGCCGCCCGTGGCGTTCAGGAGAGCATTCAGGATGGGCCAGTCGGCAATGGCGTCACTCCCGTCCTTCATCTTCTCCGTTTCACGGTTGGGCGACGCGACCGAACCGCAGTCCAGGTGATCGCGTCCAATAACGAGCGGCGCCGCGACTTCACCGCGTGCGACGAGATCATTGAAGAGCGTCCCCATCCTGGCGCGCTCGCCATAGCCCAACCAGCAAATCCGGGCGGGAAGGCCCTGGAAGTGAACCAGTTTCTGCGCCTTTTCAATCCAGCGGCAGAGTGGTTTGTTGTCCGGAAATGCCTCCATCACGGCCCGGTCTGTCCGGTAGATATCTTCCGGATCGCCCGACAGCGCAGCCCACCGGAACGGTCCCTTTCCATCACAAAAGAGCGGCCGGATATACTCGGGAACGAATCCTGGTATTTCAAACGCATCGTCGACGCCGTTCGCGAGTGCTTCCCCACGGATGTTGTTTCCGTAATCGAACGTCACTGCACCCCGGCGCATCAAGCCGAGCATCGCCCGGACATGTTCACCAACGGACTCCTGTGCGCGACGGACATACATTGCAGGGTCGGTCTTCCGCAGCGCCAGCGCTTCGGCATAGGGCATGTGTGCCGGGACATAGCCGTTCAGCGTGTCATGCGCCGAGGTCTGGTCCGTCAACACGTCGATCCTGATGTTGCGCGCCAGCAACTCGGGAAGCACCTCAGCGGCATTCCCGAGAAGTGCAACCGATTTGGGCTCTTTCAGCTCCCGCGCGGTTTGCAGGATGAGGAGCGCTTCATCGAGCGATGTTGCCATCACATCCACGTAGCCGGTCTTCAGACGCCGTTCGATGCGCGAAGGGTCAACTTCCACCGCGAGGCACACGGCGCCGTTCATGGTGGCGGCGAGCGGCTGGGCTCCACCCATGCCTCCGAGACCTGCGGTCACCAGCAGCCTCCCGGCAAGGCGTCCTCCGAAATGGCGCTCCGCACATGCTGCAAACGTCTCATACGTTCCCTGGAGGATCCCCTGCGTCCCGATGTAGATCCAGCTCCCGGCAGTCATCTGTCCGTACATGGTGAGCCCGAGGGCTTCCAGCCGGCGGAACTCGTCCCACGTCGCCCACTTCGGCACGAGCATGGCATTGGAGATCAGCACGCGCGGCGCGTCACGATGTGTACGAAACACTCCGACAGGTTTTCCCGACTGAACGAGGAGCGTCTCATCGTTAGCCAGATCCTGCAGGCTGCGGATGATTGCGTGGTAGGCATCCCAGTTTCTCGCCGCCTTCCCCACCCCTCCATAGACGATCAATTCGTCCGGCTTTTCGGCAACGTCCGGATCGAGGTTGTTCATGAGCATCCGCATCGCGGCCTCCTGGATCCAGCCCTTGCATGTCAGGGTGGTTCCCCGCGGCGACCGGATTGTCGCCGTTTGCCGTGTGCCTGGCACGGTCATTTCGCTCTTCCTTCCTGGGCACACCGTTCCACCATGGACCAGACGCGGAGCAGGTTCCCGGAACAGATTTTCTCAATCGCCTCGTCGCTGTATCCGCGCTTCAGAAGTTCGAGGATCACATTCGGATAGCAGGAGACATCCCTTAGCTCCCGCGGCGTGGTGTCTCCCACGCCGTCGAAGTCAGACCCGACCCCAACATAGTCGATGCCCACAAGCTTCACGACGTGGTCAATATGGTCAGCGACGTCCGCAACTGATGCAAAGAGATATGGATGGTTTTCGCGATACTTCTTTTCGTACGCACGGGCATCACTGCTATGCTGCGCCCAGTGGTGCTCCCGGACGGCTTTTTCCACATCCTTTTGGTACCGCTCTTCCTGAAGCCTTGTGTCATTCCTCAGAAATGAAGAGCCAAAGTTAATCTGGATGACACCACCCCCACTGGCGAGGAGGCGGATCATTTCGTCACTCATATTCCGTTCAAAGCCCGGGGTGAAGTGCCGGCAGGATGAGTGCGATGCGATCACCGGGGCTCGTGAGAGCCGAAGAACCTGGTAGAACGCGCTGTCCGAGAGGTGCGAGACGTCAACCATGACGCCGACCCTGTTCATCTCGGTAACGACCCGGCCTCCGAAGGGACTCAGACCGTTCCAACGTCGAAGCGTATCGTATGAGGCATCGGCAAGATGGTTGTCTTTCGCATGGGCAAGGGTGATATAGCGGATGCCCTTGTCGTAGAAATACCGGACGTTCGCAAGCTCCCCCTCGAGCGGAGATCCATTCTCCATGCCCATCGCGAGCAGGATCCTGTTGGTGTGTTGGTTCTCCAGCACCTGCTGGACAGATGTGACGACGCGGAATTTCTCCGGCCACCTCGTTTCCATGTCACGCACGAGACGGATAAGTGAATCCGCAATCGGTTTTGCCCTTCCCGTTCCTTCCGTCTCTGCCGGGACATAGATGGACATAAAGGGAAGATCGAGTCCGCCCTCCCGTGCCCGCACGTAGTCGAAGTCCCCCGTGGTCCTCTTCACCGACAGATCAATCCACCGTGTATACAGTCGGTAAGGAACGTCGATGTGTGTGTCGACGATCAGGAGATCTCCGGCAAGGCGGTGGGCTTTGGCACGGAGGTCCTCCTCCCCGCCTGCGAGCATAACAGCCACCCCCGCGGTCACCGCAACGAACAGTTGAACAACACCTCTCCATGCTCTCAAGCGGCCCCTCCCTTTCACGGACAGCATTTATTTGTACGCGACAACAGCGATCTCCACATTGGCCTGGCGTGGGAGATTGCTGACTTCAACGGCAACCCGCGCAGGATACCGGCCTTCCTGGAAATACCCGCCGTACACCAGATTCATCCGTTGATAGTCGTTGATGTTTTTCAGGTAGACCGTTGCACTGACGACATGTGATGAATCGTATCCCGCTGCGCGGAGGATCGCGGACAGGTTGTCGAGCACCTGGCGGGTTTCCCCTTCAATGCTCTCATGTACCAGCCGACCGCTCGCCTGATCCAGCGCGATCTGACCGGACACGAACAGGAATCCGCCGATTCGCACGGCCGGACTGTAGGGACCGATCACCTCCGCGGGCTTGATCACCGTCGTAACCATGGCCGAGGCTATCTCCTCGCGCACAATCTTCCGCACATCCTCTTCCGACGGGCGACAACCGAGAACGTGAAGAAGCGGGACACAGACAAGAACGATCCCGGTTCGCATGGTCAATCCATGGCAAAGAATTTGATCTCCAGCTTCTCTTTCTCGCCCTCCTCCTCCGGTTTGATCACCTTCACGGAAGCTACTGCAGAGAGAGGGTAGACTGTGGGTCCGTCCTCCTCCGTCAAAATGATAAAATCCGACCCGACTCTCGTCAGTTTCCCGCGATTCGTTTCCATTCCTTCGTGGTTCGCCAGAAGGCTGCGGAAGGAATCGGATGACTTTTGCGGTTGAACCTGCTGCTCATCCGTTTTCTTCTTTTTCTGTTCTGCGTCAGCATTGACCACAAATGCCGGCAGCATACATGCCAGCAGGATGAGACCGATCGTTTTCATACTGTCCTCTCCTTTCAGTGTAGTGATGGAAACACACCCGGTTACGCGACACTCTTGATGACGTCCGCAACCCGTTGCACCTCCGCAGGAGTGTTGTAGATGTGCGTCGAGATGCGGTTGCAGTTGACACCGTTCTCCGGAACCATCCGGGTAACGATCCTGTGCTTTTCCAGAAGCAGCTTGTGCAGTTTGTCGTAGGGATAGTTCTTCAACCGGAAGCCGATGACGAAGCCATGTCCGCCTTCCTCGTCCGGCGTGAGGATTTCGGCCCGGTCACCGAGCGATCGCAATTCCTGGCGCAGTTGCATCGCGAGTGACATCCCGCGACGGTTGATGTTGTCCATCCCGATGTGGTACACGAAATCCACCGCAGCTCCCAGGCCTACCAAAAGGGCGGCGTTCTGCGAACCGAAGTCATAGCGGTGGGCATCCTTGCGGTACTCAACGGTCCCTTTGCGCACATCCCAGCCTGCATCGCCTCCGCCTCCGATCCAGTGCGGTTCAAGCACGTCCTGCATATCGCTTCGGACATAGAGCCAACCCGTGCCTTTCGGGCCCACCATCCATTTGTGTCCGCACGTTGCGAGGAAATCGCACCCCATCACCTTCACATCGAGGGGAAACATTCCGGGTGTATGGGCGGCGTCGATCATCACCCAGAGACCCTTGTCATGACCGAGCGTGCAGATCGCTCGGGCCGGAAGCACCTGGCCAGTGGTGCATGTGATGTGGGGTACCGCGATGGCGCGCGTACGGGAGGTTATCAGCGCATCGATTCGGTTGAGCGATTCCGCGGCCGTCATGGCGGGGGAGAACGTCTTGATCAGAATGCCATCCCGCTTCGCCCGGGCAAGCCATGGAAGCGCGTTGCCTGCGTGCTCGTGATCCGTCATGATCACCTCATCCCCACGATTCAGAGGAAGGCCACACGCCACCACATTGATGCCTTCCGTCACATTGTGCGTCAAGGAAATTTCCCCCGCGTCCGAGTGGATGAACCCGGCAAGCCTCGGGCGCACGTCGTCCCATCCGCCGTACCGTGCGCTGCGATCCACGACTTCCATTTCGGCGGTGACCGCATCGATCACCACGAACGGGGAAGGGCCCATGGTTCCATTGTTCAGATAGATCGGGTCGGATTTCAGGGGGAACTGCGTCCGCACGACGTTCCAGAATGTCTCATCATCCGGCGCAACCGGCTGGTCGTTTGCGATAATGTATCTGGCCCGCGCCTCTTCTGGAAACGCGTACAGTATCATCCCGCCGAGTGCACCTCCGGCAAACGTCCGGATGAAGCCCCGGCGCGAGATGGATGCTTCCGTCATGGATTACCTGCCGTCGTGATCACAATTTATACCCGATGGCGCGGAGAAATTCCTTGCGCGTCCGGATGTCGTTGTCGGTTTCAATGTCTTTTGCTCGAAACCCGTCTACCACACCGAGAATCGCACGCCCCTGATCCGTTTCCGCCACGATCACCTCTGTTGGGTTTGCCGTGGCACAGAAGATTCTGCAGACTTCCGGAACCATCTTGATCGTGTTGAGCACGTTGACGGGGAAGCCTTTGTCGATAAAGACGATGAAGGAATGCCCGGCACCGATGGCCATCGCGTTTCGCTGGGCAAGCTGAATCAGGCGGTCGTCATTGCCCGCGAAGCGAACCAGGGTGGGGCCCGACGCCTCGCAAAAGGCAATACCGAAGGTCATCGACGGATTTGTTTGCACAATCGCCTCGTACACGTCCTCCACTGTCTTGATAAAATGAGCGTGCCCGAGGATGAAGTTCATGTCATCCGGCTTGTCGATGCGGACCACGGTCAGATTCATGCTACGCCTCCTTTACCGGTGGAGTGTGGCGATCACCTCAGGGGTGAGGAGACCGCGTAAGGTTCCTTCCTGTTGGGATCCTGCGTCAATCGTGATATGCGCGATGCTGCCGGGCGGCATGGCAACGGAAGTATGCGAACCGTCAGCGATCAACCAGGAGATGAAATTGGTAAGGTCGGGAAGGTGGCCGACCGCGGCAACGCTTCCGCCGGTCCCGTAGGACGTGAGTTCCTCCAGCAATGAGGCGTACCGGAAGCCGGGGAGGAGATTCTCCGAAGGGCGAACGGGCCGCTCGGGAGTGAAGGCTTTCGCAAGGAGCGCTCCGGTCTGTTGGGCACGCATGAGCGGGCTTGTCAGGATGACGCTGATGGAGGGATCGAGGAGTGCCAGCGCCACCCCCACGAGCCTTGCATGGGCGTCGCCGTTTTCGCTCAGCACTCGATCAGCGTCCCTGCCAATGGTTCCGCTGAGGGGGGTCGCCTCGGTATGTCGGATCACGTAGATGTTCATTGGAGATCAGCTGGCACGTTTCAGTTGCTGGCGCGCTTTGGCAAAGCCAGGCTTGATGACATCGTAGATCAGCTGAATGCGTCTGTTGTACGGAATGAACGCACTCTTCATCGCATTGACGGTGAGCTTCTCAAAATCGTCCATCGAAAGCTGGAAGACGTGCTGCGCGATCATGAATTCCTTTGTCATGGAGGTGCCGCTCATCAGGCGGTCGTCGGTGTTCAGCGTGACGCGGAACTTGTACTTGTACAGCAAGCCGAACGGGTGTTCGGCGAGACTCTTGACGGCCCCGGTATCGACATTGCTGGTCAAACAGATTTCCAGGGGAATGCGTTTGTCGAGGACATACTGCGCGAGGTAGCCCATCTTCACGATCTTCTTCTTGTTCCGTTTGTCGAGCCCGATATCCTCGATGAGCCGCGTGGCATGTCCAATGCGGTGCGCGCCGCACCACTGGATTGCCTGCCAGATGCTCTCCTTCCCGAATGCCTCGCCCGCGTGGATCGTGATATTGAAGTTTTCGCGCTGGATGTAGTGAAAAGCGTCGATATGTTTCTTCGGTGGAAACCCGCCCTCTTCGCCCGCAAGGTCAAACCCGACCACGCCTCGTTCGCGGTAATCGACGGCAAGCTCGGCCATCTCGAGCGACAGTTGCATGTTCCGCATTGCGCAGAGGATCAGCCCATACTCGACGCCAAAGTCTTTTCGCCCCCGTTCCAGGCCTTTCAGGACCGCGTTGACGGTCTCGTCCCAGTGCAGTCCTCTCTCTGTGTGAAACACCGGAGCGTAGCGTGTCTCGACGTAGACAACGCCGTCCCGGTGCAAGTCTTCCATCATTTCGTACGCCACACGCTCCAGCGCCTCTTCGGTCTGCATCAGCGCGCATGTATGGGTGAAGCCCTCGAGATACAGTGGGAGGCTCCCACGCCGCGCACCGCGATGGAACCACATGGCAAGTTCAACCGGGTCTTCCGTGGGCAGGCCCTCGTAGCCAGTGTCCCGCGCCAGCTCAATCGCAGTCCGGGGACGCAGGCCACCGTCCAGATGATCATGCAGGAGGACTTTCGGAAGTGCGCGGACGAAATTCTCGCTGAATTTCATGGTGCCCAAGGAGGAAAAGAGACTCCAAAAATTGTAACAACAAACGCGCTAAAAATCAACGAAATGTTGACTTTCGACGGGGTTTTCTCTATATAACTGTGATTAGGTCTCCCTCTCCCCCACGACGACGTGCAGTCATGAACAAGAAAGACATTTCCATCCTGATTGTCGATGACGAAGAAGCATTCCGTTATATGCTCTCGTCGCTTCTGGGAGGCGCCGGATACACGGTGGAGACAGCCGTGGACGGTGTCGGTGCCATCAACGCGGTCCAGACCAAGTTGTACGACATCGTGTTGCTGGACCTGAAGATGCCGAAAGTGGACGGGCTCGAGGTCTTGAAATTCATCAAAACCAACTCCCCAGGCGTTGAAGTGATCATGCTGACCGGCATGGCGGACGTCAAGACGGCAGTTGAATGCATGAAGATCGGGGCCTACGATTACATCACCAAGCCCACCACGACCGACGAGCTGCTTTCGACGTTCCAGCGTGCATTGGAGCGGCGGCAACTCATGATCGACAACTTTGTGATGAAAGGGACGATCGAACGGCTCCAGGGACCCTTCGAGATGATCGGTGAGAGCGAGACCTTCCGGCGTGTGCTGGAAATCGCCGCCAAGGTTGCGCCGACGGAGTCCACCGTTCTGATTCAAGGGGCGAGCGGAACGGGGAAAGAGTTGGTCGCCAACTTCATTTACAAGAACAGCCTCCGCGACAAAGAGCCATTCGTCACACTCAACTGCGCATCCATCCCCGACACCCTTATCGAGAGCGAGTTGTTCGGCTATGAAAAGGGAGCTTTCACCGACGCCCGAGCCATGAAACAGGGCATTGTCGAGATCGCCAACAAGGGGACGCTCTTCCTGGATGAAATCGGCGATATCAGCCCGATTGTCCAGCCCAAGATCCTTCGCTTTATCCAGAGCGGTGAGTTCCGGCGGGTCGGAGGAAACACCACGCTCAAAGCGGACGTCCGGATCCTGTCCGCCACCAACAAGAACCTGCAGGAAGAAGTGAAAGAAGGGAAGTTCCGCGAAGACCTGCTGTACCGGTTGAACGTCATCACGATCGATGTCCCGCCGTTACGCCAGCGGAAGCCGGACATCCCTTTGCTCGTCGCATCCTTCCTCAACAACAGGATGAAAACGAAAGTCAAACCGGGCATCTCTCCCCGTGCAATGGAGGTGCTCATGGAGTACGAGTGGCCCGGAAATATCCGTGAACTCGAGAACGTCATCGAGCGCGCGGCTATTCTCTGCCGCAACAATATGATCGAGCCCCAGGATCTCTCGCTTCCCAATACCCCGATGTCGCTGCCGGGGGGCACGTCGGCGGATCAGAAGATAGGCACGGCAATTCCGCTCAAAGAGATCGAGCGCCTCCATATCGAGGGCGTACTCAGGAGCTTTCGTGGAAACAAAGCGGAGTCGGCAAAAATCCTGGGTATCAGTCTCAAGACGCTCTACACGAAGATCCAGCAATACCAGATCAAACTGTCCTAGGATCAATCAGGCGCTTCTCCCGCCCCCGGAGCCAGCCGATCCACCAGAGGATCCCTGATACCGCGAGGCCGGGAACCATCGGTTCGATCCCCCACGGATAGAAGGACGCATTGCCGAGTTCCTGACTCCACCCCACCACAAGCCAGACCAGCGACGTCAACCACCCTCCCAGCATTGACGCAAACGCAAATCGCGCCGGCGCCTTCCATTGCGGGAAGTATCCCGTCACCAGCGGAAACAGCAATCCCGGAACAATCGTTGTCCCTATGACATACCACAACATGATCACCGAGGGAATGCCGTACGCAAGAACTACCGAAAGAACAGCGGAAACAAGAAGGCCGACTTGCGTGTAGCGCCGTTCCGACCGGCGATGCACCGATCGTCTCAGGCGCCAGACCAGATCACGCCCGAGCGTCGTCGCGGAGACAAAGGCGAGGGTGTTGAGCGTGGACATGATTGTGGCAAGGAGGCCCACGTAGAAGATCCCCTTTGCCACCGGCGGAAGAACCCTTTCAGCGAGGAGCGGGTAGGCCATAACGGGCTGCGTGAGTCCGGGCACGGCTGCGCGGGCATAGAGGCCGGCCGTGGCCGTCATCGCGTCGAACAGAATCCAGAAGATGACCGAAAGCAGGATGCCTTTCCGGGCGACTTCCGGAGACCTGGCGGCATAGCATCGTTGATGAAACGACGGATCGACCAGTGTCCATAGCGCGATGAAGAACCATACCAGAACAAACTGTGGTGAATTCCCGCCGTGCCAGGTGAGATGAAGCGGCGGAACATGCTCCCGGATGAAGTCCACCCCCCCGAATTTCGCATACGCGAACGGCAGGATTACGCCAAATCCAATAAACATCAAAAAGAACTCGAAGATATCCGTGTTGACATCAGAGCGGAATCCCCCGACAGCCAGGTAGGCAGTTGTCGCCGCCGTACCCACGACAAGGCAGGTCAACAGGCTCCAGCCCGTTACAAGTTGAAGCAGGACGGCGAGCATCAACACGTAGGGAGCCGGGGTCATCAGCAGGAATGTGAGGACGGCGCCGAGCACGGCCGTCTTCCTTCCGTATGCTTCGTGAAGCTTGTCGGGAATGGTGACAAGATCGCTCTGCCGGATGCGCCGCGCCAGGAGGAATGCAAAGAGGACGGCAAACACGTAGTAGGGAGCCCCCTGGATCACCCAGTTGGAAATGCCGTAGCGGTAGGAAAACTCTCCCACTCCAAGAATGCCGCCGTACCAGGTCGACACCAGCGTCATCACAAACACCGGCACCGTCAGCGAGCGGCCGGCGAGCAGGTACTCCGTCGTTTCCGATGACCGCCGCGAGGTGAGGAACCCGATGAGAAGCACACCCGCGAAGTACCCGGCAATGACCAGCTGATCTGGTGTTGCAAGCGTGATCATGGTGCCGATCGGACCCCGTCACCGTATGGCGCCAAGACAATCAGCAACAGTTTCCCGCGTCGTACCGACACCGAAGACGATGAAGCAGTCACTACGTTGCTCACGCCGATTTCCCCGACGTCCATCGACGCGTTGCGCAGCCGATAGCGGAGCCCTGACAGCGTAATACCGCTGCATGGCGCGAAGGGGAGAACACTCGCCACCGTCCCGCGCGGCGCGGAGAACTTCACCGACCCCTGCACGGGGCGTGCGTACCACCCGTCGCCAAGAATGGTGAGACGCATAAAGGCTGTATAGTTCCAGATCACGGCGAGGTTGCCGAGGGTGAAATCGATACGCCCCCCCGTTGCCCCCGCGATGAACACCTGTCCCACGTTCCTGGCTGCGAGGAAGTCAAGTGCCTTTTCAAGGTCCGTATTGTCCTGGCGTGCCACGTGGAGCAGCATCCTGGACGAAAATGCCTTCAGCGTTGCGGGGGTGATGGAATCAAGATCACCGATGATGATATCGGGTTGCATCCGGTAGCGCCTTGCAGTATTCGCACCACCATCGGCGGCAAGGAACAGATCACACTGCCCGGCAATCCGGCGAACAAGCCTGCGTGAAGGAGGTTCGCCGTTGCAGAGCACAAGGGCCGAATTGGCAATTGGCGTCAGCATTAGAGCCCAAAGGTTATGGTGAGGAACACGTTGCGCTCAGCGCCGACGAAGAATTGATCACCTTCGCCGTACGCGGCGTACAACACATCGAACATATTGTTGACCTGCACCCTCGCCTCCACCCAGAGTCCATCAACGGGATCGGCAAGGCGATAAGCCACCCATGCATCGCTCACAAAGTAAGGATCGACGGTATTCGCCTCGTTCCTGAAGTTGTCGGTGTATTGTTTCCCGACAAACCGTCCAAGGAGCGACGCCGACAAATGGTTTCCCCGATATGTCACGCGTACATTGGCCAGCACGTCAGGGAAACCGGCAATCGGGTTTTCGTCAAGCCGGAGAGGCGACCCTGTTGAGTAGTCGGTGTAACGGATGAACCGGTTTCTGCTGACCGTGGCGTTTCCTGCCACTTCCAACGATGCAAGAGGGGACCACCGTCCTGCAAGCTCAATACCGACATGCCTCGTGCGATCAGCATTGCCCGTCACCGGCTGGCCGAAGCGATCAACTCTTCCGCTCTTGACGATCTCATCGGAAAATTCCATCCAGTAAAGATTGGCACTGGCCCGGGCGGTCTCTGTCTGGAGACCTGCGCCCATCTCAAGGTTGAACAGGCGCTCGGGTGTGACCAGCGGCACGCTGAAATCATAGGTGCCGTTTGCGTTCTGGGCGAACTGCGGGACGACCGCGCCCAACGATGCGGGGGTGCTCGCTTCGGCTGCATCGTAGAGGTTCTTCAACCGAGGTTCACGGGAAGTCACTCCCATGCTCACGTACATGTTCCAGCGATCATCGATGTTGTAGTTGAGCCCGACGCGCGGATTCAGGAAGTTGTACGGAACGTGGAAATCCGTCCCGATGTACTGTTCATCGTACAAGTGATACTGGTTGTATGCGTACTGGAGGTTCAGCATCAGCGTAAGATCAGGCTGAAGCGCAAGCATCTCCTGCGCGTAGACCGAAGCCATGTCCTTTGCGCCACGGTATTGATAGTAACGATGGTCGTAGGGAACATCCAACGGAAGTTCGGAAAACCACTGCAGACGTCCCCAGTGTTCCGACCGGTGGACGCGGAGTTCTGCGCCGACGATGAACTCGCCGTTCCCGTGGTTGAGCGTCAGCCTCGGCAACCAACCGTACTGGATGTTATTGACCTCCGCCCGGATCAATGCACCCGGTATAAACAGCGTGTCCGGATCACCTGCCACGGGGAATCCATACGCGGGAGTTATCCGGAAATACGAGTAGGGCGCCCATGATCCGTCATAATCAAAGAACCCGCTCCCGATCACGAGGAACGCCGTGTTGTTCATGGTCAGCCGGGGACTGAGCCGCCACTCATGCAGGATCTCGGCGTGCGGCTGCGAAAAGTTCTCGAGTTCTTCGGGACGTTTGATCGGGTTCTCCCGGCGAGTGGATCGATTGGCCACGTCCGATTTCGGAATGCCGTAGTAGGCGAGGCCATCGGCGACAGGGCCTCCATAGAAATTGAACTGGGTGGTCATCGTCTCGTCATACCGGATCACTCCGAGGAAGTAACTGGAAAAATCCACCCACGCTCTGTCGCGATACCCGTTGCTCTGGATCTTCGAGAGCCGCCCGTGAAAGGCGTACCGATCACCGACAAGCCCTGAGCTGAACGAGGCGGAATACTTCCGCGTATGGTAACTGCCAAAGCCTGTGAAGAGTTGCAGTGACCGTTCGGCGCCGAAGTTCGATGTCACCAGATTGACGGACCCCCCGATCGCCGGAGGACCGTAGAACGCGCTGCCTGCACCGCGCTGGACCTGGATGTCCTCAAGACTTGCAGTAAGGTCCGGCATGTCAAGCCAGTAGACATTATGGTCTTCGGGATCGTTCTGAGGGATGCCGTTGACCATTACGGCAACGCGGCGGGAGTCAAACCCGCGGATGTTCAGATAGGTGTAGCCGATTCCGTTGCCGCTTTCGGAGTAGTAGGTGGACGACGGGAGCTCGGAGAGCAGGACGGGGATATCCTGGGTCGTGTAGCGGTCACGGAGTTGTTGTGCCTCCAGTGTCGAAAAGGTCGCCGGTGTCTCGCGTTCCCGGCCACGCGTCGCTGTGACAGTAATCGGTTGACCGTGCAGAATGACGGGAACGAGGGCAAAAGCGACAATCGCGGCACTATCCACCCGCACCGTGACGCTTCGGGAGTCTGATTGATACCCGACAAACGAAGCACGAAGCGTATACGAGCCCGGCGGCAGTGCCTGAATGGTAAATCGTCCCTCGATGTCGGAGGATGCCCCGTGTCCGGTCCCCATCAGTACCACGTTCGCGCCTGCGAGAGGTCTTCCTGAATCACGATCGGTGATCGTCCCGTACACTGTCCCTCCCCCGTGTTGCGTATGTGCCGCGCACACCGCAGTGCACACGACAATCATCAAGGCAACCCACTTCATTGCTCCATCCTCCTCAAAAAAACACCGTCCGACCATGGCATCGCGCCAGATCGGACGGCAGAAACAGAGGTCAGGAAAAAGACGTGGTTCCGTTTTCCTACGCTGGCATGACCCAGATCAGGTTCGCAGGGTGTAATCTCAGTCCCGCCGTTTCCAGGCAGGACACCCCTAACGGTGCATAGGAATATACAGAGGGAACTGCCAATTGTCAATCAGTCATCAATACCCGGAAACACCCCTCTGCAGAACGCCCTCACCTCCGCCCACCGTCTGTTGACCGACGTCGCCGGGCGCAATTACTCGGAGCACAGGATCAAGACCAGCGTGAGCATTGGTGTAGCGGCATATCCACAGAACGGGATAAGCGCAGAGGATCTCCTCACAACTGTGAAACGAGCGCTGTTCGAAGCGCAGCGGCACGGCCGGAATACCGTCCACCACTTCGCCCGCGAGTGGTACGCAAAGGAAACTGTGTAACCACGGAGCTGGAGCGATAGCAGCGCGTTTCATTGCAGAAGTAGATGAATCGTCGTATCTTGTACTGTACCGATGTGGCTCAATGAGAACGCCCATGAACCTCTACCTATATCTCCAAGATCATACAAACGATATCCTGGCGGAAGCCGGCGAGGGGGTTGAACGCGCTCACCTGAAGCATTATGAACAGGCGGGCAAAGAACGTGTTCACCGGCGCCTGCGGGCTTTGTTTGTCCTGTGTATGCGAGGCGTCAAAGAACGCAATCTCGGACCGATGGTCGCCCATGCCGACGAGATCGCGCGGGAACGGTTCAACGCCGGATTCGACCTCTGGGAAGTTCAGACGGCATTCAACGTCCTTGAGGAAACAATCTGGAAACGGATTCTGAAAGATCTCCCGCCAGTCGAATACGCGGAAGCGCTCGGGCTGGTCAGCACCGTCCTGGGAACCGGGAAAGACACGCTTGCGCGCCGGTACGTCTCGCTCGCAAGCAAGTCCCGGGTTCCGTCGCTCAACATGCAGTCGCTGTTTACAGGAACAGAAGGCATTTGACACCAGGCGCTCTGCGGCAGGAGTGCCCCGCCGTTCCCCATTCTTGGCTGCTGTAACAACCCGAGGAGGCAGGACATGATCCACACCATTTCCGAATTCGAGCATATCTGGGCCCCCGAAATAGAGGCAACCCAGAAGGTCATCAAGCATATCACCACGGCGTCACTCCCCCAGGCTGTCACACCGGAGGGACGAACGCTCGGTCGTCTCGCCTGGCACGTTGTCACAACGATCTCTGAAATGATGTCACGAACAGGTCTGGTCGTTGCAGGGCCACATCACGATGCCCCTGTCGCGGCGACGGCAAAAGAGATTTCTGTCGCGTACAACGAGGCCGCCCTCTCACTGCTCGACCAGATCAAGAGAATGTGGACCGATGATACGCTGAAGGTCGAGGACGAGATGTACGGCGAAAAGTGGACGCGCTCCGCGACATTACAGGCGCTGATCTTTCACCAGATACACCACCGGGCACAAATGACCGTCCTCATGCGTCAGGCCGGACTTGCCGTGCCGGGAGTGTACGGACCATCCCGTGATGAATGGGCTGCCTTCGGGATGCCCACCCCGGCAGTCTGATTCGCTACCCCTTTATCCCCCCCTACCCGTCCGGCGGGGGAAACAATCGCTGCAAAGGCGAAGGGAGAGTCCACTGGCGTATTCGTCACCCCGCAGTCGCTTGTCGCCTTCCCGGCCGCATCCGCGGTTGTTACAATCGTCTGGAAGGTGCGGGGAAACGTGTTCCCGGAGTGGGGGTCATCAAAATCGACGCTCTTCATCATCGCCTTCCTCGTCGGCGTACTGATCTACGCAATCAGCAACACCGGAACCGGTTCTGCCAAGCAGCGGCTGATCGGCGCAGCGATAGCACTGCTCAACAGTTTTCTCCTTGCAGCCAGTGCAATGGGGATCGACGTTGTCACACGGTGACTCTGTCGCCCGCACCGGCCCGGATGACGGTGATATTCACTTGAACGATCCCGCACGACAGTACCAGGGAGTTACTATGAGGAAAATCACAATAGCTTTGCTCCTGGGATACCTTTCCGGTCTTCCATCCTTTGCACAGGAAACGGCCTCTGGCCGGCGCCCGGTTCACACCTACTCCATAGTCGCTCGGGACACGCTGACGGGTGAGATCGGTGTGGCGGTACAGTCACACTGGTTTTCGGTTGGCAGCCTGGTGACATGGGCAGAAGCCGGTGTCGGGGCAGTCGCCACTCAATCCTTCGTGGATCCGGCCTACGGTCCGCTTGGACTCGATCTGATCCGCGCCGGGAAGACAGCCCCGCAAGCGCTTGACGCCCTTCTCGCTTCAGATCCGGGGAAGGACCTCCGACAGGTGGCGATGATTGACGTCCACGGCAACATCGCAGCGCACACGGGAACGAAATGCATCAAAGGCGCCGGACATCGAGTGGGAAAGAACTACTCCGTGCAGGCGAACCTCATGCTGAACGACCGTATCTGGGGCGCCATGGGCGATGCGTTCGAGAAGTCCACAGGCGATCTTGCCGAAAGAATGCTGGCCGCACTGGACGCGGCACAATCCATCGGCGGCGACATTCGCGGAAGGCAATCGGCGGCGATCCTGATTGTCAAAGGCACCTCGACCGGTCGACCATGGGCAGACCGGGTCATGGAACTTCGAGTGGAGGACCATCCTGAGCCATTGCAGGAGATCCGGCGCCTCGTCACGGTGCATCGTGCCTACGAACATATGAATCGCGGTGATCTGGCTGTGGAACTCAACGATGTCGAGGGAGCTCTGCGCGAATACGGTGCCGCCGAGGCCATGTTTCCCGATAATCTCGAAATGAAGTTCTGGCATGCCGTGGCATTGGTCAATGTCGGCCGTGTCGACGAATCACTTCCGCTGTTCACATACATTTTCGCCCGGGACAGAAACTGGGCCGAGCTCCTCCCGCGCCTTCCTGCGTCGGGAAGCCTGTCGGCGGATGCTGCAACGATCAGGAAGATCCTTTCAGTCGCGCCGACGCAATGATATTCGCCACAACCACACCTGCACTGCCCGCGGTGGAACATCTGCTGTGGGTCTTTCGTAGAGAGACGTATTGTTGATGACCACCACCCCCTGTTCCGGTCTCCTCGAGCTTGACACGAGAGGCTTCGGCTTTCTCAGGCAGCTCACTTCCACGATCGCCCGTGGGAACGCCGATCCGTATGTCCCTGCAGGGATGATCATGAAACACAATCTTCGCTCGGGCGTTGTCGTCACGGGAACCGCAGCCCGGGGTTCCGGTGAGAGCCCCGAGGTGAAGGAAATCGCTGGTGTCAACGGTCTCTCTCCGGCCGCATGGAGCCAGGCCCGCGATTTCACCCACCTTACTGCCGTTTCGCCTCATGAGATCATCCGCCTCGTAGGGCGGGAGCGAAACAAAACGATGCGCATCCTCGAGCTCTTCTGCCCGCTGGGAAAGGGGCAGCGCGCCCTGATCGCATCTCCGCCGAAAGCGGGAAAGACCATGCTCCTGCAGGAACTCGCCCATGCGATCAGCACGAACAATCCCGACCTCGACCTCGTGGTGCTCCTGATCGATGAGCGACCGGAAGAAGTCACGGACATGCGACGGACCATTCGCGGTGAGGTGTTCGCAAGCTCAAGCGACAGCGAACGGGGTACCCATGTGCGTCTCGCCAAGCTCGTCCTCGACTACGCGAAGCGAAAAGTGGAGACCGGCAACCACGCCGTTCTGCTCCTCGACTCGCTCACACGGCTGGGAAGGGCATTCAATCTCCACCAGAAAGGAAGCGGTCGAACGCTGTCGGGAGGTGTCGATAGCCGGGCACTCGAAATCCCGAAGAAGATCTTCGGCGCTGCCCGCACAGTCGAGGACGGCGGATCTCTCACCATTATTGCCACCGCCCTGGTGGAGACCAATTCACGGATGGACGACCTGATCTACCAGGAATTCAAAGGAACCGGCAACATGGAGCTTGTCCTTGACCGTGAGCTTGCGAGCGAACGGATCTTTCCGGCAATCGATCTCAAGCTCTCGGGCACCAGACGCGAAGAGCTCCTGTTCGGACCCGGTGCAGCGCAGCATCACACGCTGAGGCGTTCCATCTCGAAACTCTCGCCGCGCGATGCAATGCTTGAGGTGCAAAGAATGATCAACCAGTATCCCACGAACCAGCAACTTCTCGCAAAATTCCCATGAACCTCCAACGATCAATGCCTGCCGTGGGCACGTGTCTCGTTCTGGCCTGGTGCCTTCTGCTGTCATCCTGTGCTCCCCGTCATCCGCGCGACATGGAGGCCATCGACAGCCTCCGTTTCCAGGCAAGGATGTTCCTCCACGAACAGTCCCTGATGGACTACGAGAGCTGGGCGTTCGGGAAAATCTCGAACCAGGACTCCCTCTACAAAGCGAATGCCGGCCTCTTCACGCGTGACAACATCGCGCTTGTCACGCGCGCGGTCGACGAAGAACCAGACTCGATCCAGCAAAAACGGCTGCGCTTTTTCCGGCGCTACCTGACACTCGAGTACATCGCAAAACAGGTGGCGTCCGTTCGGGACAGGATCGACAATTATGAGGCTGTAGCGACATGCCTGGTCAACAGCACCAGGATTCCCTACCGCCAGATCCCGGGGCTGCTCGCCAATGAACAGTCCGCGGAACGACGGGCGGCCATCTCCGCTTCCCTGGATCCCATCATGGATACCCTCACGGTGTTGCATCGTGAAGCGTGGGCCATGGTCTACCGCCTCGCAGCCGATCTGGGGTATCCCACCTATAACGCCATGGAGGAGGAACTACTGGGGTTCTCCCTGCGTGACCTGGGCACAGTGGCGACGGCGGTGCTTGCGGAAACGGACAGTTTGTACGCTGCGCTCCTCGCCGAGCAGTTGCAGACCCTCCACATGAGTCGCGAAGGATTCCATCGCTACGACTTCGGTCGCCTCTTCCGGAACGAGAGGTTCGATAAGTTTTTCCCGGCTGCAATGACAGTGGAGAAGGTCTCAGCTACGTACCGCGGGCTGGGCCTCGATCTTCAGTCCCAACCGAACCTGCAGATCGATCAGGAACCGCGACCACAGAAGAATCCCCGGGCAGCGTGTTTTTCAATCGACGTCCCGACCGACATCCGTGTCAGCACGAAACCGGTCGGAGGGATCGGCGACTACCGCGCGCTGTTCCACGAAATGGGACACGCACAACATTATGCAAACACGACGGAGCACGCAGTAGAGTTTGCATATATGGGTGAGCCGACGGTGACCGAGACCTATGCGTTCCTCTCGGAATACCTTCCGGCGAACCAGGCATGGCTTCGCGTTCATAGTCCCATGCCGCCCGCGGAACTGAGGGCACTCCTTCGGTATCAGACATTCAACCGGCTGTATTTCGTCCGACGATACTGCGCGAAATTCCTGTGCGAGTACCAGCTCCATTCAGGCACAGCGTCTCCCGACTCCATCTACGCGGCAGTGCTCTCTGGTGCACTCGGATACATCCCTGAACTTTCCGACCGGAAACGTCTCTTCACTGACATCGATCCCAACTATTACACTGCGGGTTATCTCCGTGCATGGTTCCTCGAGGCGCAGTTGTCTGCCCTGCTCGTTGGGAAGTTTGGAGTCAACTGGTTCGAGCATCCTGACGCCGGGACCTTTTTGCGAGGTCTCTGGGCATTCGGTGACAGGCTCGATGGCAACGAGCTTGTTCACCACCTCGGGTATTCCAACGTGGCCCCTGACGCATGGCTTGCCGGAGTCCGGGCAACCCTCCAGTTCGCGCCGCGCTAAGTGATGACCGCAGCGCTGGCAGGACTGTCATGATTGCATCAACGATCACGCTTCGGGCACCGTCAGATTTCGACTTCCGGAGAACGATGTACAGTCACGGCTGGAGCGAGTTGTTGCCGTTCAGTTGCGACCGGGACCGGGGATCGTTGCAGCGTCTTCTTGGCCTGGCCGACGGCACGCAGGTGTTGTGCGAGCTCACCGCGCCGGCAAGCGATGTGAACGTCCGCCTCCACACCCACCAGCCGCTTACACGCGATCAGAAGGGGGCGGTTCAGCACGTCCTCCGTTCCTGTCTCCGGATGGATGAATCCCTTTCGGAGTTTCACGCAGCGGCAAGGAAATATCCGACGTACCGGTGGATTGCACGAAGCCGGTCCGGCCGGCTGCTTCGTTCCCCCACAGTCTTCGAAGACGTCGTCAAGATGATCTGCACAACGAACTGCACCTGGGCCCTGACCACCATCATGGTGAGTAACCTCGTGCACGAGTTCGGGCCAGCCTTTGACAACGGCAGGTGGGGGTTCCCCGAGCCGGCCGCGATTGCGGGAACGTCCGAGCATGCGTTGCGAACACGGTGCACGACGGGCTACCGGGCCCCCTTCATCCTTGCCTTTGCCGAGCGCGTTGCATCCGGCAAACTCGACGTGGAGACCTGGCGATCGTCGATCCTGAACACCGAAGAGCTCTGTCGTGAGATACGCACCGTGAAGGGAATCGGACCGTACGCGGCGGGGAACGTTCTGAAGCTTCTCGGGCGCTATGAACATCTTGCCCTTGATTCGTGGGTGCGCGCCAAATTCATGGAGCTTCACACGCGGGGCAGATGGGTGAAGGACTCAACCATTGAGAAGCGATACAAGGAGTACGGCCCCTGGCGGGGGCTTATCTTCTGGCTTGAGATGACGCGGTACTGGCATGACGACAAATTCCTGCCATGAGCGTTTCACCGGCGAGGATCTGGGGAGCGAAGTCCCAATGACAGATTCCGGAGCGAGGCGTGGAGAAAACCCTCATCGGACCCTTGATTGAGCGGGAACTCGGCACGGGGGCATACGCAGCGCGGGAGGGGAACGAAGGCATGGCCCGCGTCTGTGCACGACGGGCGGCTGGCATGGCAATCGCGTACTGGTTGGAGTCTCATCCCCACCCCGGCTGGGGCGCCCACGCCATGCAGTACCTTCGCTCTGTCCACACCGAAGGATCTTTTCCGCAGGAGGTGCGGGATGCTGCATTTCGCCTCGCGGCCAGGGTTACCCAGAACTTTTCCTCGCCGCTTCCCAACGATCCCATTGCCGATAGCCGGATGATTGTCGAGTTCTTCCTCCCCTGACCGTGCCGGTCTTTCCGTAGCTGCCCGTGTCACGCGGATCAACCGCAAAAAAAGGGAACGCCGGCAACCTGACCCGGGGCGCATCCCCGGGCCGATTGCCGGCGCTTCATCGCTGCAGGCAGATGTTCAATCGCCCAAGCAGGTACCCACCGCCCGTGCTGCAAACACCAGCTGGGAATCCGGTGGAACCAGTCGCTGACGCCCGACTACTTGTTCCAGCGGGACGGTGGTCACATGGTTCATCCGGAGGCTTGTCATAACGCCGAACTCACCCGCTGACGCCGCCTGAAGTGCCACGGTGCCGAAACGCGTCGCGAGGAGCCGGTCGAACGCGGTCGGGCTCCCGCCTCGCTGCACGTGTCCGAGAACCGTCACCCGCGTCTCCAGCCCTGTTTCCTCTTCTACACGTTTAGCCACCATCTCGCCGATTCCTCCAAGCCGCACGGGGTCGGTCCTTTTCTTGTCCATCTCTTTTACGGAGATATCGCCGTGTGTCGGCTTCGCGCCCTCGGCAACGCAAATAATACTGAACTTGGCACCCTTGCTTCTCTTGAGCACCGCCTCGAACACGGAATCCCAGGAGAACGGGATTTCTGGAATCAATATGATGTCCGCCCCTCCGGCAACGCCCGCACCCAGGGCAATCCATCCCGCGTACCGTCCCATCGTCTCAATCACCATAACACGATGGTGGGCCGATGCGGTCGTCTGCAGGCGATCGATCGCTTCTGTAGCAACAGCAAGGGCGGAGTCGTGACCGAACGTGATGTCGGTCGCCTCGAGGTCGTTATCGATGGTCTTCGGCACACCGATGAGGTTCAGGCCCATCTGCGACAGCTTATGAGCAATCGTCTGTGTCCCATCCCCCCCGATCGCAATGAGCACATCCAGCTGGAGGTTGCGATAATGTTCCACGACCTGGTCTGATGCATCGACGATCTTGAGGTTCTGCCGTTCACCCATTGGGAAGTGGAACGGGTCGCCCTTGTTGGAGGTCCCGAGAATTGTTCCTCCCTGATTGATGATGCCAGTAACATCCAGCGGTGTGAGCTGGCGGTGACGTCCTTCGACGAGTCCTTCAAAGCCGTCGATGATACCGATGACCTTGGCCCCGAAATGCGACATCGCTGGTTTCGCAACGCTTCGGATGACGGCGTTCAGGCCAGGGCAGTCGCCGCCTCCGGTCAGGATTCCAATACGTTTCAGGTTCATGATTCTATCGGTGTTTTGAGGGGGTCTTGTTTACCAACATATAATATACGGCATTTTCTTCATTTTCGGAAATCACGCGCTCCCGCAATCATCTGCCCGAACACCCGAGTGGACAGGTTTCCCCCTTTCTCTTTATCCGCCCTTCCCGTACATTTGGTCCAAAACAGGAATAGCGCATGACCACCTCGGGCCATCGATCCTATTCGTACGCCGAGTCTCTCAAGTCCGACATCTCCGACGAGCTTATCAACACCTATCTCGTCCGGCCGCTCGGAGGGCTTGTGGTACGCGTGATCTACCCGACGCCCATCACTCCGAACGCGGTAACGATCGCATCGACCGTCGCGGGACTTCTTGCGGCGCTGCTGTATGCGCTCAACGTCCCGATGATCACCATCGCGGCCGGTGTCTGTCTCGCCGTCAAAGACATTCTCGACTCCGCCGATGGTCAGCTTGCCCGTGCAAAGCAGAAGTTTAGCAGAGCGGGAAGATTTCTGGACTCGATCAGCGACTTCGTCGTCAATCTCTGTGCGATGATGGCAATCTTCGCCACACTCACTGTCACCTTTCACAACCTGTGGTACGTCATCCTCGGCCTTCTGGCCTTTGCCGGGATCACCTTTCGCGTTTCCTACCATGTCTTTTACCAGACATCATTCCTTCACCTCAGAGAACACTATGGAACAAACCGGCTGACGGAGGAGATCCGGCCGGAGGATCTGGGGGCGGATCGGTGGACGCTTACGCTGCAGCGAATCTTTTACGGACTGTACGGATGGCAGGACGCGCTGATGGTCCGACTGGATCTCTGGTCCCGCCATGGGGCAGCGCTTACCCCCTCACAGAAGGAGCTATGGTATGCCGACAGGATAGCTCTGAGGATCTCCGGGTTCATCGGGCTCGGCACGGAGCTCTGGCTTCTCATCCTGTGTTCGCTGGCGAACAGGCTTGACGTGTACGTCTGGATCAATCTGGGAGTGATGAATGGTGTGCTGGTGGCGGCTGTGCTCTACAGGCGTACGAGATGCGCGCAGCGGGTCCGCAGAGAAGAGCGGTCAGTTCCCGCCTGAGGTCCGGAGCTCTCGTAACACATTGGCCTCGAGAAGCAGGTGCTCCTCGAGGTTGATGCCGTACAGCTGGCGGAGGTTTTCTTGTGTGCGGGTGTCTTCCGGTGTCAGGACGCCGGCGCGCCATGCAGCACGCAGAGCTTCCGTGTAGGTTTCGATCTGGATATCACGTTCGACGATCGCGTGTTCCGACTCCGGGATGCCGAGGGAGAGTCGGACCACTTCGAGCATCGATTTCTCTTCCTGTGTCGGCTGCCCGTCCACCCACGCCTGTTTCAGCATATTGCGATACATCTGTGCCGATTCCTGCCTCAGGCTTTCTTTCCCTTCCTGTACGGCGCGCTGTTTCTCGGCTTCCTCCTTTTGCCAGGCGTCGCTCTGTTCTTTCCTCTGGGCGGAAATTTGTACAAGCTGGCTCTCTTTTCGCTGTGTTTCCAGAATCTTCAGCTCAAATTCCCGCGCCTCAGCGTTTCCGGGGTCCAGGCCGTAGATCGTTTCGATCTCGTTGAGTGCGACGTCGAATTTCCTCCCCCGAAGCGCCAGTTTGGACTTTTCCATGCAACCCGCGATCTTGGCATCGCGGATCATCATATGCCGTTCCTCCTCTTCTTCCCGGCGAGCCTGCTCCTCGATCCTGCGCTGAAGCTCTTCAACCTTTCGCTGTTGCTCTTCCTGCATTTGCTTCGCTTCTTCGCGTCGTCTCGCAAATTCCTCGCGCGCCGCGTAGACGGTCTGCTCGAAATCCCGGGCCGCCTGGTTGAGGGGATCAAGGCGGAAGATCTTGGTAATTTCCTTCAGCGCCTCTTCGAACTGTTCCTGTGCGACATGCTCTTTCGCACGGTCGAGGTAGCCACGCACCTTCTTTTCCTGTGCCAGGCGTCGCCCTTCTTCAATCGCCTGACGCACCGCATCTTCATACTTCTTCCGTTCCTCGCTCTCACGGACCCGATGTTCTTCCATCTCGCGCTGTCGTCGCTTTTCTTCCTCCTCCACCTGCACTTTCAGCTGTTCAGAGTGGCGCTGGTCTTCTTCGACGCGCCGCTGCTTCTCTTCTTCCCCCTTCCGGAGTGCTTCCTGCTCTATCTTCTGGCGTTCCTGCTCAAACAGGCGTCGTTGTTCCTCGGCCAGACGTTCCTGCTCTTTTGCGAGCTTCTGCTTGAATTCCTCCTCGATCTCCTGCCGGGCATGTTCTTCCGCCTGTCGCTGGGATTCAAGCACTTCATATTGTTCCTTCTTCCGGGCCTCTTCCATCCGCTGTTTCTCTTCCGCGATCCGCTGCTGTGCCTCGCGTTCGAGACGCTCGCGTTCGGCGGCAAGCCGTTCCCGCTCCTCCTGCAGCCGTGACCGGAGTTCCTCCTCTTCCTGGCGGAGCTGCTGTTCCTCCGCCTTACGTAGTTCTTCGGCTGTTTCCTGTTCTTTCTTGATCCGTTCTTCGAGCTTCCGCTGTTCCTCCATCAACCGTTGGCGGAGTTGCTCATCCATTCTCATCTGCAGTCGCTCTTCCAGTTCTTTCCGCTCTGATGCCAGGCGTGCCTTTTCCACCTCCAGATCCCTGACCTTCTCCTCTTCCGCCCTCCGGATCGCCTCTTCAGCTTCACGTTCCTTCTGTCGAACCAGTTCCAGCTTCTGCTGCGTCTCAATTTCCAGATCCCTCAGCCGCTGCTCTTCCGCAAGCCGCCGGGTTTCCGCCTCTTCCCGTTCCTTCTTCCGGAGATCTTCCAGCTTCGACCGTTCTTCGGCCACCTGCCGGTCCATTTCCTCCTGGATGCGTTGCTTTTCCTCCTCAAGCCGCCGGCGTGTTTCTTCTTCTACGAGTTTGAGTCTCTGCTCTTCTTCCTGTTGCCTGGCATACGCGAGTTCGAGTTCCTGCCGGTGCTTCTCCTCCAGCCTGGCCCGCTCCTCTTGCAGCCTCGCAACCATCTCCTGCTCGAAGCGCTTTCGTTCCTCCTGGAGCTGGCGTGCGGCGTCCTCCTCCAGCCGTTTCCGTTCCTGCTCGAGAGCAAGGCGGGTTTCCTCCTCCAATCGATGCCTGGCTTCTTCCTGGATCCGCTTCCGTTCCTCTTCTTCTTTTCGCCGGCGATCCTCCTCCTCCCGTTTGCGGTGCTGTTCCGCTTCCTGCCGCTTGCGCTGCTCTTCCTCGAGGCGATGTTTCTCCTCTTCCAGTTTCCGGTTGGCCTCTTCCAGCCGGCGCCGGATTTCCTCTTCCGCTCTGCGGTGGGATTCCTCTTCCATTTTACGGCGCTGTTCCAGTTCGGTACGCCGTTTTGCCTCGGCAATGGCATTCAGCCGGGCTTCTTCTTCGAGTGCCCGTCGGTGAAGCTCGGCTTCGTCCATCCGGTTCTGTTCGATATCGCGGACGGGGGGTGGTTCTTTCGGTGCAGAGGGTGGATGCTGCTCGACCGTGGGTGGACGAGGGGACGGCGTGTCGGTTTTCTTGATCTCCCGTTGCTCGATGGCATACAGGATTCGTTCTTTGTACGCAACGGCGTATGGATTTTGGGGATCGGTATCCATCGCCTTCTGGACCAGGGTCATCGCTCCTTCAAAGTCATTCCCTTTGAAGAGCCTGTCGGCCATTTTAAGGAAGTCGCCGGCTTTCTTTCGCCGTTCCTGCCGTGTTGCGTCGTCCAATTCTGGCACTGCGGTGTCGTACCGTGTGTTCGTTCGTAGATTGAACCATCCTACAGCGTACGCTAAATATATCCATTCGTGTGGGGAATGTCAACGCGGGCGAGAAAAGCTTCAGCGAGTGGTGGAAGGAAGAGAGGCGGGCGGAAGCCCCGCGGCGGCGGTCATTTGCAGACGACCTGCAGAAAGCCCTCTTCAGAACGAAGATTGAAGAAGTCCATGTCCAGGATCTGTGTGAGGCTGTACCGCCTGTCAACAGCCCGTTTGAGGGTCTCCAGCGCCTTCGTCTTGTCCCGCTGCAAGGTATACATCCGGGCCGTATTGTAGAGGACATCGATGTGTTTCGGGGCCAGCGCCTGGGCCTGCTTGTTGGCGGCAACAGCCTCTTTGAACGCGCCCAGGCGTGTTTCCGCAAGCGCTAAGTAGGAAAGCGCGAGGGCATCCTCCGGATTCGACGCGAGCCAGGCATCGATAATATCTTTCGAATGCTTGAGCGTCGCCTCCCAGTCCTGTTTCGGACTGCCCGCAGATTGCTGGATCCTGGCCAGTTTGTAGTAGTCGGCATAGCTGTCGCGCATACGCGCAACCCGATCCGTCATAATGTCGATGGCCCGGTCATGGTGCTGCGTGAACACGAGGACATCAGCATAGAGGCCAGTGTTGTATTCACTCCGGTCCCTCATCAACCGGGCCCCCCGTTCATACGCCTGGAGCGCAGTGTTCAGCTCACTCCGCGATTCTTTTCCCTCGTTCGCGGCGACATAGACGTACTGCCCGAGAAATTGATGCACCATACCCGCCGTGATCTGGGAGGCACTGTTCGAGGGGTCCATGGTTGCGCCGTCATCGGCAGCACGGATCGCAGCATCAAAGCGGCGGTTCGCGATGGATGCCACAGCAAGCCGGCGCAGGGCTTCTGCATCGCTGGGACCGACGCGCACTGCATCCTCGAATCGTTCAAGCGCCTTGTCCGGCTGCCCGCGAAAAACTTCCACCATCCCCCAGACCCTGAAGGTCTCCGAACTCCTCCAGCCAAGTTCCACCGCCCGCTGCACACACGCCAATGCTTGGGATATGTACCCTGCGGGTGGCTCGGACTGCGATTCATAGGCCATGACGTAGGACCACCCGAGTCCGGATTGTGCCGCCGGGAACAGCGAATCCTTCACGACCGCCTGTGAGAACGCCTCGATGGCATTCTGTGGTGAATGAGCACTCCGCTCGCGTAAGGCCTTGCGGCCCCGGTAGTACATGTCAAACACCGCGGGCGTGGTGGTGTAGGCCCTGCGCAATAGGAGGCTACCTTCCCCTTCGGGAACAATCTCGATAGCGCCGAGGATTTTGCGTGCCATGTCAAGGCGTGTCGCCGGCAGTTCGCGAAGCGATGACTGGAGACGCGCGACCCAACGCGCTTTCATCGATAACGTATCGAAGAGGTTCGCCTGGATCACAAACCAATCTTCCACGCGAGAAATGTTCCACTGGAGGTAGTAGTTGGCTTTCAAGCTCCTCGCCATGTTGACATAGCTGAGCGCGGACCCTTTCAGCGACATCGTTGAGACCGGACCGATCACACGGATTTCCTCCACCACGGAGAAGTCGCCGATCAGGTCCTCTGCGAACCCATCAGCCAGCAGCGCCATGGAGGTATCTGCGCTGGAGGCGACCGGCGGGAGGACAAGCAGCGTTTCACTGGGAGGTGAGACGGCATTCTTGATATAGTCGACGATCACGTAGCCTGAAATTCCAGCCGCGGCGACAATGAGGACACCGACGATCGGCTTCCAGGGGATACGGATCCTCCTCGTCCTCTGAATGATTCGTCCGAAAAGCGCCGGCTTGGGTGGAGCAACAGGCCCGGCTTCCTCCGGCGCAAGTTCATATCCGCCCTCATGGGCGGGTTGTTTCGTGGTTGTCCCCCACACATCCCTGTCCTCATGCAGCGGCAGCACGGGTTCTTTCTTCGGCGCATCCGGGAACCGTTCAGCCTCTTCTGCCTTCCTGCGGGCCTCTTCGCGCCTGACCATTTCGGTGATCTCCTGCGCCTTGACCACCTGCTCCCGCAAACGCAACGCCTCTTCATTGCCCTCCTCGCGGCTAAGAATCTCATCCACCACTACCAGGCTCTGGTCGTACTTTTCCTGTTGGTAGAGTGAGTGCGCGAGCTCTATGAGTTCCGGTATGGATTTCTGTCGTGCGGTGGGTTGAGAGACAGGTTTCGGAACGGGTTGCGGCGGCGACGCTGGCTCAGGCGCCCGCTGCGAGGACCTTCTCACCTCGGCGGCAGGGGCCGAACCGTGTGATTCCCGGGCACGTTCACGCAGTTCACGGACTGTCTGGATTCGTTTCTCATGATCCGCGAGTGACGCGTCGTCAGGAACAAGGCGCCTCAATTCAGCAAGCAGCTCCGCCGCTTTCTCGACTTTGCCCCGATCAAGGGCAACGGCGAGCCGCTCGCGCAACACCGCAATCTTCTGCTCTTTGACCGCCTGGCTGAGACGCGGAGCGGATTCGGGAACAGGGAGGGGAAACGGTGTGTGATCGGGAAGAGTGGATTCCGTTGCCGGTTCGGCATTCTCCGGCCGGACATCCTGTTCATCCTCCTCAATGCGCTTGAGCTCGGCTTCTTCAGCACGCTTCCGGATTTCTTCGAGGAAATCCTCGTGTTCAGGTTCGCTGGGAGTACCTTCGTCTTCGGAGGCCATACTCAATTTGATGCCTGGAATCTTACTGACGCACCGCGATGAGCGGGGAGCGGTCACGTTGCGAAAATATATCCAAATACACCGCGAATGTCAACAAAACTCCTTGCTTTCATGAGTGTTTCTCACTACGTTTCCCACGATTTCATCGGTTTCCTACAAGGAGGCTTCTATGGGGTTGTTTGTTGTGTTCCTTCTCATCGTTGCTGCCGTCCTTCTCTGGGCGATCTTCCAGTACAACAGTCTGGTGACGCTCCGCAATCAAGTCACAAACGGCTGGAAGCAGATAGACGTGCAGCTGAAACGCCGCCATGATCTCATCCCCAACCTCGTCAACACGGTGAAGGGATACATGGAATATGAGCGGGAGACCCTCGAGACGGTCATCGCGGCCCGGAACGCCGCGGTCGGGGCCCGGGGTGTTGCTGACTCTGCAGGAAAGGAAGAGGCTCTGACACAGGCCCTCTCGCGCCTGTTTGCCCTGGCCGAAAACTATCCTGCGCTCAAAGCCAACGAAAACGTCCGCCAGCTTCAGGAAGAGCTTGCCAGTACGGAGAACAAGGTGAGTTTTGCGAGGCAGTTCTACAACGATGTCGCAACCAGATTCAACACGGCACAGCAGGTCTTCCCCGGGAACATCATTGCCGGCATATTCGGGTTCCAACCGTCAGAATTGTTCGAGATCACGGATGCGGCGGAACGCGTCGTGCCGACCGTCGACCTGTCCTTGAAGAAATAGCACATGCCTTCCCTGCCGCGGAATATCCTGGAGCAGCAGGCGGCAAACAAGCGGAACACCTTCCTCGTGATGCTCCTGTTTGTTCTGTTTCTTGGATTTCTCGGGTTCGGATGTGACACCATGATGTTCGGCTACAGCCCCGGCGGCGGGCACCGGGGCAGCCTCATCGGGTTTCCTCTGGCGACGATGGTTGCCCTCGGATACGGCGGCATGAGGGCTTGGGTGGGGTTCCGGCAGGGATCCCAAACCGTTCTTCAGTCGGCAGGCGCAATGCCCGCCTCCCCCAACGATCCCCGCTACCAGCAACTCTTCAACATCGTCGATGAGATGTCCATCGCCTCGGGTTTGCCCCGACCGGCCGTCTACGTCATCCCCGACCCGGATCCGAATGCGTTCGCTACCGGCCGCGACCCTCAGAGGGCGGCCATCGCTGTCACACAAGGATTGGTCGATACACTGACCCGGGAGGAACTTCAGGCGGTCATTGCCCATGAGATGAGCCATGTGCGTAACTATGACATCCGGCTCATGACGGTTGTTGCAGCGCTGATCGGGGCGGTGATGCTGATCTCGGAATTCGGTCTGCGGTCTTTCCACGGAAGCGGCGGGCGCGGCAAGAGTTCATCAAGCCGGAGTGGTGGTCCGTTCTTCCTGATCATCTGGCTCCTCGCGATGATCCTCTCGCCGTTGATCTCCCGGATCCTCGCTATGGCCGTATCGCGCCAGCGTGAATACCTGGCCGACGCATCTGCAGGGGAGCTCACCCGCAATCCCCTCGCCCTTGCATCAGCACTCTCCAAGATTGATGCGGCGGACGATCCGACGCGATCGATCAAGAAGGGGAGCGCCCACCTCTGTATTGCCGATCCCCTGGGCCGTGAAGCCAATGAGCGTGAGGGGTTTCTCGCGGATCTCTTCGGAACCCACCCTCCGATTCAACGGCGGATCCTTGCCCTCAAGGCAATGGCGTATGTGCACTCCTGAGGATCCTACTGTGTCTGTGCGGCCGCGAGAATGGACAGGACGTCAGCTTCCATCGTCGTCCGAGGAATCTCCACAATCCTTCCTACTTCGACGTCCTTCTTGAGGAAGATGAACGTCGGCACCCGCTGAATCGCATAGTAATCCGTCAAGCCGTCGGCACTCTTCTTGCTCCGGTCGAGAGCGTAGAACTTCACTCTCCTCTGCGGAATTCCTGCCAGATCCATGATCTTGAGGAACCGGGGAATCTGCTTCTTGCTGTCTGAACACCACATGCCGAAGAAGACGGTCACATCGACTTCGTCCTGAACCTTCGTTATCAACTCCGCGAACTCAGGCGTGACATGCGACGTATCATACACCGCCTTGAATTCCGGATACGCGGGATCATCGAAGACGGTGCGGTCAACCCAGCCAACTCGCCCGGTTTCGCCCGTCCCCGCACAGCCAGCAAGGAACAGCGCAAGCGCCCAGCAGTAGACCCATGTGTTCGTCAATTTACTTTTCCTCGGGAATCTGGTATATTGGCTGCTGCTAATGTAGAGATTGCCGGTCCCAAAAACAACGACGCCACCATGCCACAAGCTCTCGACCGACGCTACGATGTCCAGGATCCAGGTACAATTGACATCGACGCCCTCGACACCTTCCCGTACGAATACCCCGGGAAGGACATCGTGATCACCATCAGCACAGACGAATTCACGGCAGTCTGTCCATGGTCGGGCCTACCCGACTTCGCTACGATCACCGTGGACTACACTCCCGGAAAGGTGTGCATCGAGCTCCGATCGCTGAAGTACTATCTCCTCTCCTATCGAAATGTCGGCATCTATCAGGAGCACCTTGTCAACAGAATCCTGGAGGATCTGGTACGGTGTGCCGGGCCCCGTTGGATGAAGCTCACGGCAGATTACCGGGTCCGCGGGGGTGTACACAGCGTCGCCAGCAGGGAATACACCGCTCCAAAACGGCGGCGGTAGACTGCCTTGGGACCGACGATCCTCATCGCGCTCTACATCGCCTGTGAAATCATCGCCAATATTACGGCCAACAAACCAGTGTCATTCTTTGGGTTCGTCGCGCCAGGCGGCGTGCTCATCTACGCACTCACGTTCACGCTGATTGACCTGCTTCATGAACGACTCGGGAAAGTCGGAGCCCGGCGTGTCGTGTACGCGGCGTTTGCCGCAAACCTTCTTTTCGCGCTCTACACCTCGTTGATCATCGCGCTTCCCTCCCCTTCGTATTTCTCGAACCAGGAGGCATTCGCATCGGTTGTCGGTTCGACGCCCCGAATCGTGGCAGCCAGCCTCACCGCATACATCATCAGCTCAATGATCGATATTGAAGTGTTCGCGTTTTGGAAAGCGCGGGTGCGAACGTCTGCCTGGGCCCGAGTCCTTGTGAGCAACGCCGTTTCGACTGCGGTGGACAGCACCGTGTTTGTGGGGATCGCTTTCTGGGGTCTCATGCCCCTCGGGTCATTGATCCTGGGGCAGTATCTCATGAAGATGGCGGTGACGGTGGTCAGCGTCCCCCTGATCTACGCTTCCCGGAGCGCCGGAATGGTGCGGTCGCAGGAGGAATCGTCCGTGGAAGAGTTGCATACCTGAGGAGGACTGCCTCCTTGAGATTCCAGTGGAGGCGGTGTGCTTCCGCGATCCGTCCGATGTCCAGCGTCACCGTGTGAAGCGAAGCCCGGGGGAGTTGTTCCGTTGACAGTAGTAGTTCCCCAAAAGGATCGAAGACATACGAGTGCCCACCCTCCGCATCGGGGGCATTGCACCCGACGACGAAGATCTGGTTTTCGATTGCCCGGGCCCGCAGCAACGTGCACCAGGCACGGTCACGCTCCACCGGCCAGCGTGAGGGAACAAAGAGCACCTGCATTCCATCGAGCGCCATTGCGCGAATCAACTCCGGGAATCGCAGGTCGAAGCAGAGCACGATTCCTACCTTCACATTCCCAGTGGCCAAGGACACGGTAAAGGTGCATATGTGTCGCCCGCGCTCAAAATACCGGTGATCTCCCGCCGGCCGGAAGACGTGGATCTTCTCGTAGTCATGAACGAACCGGCCCCTGGCAAAGACCGGACTCATGTTTGTCCGCCGTCCGGACGGTCCGGCCACGACCATGCTCCCGCCAATAACGGTGCACTTGGCAATACGCGACGCACCGCGGAACAGTTCCCAGAGTGCATCCCCTTGCCGGTGTATCCCGCCACCGCCTACCAGCGTGGCATAGCCGCCGTCCACGAGTTCCGGAAAGATCATGACATCAAGGCCCTGGAGACCCCGATGCTCCTCCGGAACGGAGAGGGTCGAGGGAGTGAATAGGAGTCCAACACGCAGGCGGGTCACGGGGAACCTCCGAGGTGGTGTGTGAGGGCAGATGTCAGCTTTTCATCGCCGGAGCCTTCCGGATTGCGGGGGCCCCGAAACACAAAAGCCCCCGCTCGACGCCGCATCACGCCGATACCGCGCGACGTTGCGCGGGGACGCCGACCGAGGTTTACTGAAGCATCAGGAAGGTCTCTCCTCCGAGGAGGTCGCTCCAGCCGACCGCGTACCAGGATTGGACCTGCAGTTCCTCTATCAACACGCCAACGAGGAACTCCTTCTCTGCCCTGGTCAGGTGCCGAAAGAAGTAATTGCGTTTCACGGCCTGAATTCCTTCGAGCGTTTCTGGACGATCTCTCTACATTTCTGTACGAATAGCGTGCCAGAAAGTTGTAGCCGGCGAGACGCAAAAAGGGCATAAAAATCCATTCCCGCGTCTGTTCCCGTGAATGTGTTGTGCACGATTCTGGACAGGGTGGTGAAAAAATTACTCACATCGCCCGCTCGTCAGGTGAACGCCTCGAGCCATCATTGTAAAGTATTCGCCTTCTTCGTATATTTCAGACTGATTCAGCCACCAGAAACGGAGACCGCATGACCTATCGTGAGATCGAACAGCTCCTGGGTTCCGACGCCAAGAACCTCCTGGAGTACACGTGCAAAGGGATCCCGAAATCCTCACTCCACCTTCCGGGACCTGATTTTGTAGACCGTGTCTTTCTGCCTTCCGACCGCAAGCCCGGCGTGCTGCGGAGCCTGCAACAGCTCTTCGACCACGGACGCCTTGCCGGAACAGGGTATCTATCCATTCTCCCGGTTGACCAGGGCATCGAGCACTCGGCCGGGGCGTCGTTTGCGCCGAATCCGATGTACTTTGATCCCGAGAATATCGTGAAGCTGGCGATCGAAGGTGGGTGCAACGCTGTTGCTTCCACGTTCGGCGTGCTCGGCTCATGCGCACGGAAGTACGCACACAAGATCCCATTCATCGTCAAGATCAATCACAACGAATTCCTTTCCTACCCGAACACCTATGATCAGATCATGTTCGGGGATATTGACATGGCGTACGAGCTTGGCGCCATTGCCGTGGGCGCGACGATCTATTTCGGCTCGGCGGAGTCGAAACGGCAGATCCAGGAAGTCAGCGCATCATTCAAGTATGCACACGAACTCGGCATGGCGACCGTGCTCTGGTGCTATATGAGAAACGCCGCGTTCAAGACCAAGGAGAAGGACTACCATGTCTCGGCGGACCTCTCCGGACAGGCCAATCACCTTGGTGTGACGATCGAAGCCGACATTATCAAGCAGAAGCTGCCGGAGAACAACGGTGGTTTTACTGCGCTCAACTTCGGGAAGACGCATAAAAAGGTTTACACCGAACTGACAACGGATCACCCCATCGATCTTACCCGGTACCAGGTAGCCAACTGCTACATGGGACGGGCTGGATTGATCAATTCGGGCGGGGCATCAGGCGAGAACGATCTTGCGGAGGCCGTACGTACGGCTGTGATCAACAAACGTGCAGGCGGTATGGGACTGATCTCCGGGCGGAAGGCATTCCAGAAGCCCATGGCCGATGGCGCCAAACTGCTGAACACGATTCAGGATGTGTACCTTGCGAAAGAGGTCGTCGTCGCCTGAACCCTTGCCTCGCCCACTGGTGTGCCGATGCGCTGAGACCAACACGGGGGAGCTCAGACCTCCCCCGTTGTGTTCGCCCGACCGTCACGGCGTAGAGTGAACGGTCAATCCTCCACCAGTTCATTCCGGACGAGGACGAGCACTGCGGATTGAGGGACAATGAGATACTTTGTGTCTTCGAATTCCACCTCGATCCCCTGCTCGCGGAGGAAGATCGCATAGTCCCCCTCCTTGGCCTGAAGAGGGATGTAGCGCATTGGATCCTTGGGCGTGGACCAAGGCTCATCGTCGGTGTAGTTTGGATTCGGGATCGGATAGCCGGGACCAGCTTTGACGACTTTGCCGGTGGCGACCTTTTCCTTTTCACGCACTGACGGGGGGAGATAGAGACCGGATTTCGTCTTGTCGGTATCCTCATCCACCTGCAGCAGGATCCGGTCGCCGACGAGGACCATCTGTTTTCGAATATGCATGCTCTGCACCGATCGTTGTTTTCTGAAACATACAAAATCAAGACGCCAAGCTCAACGGGTTGGCATGGCGTCCGGAGGAGACTCTGATGAGCCCGGCCGTCCCTGCACCTGAAAAGGAAGAGGATTTCGTGAAACGACTGTCGTTGTCGCGAACCGATAAGAAGCGTGCGGGCGTGTGTGGCGGCATGGCAGAGTGCGTCGGCATTGATGCAACGGTCGTTCGACTGGTGACCGCTCTGCTCGCCATCGTCACCGGGATCGTCCCTCTTGTGATCGCCTATGGTGTGGCCTGGATCCTTGTTCCCGTCGGGCCACGGGCTTGACTTTTTTCTCCCAACTTGATACTTTTCGTATCGCGTGACGTTATCAGTGTGCTAACCTGCAACAATCCCCAGAGCGTATTATGGCCATTGCTGTACGAAATCTGACCAAGAAATACGGAAGTCAGGTTGCCGTCAACGACATCTCCTTTGACGTCAAGAGCGGCGAGATCCTCGGTTTCCTCGGGCCAAACGGCGCGGGCAAAACAACCACAATGAAGGTCATCACCTCCTACATGCCTCCGACATCCGGCGTGGTGGAGATCGACGGCATGAACATTGCCGATCATTCACTGGAGGTGCGCCGTAAGATCGGGTATTTGCCGGAACTGAACCCGCTCTATCTCGACATGAACGTCATGGACTACCTTGAGTACTCGGCTAAGTTGCTGGGTCTGAACGATGAGGCAGTCCGTGAACGGAGGAAGGAGATGGTGCATAGCTGCGGACTGGAGTCGGTCCGCCACAGAGACATCGGCGAGCTCTCCAAGGGCTTTCGACAGCGCGTTGGTCTCGCACAGGCGATGATCCACGATCCCGATGTGCTGATCATGGACGAACCGACAAGCGGCCTCGACCCGAACCAGATCGTAGAAATCCGCAACCTTATCAAGCAGCTTGGACGCGCAAAGACGGTCGTCCTTTCCACCCACATCCTTACCGAGGTCCAGGCGACCTGCGACCGCGTCCTTATTATCAACGAAGGGTCGATCGTTGCCGATGGGACGCCGGAAGAGCTCCAGCGGCAGTTCACCGCCTCGGACATGCTCACCCTGGAGTTGAAAACCGGCCTCAGGGATCCTCTCGCAGAAGTCATTCCCAAGCTCCGGATCCTGGCCCGGGTCACCAATGTCACGCTCGTCTCCCAAGCCAACGGCACAAGCTCGTTCGAGCTGCAGACGGAGAAGGGCGCTGATGTCCGCGAAGCGGCCTTCCGCCTCGCCGTTTCTGAAAACTGGGTCATCCTTGAAATGCGCAGAAAAGCGACCACGCTTGAAGAAGTGTTCCACAAACTGACGACGGCCTGACCATCATGTCCCTGCAAAACATCGCCACCATTTTCCGGCGGGAGATCCGCTTCTATTTCAACTCCCCCATCGCCTATGTCGTGATCATCGTGTTTCTCTCGATCCTCGGGTGGTTTTTCAGCAACAACCTGTTCCTGATGAACATTGCCACGCTGCGCATTGTGTTTGAACTGGTCCCCTTGCTCTTCTTGTTCTTCGCTCCCGCCATCACGATGCGGCTCCTGGCGGAGGAGAAGAAATCCGGAACGCTCGAACTGCTGACCACAAAGCCCGTACGGGACGTTGAGATCATCCTCGGAAAGTTTCTGGCGGCATGGGCACTCCTGGCTGCAGCACTTCTCCCAACGCTGGTGTACGTGGTGATCATCGTGTTTCTCGGGCCGCTCGATGTCGGACCCGTCATTACCGGCTACCTCGGATTGTTGCTGATGGGAGGGGTCTACATCGCGATCGGGCTGTTTACTTCCAGCATCACGGAAAACCAGATCGTCGCCTTCATCATCGGCTTCCTCCTCGTCCTCACTCTCTTTCTGCTGGACAAAGTCCTGATGTATGTGCCGGAAGGCCTGGCTTCCACAATGGAATTCCTTTCGGTCGACTATCATCTCTCGAATATCGCGCGTGGAGTCATCGATTCGCGGGACCTCCTATACTTCTTCTCGGTGCTCGGCTTCTCCCTGATGCTTGCCACAGTATCTCTCGAACGACGCAAGTGGTAACGATTCCATGAACATGAAACCGCTCAGACTCCAGACACTGACCAGGGTCGCCCTTGTTCTCGGCATCCTGATCCTGTTGAACATCGTCTCCGTGCGCCTCTTCAGCCGGCTTGACGTTACCAAGAACAATCTGTTTACGCTGTCGGACGCCAGCAAAGATATGATGCGGGGACTGGACGACAAAGTCACCGTCAAAGCCTACTTCACGGAAGACCTTCCGTCGCCGTACAACAACAACCGCCGGCTGCTCCTCGATCAGCTGAATGAGTACAAAGCCTATGCGCGCGGCAATTTCCAGTTTGATTTCATCGACCCCAGCGGAGAAAAGGGTGAACAGGAGGCTCAGCAGCAGGGCGTTGCTCCCGTCCAGGTGCAGGTGGTCAAGGAAGATAAATTCGAGGTCAAGCGGGCCTACATGGGAATGGTGTTCCTGTACGCGGACAAGAAGGAAGTCATTCCCGTCATCCAGAACACGTCCGGCCTCGAATACGAAATCAGCAGCACGGTGAAGCGCCTGACGACACGCGAGCGGAAAAAGATCGGCTTCCTCTCGGGCAACGGCGAACCGGGCCTGAATGAGCTGTCGCGGGCACAGGAGATCCTCCGGAAACAATACGATGTTCAGGCCGTGGACCTCAGCAAAGGCGCTGGCGTTCCAGCCGGCATTGCGGCCCTGGTCATCATGGCACCCAACACCAGAATCCCCGACCCCCAGAAGTTCGAGATCGATCAATACATCATGAGGGGCGGCCGGGTTGCCTTCCTCCTCAACCGGGTCGACGCCAATCTGCAGAACAGGTTTGGCAGGCCTCTCGAGACAGGTCTCGATGACCTCCTCGAAACATATGGCCTCCGCATCAATCAGGACCTCATCCGGGATGTGCAATGCGCAAATATCAGCATCGTTCAGCAACAGTTCGGGTTCTCCGTCCAGTCGCAGGTCCCGTTCCCGTACCTGCCGATGGTAAGCACCTTCAACAAACAAAATCCAGTTGTCAAGGATCTACAGGCGCTGGTTTTGTTCTTTGCGAGCTCCGTGGACACCGCGAATCTCGCCTCCAGGAACCTTCATGGAGAAATCCTCGCCCGCTCCTCGAAGCAGAGCGGGAGGCAGACAAGCCCCTTCATGTATGACCCTCTGCAACGATTCACCCGTGAAGACTTCGGCGAGCAGGAGATCCCGCTTGCCGCTGTGGTAAGCGGTCAGCTGAAAAGCGCATTCGCCGGGAAGCCAATTCCTGCCGACACCTCTGCCGGAGCCCTGCCACCACCAGCAAGCCCCCTCCAGAGCAGTCCGGAAACGCGCATTCTCCTGGTGGGCGACGGTGATTTTGCCCGCGACCAGTTCCTGGGAAACCGGGACAACCTCAGTTTCCTCGCGAACATGATCGACTACCTCGTGGACGACGCGGGCCTGATCACGATCCGGACGAAAGACGTTTCCATGCCACCGCTGGCGACCGTGTCGGACGGCACCAAGCGGATGGTCAAGTACGCGACCCTCGTGTTGCCGCCGCTCCTGGTCCTCGGCTACGGACTGATTCGCTGGCGTATGCGGTTGTCACGGAAGAAAGCGATGGAAGTTCAATAATTCACTGGAACAAAGTCGATGAAACGTAGTACCTGGATTCTTCTGGGAATTCTTGTTGCGCTCGGCCTCATCACCTTTCTGGTCCTCCAACGCCACGGTGAAATCAGCTCCTCCGGTTCCCTGGGCGAGAAACTGGTGACATACGATTCATCCGCTGTGGATCGCCTCGACATCAGCTCATCGCGGCAGACCGCTATCCTGGCACGCGAAGGCGGCAGATGGATGATGAAAGAGCCGCTGTCCTATCCGGCCGACGAGGGGTTTGTGAATGCAGCCATCGGCAAGGGAGCTTCACTCGAATTGAAGAACCTCGTCTCCAGCAACCCTCAGAAGCAGAACCTGTTTCAGGTCGACTCCACCGGAACGTTCGTCCGTGTGTACGAGAGGGGAAGCCAGAAAACGGCGTTCTGGATTGGAAAGACGGGCCCCTCGTACACGGAGACCTACGTCCGCCGCGACGGCTCCAACGATGTCTATCTTGCGGACGGGATGTTCGGCTACATGTTCACCAAGCAACCCAAAGACTGGCGCGACAAGTCAATTTTCAAAGCAGATCCATTCACAATACCATCCGTCCGTTTCCATTATGGCGATACGACGTTTGCCCTGACCCGCCCCGACAGTGTCTGGCTCGCGGACCAGGACTCGACGGTACAATCGGCTGTGACGGGTTTCCTTGGCACGCTGGCGAATTTGCAGACGGATAACTTCGTCGATTCGGCCGTCACGCTGGCAAAGCCGAACGCCGTGATCGAGGTGGGAGGGGTACAGCTCCAGTTTTACTTCAATAAGGATGCTAACAAGTATACTGTTACAACCTCGATGACTTCACAGGTCTTCGAGATTCTCCCCTGGCGGGCAAGTCAGGTCTTGAAGCGCAAACGGGACTTCATCCCGGCACGGGGATAGCTGCGAGGAGGCACCGTTGCGCGACGAAGGGGTCGCCGGCTGCGCAGGCGACCCCAACGTCGGCACAGTAAACCCCCAACAAACTGTAGAACTCTACCG
>Ga0315275_10000101_pt1 | contig 65349 bp, 48 predicted proteins | sample YL17G03_0_MG_FD_205557 | JGI IMG/M metagenome (GOLD analysis project Ga0315275, IMG submission 205557) | Sediment microbial communities from Yellowstone Lake, YNP, Wyoming, USA - YL17G03_0 | ecosystem: Environmental > Aquatic > Freshwater > Lake > Sediment | place: USA: Wyoming | collected... | reverse complement strand
GCGCAGCGGTAGTTCACGAGATTCGCTCTCTGATCCTCTGCCCTCGCCGGATTCTCCGGCTGCAAACTCATCGAACACACGGTAGGAGATGTCCGTGAACTGTGACTGCCATAGCCTGCTGACGATGTCAAGATGGGCCGATGGGTTGTAGATCTCATTCTTTATGACGTCCAGGAATTGTTCCAGCTCGGGCGGTTTCACCGATGACTGGAATATGATCTCTCCGACGCCGTCTTTGTAGAGCAGGAAGGCAATACTGTCGGTCTTTTGGCTGTTGTCGTAAACGACTTCGTCGCACCACTTCAGCTGATATTGCTCGACCGTCAGCAGCAGTTCGTTTTCATCTTCGAAAAACGCTCGAAATGCGTCGTGAAACGCGTTCGCGAATTTGCCCACATTGGGGTTATTGCTCGAATAGATCGCTTTCGCGCTGATGTACTTGGACATAGAGCCAAAGATCGCCCGCACCTTCTCGAGGTTGCGGAGATTTGTCTTAGCGGGCGCTTGGCCGCCTTTGATCTTGGCTTGAATTTGAGTAGTCACAACCCTCCCAGGCTTGCAGTTTACTGCATAGTTTGTGCCAGGGAATATGCCCGCGACATTTATCTTGGGGCGGTTGTAACTAGATGTTATATATGATGTTAGGGTGTATAGAGTATGTCGTGTGGTCGATGGCGGCCCGTTGACGACCCGCCTGCCGAGCCCCAGATCTCGCGGTGCCCCTCAGCGTGGCGTCGGGGGCGCCGCGCTGTTCACTTCGCGCCTCATCCTCCCCCGGCGCTACTCGCGAACGGCCTGTTGTTTCACCACACGATAGACGACCGCATCGGGGGTCCGATACACGACCTCGAGAAAGTCGGGCACATCCACCCCACTGAGCAGCTGGACGGGTCTATTCTCCAGAAAGAGCTTTCCGACGATGACGAAGTCGGCATTGGTGGTCTCGGCGAGGGTCTTTAGTCGATCGAAGTAGAGCTTGCTTCTGCTCGTTTCATCGCCGGTGGGGACCGGCAGGGCGCGATAGGAGTACTTCACAGACCGTTGCATGAAGGGGCAGGTGCCGAAAACGGTCACATTCGAACCGTACGTTCGCTCGACAAAACGCGCGGCTTCGAGCTCACGGACGGGATGCGCGGCCACGTACATACGCAGATGCAACGCGGTGCTCGCCACGAGAGCGATCATGAACACGGCGACAACAAGGGCGGCGCGGCTCACGCGGATTTTCGCGACCCGAAAGGAACCGGAAAAAGGCCCAGACAGCAAGAACTCGCCCGCCCACAGATACCCGAGCGGGAGAATCGACAGCATCAGCCTCGGCAGCGACAAAAAGAAAAGGCACGTCAAAAAAACGAAAGTGGAGGCGAAGGTGATAAGGATCGCTCTCTTGCGATCGATAGCAAAGAGACTCTTGTAGGCGCCGAACAGCGCGGTTGCAGAGAAGAGTGCGCCGGCGAGACCCTGCCCGCCGAGAGCCCCCACGGTCACGTAGAAAAAGCGTCCGAGCTCGCGAACACAAAGGAAAACGACTTTCATCGGCGAGCTCATGACGACCGAAAGCGGCCTATCGTAAGGTACGCGCCGGAGATAGTTCCAGTCGTTTTCGCCGTACATCTTCCAGGCGAGGTTCTTCCAGTTCTCGTTATAAAACGGAGAGCCGAACGCTTTCGCGGTAAGAATGAAGTGGGGTATGAGAACGATCCCCACGGCGCAGACGAATGTCGCTACGGTAATCGCCCTTCGCTTCGCGCCCACACGCGAGAGCGAGAAAGAGAGCGCCATGACGACCACGGGAACGAGAAACAGAGCGGCGTACCGTGTAAAAAACGCAAGGGCGAACGAGAGGGCGAGGAGAATGACTGGAACATAACGTGCATCTGCGCTGACTCGCAACGCGAGAAGCAGAGTGACGAGCACGAGAGCGGCAAAGGACATATCCGTTGCGGCTTCCACGCCTCCACAGATGACATTGTAATTCAACACGAGGGCGACGAGCGCAAATAGGCTCGCCTCCTTCGAAAAACAAGTCCGCCCGAGCCGATACGCCGCGAAAACAAAGAGACCGGCGAAAAGCGTCGTTACGGCTCGTGCACCGGTGAAGGTGTCCCCTGTGACCGCCCCGGCCGCCGCCGAGAGTATGGGATAGAGAAGCGGGTGCCACGGATCGCGTGGTATCTGTCCCGAGAGGATCTTCTGCGCCTTGCCGACATAGCCGTCCTCTTCGGCGCCCTGGGTCTCGATGACGTGGACTTTCCAGCCGAAGATGAGGAGAAAGACAACGAAGAGCGCGCAGATAACATATGCGACGCGATCGATTTTGAAGCGCACGGGTCGTAGCCTCCTGCGATCGAGAGCCTGGACCTCATTATCGCAAGAACAGAGTTCACCGTCAATCCAATGAGATTCTTTCCGTTGTTGGACCCGAGAGCTTCGTCGATGTATACTGACTGAGAGATCCCATGACCCCCACAGAAAGAGTTGAGCCGTGAAGAAACACGATGAAGCAGGGAAATCGGCGTCGTCTACGCCCCCTCGGGGAGCCGCTGAGTCCTTCGTCCGCAACCCGCTCCACCGCGACTTCAAACGCACGATACACCGCGACCTCGAAGACATCTACGGGTTCTACGTGGATGAGGATCGCCGCGCGCGGCTCGGGCAGATGCGGCGGATTCGACGCTTCTTCGTTCTCCTCTGGTGGCTGCTCAAGAGCCTGCTCCTCAAGCTCTCTCCGGTCCGCCGGACTCTTCTGCTGATCAGCGTCGTTTGTCTGTATCTGGGACAGTTCTCTTTCACACAAGGGGGCGCTCGAGTCGGCTTCAATTTTTACGTCCCGAGTATTCTCATTCTCCTCTGGATCGTGATGCTCGAGCTCAAGGACAAGCTGCTCGTCCGGGAGGAAATGGAGATCGGACGTGCCGTCCAGTTGTCGCTGCTGCCGCAGAGCAGCCCCGCCGTTCCCGGCTGGGACATCTGGCTCATGAGCAAGCCGGCGAACGATGTCGGCGGTGACCTGGCGGACTACCTCGTGATGGACGGTTCACGCGTGGGCCTGATGCTCGGCGACGTTGCCGGAAAGGGATTGGGGGCGGCGATGCTCATGGCCAAGCTCCAGGCGACACTGCGGGCGATTGCTCCCGACTCCCCCTCATTCGCCGATCTGGGGGCGCGGATCAACCGGATTTTCCACCGCGACTGTGGTCCCACTCGTTTTGCCACGCTGATCTATGCGGAATTGGCCGAGGGTTCCACGACGCTGCGCATTCTGAACGCCGGACACCCGCCCCCCGCCGCGGTCGGCGCTGCAGGAGTCGATGTACTGCCCGCCGTCGCGCTCCCCATCGGCGTGATGCCCGATGCCGTCTACGTCGAGCAGCGTCTCGAGCTCGAACCGGGCGGATTCGCGTTGTTTTATTCGGACGGGCTGACCGAGGCGCGTGATCGGGAAGGAGTCTTTTTCGGGGACGATCGGCTCTACGGTCTGTTGCCGACGCTGCGGGACGTTCCGGCGGAGAAAGTGGGCGCCCGCATTATCGAAGAGGTCGAGAGCTTCATCGGTGACGCGAAACCGAGCGACGATTTTTCCATGATCATTTTGAAGCGGCTCTGATGGTTCGATAGCGACACACCGGAAAGGAGCTGTCACGATGCCGGAACCCACAATATTGGTCAAAAGGCGTCGGCGCGGTCAGTCGGCCGCCCGACACGACGGTGGTTTCGTTCGCCATTTCCGCGCTAAACCACGAGTACTCGGCGGCCATCGAGGAGCTGAACGAGCGTGTCGCGACCCTTCGCGAGCGGTTGAACGGCGCGGGCGTAGATCCGAAGCAGCTCAAGACCACGCGCTTCGGCGTCGATGCGGACTACCGCACCGTGAACAAAAAGAGCGTATTCAACGGCTGGCTCGCCCACCACGGTATGCGTCTCGAGCTTCCGGTCGACCGTGATCAACTCAACCGCGCATTGGAGGCGGTTGCAGTGAGCGGTACGCAGGCGAAATTCAGCATCGGGTTCGAAGTGCGAGACCAGGCGGGCTTTCGCGAGGCGCTGCTGGCGGACGCCATGCGATCGGCGCGCCGAAACGCAGAGGCGATCGTGTCAGCGGCTGGATGCCGCTTGGGCAAGGTGGTGAGCATCGAATACGGATGGTCGGAAATCCGCTTTAGCTCCTCAATAGATTATGCTCGAGAGGTCTCGGGGCCCTGCGCCATGGCATCACCTGACATCGAGCCGGAGGACGTGGATGCGCAAGACTCGGTGACCGTGGTATGGCAGTTGATAGAGGGATGAAGGATTCGAGATCTCCGTCCCGGAGACCAGCAATTTGACTGGTGAACGCCGGCACGTGGCTATTCGAGTTCAACCCGGAGGGTCAGAGATGAACTCAAGACGCACATTCCTGCTGGCCTGCGTGTTGCTGATTGTCAGCGCGTGTGTGGTTTTTTGTGCGGCCGCTCCGCAGAGACTCACGATCCTCTTTTTCAACGACCTCCACGGACATCTCGAGCCTTTTACGGCCAAACAGGATGACACGTCGGTCGAGGTCGGGGGCATTGCAAGGATCGCGACGCTGGTCAAGGAGATCCGTGCGGAGAACAAGAAGACCGGCGCCCAAACGCTGGTCCTGGTCGCGGGCGACATTCTCCAGGGCACACCCATGTCGACGGTGTTTATGGGCGAGCCCGATGTTCTCGCGTTGAACGCGATCGGTGTCAGCGCGATGACCGTCGGCAACCACGAGTTCGATTTCGGTCTGGAGAATCTCCTCGCGCTCGAGAAGCGGGCGCGGTTTCCGTTCCTAAGCTCGAACATCATCTGGAGAGACAGCGGCGAGCTGGCATTCCAGCCGACGGCGGCTTTTCGTGTGACTGACGAGGTCGCGCTGACCGTCATCGGCGCCACCACGCGGGAGCTGCTCACCACGACAAAGCCATCCAATGTGGAAAGAATCAACGTGCTCAATTCCGTCAACACGGTCAAAGAGTATTACACCCCGGCAATAGAGAAGGGCCCGGTGATCCTGCTCTCGCACAGCCGCGCGGCCACCGATTCGCTAATCGCGGCGGCGGTTCCCGAACTCACCGCCGTCATCGGCGGCCACGATCAGATCCTGTTCAACCCTTACCGCGAAGTGAGCAAGGTGCCGGTGTTCCAGGCTTTCGAAAAAGGCAAGTACCTGGGAAGGCTCGATCTCGAGATTGATCCGGCCACGCGCACGACACGGATCGTTGCTTGGAAATACATACCGGTCACCGCGGAGATCGCGCTCGATAGGGAAGTTGCGCAGATCGTGGAGAGCTACGCCTCCCGTCTGGACTCCAAATTCAAAGAAGTGATCGGGGAGAACAAGGAGTTTTTGGACGGGGAGCGGGATCGCATACGCTACGAAGAGACGAACCTGGGAGACTGGGTGACCGACATCATGCGCGAGTTCACGGGCGCCGAGGCGGCGCTGATCAACGCGGGAAGCCTGCGCGCGAGCATAGACCGGGGGCCGATCACCGTAGAGTCGGTGTTCAAAGCGATGCCTTACCCCAACGAAGTCCTTGTGGTCGACCTCACGGGCAAAGAGCTGCTCGAGGCGCTCACGCGCTCGGTGCGGGGCACGCGCGACGACGAGGACGGCGGGTTTCTTCACGTCTCGGGTCTGCGTTTCGAAATCGACGGCAAGACCCCGATACATGTTGCCTTGGCCGGTCAGCCGCTGGATATTTCGAGGACATACAAGGTCGCCGTCACCGATTTCATGTACGCGGGCGGAGACGGCTACGATGTCTTTGCGGGTAAGCCCGCGGTGAAAACGGGGCTGCCGCTCCGCGAGTTGATCGTCGACACCATCCGGAAAAAGGCCGTGATCGACGCGAAGACCGACGGCAGGATCGTAAGGATCGGATCCGGACTCGGGCGCTAAGGGCGCAGGGGATGAATACCAGAACGAAAACTCTGCTGTTTTTCCTGCTCGTTCCGCTCTCAACAGGTATGTGCGGGTGGCCGCCGGAGCTCGTATGCGCGGCAAACCTGCACCCCGGGTGGACGACCTACACGAACGGGGACTACGTGATGGACGTAGCCTTCGACCACGTTGGACGCCTGTGGGCAGTGGGGCGCGGCGGTGTAGTCCGGTGGGACGCGGCCGGCGCCTACGCGAAGTACACCACATACGACGGTCTGACGGACAACTGGGTTTTGTCTGTCGCCGTGGCGCAGGACGGAGCAATGTGGTTCGGTACCGCCGGCGGGGGTGTGTCGCGTTTCGACGGGAAGACGTGGAGGACATACGTGACCGGCGACGGCCTGGCCGACGACCAGGTTTACTCGATCGCTGTCGCGCGGGACGGAGCGATGTGGTTCGGTACCGCCGGTGGTGGTGTGTCGCGTTTCGACGGAGCGACGTGGAAGACATACACACAAAAGCACGGCTTGGCCGGCAACACGGTCCATTCGATCGCCGTGGCGTGGGATGGGTCCCTGTGGTTTGGTACCGATGGCGGCGGCGTCTCGCGGTTCGATGGAGAGACGTGGAGGACCTACACCACACAGAGCGGTCTTGCGAACGACGTCGTACTCTCCATCGCCGTCGCGTGGGACGGGGCACTCTGGTTCGGAACCAAACGCGGCGGCGTCTCGCGGTTCGATGGAAAGACATGGACGACCTACACCACACGAGACGGTCTGGCCGGCAACTGGGTCTGGTCGATCGCAGTAGGTGAAGACGGAGCGCTCTGGTTCGGTACGGAACGGAGTGGTGCCTCGAGGTTCGATGGAAAGACATGGACGACCTACACCACCGCGGACGGCCTGGCCGACAGCACAATCTTCTCTATCGCTGTGGCCCCCGACAAGTCGCTGTGGTTGGGCACCGAACGAAGCGGCGTCTCGAGGTTCGATGGAATGACGTGGAGGACGTATGCCACCGGGGACGGCTTGGCCGACAACACCATCTTTTCCATCGCCCTTGCCTCTGACAGGTCGCTGTGGTTGGGCACCGGGCGGAGCGGCGTCTCGAGGTTCGATGGAAAGAAATGGAGGACCTACACCACAGAGGACGGTCTGGCGGGAAACATCGTCTTCTCCATCGCATCGGCCTCGGACGGGGCTTTATGGTTTGGCACCGAACGAGGTGTCTCGCGGTTCGATGGAAGCGTATGGAAGACGTACACCGCCGAGGACGGGCTGACCGAGACGACGGTGCTCGCCGTCGCTCTGGCCAGGGACGGGGCTCTGTGGTTTGGCACCGAACGAGGTGTCTCGCGGTTCGATGGAAACGTATGGAAGACGTACACCGTCGAAGATGGGCTCGCGGGTAACAGGGTTTATTCTATCGCCGCGGCTCGCGACGGAGCGATGTGGATCGGTACCGCTGGGGGGGGTGTGTCACGTTTCGATGGAACGACGTGGAGGACGTATACCACGAAGGACGGTCTGACGGGGAACATCGTTCTATCTGTCGCGGTGGCCGGGGACGGGACGTTGTGGTTTGGCACCGAACGGGGTGTCTCGCGTTTCGATGGAAAGGAGTGGAAGTCGTACACGGTTCGGGACGGCCTGGCGGATAACGTGGTATTGCGGGTCGTCGTTGCGGGCGACGGGGCGTTGTGGTTCGGTACGGGACGGGGTGGGGTGTCGCGGTTCGATGGAAAGAAATGGAGGACTTACACCACCGAGGACGGCTTGGCGGACAACACGGTGTTCTCCGGCGCGGTGGCAGGGGACGGAGCGCTTTGGTTTGGTACGTATTGGGGCGGAGTGTCGCGCTATTCGCCGCGGGACTAGTCACTGAGACCCGGGGTCCAACCAACCCGGAGTGACCTCCGCTAAAAAGACGAGCTTCCGGGTACACGACCGAAAAACAAAATCTTGCACGATGCGAAAAGCTGTGTCATACTACCGGAAGAATGTTTCGCACGAAAGGTGCGACGGCTTCGAAGACCTTGGGCAGTCGACGGGGCCGGGTGAGATGGGTCTCACCGCGTACGGGCTTGCCCGTAAAGGAGGTGATCCAGTGAGTACCGACCAATGCGGCTTAGTGGAGGTGGCGTCCCCGTAGAGACGGGCTTCCCTAGCGCGTGGCGCTCTTCTGGGATCACCCCGAACGGGGTAACCCAACGCCACCAAGACTGAAGCATAAGGGGCCTCGTCGCATAAGGCGAGGCCCCCTTTCGTTTTTCATCCACGCAAAAGAATGACGCTCCGTTTCGTCCCCGCTCCGCTTATACTTCAACGAGTCGTCTTGTTATGGAATGTGGACTGGTCGAGCCGTGCACAGCCGATACGGAGACGCTCGCGAACAAAGGAGAGAGGGCGATGAAAAGCATGAAAACGGTGTTGAGTCTTGTCGTCGTGATGATGGTCGCCTTCGCGGTGTGGGCGTGGGCGCAGGACCTTCCGGACATTGCGCTCCCCGCGCCGCGTATGGACGGCGGGAAACCGCTCATGCAGGCTCTCAAGGACCGGCAGTCAACCCGCGCGTTCACCACGGAGAAACTGCCAATCCAGGTTGTGGCCGATCTTCTGTGGGCGGCGGCCGGGATCAACCGTACGGACTCCGGCAAGCGCACCGCGCCGTCGGCGAGGAACTGGCAGGAAGTGGAGGTCTACGCGATCACGGAAGACGGCGCGTATCTCTACGACGCCAAGACCAACAGCCTGAAAGCTGTTGCGAAAGGCGATTTGCGCAAGCTGACAGGGTCGCAGGAGTTCGTGACCTCGGCGCCGCTCAACCTGGTGTATGTGGCGGACACGACAAAGATGACGGGGTCCTCACCCGACGATCAACCGTTGTATTTGGGCGCGGACACCGGTTTCATCAGCCAGAACGTTTATCTGTTCTGCGCGTCGGAAGGGCTCGGCACGGTGGTGCGAGGCTCGGTGGACCGCAAAGCTCTGGCTGAGGCGCTGAAGCTTTCCGAGTCGAAGAAAATAACACTCGCGCAAACGGTTGGATATCCGGCGGAAGAGGGCAAATAGGATACCGCGGGCCCGCGTCGTTGACGGGTGTAACGGGGATCCCCGGGCGGCGGGTTTCCGGTTGTCGTGCCCTCCCGCGTTTCGAGTCGCCTGGATCTGTTTCCGGATTCGCTCCCGCCGCTAGCCGTTACTGTTTCCCCACTGGTACGCGTGGGGCCATTTCGACGTCTCCGTGGGGACCACCGTGTGGCAGATGTGGCAGCCGATCTTGCGTTCGGGTCCGTTTCCGCCGTGTACCTCGGAGAATTCCCCGCCCACGCCCTCACCCCGCGAGCTGTCGTGGCAGGTGCCGCAGCTTCCAAGCGTTTTCACTTTTCCCGTGAAGTTCTGGTACTGGAGCGGCTGGTAGTTGTCGACGGCCAACCGCGAAGGATACATCGCGTGCGGGCTGCCGTGGCACGCCGCGCAGTACACCCCGCCGTGCCCCGGGGCGTCGCGGTATAAAGTAGCCCCTGTCGCCACACCGGCAACACCCGTGTGGCAGGTCGCGCACGCCGGTTCGTTCGCCCACGGGATCCGCGTGCCCGGAATAGACGAGGCGACCTGGTCCATCGTCCCGTGACAGGTGACGCAGTGGCCGTCGTCGGCGGTGTGCCGGACGCTTCGGCTGCAGAGCGTCACGAGTCCCGGGTGACAGTCGTAGCACGCGGCGCCTCGCGCGGCGTGAGCGCCGTGTATCGCTTTCGAGAGGTAGATGCCCGACGTGCCCGGCCCCGTCGTTCCGAGCGCGGGGCTCCCGTGGCACGACGCGCAGAGCACAGGGATCGAACCGATCAAGCTCGTCGTGTGGATCTGGTCGTGTTTCTGGAGGATGTCGTGCCAGGGATCCTGACCGTGGCACTTGTTGCATGTGATCTCGTCGGAGACGGGAACCGTGGCTCTCGTCTGCGCGAGCACAGCACCATCGCTCCCGCGTACCGTGATCACGGCGACCTGGTAGGGGTTCCACGCGCCCGCGTCGTTCACCGGTGTGACGGGGATCCCCTCGGCAATAAAATGATCGGTCGTCCGGGTCAAGGTGCCCGTAAGACCAAGACCCGTGAGTCCGATGTCGTGCGGCAGAGAGGTGATACCGACGAGGGGGCCGAAGAGCGTGACCGCGTTATCCCAGAACTGACCGTAGTTTCGTTTGCCGTATGAATAGGTGTTGACGTCGATCGCGTAGTCGACGGTAAGACCCGCGGTGACGATCTCGGGCGGATTGCCTTTGCGAACCACCTGGGCCCAGAGCGTGTTGTACGGCGGGAGGATCACGGCCTGGTCGTAGGTGTCGTTGAGACAGTGCATCCCAAGGTTGTTCCACGCGAGGACCACATAACTGCCGCCGGTGTCCGCGTTTCCCCCCGGGGCCGTGGAATTCGAACACGAAAAAAGCGGCAGAAGCGCAAGCATGGCGGCGACGCAAATGCCGTGCTTCACGTCAATACCTCCTTGACTGCGGGAAAGGGCGAGAATCGTTCCCCATTTTTGCACCAGGATAGCGCAAATCTCCGCGATCTGGTAGGATTTTTCGTCTAGCGAAAGGAGAACCATGCCGCAAACTCCGCACGTCGAAAAACACTTCACCGCCGGCGCGACCGTTCGCGACGTCGTGATCGGAATGTCCGATGGATTGACCGTCCCGTTCGCGCTCGCGGCGGGGCTTTCGGGCGCAGTGGCCTCATCACACATCGTCGTGACGGCGGGTTTGGCCGAGGTGGCTGCGGGCTCGATCGCCATGGGTTTAGGGGGGTACCTGGCCGCCCGCAGCGACGCCGAGCACTATGAGAGCGAGGTCAGACGCGAGCAGCGGGAGATCGAGGCGGTCCCCGAGATCGAGGCCAACGAGGTGCGCGATATCTTCGAGTCCTATGGTCTCGAACCGGACGAGAGCGCGACGGTCGTCGGGGCGCTACGCCGCCGTCCGAAATCCTGGCTGGATTTCATGATGCGGTTCGAGCTGGGCCTCGAGAAGCCGGACCCCAAACGGGCGCTCCAGAGCGCTCTGACCATCGGGGGTGCGTACGTGGTCGGCGGACTCATTCCGCTCGCGCCGTACATGGCGGTTGGCAGTGCGGCGACCGCGTTGATAGTCTCTGTGGTGACAACAGGGGTGGCCCTCGCCGTGTTCGGTTTTGTCAAAGGCCATTTCACGGGAGCCTCGCCGGTGAAGAGTTCGATACAGACGACCTTGATCGGCGGGATCGCCGCCGCGGCCGCGTTTGTCATCGCGCGAGTGGTCGCTTAGCGGGGAGCTCGGAAAACCGGAAGACCTTCGAAACCGAGCAAACGCAAAACACGCGTAAAAGCAGATGAGACGACGGTCGAAACACGCAAACGAGAACACGCACGGGACGCATGCGCCGGCAGCGACGGACGCCACACGAATTCTCGCGGGGGAGAGTTCGAAGCGCGGGCTCTACCGGTTGTGGCCGTTCCTGGGTCCGGCGTTTGTCGCGAGCATCGCCTACGTGGACCCAGGCAATTTCGCCACGAACATACAAGGCGGCGCGAAGTTCGGGTATACGCTTCTCTGGGTGATTGTCGCCAGCAATCTGATGGGGATGCTCATCCAGACGCTTTCCGCGAAGCTCGGGATCGCCACGGGTCACAACCTCGCCGAGCTGTGCCGGATGCATTTCCCCCGTCCGGTGGTGTGGTTGATGTGGGTGTTGATGGAAGTCGTCGCTATGGCGACGGATCTTGCCGAATTTCTTGGCGCCGCGGTGGGCTTCAACCTGCTGTTTGGAATGCCCCTCTGGATTGCCGGTCTGGTAACCGTTGTCGTCACGTTTCTCATTCTGGCGCTGCAAGCCCGCGGATTCAGACCGTTGGAGGCCGTGATCACCGCGATGCTGGGCGTGATCGCGCTCTGTTATCTCCTGGAGACCATACTGGAAAAACCGAGTTGGGGTCAGGTCATGCACCACGCTGTTGTGCCCCGTTTTTCAGGGGCGGAGAGCGTCGTTCTCGCCGCGGGTATTCTCGGAGCGACGGTGATGCCGCACGTAATTTTTCTGCATTCATCGCTCACCCAGGGTCGCATCAAAGTCGCTGATCCGGCGCACAAGAGGCGCCTGTTCCACTTCGAGCAGTGGGATGTGACCATCGCCATGGGAGTGGCCGGTCTTGTGAACGCCGCGATGCTGATCATGGCCGCGGCGACATTTCACCGTCACGGCCTCTCGCATGTATCGTCGCTCGAAACGGCTCATCTGACGCTCCAGCCGCTTCTCGGGGCCGCGGCGGGGTGGATTTTCGCGGTGTCTCTTCTCGCTTCGGGGCTCGCTTCGACGACGGTCGGAACGATGGCGGGACAGGTGATCATGCAGGGGTTCCTCGACCGGCAGATTCCGATCTGGGTACGCCGCTTGGTCACCATCCTTCCGTCTCTCGTCGTGATCTTCATCGGACTGGATCCTACGCGATGCCTGGTCATCAGTCAGGTGATGTTGAGCTTTGGGCTGCCGTTCGCGGTGATACCGCTGGTGCTGTTTTCGCGGAGGCGGGATATCATGCGCGAGCTCGTCAACTCGCGCGTGACGACGATCGCGTCGATCGTCGTGGCCGTGTTGATCGTGTCTCTGAACATTTACTTGTTGCTTCGGATTTTTGCTGAGGGTTGAGCCATGTTCAAACACATTCTAGTGCCCCTGGATGGATCGGATCTTGCGGAATCCGCGTTGCCGGCAGCCGTGTATCTGGCTCGTGTGCTCGAGGCGAGGGTGACCCTCGTTCACATCATCGAGCGCGGCGCTCCGGCCACGGTGCACGGGGAACGGCATCTCACCGAAACGGCGGAAGCAGAGACGTATCTGGAAAACGTGTCCCAAAGGGTCTTTCCAAATGGGACCCGCGTGACGCACCACGTCCACAGCGCGGCCGCGCGCGATGTCGCCGAGGGGATCGTGGCGCACCAGGACGAACTGGTTCCCGATCTCATCGTCATGTGCACACACGGCCGTCGCGGACTGCGCGGTATGATCATGGGGAGCATCGCGCAAAAGGTGATCGCCGCGGGTCGGACGCCGGTCCTGCTGATACGGCCGGATCCAAAACCCGATTCCCCGCGTTTTGACTGTCACACCGTTCTCGCTCCCGTGGACGCCGGTCCGCAACACGGAGCGGGGTTGGAGGTGGCGGTCGATCTGGCGGCCGTTACCGGCGCGCGTCTCTGTTTGCTTTCGGTTGTGCCCACTCCGCGAAGGCTTTCGGGGCGGGATGCGATAACGGGGCGCTTCATGCCCAGGACCACGCGAGCGGTGCTCAATCTGACGGCGGAAGATTTTGGATCATACCACGAGCGTGAGATGACGCGAATCCAAACGCGAGGTGTGGGTGTCACCGCCGAGGTGCTCTACGGTGACACGGGCTCGGTCATCGTGAAAGCCGCCGAGACCCACGACGCAAGTGTGATCGTGCTTGGGACGCACGGGACGCGGGGAGGGGAGGCGTTCTGGACCCACAGCGTAGGGGCGGAAGTCCAGGCGCACACAAAGCGGCCGCTTCTCCTGGTTCCCGTACGAACCGGCTCGCGGCACGTTACTCGCGAGGCGTAACGTGGGTTCGAACGAGCTCGTCGATTTGGCGGACGAGATCCGTTGCGCCGGCTTGCGCCGCGAAGACGCGTGAGTCACCGGCAAGCTCGCGCGCCTCGTCGGTCCGGCCCTCTTTGAAGAGGGAGTCGATGCGGAACAGCACGATCCGCGTCAGGTTCTTCAATGCGGGTGCGTACCGCGGGTTGACCTTGAGCGCCTTTTTGTACTCCTCGATCGCCTCGTCGTATTTTCCCATATTGACGTACGTAGCCCCGAGGTTTGTGAGTATGTTCTCGTCGTTCGGGTTCTGCCGCAAAGCTTCCCCATACATTCGAATGGCATCGGCGTAGCGGCCGACCTGCGAATACACGACCGCCAGGTATCCGCGAGTCGCAGGAAAACGAGGGTTCAAACGAAGCGCGGCTTCCAGATGCGGTATAGCGTCCTCCGGTCTCTGTGTCGCGCCCAGGACACACCCAAGACTGTAGTGGCCCACCCATGAGTCGGGATACTTTGCCAGCACGCTCCCGTACACCGTTTCAGCGTTCCTGAAAACGAGCCCCCTCTGCCAGCAGCCGGCACCAAGAACCAGGAGCACGATGAGCGACAACACCGGCCCGGCATTCGCGGCTCTCGGTGTGAACCGCTGCAAACCCCACGCGGCACCGCCGACGGCGAGTGCGATGACACCGACGCTCGGCAGATAGACAAAGCGGTCGGCCACAAAAGACATCATCATGTAGAAAAAATCGACAAAGCCTAGAACAGGGTAGAGCGTGCCGCAGAAGAAGAGGAAGGTAACGAGAGGCGCTTTGCCGATACGTCGGCGTGCGGTGAAGAGAACGATCGCCAGCGCGATCGCCGATGCCGGGTACACGTATTGCCACCATACACGGGCGTCGATCGACCAGCGCGGGTAGACGAACGACAGGTTCACGGGGAAAAGCACCTTTTCGATGTAGAACCACACCGCGCGCCCGGCGATCAGAAATCGATCCGCCAACGAGAAGGTGCCCCAGCCGGGCCCGCCTTCCTGGACGAGTTTTCGTTCCAAACCGATGGTCAGAAGGCTGAGCCCGAGCGCCACGGCGAAGAAGGGAACGAGAGGCCATACATCCCGCCACGCGAGGCGATGCCGCTTCCACCACGTCACGAGAAGAATCGCTGCGGGCAGAGTCAAGGTGGCCGTCTTGCTCAACATGGCGGCAAGAAAAAAGGTCAACGACAGGGCGTACATCACCCGTGTTCGAGACGCCGTGGATCCCCCGCGTGGCGTTTTCGGTCGAGGGCCCGTGAGCGGACGAAAGCCGAGGTAAGCGAAAATAGAAAGCAGATAGAAAAGGCAGGAGAGTGTGTTTCGTCGCTCGGTCACCCACGCGACGGACTCGACGTGGGCCGGGTGCAGCGCAAAGACGGCACCCGCGACCCACGCTCCCGGTACACCGAGACGCCGAAGCACCAGCCAGACGAGAATGGCGTTCACCGCGTGGAGGACGACGTTGTCGATGTGATAGCCCCGTGGATCCAGACCCCATAGATGGTGCTCGATCCAGTACGTGGTGAAAGTCAACGGGTAGTAGAGGTCATCCGTGCCGCTGCGGTCGCTCCAGATCTGGCGAAGCCCTTCGATTGTCCGCAGCCGCTCGTTGCGGACGAGGTGGGTCTCATCGTCCGAGTAGAACCCGGAGTTGTATGCGGGGATATAGGCAAGGAGGGTGAGGACGAAAATCAGGCCGGCGCCCGCGATCGCGCGTATTCGGGTTCTCGTCGGTTCGCCCTTTGCCGTACTCTGAACGCCCATTTCGCGATCCAGTGTACGATCGGATGCCGTCGGGCTCAACCCCGAATCCGAATCGCCGCGTCCCTGAATCTTGTTGGGTTGGCGCCGGTCAGCCCTGAGCTTCCACCCTGCACACGACGATCGTGATATCGTCTTCCTGGGGAAGACTGCCTGCGAAGTCCCGGGCGGCCTTGTGGATTTGGTCCACGATTTCCCGGACCGGCTTGTCGTAATGAGATTTGATCACCTCGAGAGCGCCATCGGCCTCGAGATACTCACCGTCGGGCGTCTGGCTTTCGGTGATCCCGTCGGTAAGCAGGACCACGAGGTCGCCCGTTTCGAGTGAAACCGGTTGGCCGGTACTGTGCCCGTTCTCCGGCGAGACGCCAAGGGGCATACCGGTGCTGGCCAATTCCGCCTTGACCGCTCCGGTCCGATCAAGGACATACCCCGAGGTGTGCCCCGCGTTCACGTAGGTCAACTCGCGGGTGCGAATGTCAATACGGGCGACGAGCAGAGTGACGAAGTTGTCGTCTTCCAAATCGGAGGCAAGGGTTTGGCTGACCGCGGTGAGGATTTCACCAAGATCCGAACGGGTTTTGACGAGCGAGCGCAGATGGGCGCGAGTCGCCGCCATGACGAGCGCCGGACCGAACCCGTGTCCCCTCACGTCGCCGATAACGATGCCCAAACCCTCGTTCGGCATCGTGAGGTAGTCGAAGTAGTCTCCACAAACGACTTTCGCGGGAAACACGGCCCCGGCGATGTCCAACCCCGGGATCTTCGGCGAGAGTTGAGGATAGAGCTTCTTCTGCACCAGAGCGGCCAGCTGCATTTCGAGCTCGAGCTGCTCTTTCTTTCTGCGCTCCGTGATGTCCTTTACAACGGCCACGAAATGGGTGATCCGTCCGGAGGAATCCTTCATGGGCGTGATCGTCTGTTCGGCGTAGTAGAGATCGCCGTTCTTCTTACGGTTGACGGTGATGCCGCGGTGAACCTGGCCGCCGAGAATCGAAGCCCAGAGGGATTTGTAGTAGTTGTCATCGTGCTCGCCGGACTTGAGGATTCGCGGCGTCTGCCCGATCGCTTCTTTTCGCGTGTATCCCGTCGTTGCTTCGAAGGCGGGGTTGACGTACTCGATCGTTCCGCGGCGGTCCGTTATGAACACGGTGTCATCCGTTTGTTCCAAAGCGTTGGATAACCGGCGATGAGAGTCCTCGGACGCCTTGCGGCCGGTGACATCCCGGATCACGACGGCTCCGCCGCTCACGGCGCCGTTTTCGTCCACGAGCGGGGCTCCGCTGATGCTCAGCCACACACCGGTTGGCCTCTTCGGATGGCGGATGAGGACTTCCGCCTCCGACACCCTTTCGCCTCTGATGGCCCGCGAAAGCGGGAGCTGATCCGCCGGATACGGCGTTTCCCCGTCCGGAAGGAAGCACCCGTAGGTTCTGGACCAGTCCGCCGGCGAAACGTCCATCGCGCCCGCTCCAATCATTTCCTCGGCGGCCTTGTTGAAGAGGAGGAACTTGCCGCTTTTGTCGGCGACAATCACCCCGTCGTTCATGCTGACGCACACGGATCGCAGCACACGATCACGTTCTTTCACCGCCGAATCACGCATGCGTTTGCTCAGACCGATGAACAACCCGCAGAGCGCCTCCCACACCAGGAATACGCTGAGCCCGAACCACACCGGCTGTATGGTCATGTACTCCGACAGGAAGGCCTTGGTAGGGCGACCGATGAGCCGCCACTGTTGTCCACACAGCGCTATTCGTCGCTCCGATGCCAGGGATCCGGAGGCGCGCTCTGTGTCGTCTCCGGCGGAGGCGTGGATGAGCATGGGTTTCCCATCGACGTCTTCATCGATCAACTCAAAATGCATCCAAGCAGGGTGTTCGTGTCCCAAACGTGGTATCGAGCGATCAAGAATGTCCGTGATGCGAAAAGCCAAGACAACGAAGCCTCTGAGGGTGTCGGGCCGGGCCGGGGTCGCGTTTGGAGATCCGTCGTGCACAGGGAGGATCGCGAGGAAGCCCTTGAAAGACCCCGTTTCCTGTACGAGATCGATGGGATCCGTAAGCGTCAGTGCTCCCGATTCTATGGCTTGGGTGATTGCCGCGCGTCTTGTCTTGTCGGAACCGAGGTCTAAGCCCAGCGCCGGCTCGTTGCCTTCCAAAGGTTCGACATAGGAAACGGGGTAGTATTCGGCTCGCTCGGGCGACGGTATCGTGCGGCCGTCGGGAAGATGGTCGGTGATCCGATATTCCTCGAGGCCTTCGCTGCGCGACTGCTGTTCGTGCGCCCGCCGCTTTTCTCGGGGGACACGCGGAACCCATTCCAAGGCCTGGATTTCCGTATGGCGCGACAATGCGGACCGAGTAAATGCCTGGAACTCCTTCGGTGTCACCGTCAGGTGACTGTCGAACACCGACCCGGTCGCCTGCAGAACCTCGCTGAGTGTGAGTATCTCCTGCGTGAGCATGGACGACCGGGCGGAGAGGTACTCGTCGAAATGCACCGCGGTTTTGTCCTCTTCGTACCGGTATTCGACACGGTATGTGAGCATACCCAGTATCGGCCCCAGAGCCACGAGGACGAGTGATGCGAGTAAACCGATTCGTTGAGTCAACCTTCACATCCCTTCGCTGGAGCGGCGCACCGTCGAGAGCGGGACTTTCAGGAACCGGCGCCGTGCTCCTGCCGGAAGGTCAGGCGAATCTTTTCGATGAAGAAGTAGTGCGAAACCGTCAAAAAAGAACGCTGCGTGGCGTGGTCGACTTCCTACCACACCGGGTACACTGAACGGCAAAATATAAAGAACTCGGTCTCTGGGCAAGCGCTTTTGCTCGCCGCGTGAATGCCAAACGTGACCCCAAGGCCACAACCGCCGTTGTCCCAAATAGTTAGTCTCCCGGCGAGGGTTCGGTGGGGTAAGACACGTTTCCCAGTTTGTTTATAGAGGGGTTTGGCGCAAGAGAAAGGGGCCGCATCTGCGGCCCCTTCGCTGATAAGATCAATCGTGGGCTATCCGCGCCCGCCGCGCCCTTCGCGTCCCCCGCCGAAACCACCCCGGTCACGCCCTTCGCCCGGGCCGCTGCGTTCACGCGCCTCGTTGACCGTGAGGGTACGCCCGTTGAAATCCTTGGAGTCGAGCGCTTCAATCGCCGCCTTGGCTCCTTGTTCGTCCATCTCGACGAAGGCAAAGCCTCTCGAGCGTCCTGTTTCGCGGTCGTTGACGAGTGACACCTCATAAACGGTTCCGTGGGCAGCAAACGCGGCGCGCAGATCATCGCGCGAAGCGTCGAACGGAAGGTTGCCTACGTACAATCTCTTGGTGGCCATTGATTGACTCCTTCTTTCGCCCTCTGTACTTGCGCGGTCGGACGGCTGATCGCGCAACGGTCGACCGCAACTGACTGCCGATCTGCGAGGGACCTGTGCCCTCGATCAATGAACTCGTGGGAATCTACTCCGACACCGACTCTCGAAACTGCGCGGGCGAAACCTGCGGAAACGGATCTGGCGGGAGAATTCTCTGAGTTTGTTTGAAGATACCATTCCTCCGGCGACACTCAAAGGTTTTTTTCGTCTCGACCGCGGTTTCTTGGGTTCAGCCTGGAGCCGGCTTCGTCGCCACATGTTCCGGGCCGGACGCAAAAAGTCCGCCGGGAGAGTTTGCGGGAAGAGGTCGTGCGTGCAAAACGGGCATTCTTGTGGTATAATTCGCGTTAATCAGTCCCACGTGTTGATTTTACGGGATCACATGCGAGGGGTTGCGAGTCACGGTCGTTCGGATTCGGGATTCCGCCCCAAGGTGTCCGACGTCCTGAGCTTCCGCATCCCCTCCTTGTCTATCGACGCTGAGCTGCGCCGCACCCAAAGCCAAAACACCCAAGCGTCATGGTCATTCGGTCACGAGATGTCCGCATCTCGGCAGCTGATGGAGGGGTTGTCATGGAACACTTCAGAGGGGGTTCGCATCCCGGCACGAGCAGGTTTGCGAGAGGATTCGCGTGTGTCGCGATTGTGTCGGCCGTTCTGCTCTTTCTCTTCTTCATCGCCGGTGGAGCTCGTCCGGCACACGCGCAGGTTGCCGGAGACAGTCTCTACGCCGTGCTCTTCAATGGCAGCAGCAAAGGCAGCGACCAAACGTACTTGAACGATCTCGAGTTCATATTCCGAACTCTCATCAATGACTACGGGTACACGAAAGACAACATCATGGTGCTCTCGTACAGCGGCACCTACTACGACCTGGATGGAGACAACGTCGACGACGTTGACTTCCCGGGTACGCGGGAGGATGCGGACACAGTCTTCGCAAGACTCAAGAGGGTCGTGACGGACGGCGATGTGGTTTTCTTCTATGCGACGGATCATGGTTCAACCCTCTATGGGAATTGCAACACGGCGGCGCTCGAGGTTTACGAGGGGAACCGTATTTTCGATCAGAACATTGCGGCTTACTTCGATAGTCTGGATACGCCGGATCGGGAAATCATCAAGATCTTCACCTTCGGCGAGTGCTACTCCGGTGGAATGATCCCGGAGCTCTCGGCACTTGATTACCCCGTGATGATTGCGACGGCGACGAAAGCCTGCGACGAGAAAAGCAACGCCTGGGATGACCCGGGTTGTCCCGATACGCTCGTTTCGTGCGATCATTGCGCGTACTTGTTCCACTGGACCGCGGCGCTCCACGGAAGCACTCCGGATGGCAGCTCCGCGACGTATGCGGACATCAACAATGACGGATACGTGAGTATCAAGGAGGCCTCTAGATTCGCCGTGATGAACGACGAGTTTGCTCAGGTGAATTCATCCCCGAAGGAGACTCCTCAGTATTGGGATACGGATTGTATCGTCGGCCAGAAGATGACGCTGGACGGGAAGCTCTCGTCGCTTCCCGGAATGATCGCGTTCTTTCACCAGTGCCACGCGCCGTTCCCCTGCCGCTGGGGGTCCTGGCGGTCGTGTGGCGGAACGGGACCTTTTCCATCGGAGTCGTACGGCGATTCGAACGATAGGAGAACTGTTGAGGCGACGGTGTGGACCGACCCACAACCGGCCCCCGGAGAGACGACGTATGTGTACGCGCGTGTGCGTAACGGAGGCGATACTCCTCTGACTTCGGCGGAGGTGAACTTTTACTATTCGGATCCGGGATTTTCGCTCATCTATCCGCAGACGGGGCTTAGCTGGTTTGCCACGGAGACGGTGCCATTCCTGCCGCCTCACGCGATTCTCACCGTCGGTCCCGTGGCTTTTGTGGCTCCGCCGGAGGGCAACTGTTTTGGAGAAGCGTACTGGACGCTGATGGCGACCGCCGAGCACTTCGACAGTCCCGTGGAGTCGGGATGGCTTGCCGAGGACGACCACGTGGCCGCGGCAAACCGGTTCGAACTCAGGGGTGTTCCGGGCGAAACCAAGACGATCCATCTGGTCGCGCGGAATCCCCTGCCCGTGCCGGTGAAGGCGCTTCTCTCCGTCGACAAGGAGAATCTGCCTGTGGGGTGGTCCGCGTCGATGAACCCCGCGTCGGGCGATACGATCGAACTCGACCCGGATTCGTGGACTCCCGTTGAACTCGTCCTCACGGGCGCTTCGGGACCGATCCATGAGGGGTTTGTGGACATTGCCATGGCGCTCAACACAACGACGGTCAAAGAATGCGAGTCGTGCGATGATTCGATCTGCGGCGGTTACATCGGCGAGGCGGGCGGCTGCTCCGTCAAGCTCGTGGTGGAGGGGACCGTGGGGGTTGCGGCTCCAAAATTGACCGTGGCCTCGACCGCCGCTGCGATCACTCTGAGTTGGGAATCGAACAGCATTGAAGCGAAAGCCGGTTTCAACGTTTATCGGTCGGAAAAAGAAACGGGGAACTATCTGAGGCTCAACGATGCTCTCATTATCGGCTCCGGGCAGCTATGCTATGTGGACAAGACCGCCATGCCGGGGAAGATTTATCTCTACGTTGTGGGAGTCGTTGACGGCGGCTCCGAGACTCTCTGCGCGCCGGTGGAGGCGTCACTCGAGCCCACGCTCGAGTTCGGTCTGTCGCAGAACTACCCCAACCCGTTCAACCCCTCCACCACGATACGGGTCGGTGTGTCCGAGGATGGTCCGATCTCGGTTCGCATCTATGATACGGCGGGCCATCTGGTGAGAACCCTCTTCGCTGGGACGAAAACAAGAGGGGTTCATTATCTGTATTGGAACGGAGAGAGCGACAAAGGCGAGTTTGTTTCGTCCGGCGTCTATTATTGCAGGATCGAATCGCCAAAAGAGGGAACGCAGACCAAAAAGCTCGTTGTGATTCGTTGAGAACCCGTGCAGGGGTGTGTCCGGTAGGAGAACGGGTTGTCACCGAGTCGCAACTCTTGACCCGTCTAAAAACGTTTGACAACCGTCGGCGCCGGGACTGAGACTCCTTGACGACCGCCGAAGCGCGTTTTTTCGTCGGGAACCGGCGGGAAACGAGGGATCGGCGGTCCTCCCGGGGAGGCGCATATCGGCTGTGACGCGGCGGACCATGGTTTGACCGCGGTTTGGGTGTGGGTTTGTCGGGGATGCGGGTGAGGGTTTGTCGCCGGCAAGGTCTGCGCGTCACGGTGTTCACGCTCCGACCCGGAACGCGTGTTGAGCACTTCTACGGAGGTGACGTATGGTTCTTCGAAAGTCGTGGTTAGTGTGCCGCAAACACCCTCGATGGGTCGTTGCGGCGTTCGTCCTGAGCGTGGGTGCGGTGTTCGTTCTCATGTCCGGAGCGGCGATGACCGACCAGGCGGCACCCGTCACGGGCCAGCTGCCCGGTCAGAAAATCGCGCAACCGCAACAGTCGACGACGGATGACACGGGATTGGAGCCGGCGCTGCTTTCGAATTCGGCGGCTGCGGATCAAACGCTCGCGGCCGTAACCATCGAGGAACAACCCGACGAGGCCATCTGGGTCGACGGCGAACTGATGCCGCCTCTCCCCCGTGACCCCGATCTTCGGAAAGCAGCGCTCGAAGAGGCCCGCATGCGGGCATTGGCATCACCGGGGGTTCCCGACGTGACGTACCAAGGCGTCCCGGCGGGGATCGTGACGAATCCGGGCGTCGGTGGGGAGACCCCGCGTTCGGTTGCCGCGTATCAGCCCACGGAACGGGAGATCGCGGAAGTCAACGTGCGAATCCCCGACGATTTCAAGATCCCGGCTGACGTGCTTCGTGAGCTGAGCGAGAGCGCCACGATCGATGAAGCGACGGAAACGCGAATGGAGGGGACGCTCGCGCAGGCGCTCATCAAGAGTTTTCACGGTATCGATCAGACGAGCTTGACGCCTCCCGATTGCGATCTGGCGGTGAACGCGGATTACATCGTGCTCGTCGTCAACTCCGACTACGCCGTCTACGATAAGTGCGGGACGCAGCTCGTTCAAAACTCGCTTGCGTCTCTGAGCAACATGACCGCTTTCATCTTCGACCCCAAAGTCGTCTACGACGAATGGGATGGCCGGTGGATCTTGAGCTACGCAGTCAAGAACACGGCGACCAACGAGTCATGGATCGAGCTCATTATCTCGATGGGTACGACTCCTCCGGGGGTGGGCGGCTGGTGGTACTACGGTTACTCCTGGACCAACAACGGCGGGTGGTGGGGAGACTACCCGGATCTCGGTGTGGATCCGGACTGCGTGTACATCACGACGAACGACTTCAACTGGGCATCTCCGCCCGTCTTTCAGCGCGCACGAATTGCGGTGCTCGACAAGGCGCAGATCTATGTTGGCGGCGTCTCGAGCCGATCGGAGTTCTACGCCATGACAAACCCGGGGGATGCGACGCTCGCGTTCGCGCTCCGCGCGACCGAGATGAACTCGTGGCCCGGGAAGTACCTTCTCGTCAACTCGAAGCCCGGTGGAGGATCGATCCTCACCTTGTGGGAGATCACCGGCGCGCCGGCGGCACCGGTGCTCAACGGGTTCAGTATTCCTGTCGGTACCTACGACGACCCGCCGCCGCTCATCCAGCCCAACGCCACGTACGTCGATTGCGGGGACGCGAGGCTTCTCACATCGAAGTACTATTCCTTCCGGCTGTGGACGCCGCAGAGCCAGCGGGTAAACTGGGGCGAGCCGACGGATCGTTCGGCCATCGAGATCTATGTCATCAACACGAGCACACGTGCCATCCAGGCTGAGACCGGGGGATGGGGCCAGCCCGGGAACTACTATGCGTATCCGGCGGTCGATCTCGATCCTCTCACCCGCGGGATCATCTGCTTCTCACGCGGGGGGCCCGCCGAGTTCGTTGGAACGAGATACACGGATTACACGGAGGGGGGCGCGTTTGCAACCAGCGGCCTCCTGGTCTCGGGCCAGGCCAACTACGCGGGCGGAGGATCGGGGACCCTGTCCAGTCCGTACCGCTGGGGCGACTACTATGGATGCGATATCGATCGCGCGAGCGACAACAGAACGTTCTGGTTCTACGGGCAGTTTGCCTCGAGTAGCCCCGTACCATCGTGGGATACGTGGGTTGGAGCGGCGTCGTTCGAGACCGCGCCGCTTCTGAACATAACACCGGTGAACTCGCCGAGCACCCCGTTCGAGTCCACGGGACTCCAGGGCGGCCCGTTCACGCCACCGGGGATCACCTACACACTCCAAAACTTAGGTGGGTCGGCGGTGACATGGACGCTGACAAACGTCGATTCCTGGAACACGGCATCGGGGACCAAGGGACAGATCCTCCCCAGTCAATCGACGAACGTGAGCGTGAACATCAATGCCAACGCGAACTCGCTCGCTCCGGCTGCGTACACCGACAGCTACACGTTCACGAACTGCCTCCAAGGCGGCAGCGCGACGCGTGCGACGCGCCTCACCGTCGGTATAGACGGAAGCTGCCCGGGATCGGTCGTGAAGCTCATCCCGGACGCGCCGCCCGACTTTGTTGGGACCGACGTCAACCAGGAGCGGGGCGCGTATGTCACGGCGCTCAAGGACTTCGAGGTCTGCGCGATCGGTTGGAAGGCGGACCTCGTTCTGCCGCAAACGCTCACGGCGCGGATCTACGCGGCGAACGGCACCACCCGCGGGGCGCTTCTTGCGACCGGAACGTTGACCGCCGTTCAGCCGGGGAACGTCATTCATTACATCCCGATCGACTACACGTTGAACGCGTGTCAGGAGTACGACATCTCCGTCCAGTTTGGGATAACGAACTCGTGGGATTGGTGGGATGATCGGCCGATCAAACCGTTCGACGTGGGCGGGGTGATCCGCGTTCGCGACGGGGAAGCCACCGGGGGTGCAAGCAATTTTGCGCTGCCGTACTACTCGATCGTCGGTACCCCCGCGGAGTGTGACATCGCCGCCGATCTCGACCCGAAGAAGGGAACGACCAACTGGGCTCCTGATGACAACCAGGACCGGGGCATCTACATCAAAGCCGAGGAGACGGTCGCGCTTTGCTCCTTCGGTTGGAGGTCGGACCTCGTTGCACCGCAGACGGTGACCGCACGTGTCTACGAAGCGACGGGAACGACGCGCGGGGCGCTCGTCGCGGAAGGGACTCTCGTGGTCACGTCATCGGGAATGGCATTTCATGACGTGCCGATCAATTATGTTCTTGAGGAAGGCAAGGAGTACGACCTCAGCATCCAGTTCGGCGCGACGACCTTGTGGCCCTGGTGGAGCGAGCTCGAACTTACGGAACCTTACACGGTGGGAGCGATCCGCGTCGTCAACGCGGAGATGTTCGGAAATGCGACGAACACCGCCCTCCCGCACTACCGCGTCGGGTATACGCTCGGCGCCGCTGGCGTAGGGTTTGATCTGGCCAAAAAGAACGGTGGCTACCCGCCGCCGTACGACACAGATTTTGGCCCTAGCGCGTACGGGACCTACGTCAAGTCGCTCATCAATCAAGAGGTCTACTCGCTCGGGTGGATGGCGAACGTGGTCGAAGGTCAGGTGATTCGCGCGCGTGTGTACGCGGCGACCGGAACGACACGCGGCGCCCTCATCTCGGAAGGCGAGATCGTCTCCGCGGGCACAGGACCGCAGTGGCACGACATTCCCGTCGCCGCCAGTCTGGCGGCCAACGCGGACTACGACTTCGAGATTGAGTGGGGCACGGTCATCAAGTGGCGGTACTGGGACGACAGGACCGGGCTGCCGTACGACCCGTATGGGGTCATACGGGTCGTCAACAGCGAGCATTACGGGGACGCGGGCAACTACGCCCTGATCCACATGCGTATGAACGCGTGCAACGTGACGGCGACGGCCATCGGGGACGAGCCGGTCCAGCCGCCGCCATTCGCGTTGATGGCGCCGTTCCCCAACCCGTTGTCGAGCTCGGCGACGATCCCGTTCAGCCTCGAAGAGGCCGGGCCGGTGACGATCATCGTCTACGACGTTTTGGGGCGACGTGTGGCCACCATCCTGAGCGGTGACAAGCGGCCTGCAGGTCGGAACCAGGCTGAGTTCAAGGCCAAGAACCTCGCGGCGGGCGTGTACTTCGTCAAGATGGAGGCGAACCAGAAGAGCGTCTCGAGGAAGATCACGATCGTCCGTTAGCGGTCGGTCGCGGACGTCCTTCGAACGCTCAGGCGCCGCTCTGGAGATGCTTGGGCGCTGAGGGGCCCCGGCAAAGCCGGGGCCCCCTTGTTATTGTAATGATGGTGGGCAACGCGTTCGTCTCGAACAACAGGTTCTGGAGACGCGTTGATCAAGCTACCGGGCGGGCTCATCCGAGATCTTCACGAGAAGCTTGCCTTGATTTTTTCCATCGAAAAGGTTGTTCAAGGCTTCGGGTGCGTGTTCGAGTCCGTCGACGACATCGACGCGGTACTTGAGCTTTCCGTCGGAGTACCACCGGACGAGGTCGCCGATCGCCCCGGCTGCGCGGTCGAGGTAGTCCATGACGATGAAACCTTCGAGACGCGCCCGTTTGTTGATCGCGTTGCCCAGATACTGCGGCCCGGGGATCGGCTTTTCGAGATTGTACTGAGAGATCATCCCGCAGAGCACGATCCTCGCCCTCAAGTTGATGAATCTCAAAACCGCGTCGAGTGTTTCACCGCCAACGTTGTCGAAATAGATGTCAATTCCGTCGCGGCAGCTCCGCATCAGGGATCTCAACAGGGAGGCTTCTCTGTAGTTGATCGCGGCGTCGAACCCGAGTTCCTCCTGTATCCAGCGGCATTTCTCATCGGACCCGGCGATGCCGACGACACGGCATCCCTTGATCTTTCCGATCTGACCGACGAGCGATCCGACGGCTCCCGCGGCCGCCGAGACGACGAGAGTCTCGCCAGCGACCGGCCGGCCCACGTCCAGGAGTCCACAGTAGGCGGCGAGTCCGATGTGACCTAGAAGTCCAAAGTGGGCGGTAAGCGGAACGGGAAGATCTCGCCGGAGCTTCTCGATCCCGGCGCCGTTTGTGATCGCGTACTCCTGCCACCCGAGTATGCCCTGTACGAGGTCACCTCTCGCGAACCCGGCGTCCCGGGAGTCTTCGACGACACCCAGCCCGAAACCGCGCATGACCTCCCCGAGCTCCACCGCCGGGAGGTACGACGGTGTCGCATTCATCCACACACGGTTGGTGGGATCGAGTGAGAGGTAGACGTTGCGGACGAGGATCTCACCGTCTTCGAGCTCACGGACGGGTTCTTCCTTCCACGCGAAATCGGATGGTTTGATTCTGCCGGCCGGCCGCGCGGCCAGACGCCACTGCCGGTTGACGCGGTTTGTCATCATTCCCCTAGGATAATGAACCAGGGCGGCAATGTGCAAGCCCTTGCAGGTTTACCCGCCGGTTTTGCGGGCGAACATTCTGCCGCTCGCTCTTCGCCCCGAGAAAAAACTTCGAGCAAAAGAGTGGAGCAAAAGGCTCCCCGTGCATTCTCGATGACGATTTGGTACTATCATCGTTCGAGTTTCAGCGGGTTTCTATTCCACATACAGGAGGGAACATTCCATGCGTCTATTCCTTCTTTCGTGGGCCGTCGTGGTGCTCGCCGGCGCGGCGACCGCCGGCCTTGCGGCCGAACGTTTTTTTCCGTACGCCTACGAGAACTACATGCTGGAGAACGGGTTCAAGTCGATTCTCATCCCCATGAAGGGGAGCGGTCTCGTCGCTTACTACACGGTTGTGCGAACGGGAAGCCGCGACGAGTGGGAGCCGGGGAAGAGCGGCTTCGCCCACTTTTTCGAACACATGATGTTTCGCGGTACCGAGAAGTACCCCGCCTCGGAGTACAACCGTCTGGTGGCCGAGATGGGGGCGGAGGCCAACGCGTTCACGAGCGATGACTTGACCTGCTACTACATGGTCATCCCGACGGCAAAGCTCGAGGCCGCGATGGGTCTCGAGAGCGATCGGTTCCGGAACCTGTCGTACGAAGAGGCGCCGTTTCGCACCGAGGCGGGGGCGGTGTACGGGGAGTACAGGAAGAACCTCTCGAGCCCGATGCGGCTCGCGAATGAAACACTGCTCAACACCGCCTTCGACCAGCACACGTACAAACACACCACGATGGGATTCGAGCAGGACATCAAGGACATGCCGAACATGTACGAGTACAGCAAGACGTTTTTCAGCCGGTACTACAGACCGGAGAGCTGCGTCCTTCTCATCGTGGGCGATTTCGACCCCGCCGCGGCAAAGCCCATGATCGAGAGGTACTACGGGGGGTGGAAGCCGGGGTACGTCCCCTCGAAGGTCACGGCCGAGCCGCCCCAGCAGAAAGAACGGAACGTGGAAGTCACGTTCGACGGGCGAACGCTCCCACTCGTATGGATCGCCTACAAAGGCGATGCGTTCGACCCGTCCGACAAGATGGTTGTTTCCGCGTACCTCCTCGCTGACCTGGCGTTCGGTGAGAACAGCGAGATCTTCAAGAAGCTCGCGATACGTGAACAGAAAGTCGAGTCGATCGATGGCGATTTCGGTTTCAGCCGCGACCCCAAGCTCTACGACGTGTACAGCAGGGTAAAGGACGAAAACGATATCGCATACGTGATCGACGAGATCGACAAAACCGCGGAGAAATTCAAGACGACCCCCGTCGGCAGGGAAGAGCTCGAGAACACGAAGAAACGGAGCCGTTACGGCTATTTGATGAGCCTGGATACCCCCGATCGAGTGGGCTCCATGCTCGCCCGCATCGTTACTTTGACGGGAGGGATCGAGACGGTCGACCAGTTGTACGCGACGATGGCAGATCTCACCCCGGAGGACATCCAGGCAGCGGCCCAGAAATACCTGCGGAAAGAGCGCCGGACGGTGCTCGTGTTGAAGGGAGCAAAGTCGTGAAAACACTGATCGCAACACTCATTTTGTCGGTCATGCTGTTGACGGTGGTATCCATGGCGAAAGAAAACCAGATCGTGCTTCTTCAGTTGCCGGATGACCCGACGGTATCCTTCCGGATTCTCTTCAATATCGGCTCGCAAAACGACCCTCCAGGAAAAGAGGGACTGGCGGCTTTGACCGCGGCGCTCATTGCGGAAGGATCCACAAAACAACACTCGTACGAAGAAGTCCTTGCTCTGTTCTACCCGATGGCGGCGGATGTCTCGGAGCAGGTGGACAAGGAGATGACGGTGTTCAGCGGGCGCACCCACAAGGATAACCTCGACGAGTTCTACGCGTTGTTCAGGGAGATTCTGATCGAGCCTGCGTTTACCGAGGCCGACTTCAACCGCGTCAGGAAGGATTATTTGAACTACGTTGAGACGACGCTCCGATACTCTCAGGATGAAGAGCTGGGGAAGGAGTCGCTTTACGAGTTCATTTTCACGGGAACGCCGTACGAGCACAACGAAGAGGGTTACGTGAAAAGCCTCAACTCGATCACACTCGACGATGTGAGAGAGTTCTACGGAACGTACTACACGCGGGAGAACGTCGTCATTGGGCTCGGGGGCGGCTTTGACCGAGGCCTTGCCGACAAAGTGAAGAACGACTTCGGGGGGCTGCCTGTCAGAAAAGCCGCGCGTTTGCCGGCGCCCCAACCGCGAGCGATCGAAGGTCTGCAAGTCAAGATCATCGAGAAGGACGCCCAGTCGACCGCCATCAGTTTCGGGTTTCCGATAGACGTCGAGAGGGGGAGCCGGGATTATTACGCGCTCGCGATAGCGACATCGTGGCTCGGTGAACATCGGAGCAGTTTTTCGCACCTCTACCAGGTCATTCGTGAAGCGCGCGGGCTGAACTACGGAGACTACGCGTACATCGAACATTTCCCGAACGGGTACGCTCGCAACTTCCCGCCGGCCAATGTCGCACGCCGGCAGCAGATCTTCCAGATCTGGATTCGCCCTGTCCCCAACGAGGCGAGGGTGTTCGCATTCCGCGCCGCGTTGCGCGAGCTGCAAAAGCTCGTCGAGAACGGGATGTCGGAAGCGGATTTCGAGCTCACGCGCAAGTTCCTCAAAGGATACACGCTCCACTACGCGCCGACCACGATGATGAAACTTGGCTACGCCCTCGATGACCGTTTCTACGGGATCGAGAAAGGGCATTGGGCGATGTTCTCGAAGATGCTCGACGAGCTTACTCTCAAAGATGTCAATACGGCGCTCAAAAAACATCTGAACTACGAGAACATCAAGGTCGTCTTCATCACGCCGGACGCCGATGGGTTGAAGAAAGCGCTCGTGAACAACGCCCCGTCGCCCATCACCTACCCGTCGGAGAAACCGGCTGGCGTGCTGGAGGAAGACAAGGAGATCTCGGTCTACCCGCTCCGCGTGATGCCGGAGAACGTCACGATCGTCAAAGTCGAGGAGGTGTTCGAGGACTAATCGGGTTCTCTGGGCGTTTAGATAACGGCTTTGGTGGAGCCGTCCGCGTCTCTTAGGGTTCAAGAAGCCCGGTCATCGAGGCGAAGGACACCCGGCGGGCGGGCTTTTCCTGTGGTCAAGACGCCGGACGAGCGGAACGCGCGTGTCGCCCCACCCCACATTTCGCCCGTTTTGACGCCAGATTTTGCCCCCTGACTCGTTCGAAACGAGTTGCATTGCGTGGTTGACGGCGGGGGACGTATTCCTCAATAATCCGATTCTAACCACAAGGATCCCATCGATGTTGAGGCAGCTGCTGCACGGAGTCGTCGCCGTTCTACTGTGGGTCGTCTTTGTCTACTACTGGTGGATCGTCCTGCGCCGGCCGATGAACCCCGACACCCGAACGGCGCTCACAATCCTCGCGATCCTCACACTGGCCAGCATTTTCTGCCTCGCGCTATGGATCTACCACAACATCCGTATACACCGGAGATTTCACCGGCGAAAAGAGCGCCGCAGAGTGAGCATCGAAATCAAAGGCGACTCGCTCGGGCGGCGTATCGTGGTCGATGACCCCTACGCGATCCAGCATTCGAACTATGTCGAGGTCGAGGTGAGACGGAGCGTCGTATCCGGCCAGCCGATCGAGCAAAAGGTCTTCAGGGTCCGGGTCTGAACGGAGTAAACGATGATCGATCTCGTGTCTCTGATGGAATCGATCCAACGAAACCCCTTCTACCTCGCCGCTCTCGTGTTTTTTGCGTGGTATCCGCTTTTCAGCAGTGCGCTGTGGGTGTTCACGAGCGTTGTGTTCTACGTGAGGCGGGAGCGAGGCGATGATCACCCTCCTCGCGGGGATTACTTCCCATCCGTCACGGTGCTCATTGCCGCGTACAACGAAGAGGGTCACATCGAAGACACGATCGATGGATGCCTCGGCATCGACTATCCCAACTACGAAGTCGTGGTGGTCAACGACGGCTCAACGGACAAGACGCTGGCCAAAGTCGAACGGTACGTGGCGGCCAACAAAGTCCGGCTCTTCAACAAGACAATCAATGAGGGCAAAGCGATGGCGCTCAACGACGCGATTCCGTTCACGACAGGCGAGATCCTCGTGATGATCGATGCGGATGCCGTACCGGATCCACAACTCATACGAATGATCGTCCCGCATTTCCGGAGCCCGCGGGTCGGCGCGGTGACCGGAAACCCGAGAGTGAGAAACCGGCGAAGCCTGCTCTGCAAGCTCCAGGCGATCGAATTCGCGTCGATCGTCTCGTTGCAACGGCGCGGTGCGCGTGTGTGGGGCAAGCTTCTCACCATGAGCGGTGTGGTCAGTGCGTTTCATCGTCACGCGATCCTCGATGCGGGAATGTACAGTCCCCAGATGGCCACGGAGGACATCGACCTCACGTGGAAGCTCCAACTCAAGTTCTACGACATCCGGTACGAGCCGAGGGCGATCGTATGGATGAGGGTGCCCGTGAGTCTCCGCGGGCTCTGGCACCAGCGGCGGCGTTGGTCGAGGGGACTCGGCCAGGTGCTCCGGCGCCACGGAGGGAAAGCAACCTCGTGGAAGACGCGCCGGCTCTGGCCGGTCGTGGCCGAGTCGTACCTGTCGATTCTCTGGGCGTATCTCTTCGTGATTTTGACGGTTTTATGGGCCGTGTCGTATGCCGCGGGGTACCCGCCGATCGGCGCGTCGCCGATCCCCAACTACTGGGGGATGTTGATCGGTACGATGTGTCTGTTTCAGCTTCTCGTCGGAGTCGTTCTCGATCGGCGTTACGACCGTCGTCTCCCCTGGTACTATGTCACCGCGGTGTTTTACCCGCTGGTCTACTGGATGTTCATGGCCGTGGTAACGTTCGTGTCCACGCCGGGCGGGTTGTTGCGATCGGCGAGGCGAGCGGCTCCGACCCGTTGGACACCCGTTCGGGAGGCCGACTGAATCGGAGCATCATGAAGACCATGGGACCGGAATGGACATACGTTCGAAGAGCGACGGTTATTCTCGCTCTGGTCCTGACGCTCGCAACCGGTGTTCTGACGCAATGGTCCGGGGCGGCCCGGGCGGAAGAGGAACTCCTCTCCCCCATGGCCGCCTGTAATTTGACCCGACCGTCCGACGCGGCGGTCGGCGAGGAAGAAAGCGCAGGCGAGATACTCTCCCGTGCCCGCGAGGCGGCTGCAGAGGACCGGCACCGCGACGCGATCGATTTGTACCTCCGTGCGGTCGAGCGGGATTCGACGCTTCGTTCGGCCGTGTCGCTCGAACTGGGTCATCAGTACACGTGGGCGGAGGCCCCCGACTCGGCCATCATATGGTACGAAACGTACCTGGCATACAACCCCGGAGACCTCGACGCGGAACTCGGAATCGCGCGGGCGATGAGCTGGGACGATCGTTTGCGTGAGGCGGAGGCGCGCTACGCATCTCTTCTGGCCCAAAGCGGCGACCGAAAGAACGAGGTGTTGCTCGGTCTTGCCAAGGTAAAAGCCTGGCAGGAAGACTACGGCGGAGCGGAGAAAATCTATTGGGAAGTCCTCGATGCCGACTCGACAAACAACGATGCGAAACTCGGTCTGGGGGCGACGCTGAACGGGTCGGGCAAGCACCGTGAGGCACAAGCCATGTTCGACGCCGTGCTCGAGGACGATCCCGACAACGCGGAAGCGATCAAGGGGCTGGCCGAGGCTCAGCTGTGGAGCGGCCGCCCGGATCGGGCCATTCAGACACTCGATGGGGCTTTCGAGCGCGGCGTGCGAGACCGTGATCTCGATGAAACGGCGGCCGCCATCCGGCGGACGAGAGATCCGCGCGGGTCTACCGCATTCTCGTACCGCAAGAACACCGACGATGGTGAAATCAGGACCGTAAGCACGTCGTTGACGTGGCCGCTCGGCTATCTGACCGAACCGGGCGTTGCGTATGCGAAGAGCAGACTCCACAAGTCCGGTTCTCCCGACATCGACCGCAACGAGCTCACTATGTCGATCGTAAGACGGTTTTCGGATGAGATCGCCGTGACAGCGGCCCCCGGCTACCAGTTCAACCGGTTTGACCCGGTGGTGGTGCCGCCCGGCTCGGAGGAGGTCGACGAGTTCGATCTCTTCGTATGGGACGCGTATGTGACCGTGCTCCCCCGCGACTGGGTCCGCGTCGACGCGGGGACTTCCCGTCAGACCATGGATATTCCGCTACCTGTGTTCAAACGGATTCATGTGACCACCGAAAACGTGGGTCTCGACTGGCGGCCGCGTCATCGGCTGGTCACCTATTGGGAGACGCAGTACTCGGATTACAGCGACGGGAACTCGCGTTTTGCCGCATCGGAGCGCGTAGAATGGATGCCTCCGTTGAAAGTGCGTCACCGGCCGGGCGGTTCGTTCGTCCTCATACAGGGCGTCGAGTATTCGAGCTTCGGGAAACAGCTGGACAACGGGTACTTCTGCCCGCCGAGCTACTTCTATGTGTATGGCGGACTCCGGTTCGCCACGGATCTGGGGAAGAAGGTGAACGTGAGCCTCGACGGACGCCTCGGCGGCGAGAAAGAAGACGGAAGTGAATGGGCCAGCGTCGGGGCCTTCGAAGGCGCGCTGCGAGCGCGCATCACCGGGAGGGTCGTGCTGACGGGCGGGTACTTCAAATCGGGTTCGCGGCTCGACTCACCCGATGGATTCCGCGCGGACGGGTTCTTTGTGAGCCTCGACTACGGGGGTGCCCCGTAAAGCCATGCCGAACTGGACACGCAATGCTGTAACTCGCGGAGAAGTGGTCCTCCTCGGGGTTTTCTCGGGGGTGGTTGCCCTTGCCGCGCTCATTTTGCTCACGCATCCTCCCGCTCCGCTGGAGGGCGTTGCGAAGTCCGCGAAGCGCCAGGAGAGAATGGTCGAATCCAGCGAACGCGGAGCGGGGCAACGGAAGGGGCTCTACGACAAATCGTCATCGGGGGTCCCTGTGCTTTGTCATCACTATCTGCGGGAAAAGACAACGCCGATTCAATTCTTGAAGATCCTCGGGGCGTTGTTTTTCAATCTGCCGCTTCTCGATGATATGGACCCGTGGACACAGACGGCTACGACGTTCGAGGCCCAGATGGCCTACCTCAAGAAGGCGGGGTACGAGACGGTGGATCTGGCGGATGTCGTCGCATGGCAGCGAGGACTCCGAGAGCTTCCGCCAAAACCGGTCGTGATCACGTTCGATGACGGCGATCGCAGCGTCGTCGATTACGCGTACCCCGTTCTGAAGAAATACGGGTTCAAGGCCACGCTCTTCGTCGTTACCTCCACGATCGGGCAGAAATGGGATCGCGTGAACTGCCTCGGTTGGGAAGACCTTCGCCGGCTCCGCGAAAGCGGCGTGTTCTCGATCCAGTCTCATTCGCACGATCTCCATCGAAAGGTGAGGACGAGCGAAGGCGCGCTCCCCATCTTTGTGGCGGCGAAGTGCGGACTCTACGATTTCCCCGGCGCACGTTCATGGGAGGCGGGTGTGTACGACGATCTTCGTACGTCGCGGTCATTGATCGAGCAGAACGTCGGCGGCGATGTGAATAGCCTTGCGTGGCCCTATGGTTTTGGCGATGCCGCACTGGACAGCGTGGCGGCGTCGGCCGGGTACACCGCTCTGTGCACGCTCGGCGAAGGGACAAACCGGCGTTTTCGGAGGGCCTCGTGGATCGAAACGGCCGGGAAATCGATCGAGGAACAGTGGGGCGCGGTGGCCACCGTAGCGACGCCCTCATACTCCGATAGCACCCGCGCAACCCCGAAGCCGTTGGGTCAAAGAGTCTTCTGGGAGCAGCTCGAAGTCCGGCGCTACACGATCACGGCGCGGATGTCGCTCGGGACCTTCGAGAAACTCGTGGCGGAGTGATCGGACCGGAAGACGCGCGGTATTCAGCGATTGCTCAAAAGAGCGAGAGCTGCCCCTTCGCCGGGCGGCGGAACGCCGCCGTTGAGAGTTCCGGGCTTTCGTGACCCATCCCCGTTTTCCGGCACGCCGCCTCGAAGAGCGCGGCGATTTGGTCGGCAAATTTCCCCTGTCCACGAAACCGCGTACAGAAGCGCGAATCGTCGAGCCGTCCCTGCCGCGTCTCGCGAATCCGGTTGAGCACCTTGTTCTTTCTTTGAGGCAGATGGCATTCGAGCCATTCCTCGAACAGCGCTCCCACGCCGTGAGGGAGACGCACGAGATGGCATATCGCAAACCGAGCGCCGGCCCCTGCGGCGCTCTCGACGATCGAGGGCACCTCGTGGTCGGTCAAACCCGGGATGATGGGCGCGGCAAACACACCGACGGGAATACCCGCGGTAGATAGAGCTTCGATCGCCTCGAGACGCCGCGCGGGTGTCGATGTCCGGGGCTCCAGAATCCGCGCGAGATCGGCTCTGAGCGTCGAGAAGGAGATCATCACGAAAACGGCGTGGACGCATGCAAGATCCGAGAGAAGATCGATGTCGCGGGTGATGAGATGATTTTTCGTTACGATGGTGAGGGGGTTGCGAAACTCCGCGAGCACGGAAATGCATCCGCGCGTAATATTCAGATGCCGTTCGATCGGCTGGTATGGATCCGTAACTCCGCTCATGCCGACGGGTCTCGGCGTCCACCGCGGGGAACTTAGTTTGTTTCGGAGGAGCTCCGCCGCGCGCTCTTTCACGAGTATCTTGGTCTCGAAATCGAGCCCCGCGGAAAAGCCCAGGTACTCGTGGTACGGACGGGCGTAACAGTACGCGCACCCGTGTTCGCACCCGCGATACGGGTTTACGCTCGCTTCGAAGCCCACATCGGGGCTGTCGTTGAACGTGACGATCGACCGCGTCGTATCTCTGAGAAAAATCGTCTGTGGTTTTATGGGATCGCTCTCCGGGCCGGCCCCATCCGGGTCGGAGACGTAGGAGATCGTCTCGAAACGGTTGGGCGGGTTGCGGCGGGCGCCGCGGCCCCCTATGGGCGTCCGGTCCTGGTTCACCGTCAGGATCCCTCCGCGGGAAAACGTGTGTTTCCAATATCCGACACAATACGGCGAAATTCCAGAGCATTTTTGGAACGGCAGGAAACCCGGACTTCGGCACACCAAAGCGGACCAAACCGCGTCAAGCAGGGGAACAGAGCGCGTCACGGGGCTTGGCGTGCGAATTGCTCGATCGGAGACGGATCTCTATATAATAGAGAGGCACCGAGGTGAGGAGGTCGGATCGTTTGAGGGCGGACGGGATTAATCGGGGAGTAAACATCCGGTGGTGCCGGCGCGCAACATGCTGAGAAAGAACTGGTTGCGTCGGCGAACGTTGCGCCGGCTCTTCACTCGAGAAACGAACATTCATGTGATCTCGTGTTTTGTTCTGTGGATCCGCGCTGCGTCAACGAGCGCATGTCGTGCGCAAAACTCCGCGGAGACAGGGGCCACACCGGTGGGAGGCAATGATCAATGATATCCTTTCATGCACGGACGAGTTCATCGACGCGTTCTTCGAACCACCCCCTGCCGTTGGACGGGAGGACACTTTCTCGCGTCATCCACTGGCTACGCCTCCAGTGCAAAGGAGTCCTGGGAAACGACGGCGGATCCGCCGAGACCGAGTGTGAGCGCGGAGGCGCCGCTTCCCGGGCGGAGACCGAGATTTTTGAAGCGGTAAACGTTTCCAAAAACGTTGTCCTCGCCCCGCGTGTCGAGTGGGCGGGAACGAGCGAAGCCCGCCGCCGGGGGCTTCTCGGGAGAGACCACATCGGTGCCGGCGAAGGAGCATACATCGTCCCCACGCAATGGATTCATATGTTCGGCATGCGTTTTCCGATCGACGTGGCCTTCCTGGGACGGGATGGCCGTGTCCTCCAGGTGTGTCATGCGCTTGATCCCAACCGTCTTTCTCCCATCGTGTGGCGGGCGGAAGGAGCTCTCGAACTCGCCGCAGGAACCCTTCAGACAACCGGCACGGAGATCGGTGACATCATCGAACTTCGCTAGCTCGACGCCCCTGCGTTCATTCTGCGAATCTCGTGTGTCAAAAAAGCACTTTCATCAAAGCACTTTCATCGCGACACCCGCTTGCGCGCCGTCTTGAGGAACGTTCAGCCCTACTGCGGACCTCCCGGAAACTCGAAGGAACTCGACGCTATACCCCAAGGGGACGCCCCCCTCTTTGTTGGTATTTCCCCAACTCGTTGTGGGTAGATTCCCGAAATCACCGCACAACGGCCGCGATCCCGTGAGAAGGGGTGCGGCCGCGCGCGACGCAAAATCACTGACGTATCAACGGATTAACGCGAAATTCGCCGTCGAAAATTGTTGGCACGGTCAGTTGGCGTAGGATTTGCCTTACGGTCGGGTACCTGTCGCAGTGAACTCGTACCTGCGAAGGTTGTAAATTGGCAGATCCCTCCAGATGACTTTGTCGAAAGGACAACTAATGTTCAGGAGATTTCTGCATGAAAACAAGGGGCAGGACATGGTCGAGTACGGCCTTCTTGCCGCGTTCATTTCGATCGTCGCGATTGCCGCCCTGCAGGCGATTGGGCCTCTCGTCAATGCCGTGTACGAAGCGATTCGTGACGCGCTTGGCGCTGCCTAGTCCGACGTGGTTAGGTCCGTTGGGGATACGTAGCTATCACGAGGAGACCGAGTGATCCATACGCCGATGTCAATATGGTGCATCGCACTGACTACCATCGTGGTCGCAGTGGCGGTAATAACGGATCTGCTTTGGCGGCGTATCCCCAACCTCCTCACCATTCCGGCTTTCGCTCTGGCTGTTGTTGTGCGCGCATTTTTTCAGGGTTGGACCGGTTTGGGACTGGCTCTTGCAGGCGCGGCGGTGGCGCCGGCCCTGCTTTTGCTACTCCACGGGGGAAAGGGAATCGGGATGGGTGATTTGAAGCTCACGGCGGTCATCGGCGCGGCGCTCGGCCCGGTGATGGCGGTTGTGATGGTTCTTCTTTCAGCGGTCGCCGGTGGTGTTCTGGCGATTGCAACGATGCTCAAATCCGGCGGCCAGCTGGCCTGGCTGATGAGCATGTTTTCAATTGGCCTCCCTTTCCGAAGAAAGAAGGAGGAAGACGATGCGCCGGTTGAAAGTGAGTCTTCGAGCGAGGCAATTCCTTACGGCCTCGCCATCGGCGCCGGATCGCTCATGACCATGGCGGTGTACTGGTGGACAGGAAACGAGAACTGGTTTCTTTCATTCGTAAAAATCGCGGTCAATCCGTAATCGAATTCGCTCTTGTTCTCCCGCTGCTTCTGCTGGTCTTGTTCGGGATAACCGAGTTCGGGCGGGCTTGGATGGCGGTCAGTGTGTTGACCTCCGCCGCCCGGGAAGGCTGCAGGCTGGCCGTGGTGACGGCCCCCGACGTGCCTAGGGTGACGTCTCGAGTCACTGAGGTCTGCAGTGCCGCGGGGATCACGGCTACTTCACCATTTTGTCGTCTTTCGAGCATCACGGTGACGCCACCGGCCGCAAATGATCCTGATCGTCGAACGACCGTGGTCGTCCAAGCTAATTTTCGCATCATCCCGGGAGAAATCCTGGGTACGTTTAGTGGAACGATTCCGTTGCGCGCTACGTCTGTAATGCGCCACGAGAGCCTCTGATCCTTGGTTGGGGAGGTATACAATGGACAAAAGAGGAGCCATTTTTCTTCTGGTCGCAACGGTGCTCGCCGCAGCCGCGGGTGGGGGAATTTACCTCTACCTCAAAGGCATGCCGGTCGCCGAGGCTCTGCCGCCGGAGACTGTGCCCGTTGTGGTCGCCACGAAAGACATGACCTTCGGGACGACGTTGAAAGACGAAGACCTCAAGGTCGTGCCTTACCCGAAAGAATCGGTGCCGCCGGGTTCGTACTCGTCCGCGGACAGCGTTCTCTCCCAGACGACAAAGGTGTTTCTGGCACAAGGCGAGCCGGTTCTCAAATCCAAACTCTCGGCAATCGGCGGCGGTCTCTCCGTCCGGGTGTCGCCCAACATGCGGGCGATGAGCATGGACGTGAACGACGTCACCGGTGTCAGCGGGTTCGTGCTCCCGGGGGACCGAGTCGACGTGATCGTGACTGTTGACAACGTCGAGGGTTCGAACCTGGCCGTCACCAAGACGATCCTCCAGGACGTCGAGGTCCTCGCCGCGGGTGTCAAGACCGAGAACAAAGGCAGCCAGCACATCGCCGTCCAGACGGTGACGGTGCTCGTCGAGCCGAAGGGCGCCGAAGAGCTCGCTCTGGGCGTCTTCCAGGGCAAGGTCCACCTCGCTCTTCGCAACCCCGTCGATCATGTCGTGGTCGCGGACTCGAAGACCGACACAAGAGACGTATTGGGACTTCGCCAGAAACGTACGGAACAGGTCAAGCGCACCCCGCCTCCTCCGCAGCCCGTGGTGACTCAGAAAGAACCTGTGAAAGTCGATCCGAAGTTCACCGTCATCAAGGACGGAAAGATCTCGGAGCAGAAGTCCCCGACGGGGAATCCGGATGAGCCGGAGAAGAAGTAGGAGGTACTCCAGCGTTGCTGGAGGCAGAGAGGTAACTCGGCACGATTCTCGATTGGAGTTCCACATGTCATTCCTTCAAAAGAAACACAAAGGATGGCTGTTCGTTCTTGCTGCGGTCACTTTGATTACATTCCTCCCCAACCTGTCCGCAGCGAAAAACACGAAGATCAGAGTCACGGTCGGACAATCCGTGACGTACAAAGTAGCTACTAATGTCAAGACCGTATCGATAGCGGACACGGATGTAGCCGATGTCGTCGTCGCGGGCCCCCGCGAAGTTCTCATCAACGGGAAGGCCATCGGCGTGACGACGCTGGTCATCTGGGACGAAAACAGCGTGTCGAGCGTTTTCGACGTGATCGTCCGCGGACCCTTCAGCGATCAGAAGATCGAGTTGCGTGTCAAAGTCGCGGAAGTCAACCGGACCAAAGCGCTGGAGCTCGGGTTCGATTTTCTGGTTACTACGGACCAGATCGACGATAAGGTGGTCGGCGGCACCTTTGGCGGTTCCGTTGCGACCCCGTCTGTCCCGTTGTCGATTTTTGGCGGGATTCCCACCGAGGGCGCGTCGGCGATATTCAGATGGATCCAGGGGGGCGACGACGTTCAAGCAATGATCCACGCGGCGCAGACCAACGGAGTCATCCACATCCTGGCCGAGCCGAACGTCGTTGCGGCGAGCGGTGAGAAGGCGAGCTTCATGTCGGGCGGCGAAATCCCGGTCCCGATCGCAAGCTCCGGAGCCCAGGGCGGGACGACGGTCACGATCGAATGGAAGGAGTTCGGCATAAAAGTAGCGTTCGTTCCGACGATTGTCGACTCGAACGTCGTAAACCTTCACGTCGCTCCCGAGGTGAGCAACCTCGACTACAACAACGGCGTTCAGATCAGCGGCTTCGTCATTCCGGCGATTCGGACGCGGAAAGCGGAGACCACGGTTGAGCTCAAGGATCAGGAAACGCTCGTGATCGGCGGGCTCATCATGGAAGAAACGACCAAGGTACGCACGCAGATTCCGCTCTTGGGGCACATCCCGCTCCTTGGGTATCTGTTCAGCGATGTCAAGAACGTCAAAATCGAAAGCGAGCTCGTTATCATCGTGACTCCGCATCTCGTCCGGGCGCTTCCGCCCGGAACCGAAGTGCCTCTCCCCGGAGCGAACGAGGAGAACTAGAACGCACATCACAAGGATAAACAACCATGTTTCTGCTCAAACATATCAAACGAAGAGTCGAACGCGACGGAGTCGCCGCGCTGCTGGGGAGCAAACGGGGAAGCACGATCATCATGGTCTGCGTGACGCTGACCGTCCTCTTCGGCTTCGCCGTGCTCGCGATCGATGGCGCGATCCTCATGACGGCCAAAACGCAGCTTCAATCCGCCGCGGACGCCGCCGCGCTCGCCGGCGCGTCGGGGCTTCTTACCGGATCGCAAGATACCGCCGTCGACCGGGCGATCAACTTTGCCTCGTACAACAAAGCGGTCGAACAGAACCAGACCCCCGTCGTCATCAACTCAGGAGACGTGAGTTTCCCTGAGTCCGACGTGTGCCGGGTCCGCACGCACCGAACCGTCGCTACCGGTGATCCGCTTCGCACGTACTTCGTCAGGGTGATAAGCCCCGGTTCGACGACGTCGGACATGACGGCCGTGGCGGCCGCGCAGGCGTTCGATGTCTGCGGGTCGAAGTGCATCAAACCGTGGGCCATACCCGACCGGTACAACGACGCCAACGCCAACGGCACGTGCGACCCGGGAGAGTATGATCCCGACATCACGGGCTACAGAGCGCCGGTGGACGTCGGTGTGCAAATTGTTCTCAAAGTGGGGAATCCCCACCAAACCATCGCTCCAGGTATCTTCTTCCCGGTGGACTTTCCGCCACTCGACAACGAGGAAGGGATCAAACCCTACACGGGCGGTTCGTGGTACAGGGAGTGGATCTCGGAGTGCGAACCGTTCATGGTCGAGCCGGGAGACCGTTTGCAGCTCGAGCCGGGGAACATGGTGGGTCCGACGAAACAAGGTATGGAAGCTCTCTTCGCGCAGGATCCAGGCGCCCGCTGGGACCCGGCGACGCAGACGATCGTGAACTCCGCGTACGGGCTGAGCCCGCGTATTGGCATCGTGCCGTTTTTTGACCCCACGCTGCCGCCCCACTCGGGCCGCAACTGGGTCACTGTTACGAAGCTCGGAGCCTTCTTTATTGAAGACATCGATAATAACGGTGACGTCACCGGACGATTCATCCAGGTCACGACCGGAGGAGTGCCCTGCGGCCACGGTCTGGGAAATTCGCTTGTGAAGGGCATCGTGCTGACAGAGTAAAGGAGTGAGGGGAATGGCTTCGTCGAATGGAAAGCGCTCGTTGAGACTCATCGTCGTGGACAGCGACAGAGGCTCCAGGCTCTACGTCAAACGCCGTCTCAACGCAGACGGCATCCGTGTGATAGGAGAGGCGGACAGCACACAAGCCGGTCTTCGCCTCATACGGGGGCTCCAGCCCGACGTCGTTCTTCTGGAAGTCGAGTCGCCGGCGACCCCCACTGTGGACGCCGTCAAAACAATACGGGATGAGCTCCCCGACACGGGGATCATCCTCAGCTCGCACGAGTCCTCGCCGCAAATGATCCTCAGCTGTATACGCGCGGGGGCGCAGGAGTTCGTGTCGAGACCGATGGACGTCGCCGAGCTCGAAAAGGCCATCGAGCACATCCGCAAGCTCCTCGAGAGATCGGCCCCGCAAGGGAAGAAGAGGGGAACAGTTCTCACCGTATTCTCCGTCAAAGGCGGCATAGGGGCGACATCCGTCGTCGCAAACCTCGGTGTCGCGCTCGCCGGTCGCGGAGAGACCAAGACGGTGCTCGTCGATCTGAGCTTCCACATGGGTGATCTTGGCCTGATGTTGGATCTCCCCCCGAGGTACAGTCTCACGGAGGCGCTCAATTCCGAAGGTGTCCTCGACGGCACGAAACTCGCCGGGATACTCTCCCAGCACAGCTCGGGCGTGTATCTTCTCACTGTCGCGGCGAACCCCGAGGTCGGCGAGGAGATCACCGTCGGCCACATGACGGAGCTGTTTGGCCATCTCAACACGATGTTCGATTACGTGATCGTCGACGCAGGACGCCATCTCGACGACCGGACGGTCGAGGTTTTGACGCTTTCCGACGCGATTCTCGTATTGTCGTGCCTCGATCTTCCTACGATTCGAAACGTCAAACGATACATGGAAATATTCGACAAGCTGGAGATCGATCGTGAACGGATCCATCTCGTCGTCAACCGTTTCCTCAAGAAGGGCCGTCTCAGTCTGAACGACCTCGAGACGACGGTTGGCCTCGAGACCTTCTGGACGATACCGAACGACTTTGCACCGATGAGTCTCGGGATCGATCGAGGCAATCCAGCGGTGGTCCAGACACCAAAGGCGAAGGTGTCACAGAACTTCAAGGATCTGGCCGAGAACATATGCGAGCTCTACGGAAGAGAAGTCGCGGAGAGCTCCGTACAAGCGGCCTCGAACTGAACACATTGACCCGAGGAGAGGTGAACGATGGCACTCCGCGATCGATTCAAGAACGGCGGTTCCCACGCCGAAAAAGCGGAACGTGAAGAAAGCCGGACCAAGGCGAGCACCGCCCCCGGTGATGGGAATGGAAAAGGTGCCTTGAGAACGGCGGCTCCCACGACGAGGGATCGAAGCCACGGACTCAAGGCGAGGATCCACCGGAGAATGGTCGAGCGCATCAACCTCACCAACCTGGACGCGATCGAACCGGCTATGCTTCGGGCGCAGATCGGTCACATCATTTCGACGCTCGTCACGGAAGAGAACATCCCGCTGAACGAATCCCAGCGGGTCGCACTCGAGGCGGAGGTTATGAACGAGACCTTCGGTCTGGGACCGATCGAGCCGTTTCTCCACGATCCCGATGTTTCAGATATCCTCGTCAACACGCATCGGCAGGTATACATCGAGCGGTTCGGGCGTCTCGAATTGACCGGTGTCCGTTTCGATGACGACGCTCATCTCATGAAGATCATCGACCGGATCGTGTCGAGAGTAGGCCGGAGGATCGATGAGTCCTCACCGATGGTGGACGCACGTCTCCCCGACGGGTCGCGTGTCAACGCGATCATACCGCCGCTGGCTTTGGACGGCCCGACGCTCTCCATCCGCCGGTTTGGCGTACGCACACTCAATATGAGCGACCTTCTGGATATGAATTCGATCAGCGCCGGGATGGCCGAGCTTCTCAAGGGCGCCGTAAAGGCGAGGCTCAATATGCTCATCTCCGGCGGTACGGGGTCGGGCAAGACGACGCTCTTGAACGCACTCTCCGCGTTCATACCGGATGACGAACGAGTTGTCAGCATCGAAGACGCCGCCGAGCTCCAGCTCCTCCAGCCGCACGTGGTGCGCCTGGAGACGCGCCCGTCCAACATCGAAGGAAAAGGCGAGGTGACGCAGAGGGACCTCGTGCGGAACGCGCTTCGTATGCGTCCCGACCGGATCATCGTGGGCGAGGTCCGCGGGCAAGAGGTCATGGACATGCTCCAGGCGATGAATACGGGTCACGATGGATCGCTCACGACCGTACACGCCAACAACCCCAGAGAGGCGCTCCATCGTCTCGAGACGCTCATGCTCCTTAGCGGCGTCAACCTCCCTCCGATGGCGATGAGGGAGCAGATCAGCGCCGGGCTCGACGTCGTCGTCCACGTGTCGCGGCTCGCCGACGGCACCCGCCGCGTGGTGAACGTCTCGGAGATCGTCGGCATGGAGGGTGACATCGTTTCCATGCAGGACATCTTTGTCTTCCGCAAGACGGGGATCTCCGAGGATGGCAAGGTGCTGGGACGCTACGAAGCGACCGGGATCCGGCCCAAGTTTGCCGACAATCTCGAAATCAGCGGGGTGAGCGTGCCCGCCTCACTCTTCCATGAAGGCCAGGTGATTTAATGGACACCCAACTCCTCATCCCGAGCATCGGCGCCGCCCTGGCCGTCGTGTGCTTCGCGACGGGTTTGTTGTTCATCGCCAGGGCACAGGCCAGCAAACGTGTCCGCGAGAGGCTCCAGGACGTGATCCTCCTTGGTGAAGGGGAGGGAAGCTCGCGCGCGGTGATCCTCCGCGACATGGAGCTCTCGAGCATCCCGTTTTTCAACGAGCTGCTCAAGAACGCCAGGTGGGCACAGAAACTCGACAACCTCCTCGTCCAGGGTGACATGCCGATCCGTCTCGGGGCGTTCATCCTTCTGATGGCGGTCCTGGGCGCAGCCGGGTTCGTCGCCATGGTGATGGTCCTCCACCGGTCGCTTCTTGCGGTGCCCGTGGGACTGGTCGCCGCATTGTTGCCGCTCTTCTACGCGCGACAGAGGAAGTTCAAGCGTATACGCAAGTTCGAAGAGCAGTTCCCCGACGCGCTCGACATGCTCAACCGTGCGCTTCGCGCGGGGCTGGCGTTGAACGGAGCCATCCAAATCGTCGCCGACGAGTCGCCGGACCCCGTGGCCAAAGAGTTCAGAGTTCTCTTCGAGGAGAACCGGCTCGGGCTGGACATGAAAGACGCGCTGAAGAAACTCGCCGGGCGTGTCGAAAGCACAGAACTGCATCTTTTCGTCACCGCGGTGATCATTCAACGCGAAACGGGAGGTAACCTCGCCGAAATTCTCGAACGGACCGCTTCGATCATACGGGACCGGTTCCGGATTCTCGGCGACATCAGGACCCTGACGGCCCAGGCGCGTCTTTCCGGTTTCATTCTCACCGTTCTCCCCATCGTGATGGCGGCGGTGATCTATGTTGTCGCGCCGGAGTACCTGAAAGGTCTCGTGGCCGACCAGATAGGCCGGGTGTTGATCGTTGCGGCGGTCGCGCTCCAGGTCATCGGTTTCCTCGTCATTCGGCGTATCATCGACATAAAGGTGTAGATCATGTTTCTTTACGTCATTCCCATTCTTACCGCGTTGACACTGATCGCCGTCGCTGCCGCGATCTACCATTTTCACGTCAGAAGCCGTGACGTGTCCGATCGGTTGAAAAGGGTCGTCGACGGAGAAGAGGCGCCGGATCACTTCGCGGATCCGATGGAGAGTTCGCTCCCTCTGCCGCTTCGTCTCGTGTCATTCTTGGGGTGGCTCCTGCCGGGACACATCGAATCGGAGACCCTCTACTGGGAGCTCGCGCAGGCGGGCTACAGACACCTCGAGGCGCGGAAGGTCTTCTCCGGCGCGAGAGTTATCTCGACGATCATCGTCGCGCTCGCCACGATGCTCTCGGCCTTTACGCTCCACCGCTCGCCGCAGGAGATCCTCGTGCTGGCTCTGGTGGGAGTTCTCGTCGGTTTCTACCTGCCGATGATGGTCGTGAGAATGAGGCAATCCAAACGGCAGCGGGAAATCATGCTCGCGCTTCCAGATGCGCTCGATCTGCTCGTGATCTGCGTCGAGGCGGGTCAGGGGTTGAATGCCGCCCTGTTGAAAGTCGGCCGCGAGAGCGAGCTCCAGTCGAGTTCGCTCGCCGACGAGCTAAGGCAGATAAACAACGAAATGCGGGCGGGTGTGACGCGGGTCCAGGCGCTCCGGAATTTCTCCTTGCGCACGGGTGTGGACGAGGTGCGAGCGCTCGTGGCCGTGATGGTTCAGAGCGATCGGTTTGGAACGAGCGTGGCGCACGCCCTTCGAACACACGCCGAGTCGCTTCGCATACGGAGGCGTCAGCGTGCGGAGGAAATCGCTCGAAAGGCTCCCGTAAAGCTCGTGTTTCCGCTCGTGTTCTGTATTTTCCCCGAGCTTCTCGTGGTGATCCTTGCTCCGGGGATGCTCGCGCTATTCCGGGTTCTGTCGAAAATGGTAGAACATTGAAAAGGTGCGTAGGTCGGCCGTCGAAAAGGTAAATCAGAGAGGAGGTCAAAGCATGTCTTTCAACATGGTGCTTCTGATTCTCGGCGTTGTGTTTGGCGTCGCTTATTTCGCGAAGCGGAGCCATCGCAAGCAGAAACAGATGAAGATGCGTGCCAAACAACGGCAGGCGTAAACGAAGAGACAAAACTCGGGGCCGCACGGATCTCCGGGCGGCCCCATTCGCCGGCGTCAACGGTCCGAACACATCAACAGGGTTCTGGAACAGAAAGGAGACACCGTTGAACAGGTTGAAGCGACTCATCCGCGGGCACAGCGGCCAGGATATGGTCGAATACGGCCTGTTGGCGGCGTTGCTTTCGATTGTCACGGTGAGCGCTCTCATATACTTCGGCCCCGCGCTCAAGCCCGCGTACTACAGGCTGCAGGACGCGATGAGGCGCGCGGCGACGGCCCACTATCCTACGCACCCCGGCGACGGCCAGAACAAGAAGAAACCCGGCTGACCATCCGCCCACGCGGAAAACCATAGAGCCAAAACGGCCTCGATGAAACTCATCGAGGCCGTTCGCTTGTTTGGGGCGCTCGAGAAGGGTATATTGGAGGCGGACCCGCACGGCCGGCTGCTGCACGGACAGCACGTTTACCCGTTCGATCGACGGGGGAACGCGGTTCTCTGTACCGAGGACGATACCGATGAACCCCGTGTGGGGAACCCTCGCGGTCGGGCCCGATGGATCCCTCTACATCGCCGGAACCGATATCGAGGATCAGTCGGTATTCTACGTGGCGAAGTCGACGAACGCCAAGAATCCGGGCGCTATGCCCTCGTTCGATTTCGTGATCCAAGTTGATTTGGGCGGCACCCTTTCACCCCTCTTGGGCGGCGCAACACCCAACCCCGGGGGGCTTCTCGGACAGGTGTGGATCGCTGTGGACCCCTCGAGTGGTCCCACACGGGGATACGTCTACGTTCTCGCGTCCCTCGACCCGCCTACCGTGGACCCTCAGAATGTCCACTTCATTCGAAGCACCGACGGCGGTGTTACGTGGAGCGCGCCGGTTCGGGTCAACAAAGATACCTCGACATCCGCCTGGCAGTGGTTCGGTACGATGTCGGTCGCACCGAACGGGCGGATCGACGTGGTGTGGAACGACACCCGCCAAACGGGATCTTTCAGACAGAGCCAGCTTTTCTATTCGTATTCCACGAATGGGGGAGTGAACGTTACGATGTGCCTCCAAGCGGCGGTCACGTCCGTATACGCGTGTTCGATGTGACGGGGCGGCTCGTCCGAACTCTCGTGAATCGTTTTGAATCTCCAGGCGCGAATTTCGTGGTATGGGACGGACGGGATGAAGTCGATGCGCCCGTTGCATCGGGGATCTACTTCTGCCGGTTCGACGCACGCAGGTTCACCGAAACACGGAAGATGGTTCTCCTCCGTTGAGACGCGGGCGCACGCCACTTGCTCGAAGAGACGGCACGTGGTAGTGTCCAAGCGAGGAGCGACCGGGGAGGTCTCCTGCGCACGTTTCGACGGGCAAACCGGCCGTTCAAACCTTGGTCGTCTGATTCTCTTGAGTCCTTTCCAGTGCTCCTCCACTCAATCGCTCGTTTTACAAATCACCTTAAGATCCGCACATAACATGCTGTGCCGTCATGTGTTACATATTGCGTCGAAAGGGGTCGCGTGATGGTCCGTTCGCGTGCATTCGTGTCGAGTATGGTCCGTGCTCTCGCGACGTGGGGAGTTTTTCTTCTCGTCGTGTGCGCCGCTCTGGGGGCGCTCGACGCCGCGCAGGCGGCGAATGAACGTCCTCTCATGAGGTTCCCGGATGTTTACGAGGACACCATTGTTTTCGTCTACGGGGAGGACATCTGGTCCGTCCCCACCGCGGGCGGAGTCGCCACGCGGCTCACCATCCACGACGGGGAAGAACGCTTTCCAAAATTCTCGCCGGATGGCAAGTGGATCGCGTTTACGGGAGAGTACGACGGAAATGGGGACGTCTATGTGATGAGCGTCTACGGCGGAGAGATCACGCGCGTGACCTTTCACCCGGGCTACGACGAGGTCGTTGGATGGCATCCGACGAAGAACAAGATCCTTTTCGCCTCGGGACGCAAGAGCTTCAGCCGTTTCACACGGCTGTTTCTCGTTTCACCCGATGGGACGGGTCTCGAGGAGCTCATCATGCACGAGGCGTCGCAGGGAAGCTTCTCGCCCGACGGGACGAAGATCGCGTACACGCGCGACGCAACCGAGTTCAGGACGTGGAAAAGGTACAAAGGCGGCCTTGCGCAGGACATATACCTCTTCGATTTCGCAAAGAACAAGGACACGCGGATAACCGACTTCGATGGGACCGACCGCATCCCCATGTGGATCGGCGACAAGATCTACTTCAGCTCCGACCGTGATCGTGTTCTGAACATCTATTCGTACGACGCCCGCACGGGCGATACAGAACAGGTGACGCGTCACGCCGAGTATGATGTCCGCCGGCCGAGCATGGGAGGGGACAAGATCGTCTACGAACTCGGGGGCTCGCTCTGGCTCCTCGACACGGCGACGGGCGAACACCACGAGGTCCCTGTTCAGGTCTTGACGGACGCCGCGGAGAACCGGCCGTATTTCAAGGAAGTGAAGGAATACGTCACCCACATCGACTGCTCTCCATCGGCCAAGCGCGCTCTCATCGTTGCACGGGGTGAGGTGTTCACCGTTCCCGAGGAGGAGGGACCCACGCGCAACCTCACGAGGGACTCGGGGTCGCGCGACAAGGACGCCGTGTGGTCCCCCGATGGGAAGAAGGTCGCGTATCTTTCGGACAAGAGCGGCGAGTACGAGGTCTACGTGGTCGACCCAAAGGGCACCGAAGATGCCAAGCGGGTCACGACACACCAGAACGGCTATCGCCACACACTCCGCTGGTCGCCGGACAGCAGGAAGATCGCTTTCGCCGATCAGACGCTTCGGTGCTTTTACGTCGACGTCGGGAGCGGGAAGATCGTCGAAGTGGACAAGGCGCTTTATGAAGACACTGACGTGTCGCTCGACGTCAAACCCATACACGATTTCGCGTGGTCACCGGACAGCCGCTTTATCGCGTACTCCAAGATGGACGCGGATCTCGTCTACAAGGTCTACATCAACTCTCTCGATACCGGAGAGATCCACTGCGTGAGCAGCGGGCTCTTCAACGATTTGGGTCCGGTGTTTACCAAGGACGGAAAGCATCTGCTCTTTATATCGAACCGGCGTTTTGATCCGACGTTTTGCGATTTCGAGTGGGAGATGGTTTACAAGAAGGTCGCGGGGATCTACTCCCTCACGCTCGCCAAAGAGGGCGAGCCGCTTCTAGTTCCCGAAAGCGACGAGGAACAGATCGAAGAGACCAAGAAGGATGCCAAAAAAGACAGAGAAGGGGACAAGGCGGAAAAGGACGAGGCCGTGAGGGTGGAGATCGATTTCGACGGCATCGCCGGCCGAATCGAGGCGCTGCCGCTCCCGCGGGGCAACTACCGGGGTCTGGCGGTGAACGAGGGCGCCGTCTTCTATCTCGACAAGGACGAGGGGGATTTCAACAGGTTCGAGTTCCGTGAGGTGGGGCCGATGGATGTCCATCGTTTTTCGCTCGAGGACCGCGAGCAAAAAACGGTGATCAAGGGCGTCGACTCATACAGGCTCTCGGCGGACGGCAAGAAGATCGTCTACAAGCAGGAAGACTCCGTCGGCATCATCGATGCGACGGCGACCGATTCCGAGGGCAAACCGCTCGATCTCTCAGACCTCAAGATGACCCTCGATCCGCTCGCCGAGTGGACACAGATCTTCAACGAGTCGTGGCGGATGGAAAGGGATTTCTACTACGAACCCAACATGCACGGGCTCGACTGGAACGCGATGAGGGAGAAATACGCCCGCCTCCTTCCGTACGCATCGTGCCGCCAGGATCTTCAGTTTCTCGTCGGCGAGTTGATCGGCGAGCTCAATACATCGCACACCTACGTGTACGGCGGCGACCGGAAACGCGAGGCGGAGACCGTGAGCGTGGGCATGCTGGGAGTGGATTGGGGCGTCGACGCCGAGAACAACCGCTATCGATTCGAGAAGATCTACCGTGTCCCCGATTGGACCGACGAGATCATCCCTCCGCTCGCCGTGCCCGGTGTCCACGTGAAGGAAGGCGACTACCTGTTACGTGTAAACGGCCGTGAGGTGATCGCCGACCGGGACGTGTACAGCTATTTCCAGGATCTCGCGGGAAAGCAGGTTACGCTCCTCGTAAATGACAAGCCGACGGAGAAAGGGGCCAAGGAATACGTCGTCGAGCCCCGCGGCGGCGAGGGGGCGCTTCGGTACCAGGACTGGGTCGAGCACAACCGGATGGTGTGCGAGAAGGAATCCAACGGAGAAATCGGATATATCCACCTTCCCGACACATATCTCGGCTCGACGCGCGAGTTCCCCAAGTATTTCTACTCGCAGCTTCGCAAGAAAGGTCTTGTCATCGACGGCCGTTTCAACGGAGGCGGGCTCGATCCGGACATTTTCCTCCGGCGCCTCGACAAGGAGCTGCTCGGTTACTGGACCCGACGGTATTCGCACGACCAGACGATCCCCGAGGTGGTGACGCAGGCGCACATGGTGTGTCTCACGAACCGCCAGGCCGGATCGGGCGGCGATATGCTTCCGATGGAATTCCAATTGAAGGGGATGGGACCGGTGATCGGAACGCGGACATGGGGCGGGCTCGTGGGAGTCTCGATGTTCATCGCGATGGTCGACGGGGGCGGTTTGAGCGCGCCCGACTATAGAATCTATTCTCCCAGCGGCAAGTGGATCGTCGAAAACACCGGGGTCCAGCCGGACGTCGTCGTGGACCTCGATCCGGTCGAAGTGTCACGAGGGTACGACGCGCAGCTCATGAAGGGGATCGAGATACTTCTCCAGAAGATCAAAGAAGAGCCGCGGCCGTGGCCCGAGCACGAGCCATTCGAGGTGGATCGTTAGCGTCGATTTCTGATTGTCCGGGCCGGTAGAAGCGGCACCCCATCCATCGTACGCGGGTGTCTCGCCAGAAGCGCCGGTTTCTAGCGCAGGACTACCATCTTTCTGGTGGCCGTCTGCCGCCCGGCAACGAGCGAATAGAAATAGACTCCGGATGCGACGGCCTCTCCTTTGTGATTCTTGCCGTCCCAGACGACTTTGTGCTGACCCGGCGGCAGCTCCCTCGAGAAAATCGTTTGAACCCACCGGCCGGAGACGTCGTACACACGGATCGTAGCGAGCGCCTTCTCGGAAAGGGTGAATCGTATCGTTGTCTCCGGGTTGAACGGGTTGGGATGGTTCTGCTCGAGAAGGAACGCGGAAGCCGGTGTTCTGTCGGCAACGCCCGTCGGCACGTACGGTTCGCCGAGGAAGCCACCGAGAATCGTCACCGAGTTCATACGGAGCGCGAGGTGGTTCCACCGGTACGGTCTTCCGCTCACGAAAACGAACCTCCCGCCATCGGGACGGTGCGTGCCGCCGGATGCCGGTGCGCGGATCACACCGAGTCCCCTGTGCGTCGCAAACGACGTCGTTTCCTTGAACAGGAGAGTGCTTTCGCTCGTGGCGAGCGATGTGTCGAATACGGCGCAGGTGTTTTGCGTCGAGGTCCGGCTCATGCTGATGAGGCTGGGGTGTGTCGCCACGGCGTTAACGATGGTGTTGCTCGCGGCTTGCCTCCATGTGATCCCCAGGTAGTCGCGCAGCGGCTCATCGATGAAGTCCTGGCCGTATCGCGTCAGGAGAAACACGTTCCCCCCCGCATTGAGGTAAGAGAGGATCGCCGTGTCATTCCACCGGGCGAGATCGCCGTTGTAGTTGTTGCCGACCCAGATCACCGTGGAGAACTGTTTTAGCGTGTCGGCTGGGACCGGTCCATGTCCGAGCGGCGGAGGCAGATTGTCCGGATATCCCCATCCCGTCTCGTCGAGACAATCCCAGAAGCTGATGTCGAAATCGCCCCAGAAGACGCTGTCCGCGTACGCCGACCAGATTTCAGAGTAGTACTGGTTGAAGTCCACGCCGTTCACGAGAAGGATCCCGCGGTGAAAGGTGGGATTGATAACCGGTTCTTCGACGGACCTCAGGATCCACTCATCCTTGTCGAGCTTGAGGCCGATCGGCGGGTCCTCGACCTGGAGCGTGAAGCTCTGTGTGGAGAGGCTGTCCCAGGCGACGAGGGTGACATCGCCCGCCGTCGTCGTCACAGTGACATCGATGGGCATTTTGAAGACGTAATTCGTCTGGAGCTGGTCGATAGTAAGGTGAACGTCGTACAGACTCCCGTTCGGCGTCCACGACCAGCTGTACGTGTAGGTCGGGAAGTACTCCTCGTAGATCCACTCGTGGAAGAACCAGTCGAGGTCCATCCCCGAAACGTCCTCGCAGAGGTCGCGGAATTGTTCGGTCGTCACCGTCCCGTACTGGTATCGCGGATCGGCGTAATAGTCCTTGAGGATCTGGAAAAAATCGGTGTCACCCACGACGTGTCTCAACATGTGAAGCACCCAGGAGCCTTTGTTGTACGAGAGACCCGTGTGGAAAATCCTCCCGAAATCGTTCGTATCGGGGACATAGATAGTGCCTGAACCGAAGTACTCCGCGTCGGACATGTCCTGGTGGTACCGCGCCTCCCCGTACGTGAACTCCGACCACAGCGCCTCCGAGTACGTGGCAAACCCTTCGTTCATCCAAATGTGGTGGAAATCGTCGCAGGTCACCATGTCTCCCCACCACTGGTGGGAGAGCTCGTGGACGATGAGGTATTCGCTCCACCCCCCAAGGCTCGTGATCGTCTGGTGTTCCATTCCGCCGCCCCAGTTGAATTCGGCGTGACCGTACTTCTCGTCCAGGAACGGATACTCGCCGAAGAGGTTGGCAAAGAGCTCGATCATATCGACGGTCTTTGCGTAGGTCGCCTGGACATACGAATAGTGATCGGGAAAAACGAAGAACTTGACCTCCATCGAGTCGGTCGGGGAGTAGTGATACCAATCGGAGTACGTCGTGTACGGATGGATGGCGACAGAGACGAGGTAGGTGGAGATTGGATAGCCTTCGTGCCAGTGGTACGTCTTTGTCGTTCCGTTGTCCACTTCGCTCACAAGGCGCCCGTTCGATGCGACGATCAGATTCTCCGGGACCGTGATCTTCACATCGACGGAGTCCGCCTTGTCGGACGGGACATCCTTGCACGGCCACCAGGTTCTCGCGCCAAACGGCTCGCTCAAGCTCCATATCATCGGTTGTCCGGAGTGCGTCTCGAAACCGAAGGAACCGAGCAATGGGTCAGGCGTTCCCGAATAGTGAACCGCGATGGAAAACGGCTCCCCCTGTGTGTACGTGCGGTTGAGAATCACCGTGAGCATGTCATTCGGATGCGCAAACCCCAGCGTGCCCCCCGTGTAGGTCACCTGGCTCACCGCCATGTTGTCGTCGAGATCGAGATCGACCGTGGATAGAGACGTCCCCGTCACGACGCCCTGCACCGCGACGAAACCGGAAACCGTCTGGGATACCGGATCGATGGCGAGATCGAGCGAATAGTACCTGATGTCGAAGTCGGCCTGATTCTGCGTCTGCGAGATCTCGGCAAGACGCATCCGCTCGAAGCGCTCGGCTTTCTTCCTTGCCATATCCCGGCGCAGCTCCATAGGGATCTGCTCCTGGCCAGCGCACAAGACCGGGATCCCGAGCCCCAGGCAAAACGCGGTGACAATGCCGACGCGCCGCGCGGCGCTCGTGATGAAACCTCGTACGCGTGTGTCACACATCGGATAACTCCCGGATGATGAAGTTCGTGTTTTCCTCGATGGATCGCCGAAGCAAACCGCCGGGGACAGGACGATCGGTCCGGTGACGCGTCGCGTCCCTAACTGGCCCGCTCTTTCCAGCTTAATTATAACACGTTATCGCGGCGGAGCGTCGCGAGAATCCGCTTAAGGACGCGGCGAATCTTTCGCCCCAAAGGGCTCGGTGAATTTCTCGTTTGCAGCGCCCGGCTGGACCGTGCGCGTTGACACCGGCGGCGCGGGAGATTAGACTTTTGCTTTCCGCGGGTTCGAGCGGGTGATCTGCACGGTGCGAGCGTTTCGTAAAGAGAGGGTGAACACGATGCCGTCCGGACAAAAACCTAGACGATACAATGTTTCGCTTCTCGAACAGGTCAAGGGCGTCGAGAAACACTTCCTCGCCGGCAAGCGGGATCGGGGGGCCGACCTCGAGAGCGCCACACGTATCTTTCTCGAGTTCCTCCGGGGCTTCGAATGGTTCGACTTCGAGGGGCCGTGTGTAACGGTGTTCGGCTCGGCGCGTTTCGCCGAGGATCATCCGTACTACGGGATGGCGAGGGAATTGGGGAAACGGCTCGCGCGGGAGGGATATGCGGTGATCACGGGGGGTGGGCCGGGCATCATGGAAGCGGCGAACCGGGGTGCGAAGGAAGGCGGTGGGCTAAGCCTCGGGTGTAACATCGAGCTTCCGACAGAACAAATCCCCAACAGGTACATGGACCGGTTCATCGAGTTCGATCATTTCTTCGTCCGCAAGGTGATGCTCGTGAAATACTCGAGCGCGTTCGTCGTGATGCCGGGGGGATACGGCACACTCGACGAGACGTTTGAGACTCTCACGCTGATCCAAACGGGAAAGATCGAGCGGTTTCCGATTGTCGCCATGGGAGCGGGTTTCTGGCGGCACGTTCGAGGGTTCATCGAAAAAACCATGGTCGCGGAGCGAACGATCAACCCCCAGGATTTCGATCTGATGAAAGTGACGGACTCCATCGATGAGGCGATATCCATTATCGAACAGGGATAGCGTGATGGGTCAACCGCGGGAGGGGGGGGAACACGCGGATGGGAGCGGGCGGCGGGCGATCCTCGCTCGTCCCCGCGAAAGGGCTCGCAGCGACCCTCCAGCCCACCGGCTCGTTTTTTCGCCGTGATGAACACTTGACACGACAAACCTCCGTCATTATACGTAAAAAGTGGAGGAAGCGTGTCGGATTCCTGGTCCCGGAGAGGAGTCGTCGATGGCGGATGTCGCAGAAGCGAGCTTGGTCTCTCGAGCGATAGGCTTCGTCGGCACCTACATTCCCCGCCGTTGCGGTATCGCGACTTTCACTTTTGACCTCGCCGAAGCGGTCGCCCGCGTCGTGGGCACACAAAGACCCGTTTACGTCGTGGCGATGAACGAGAACGCCGAAGGGTACCCGTACCCTTCGAGGGTCAGGTTCCAGATCCAACAAGAGGACGTTTCCCACTACCTTCGTGCGGCGCGGTTTTTGAACGAACACTGCGACGTGGTGAGCCTCCAGCACGAGTTCGGGATATTTGGCGGAGAAGGCGGATCCCTCGTACTGCGGCTCATTGAAAAGCTTCGGATCCCGCTCGTCGTCACGTGTCACACCGTTTACGGAGAGCCCGAGCCGGACAAACGCGACGTTTTGCGTGAAATCGTGGCCTCCGCCCACAAGCTCGTCGTGATGGACCGGTGGGGGATAGATTTTCTCCAGAGTATCTACGGCGCCAGGCGGGAACAGATCGTGTACATCCGTCATGGAGTCCACGACATACCCTTTCAGGATCCTCCGGACGAAAAACAAGTGTTCGGCGTCAAAGGCCCCGTGATCCTCACGTTCGGACTTCTCCACCGCAACAAGGGTATCGAGTACATGATCGACGCGATGGCAACGATCATCCGCGTGAGGCCGGACGTCACGTATGTCGTCGCCGGTCAGACGCACCCGGCGATCGTGAGACAAGAGGGGGAATCGTACCGGCGGAGTCTCGAGGCGCGCGTGGAAGAGCTCGGCCTGCAAAGCCACGTGAAGTTCATCGATCGCTTTGCTGAGCTTTCGGATCTCATGACCTACCTTTCACAGGCCGACATGTTCGCCGCTCCGTACTTGTTTCTCGATCAGATGACGAGTGGGGCCCTGTCATACGCCGTGGGGGCGGGGAACGCGGTCATCGCGACGCCGTTCCACCATGCGAAGGAGCTTCTTGCGGAAGGACGGGGGTGTTTGGTGCCCGTCGGCGATTCGGTCGCGCTCTCCGGCGCCGTGTTGGATCTGTTAGAGAACAAGAGTAAGATGAACGAAATGCGGCGAAAAGCGTACGAGCACACGCGGGGGATGGTGTGGCCCGTTGTGGCTCGGGAGTATGTGGGGGTTTTCCGTCGTGTGAGCCGCCGTGTCGCCGCTCCCGCGTCCATCCGCCCGGAGTTGCCCGTCCGTTCCGCCAGGCGCCTCGCCGCGTCGGTTCGCTCGCGCCGCGGGGGCGCGCCATCGCGTGAGGTCTGAAGCTTACTTCCGGATGATCGCGAAGACTAAGCCCCGGCGCGAAGAGCGCTCCTCAGAATCGGAAACGTCATTGTTTCGTGGAACGCGGCTATCCTGTCCAGCTCTTTCAGAATGGCCGTTTTCTTTTCCCCGGACACGCGGTAGCTCATGTCGACGATTTCGGCGCCGCGGATGTCTTCTCCGCCGAGGAACGTCCCGCCCATGACGAGCATGTAATCGGGGAGCGAATCGATGCGGTTTGCCGCTGCCCACATGCGGCACCACGCGCGCGCGGTGGTCTTCTCATCGTATCCTCCCCCGCCGAGAAGGAGGAGGTGCGTGCTGTAGGCGCGCATGGTTTTCATCACGGCCTCCATCCCGTTGTTCGTGAGACAGAGTTTGGCGAGCGGGTCCGCCTTGTGCGTGTCGGCGCCGATCACCGAGACGACCACCGCGGGCGCGAACATCTCGACGGCCGGTGTGACGACCCGGTCGAAGATGCGTTCGTACGCCTCATCGTCGGTTTCTTCGGGAAGTGGAACGTTGACCGTGAATCCCTTCCCGATGCCGTCGCCGATTTCGTTCTCGAACCCACTCCACGGGTAGAGGGTCTTGCCCGTCTGGTGGAGAGAGATCGTGAGGACGCGGTCGTCACCGTAGTAGGCATCCTGGACCCCGTTCCCGTGGTGGGCGTCGATGTCGATGTAGGCCACGCGAAAACCCCGTGCGAGCAGCATGTCGATCGCCACGATGGCGTCGTTCACATAGCAGAACCCTTCCGCGTGCCCCCGGCTTGCGTGGTGGAACCCGCCGAGAGGGTTCAAAACCACGTTGGCGTTCTGGTCCGTGATCAATTCGACGCCGGTGATCGTCGCCGACGTGTAGAGAAGCACGTAGTCGAAAAGCCCCGCGAATATCGGACAGTCCTCTCCACCGAGGTGGAACTGTATAAACTCGTCCCGCCACTTTCCCGAGTTCGCTTCCTCGAGGGCGTCGATGAACCCCGGGTTGTGCGACTCGATGAGCCGTTGTTTGGAGATCATCCTCGGCTCTTCCACGCGCATCCAGGGTTCGCTGAGATACCCCTGTTGTCTGATGAGCGCCAGGGCGGTTCGCGCGCGCCCCGGGTTGTACGGGTGTTCCTCACCGTACGTATAGTCCGCGTACCGGCCCGAATAGACAACGATGCTGTCTTTCGGACGCTCGACATCCTTCGCGGGAAAGCGAACAGTGAACACGCATGTGCCCGAATCGTACGTTTTTTCCGCCGTCGGCCAGGCTCTGTTGAGGAGTGCGATGGTGGCGGCGTTCTCTGGGATCACATCGGAATACACGCCGGCGAGTCCTCGGGAGTAGGCGATCTTGTTGAGGTAGTTGGCGAGAAATGTCCCGATTCCGTGCCCGCGGTAGTCTTCGCGCACGACGATGTCGAATTCGCCCATGTTGTTCGCCGGGTTATACGTGTAGCGCCCCTCGGCGACGATGTCGGGGCCGCGGCGCGGCCCGACGAGCCCGACGATCGCCATATCGTGGCGGTAGTCGATCGCAGCGAGCTTCTGGGCCGCTTCGGTCGAGAAGACCTTGATCGTCCCGTGGTATCTCAGGCGGATCGTCTCGGGAGACAGCGAGTAAAAAAGTCTCTGGAGCCGGCGGGCGTCACTCGGCTGTATGGCGCGGAAACGAATCTCCGTACCGTCCTCGAACATGTGGCTGAACTCGTACTGGTGCGGGTAGACGCCGCCCTCCTCGGGAGGGATGACGTGGTTTGCGTCGACATACTTGAGTCGCTTTGCATCCTCGAGCAGCGCCTGGCGGAATTTCGGGTGCGCGATCGAGATCAGCGCAATCGCCCGCTCTCTCACCGAAAGACCGTAGAGATTCACCGCGCCGTACTCCGTAACGACGTAGTCCACTTTTGCGCGGTTGAAAGCCACTCCGCGGCCGACGCTCTGCCCGACGATCCGGGAGCGGGTCCCGTCCGGCGTGGTCGACGGCAAAGCCAGTACCGTGAAGCCCTCCTTCGACAAATGGGCGCCGTCGAGGAAGTCCATGCTGCTGGGGAGCGTTCTTCTCAGCGATACGTGTTCGGTGTCCGCGCGCGCCATTCCCGTGAGCTCTATCTCCTGGACGGACAAGACGGAGACCATGTCGTCGTTTTGCCCGATGATCATCGGGTTGCTGACAAGGTCGATGGGTAGCAGCTCGATGTACGGGTTGTTCGCAACTTCGCGGTAGAGTTTCTCGGAGCCCATGATCATCGTCGCCACCGTCTTGCCCCTGTTGATCTTCTTGCGGGCGTTGGTGACGGCGCCGGAGTCGATGAGACGCAGAAGATCGTCCGTGATGATATCCGTGTGGATTCCGAGGTCTTTTCGTGTGTCGAGGTAACGCATCGCGGCCGCGCAGGCGGGGCCGCAGTCGAGGTGCAGCGTCATTCCGTCGGTGATGAGGCCGGCGACGTGGCGGCCGATGGTGAGCGACACCGGGTCGAGGTCGGGCGGTTGTACGCGGGGCAGCGGCGCATCCCCTTCGACGAGGAAGTGGATCTCATCGGCGTGCACGCTCGAATCCCCCAGAATCGCCGGCATATTGTTGTTCACTTGGGCGATCACGATTCTCGCGTTCTCCGCAGCGGCCTTTGTCGCATCCACCGACACGCCGAGGCTGCACATCCCGTGCGCATCCGGAGGAGAAATCTGTATGAGCGCGACATCCACACGTATAACCCCGTTCGCCAAGGCCTTCGGGAGTTCGCTCACATTCATCGGTGTGTAGTCCGCGAGGAGCTTTCCCACCGCGTCGGATCCGTACCGGCCGACGTAGAGCGCGTTGTAGCGAAAACTACCCGCCAACTCCGGTCTCGCCAGATTCGGCTCCTCCTGCGCAGTGGCCAGATGGATGATCTCTATGTCGCAGAACTCGGGGGCCATGCGGCAGAGAGCTTCTGTGAGAAGCAGCGGTTCACCGGCCCCCGAACCGACGAACACGGTCTGACCGTTCCGGATGTGCGAAAGCGCCTCATGGGCGGAAACGGTCTTGTCCGCGTATCTTTGCTGCCACGATTTCGAAGCCATCTTTGAATCACCCGTTGTCTGTGTGAGATGACGCGACCATCGCCCCGCGGTGCCTTAGTGGAGTAGCAGGGAGATTCGATGGATTGTGGATTCTCAACCGCCGCGAGCCGCCCTACAATGGGCGAGTCGCTCTACGATATACGAGTCTTCATGCGATGTTCCAAGAAAGGGTAGAAGCCAAACGCTCGATCGTCAAGCGATTCCGCGGAGAAGTGACGGTCGAGGGATTGCTCGTCAAGGAGCGGTTGTGAGAATCCGAGAGATGACGCCCGCCGACGTCGGTTTTGCTTTCGCGTGTACGAACGCGGAAGGATGGGCCGGCGAAACGATTGAAGTGTTCGAGACGTTTATCGCGCATGATCCACGCGGGTGTTGTGTCGCCGAGCACAACTCGAAACCGGCGGGCATCTGTGTGACGACTCGTTATCGAACGAGCGGTTTCATCGGCGAACTCGTCGTCGCCGAAGAAATGCGGGGAAAGGGAATCGGGAGACGATTGTTCGAAAGTGCGATCGGCTTGGCGGCAAAAGGATGATTGCGCCGTGCTCCCCTCGGCGGTGCTTCGACATCGATCACCGCGCCTTCTTCGAGCGGGATCGACATCGTGACCGTCTCCGTGTCCGTTCCGGCGGTCTCGGGACTGCCTTTCACAGCGGTCGCATCCCAGTCGGCGGCCGGCGTGTCCGCCGGATCACTGATCGCTGCGTTGCAGCGGACGGTTGCGGCGGCGGATGACCACGCGAGCACCATGAGAACAAGAACCGTGAACGAGATCGCGCGGAGCAGTTCCGTTCCAGTCGAATGCGGGACCGCCGCTGACTTCGTTATGCTTTGCATCTTCCGCTCCTCACTGTTGGCTAATATGAAAACCTTTGCCCCTCCCGGAGACCTTCGAACAGCGCGTCGGTCGGTGAGATGTGCGGCATGCTGCGTGGGGTGTCGGTCACCGGTCCGTTGCAGGTGTCGCCGTCAACATCAAACGTGAAATCGCTTTTGTCAATGCCTGCAACTGGTTTTTTCGAAACTGGTTTCGCGCTGTCACCTCCTTTAGAGGCGCGACCCCATGGTTTGGTTGCAAGATTTTTTTATGGATGAGATTCATCATCTTATGGTCTGATAACGGTCAAGTGTGCCCGGTTTCCGACTTGCTCCAGGCGGCGGTTGCGGATCTCGGGGCTCATTTGAAAAATCCTCGACGCCCGGTTCATCCTTTCGTAGTTTGACCGCGGAGGCGGGGTGGATGATCGCAAGAGGCGGAAGAGGATGACGCGGTGTCGTCGGTTTCGCGCTTCCATCGTCCAACCGCACAACGATGACAGTCTCGATGAAAACGATCCTCGGCGTATTCGCTCACCCCGATGACGAATCGATGGGGCCGGGGGGCACGTTTGCCAAGTATTCAGCGGCGGGTCACCGAGTGGCGTTTGTCGCAGCCACGGACGGCGGCGCGGGCCGGCTGTTCGCCGAACGTCCCGGTGACAACGCCGAGCTCCGTGAATCTCGGCGTCGAGAAACGGACGAAGCGGCTAAGATACTGGGCGTTGAATTTCTGGGTTTTCTGGGGTGGGAAGATGGAAAGTTGGAAAACTCGAACATTCTCGACATCGAGACCGAAATCGCGAAAATCATCCGGAGGGAAAGACCCGATGTCATAGTGACGTTTCACGGGTCCGGGATCTCGTATCACGCAGATCACCGGGTCATCGCGCTCGCCGTCAAGGGCGCGTTCTTGGGAGCAAGCCGCGCGGGTTGGTACGCCGACGCCGAGGTCGAAACGTTTCCCCCGCATTCGCCGGCGAAGCTCTACTATTACACGATCAGCCAATCGTTAATGGCCAAGATCGACTGGCCGCGAAAAGTATACGCGTCGCGGGACGATGAGATCACAACGGTCATCGACACGCGGGACACCGCCGATGTCAGATGGCGCGCGATCCAGGCGCATCGGACCCAGCAAAACGGCCCACCGTTCAGACTCCTCTATGAAGCAGGTGCGTTCGGCCAGGAGTGCTTCGTACGTGTGTTCCCCTCGTGGCGGCAGGGCGAGTCAAAAGAGACCGATCTGTTCGAAGGGTTGACTTCTCTTTAGCGGGGAGGCTGTGGTCGGCACGCCGTCGCCGACCACGCTCCGCTCATTGATCGAACGTTGAAAGCATGTACACGGCGAACGAAGCCAGCCAGTGCTCGCCTTCATAGTGGCCGCTTGCGACGTGTGTGAGCGCATCCTCGGCGTGCCGCAAAGCCGCTGTCATGAGGCGTTCTCTTGCGGGATCGTCGGCGGGGAGCGCCGATACGATCCCGGCCATGCACCACGCGCGGCTGAGATTGAGCCCGTCGAGGTGGACGATCTTCGGGTCGGTCCTGTCCGCAACGGTCGCCGGAGCGAGAAGATTTGCAGGTCGGCCGTCGGCAACATCGGGAAGGAAGTCGTGGAACCACGCGGCAAACTGCGCCGCTCCGAAAACCCTTCGCATCAAATCCGCTTCCATCAGACACGGCGAGAAAAAGTCCTCTCCGCCGGGTTCCCATTCCGCCGGATAGTTCTTGTCTGCGGCATAATAAGTGAGGCTCCGTTCGACGAGCATGTCGCGGAGCGTTGCGTCGCCGACTGCATCCGCGTAGTCCAGGGCGAACGCGATACCGAACGCGGTGTTCGGATGGACTCCGGTTCGGATCGGATACGTCTGTCTCGGGAGAAAGTCGGCGTAGCGAAAGGCGAGCGCACGCGCCAATGGTTCCAGGTTGGCCGCCCATCGGCGCCCGTCGGGATCATCCCACCGCTCGAGCTCCTCGGCGAGTTTCAGAAACCACGCCCAACCGTACGTCCGTTCGAATGATTTGGTGTTGGGCCGTTCGAGGTACGCGACCTCGAGCGCAACGTTTTCCGCTGTGATGTTCTTGTCGAGCCCCGTCGGTATTTCCCGTGATTCGGGCAGATCGGGAAAGAGACGGAGAATCCGCACGAGCATCCAGTGCCCGTGGACGGCGGAGTGCCAGTCAAAGCACCCGTAAAACGCGAGGTGCATAGCCCTGGGACTTCGGACGTCGTCGGGGTCGTTGATGACGTGGTCGGGTTTGTTCGGGTACTCCATCTCGATACACTTGATCGCAAGGCGCGCGAAGAAAGACGCCGTTTCGGATGTCAGCCGTAATCGGGCCGCGGCGTTGACCGAAGGGATATCTCGCGCGCCTGTGTCGTGCGGATCCCGTGCGAGAAGCCGCGTCGACGTCGTCGCGAGAACGAGTGCCACCGAAAAAAAGAAAAAAGAGCTTTTTCATACGACCTCCCTCGAAAACGCGCCGGTTTCTTTCTCGGCCGCCATTAAACTACCGCCGCGCTCGCGAACCTATCGAAATCTCGCCGCCGTCCAGGGGCCTGATGGAGCGCGTTGTGACCGATCGACACCGGTGGTGAGTCTCGATCTGGGTGGGCTATTACGAAGCGCGCTGCAAAGGCAGTGCCCCTCGACGCGTCGTCTCAGACGGTCGAGGGGCACCGAGTCGTCAGGAATGCGCCGATCCGCGAGCGTTAGTGCGACTGCCCGTCGCGATGCCGGAGTATCTCCTGTAGCTTCGCGTTCAACCTCTTCAAGCTCAGATGGTTTTTGTTCGCGTGCTGCGGCTCTGGCCACGCCCCCGGGGAAAAAGCGAGCGCCCCGCCCGCTGGGATCTCGAGATAAATGTCCACGTTCGCCGCGTCGCCACCATCCTCGACAGTGACGGGGAGAGGAGCTCCCGTCTGCAGGTTACTGTAGAACCCGCTCGGATCGATGTTGGGATCGAAAAGGCCGTTCGAGTTGACGTCGACGTAAGCGCCGACGTAGTAGCTGCCCGGTTCGAGGTTGTTGTCGAGTGTGTTCATGGCGTACTCGGGGTTCCAAGCCAGCGGACCGTCCTGTGTCCACGCCACCGGATCTCCAGGGTTATTCGGATCGAAGGTGGCCGCGTCGAAGGCGCCCACGGAGTACATCAGCGTCGCCCGAACCTCCGCGGACATGTCGCCATCGTAGACCACAGTGCCCGTAATCGCCACGGGGTCGAAAAGCGGGAAATCGACGTCGGTAACCGTCGCTCCCGCGTCGAGAACTACTGGGGTCTGTGTGAAGACCTGCGCGCCTATGTCGAGCCCGTATGCTCCAAAGGCATCGCCGCGTTCGGGGTCGAGGACGCCGTCGCCGTTCGAGTCCAGTATGGCGAACGGGTAGTATGTGGCGCCGGGAAGCCGCGATATCGAATAAGTGTCGTTCGCGCCTGCGAAGGCGATACCCAATATATCGAGTTCGCCCTCGCCAAAAAGCTCCGTCGTGGTGGCGACCACAACCGCGCCGGTTGGGTCGGCTGCGCCCGGAGAATTGACATCGCCGGTGAGAGTCCCTTCTATTCGACCCGACGCAAACGACGCTCCCGTCGTAAACCCGACGGTGACCGTCTCTGTATTCAAGTTTCCGGAGAGGTCCTCGACGGAGCCTTCCGCAAAGACAAGGAGGTACTGCGTATTCTCGAGCAGGGGCTCGTCGGGTGTGAAACTGACCGTCCGGCCGTCGGTCGACCACTCCTCGGTGCCCTGGCTCGGGGATGGAGTGATGAGAATGTCTTTGAGGGAAGCGGGGTTGATGCGCTCCGAGAAAGTCAGTTTAAGAGTCACCCCCGTCGAGACGTTTACGGCGCCGTCAGCGGGCACCGTCGAGACCAGCGTGGGTGGAGTGGTGTCGAGAGCATTCATCGTAGTGAACGTCCACGATGTCTGGGCGAGCGAGTTTCCCGCCCAGTCGCGAGCGGCTCCAGTGAGTGTGACCGTGTAGATGGTGCTGCGGTCGATGGGGGAGAGCGGCGAGAACGCGTATTCGGTCTCGTTGGTCTTCTGCATGGAAAAACGCACGCTGCCTTTCGACGATGTCCACGAGAACGCCTCGAGAACGGTCACATCCGCCATCGGTTCAGAGAACGAAACGGTGACGGGCTGGCTCGTACCGGCGCCGGTGGCGCCGGCGCCAGGGGTCCGCATGACAATGAAAGGAGCGGTGAGGTCGGGTGTGTTCTGACCGGTAAACTCCGTCGTCGACACACCGGTCATCTTGTTGCCGCTCGCGTCGCTCACCCCGCTCACGAGCATGTCGTATGCGTTGGTGCTCATGTTCGTACCCGTCGTGAGCAGCACGGTCTTTCCGCCGGATTGAAGGACCGCCGCGGCGATTTCTACCTGTGTGGGAAGCGCTGTTTCGGGGTCGTTGGGTTCTTCGCCGGTGCCGGTGGCTCGGGTCGCGGTTTCAGCGGCGGTGATCTCGACGATCGAGTAGTGGTCCGTCCGCTCGGCAGACGGCCTCGATACCTGTTCGTCGAATGTCACCTGCACATGTGTGGCATCCATCGCGGTCACACTCGTTACGACCGGTGGTGTCGTGTCGGGGGGGCCGCCGCCCGACGGCCCCTCGTCGCTGCTGCATCCAAGCCAAAGAAACATGGTCACGAGAGACATCGAAACCATCCATCCGATACGAAAGAGAGATCTCATGGTATCCTCCA
>Ga0315275_10000100_pt1 | contig 65420 bp, 91 predicted proteins | sample YL17G03_0_MG_FD_205557 | JGI IMG/M metagenome (GOLD analysis project Ga0315275, IMG submission 205557) | Sediment microbial communities from Yellowstone Lake, YNP, Wyoming, USA - YL17G03_0 | ecosystem: Environmental > Aquatic > Freshwater > Lake > Sediment | place: USA: Wyoming | collected... | reverse complement strand
CGGATCGTCTGGGACGTGGAGGACGCGCCGGATCTAGACCCTCGTGATTTACCGGAGCCGCTTATTATCGACCGCGCCGAAGGTCCGCTGGATCTCATCGACGGAATGCACCGTGCAGCGGGAATGCTGGGCTGGGCCGAAGCCGAAGGTATCGATCCGTCTAGCATCATCGTGCCTGTTATCGATGTAACTGGGTGTGACGAAAAATTGGTGGCGCCGGCGGCGGACGCATTCGCGTCCGGGCACACCGCAGCCGTCGCCAAACTTCATGGGCTGGCTCGCTGAACTAGGAGTGCATGATGAAGCAACGTGTAACGGCTGTCCGCGTGGAGCCCAACATGTGGCCACCGAAATACAGGCTCCCGAGTACGAGAGAGGCGTTCCATTGATACCAACAAACAGAGAGTTTTCTGATGAAGAAATCACAGAATTATATAGAGGAGATATCATAAGGCTAGTCGAATCTATAGCCAGAGCAAAACTAAATGGTCAGGAAAATATTGCTGAAAGTAATATGAACGCTATCGTTGATATTGGCTATGAGCTTGTAGAAAGAAAAGATAAACCAACAGAAATTAAAGCGCCAAATAATATTATTAGGCTTAAATCTATATCTCTAAAAAACATTAGACCAATAAATAAAACAAGTCCATCAGAAAAAGAAAGACTTAAAACATTAGCACATGGTATAGCGGCAGATTTGTTAAACTCTATTCGGATATTTCGCCTAGCTAAGAATACCCAGGTTCCTAAAATATCTAATGAACAACTTGATATTTTGTTTAATGATATATTGGACACAGATAAAAAATTGATTGATGTTCAAAAAATAATTGAGGCAGATGGTTGACATTTTAATTATCGTGCTTACATTATGAGTAAGAGCGTAGAACCTAATAGGTTTATCGGGATAAACGAAGTTTGTAATGAGCTAGAAGATTTCTTCTTTGTTCCTTTATATGATAAGCATGATTTCACTTGTGGTCGATGTGGCGGCATACTAAGAAAGGTCAAAGAAGATGGGAAGCCAGACGTTCATAAGTCGAGCAACTGAATTTTTTTCAGGGCTCGATACTCGCACAATGTTCGTTACTATCCATAAGTATTGCAATAACTTTAATGAGGTAGCCACTCACTCTATTTTGTGGCACGTTAATTATAAAAAAGTTGTTGAACGTTCGGCAACTATTGTTCGAGCTTATATCCCTTGTATTGAAGATACTATCGGAAACCCTTTTACAGTAACGCATTTATGGACCGCGCGCCAAGAGTTGCTTGATAGTTTTCAAGATACTTTAACTCTTGGTGTGGGAAATAATCCAAGAGATACTGCATCTCATGCTTATGATAAGATTATTGGCTCAGATGGAAAACCGGTCCCTGGCGTAAAGATTCATCGCAAAAATGAAGAGGTGCATCTTACAGCTTTGTTTCGTATAAACAAAGTTGTGCATTGTCCAGGAGAGTATCCTAGTGTTAATAGTTCTCCAGTTGTATTGGCAAAGCGTTGGTTAAAAGGAAAAACTCCTCTTATTAGATGGGGACAATACTGTTTGAGTTCATCAGGAAGGTTTGATCAAATGGTAGCAACGCGCCAAACAATAGTAGAAAAAGATTTTATTAAAACGTATTCATGAATCCGATCTATGATTCATATATGAAGCATTAATAAAACTTACGGACTTATATATAAAGCATTAAGAAATTTGTTTTTAAAAACATTTGCAATGAAACCAAAACTTATTAAAGATAAATCTGATAGAGAGATAATAATAACTCTTGTCAAAGCTATTAGGTTTTATGTAGATAATTTTGGCAATATGGGCGAGCTTGCATCGCGGTCTGGAAAGGCTGCCAGCAAAGCGCTAAGCCCAGCGATGCTATTGGAGCTAAACCGTAGGTGGCTCGGACCAAACAGCGATACTCGTGGACCCAATAAGAAGATGTCCAAGCGGTCCCTTAAAAAAGATCCTTCCCTCCCATTGACTTTAATTTTATGGTTCTTATGATATGGAATGAAACGGGCGCTGCCCAAAACCAAAACCCTAAAGAAAGAGAAATCAAATGACCGGAATTAACAGTATGTTCAAGCAGCCGATTATCCAGGTAGTGTGCAAGCTTCTTCAGGAGCGTTGCAAGGATGGAGGAATCTGCAAGCGAAACGAAATTCACTCTATGCTCGCAGAAAAGTTCGGACTTCCTGGTGGTGAGTATCAGGACGCAATTGTAAAGGCGGCTGTCGAAGGAGGCGTCTTTAATATGGGAGAGACCCAGTATGCTAACTTCAAGGGTGGACGCGGCGGCTGCGCTGCGGGCATTCGAGAGGTTGACGTGCCAGCTCTGCGCCATGCGGAAGAGGTCGCTGATAAGCGTCGCGAAAACATGGCAAAGGCTCGTTCGGTTCGTATGACCAAGCTGAGTGAGTCCAAGCTTGTTTCTACGCCAAGTGATTCCATTGCTCACGCGGCTGAGGTTAAGGCTAAGCGTCAGGCGAACATGGCTCATGCCCGTGAAGTTCGTATGGCCAAGCTTGCTGCTACGGTTGCAACGGCTGCAATGGTTCCGGCGTGAGCCAAAGCCGCTGGCATAAGCCCTTGCTTACTGTAAGGTAAGCAAGGGTTTATGTCACAATGTTTGGCCCGGTTTGTGCAAATATAAACAATGAGTTTCAAACCGGTTCCGCAGCATATGAGACAAGCTCTTGTGCATAGCCCTATTTCACACATCAATAAATTACATATAGCGATTGGGCGGAAGTCTATCGGAGAATATGTAGAGTATAAGTTCGATGGAGATAACATTCGTAGCAGGATGCTGTTTCAATTTGAGCCGGATGGGCTTTGGCATAAAGCAAAAAGTTTTGAGCTAGATGTTTGGCCCTATTTGATATGGGCAAAAAATATGAAGCATTGATCTTTTGAAAACGGAAGTTGTGATACTTAAATGTTATTACATATACATTCGCAAATGTTTGAGCACGATGCCGCTTGGGTTATTGGAGATGTCGAATCTTTAACTGCGCTTCGTGATGCTTTAAATGCAGTAATAGCTGGAGAAAAAGGAACATCATCGGTCGAATCCATGGTTGTTGATGGTGAAAAGTTTGTCACTCTAGTTAGGCTTGTAGATTGGGTTAACATTCCTTATGGTAAAGATAAATATTTTCCATTGCCATATAAATATAGTATAAATGAAAGCGCTCCATATCATTTGTTTGATGCCGAAACTTATAAAAAAGATATGAATGAACCGGAGTTTGGATGACTTGGGTATCTTTTTTCTCTGGATCTTCTTGGTCTAAATACATTTGGCTACCAAAAAGTAAAGAATTCTTACTTGAATGTAGAGACTTCGTTAAAGCAAAAGCAAAAATCACACATCCAAATGGATTAACAACAGATTCTGTAGAGTCCAGCATACTTGTGCGCGTATGTATGCGTGAGATCGATCTTAATTATCCAACAAGATTTGATGTTAATGCAGGAGCGGCTGGAGATTGGTATAATATATGTAGAGCCTCGCTAGAGAAAATTAAAATAGCAGAAGGTGAGATATGTGATAAACCAGGACAATATCAAATATATAATGGCATATTTGATAAAGAAAAACTGCCTAAGAAAACCTTATCTGATATTAAACAAGATGTAGATCGTAAAAAGATGTTAGATAACATAACTAATTCTACTAAGAAAAACAAACGATGACCGCTTGACTTTTCGTATGACGTGATTATGCTATAGCTATGTTTGTTTGTGATAGCAAAAAGAAGGAAAGCTTACCAACAATAGATCGTAAATCTTTTAATAAGGCTCAATCTAAAATAGATAAGCTTCGGCCTTTTAAAGATCGTATTGTTTTGAAAATAAAACATATTAATGGATTTGCTGGATGTTTTATATCTGATAAGGTTAGAGTGTTATGCATAACCGAAGAAGCTAGAAAAGAAATACTGTCTATCTTAAATAGATATACAACTGTCGAAATAATAAATGTTAATGACGTAAAAAAATCTGATGTAATTGGCAAACCGAAAATTACATTCAAATCATTTAAGTCTACAAGAGATACGATAACGTTTTTCAAGAATCACGTAATGACAGATCTGCTGAGGAACAAATCATCATGACAACTATTAAAAAAGCTACAACACAGAAAAACAAAATTGTTAAGAAGAACGCCAAGTTCAAGAAGGCTACCGCTGCTGAAAAGCGGATTATGATTGCAAAGGATGTTATTGCTGCTTTGGAACAGAAAACAATTCGTTCTCAAAATGGAGTGTGGTGTGAGTCTGAGAATCCATTATTTGATCGTGAAACAATGATTTCATATTATGATGGTAACGACACCATTAATAATACTGAAATAAGCGCCACCATTAAAAATGTTAAATGTAATGTTTGTGCGCTTGGAGCATTGTTCGTTTGTGGAGTTAGGCGATTTAATAAAATTACTTTCGGAGATCTAGAAGGGATACACGGTTCACTATATGATAGATCTGGAGAGACGGCATCAGGTTCATTTGATCAAGATCATCTTGATTATTTTTTGAAATCATATTTTTCTAAATCACAATTGGCTCTTATAGAAATTGCTTTTGAAAAAGGAAAAGGTGGTTATCACGCAAATAGCACAAAAGAATTATTGGCAATGAATATGTTTAAAGGAAATAGTAAAAATAGAATGATTGGCATTATGAAAAATATTATCAAGAACAAAGGACAGTTAGTACCAGCATAATGCATCATGTAATTAGAGAGGCTATCTCCAAAATAGTTGACGGTCTACCAAATCCAGTCAAAGTTCTTGAGGTTGGAGCAACCAGATCCGACAATCTCCTTACATTGCCTAAGTTTTCTGAAGCACAATGTGTTGGTATTAATCCAGATCCTGAACAACTAGGATGGGGAGGATGGGGAGATAAAGCACTACCTATTTGGCCTGGTCATAAAGGCTGGTCAATACAATTAGGAACCGGACATGACCTTCCTTGGCCAGACGGTTATTTCGATCTAGTATTGTGTAATAGTGTATTAGAACATGACCCGGCTTTCTGGAAAACATTAGCTGAGATGAAGCGTGTGTTAAAAGGCCATATAGTTATTGGCGTTCCAGCTTTCGTTGAACAAAGTCGCTCTGTGTTACAAGTGCATCGTTATCCTAAAGACTATTATAGATTTGGCGAAGACGCAGTACGCGAAGTGTTCTTTGAAGGTTTGAACTTGCGAGGCCTTGAAGAGTTAATGCTTAATTACTCGCCTACCGCCCCAAGAATATTAGCTTGGGGAGATAATCTGTAACCACAGAGGTTAACAATTTCCTATGCGCAATTATACTGACATGATGCGACCACAACTTAAGAAGCATTTTTTAAACGCAGGCACTCGTAACCTTCTTGTAATAGGTCAATTTAATATTGGTGATGTACTGCCGTTTGTTACTCAAGATAAACGTTGCGCAAAGAAAATATATACAGTTAATGAAATTCAGTTCACAGTTAAAATGAACTCGGATCGCTATAAAATATTTAATAATAGTCTTAAATGTGCCGCATGTAATTTAACAGGTTCTTTATTTTTATTAGAGCGCGTTCATAATCATGAACCAAGTGTTGCTCATTTTAATTTGTATGCTGTAGAAAACGATTATCTTATCCTGATGACTAAGGATCATATCGTTCCGCGCTCGAAGGGTGGTAAAGATAATATCAATAACTATCAAACAATGTGCGAAATATGTAATTCTATTAAGATGGCTAAAGAATTAGACAACAACGAACTAAGAGAAATGAGACAAGTTTATAATCATTTAACGTAATAGTAATTTACTTTTTAAAAAGCTGTTCAGCAGTTATAAATACGCCGGTCGCAAACCTCATGCATTGGAATACTTCTTATGTGTGAAATCTAAAATTGCTGAACAGCTTTGTAGAAATTAAAAGAAGGGTAAAAAAATGACCGCTGTAGTAATGAAAGTAATCAAGGCCGAGAAACATCCTTTTGCAGACGCTTTGCGTTTATACGAAATGGAAGCAGAAGGTTTTGAAACAAATCAAATCGTAGCCAACCTTGAGAACATCTATGAAGTTGATGATAAGGTTGTTATAGTTCTTAGTGGTTCTACACTTAAGGACGGAACCAAAATTTCTTCTACCAAGGTTCGCGGACTTCATTCGTATGGTATGGCATTAGGTAAATCTGAAGCTGACGTTGGTACAGATGTTACTGCTGAGTATTGTAAAGAAGATTTGAATACTTCTGGCGCTAGCATGCATTATTGGCCACAGATTGAAGGGTTAGTTGGGGTTCGTAAAGGATTAGGGGATCTTCGTTCTAATCTTGGCGAGTCTTACAAACTTCCTTCGGTTACATACAAAGCTAAGATTAAATTGCATGGAACGAATGCTGCTGTTCAGATCCATCCTGACGGGAAAGTATTTGCTCAGAGCAGAACCAGTATTATTACTCCAGAGAATGATAATGCTGGGTTTGCTAAATGGGTGGATAATAATACGGCTTTCTTCAAGAAAATGGTTAAGGACGAAATAGTAACTGTATTTGGAGAATGGTGCGGAGAATCAATACAACAGGGTACAGCTATCAATAATATTGGCAAGAAGATTCTAGCAGTGTTTGCAATTCAATGTGGTAACTCTGATAATACGTCCAGGTATTATGCTGAGCCAAAAACAATCGCTGATTTATTAATTGATCACACCTCTCTGCCTAACCTTGACCTATATGTTCTTCCTTGGTATGGTGAAGAAATTGTTTTAGATTTCGCAGACACTGAACAGTTGCGCAAGGCTGCCGAGAATCTAAATGAGATGGTGGCTAAAGTTGAGGCTTGTGATCCTTGGGTTAAATCTGTTTTCCATGTAGAGGGGATCGGGGAAGGCATTGTTTTATATCCTTTGAAAAAAGATGATACAAATGTAATAATGCGTTCTGATTATTACGATCTGTTTTTTAAAGCTAAAGGAGAACAGCATAAGGTAGTCAAGCAGAAGGCGGCAGTTCAGATTGATCCTGAAGTAGCTGCTAGCGTTAATGAATTCGTAGATATGTTCGTTACTCCTGCAAGGCTTGAGCAGGCAGTTACTACGGCATGTAACGGACAGTATGATGCCAAGCTCACAGGCGCCTTCTTAAAGTGGATTACGGCTGACGTGCAGAAGGAAAGCGGAGCTGAACTTGAAGCTTCTAATCTTGACTGGGCTAAAGTAAATAGGCCAGTTATGGAAGCTGCTAGGAAATGGTATCAGGAAAAGGTTAAATCGATTGCTCAGTAAGCCGAGACGGATGGAACCAATACCTGATTACGGGGAACACATGACCTTGGAAGAGTTTTCTAAAGCAGTGCGATCTGGTAGTTATAATGGTTATGATGGCAATGGCTATTATGCTACATCGTCAGAGATGACTGACGAACAAATAGATCTACCAAACATAGATCAAACATATACTCATGTTGTATGGTTTAACAAATAATGAAAAAGCTAAAGCTTAGGCGAGAAAGAACCTGGCATGATAGGCCTCCAGTGATTGGTTCAGGGGCTTACGAATTTCGGATTGAAAATATAACTGCCGCTAGAGATCGTGTTAATCATTGGCCTGGTTATAGCACAGGTAATAATTTTTACGAATGGGAAGAAGAAGAACCTGAAAATTGTCCAGAATATATCGGAAGTTTAGGTGATAATAATTGCATTTGTCTTAAAGATATTAACGCCTTGATTAAGGAATATAACTTTGATGAGAAAGATGTATTCTTTACTGCGTCTTTTTCAAATGACTATTTAAATATAGAAGTTGTTCATGTTAAAAAACAAAATGAACAAGAACAATTAGAAAATTATAATCAAGAAGATTCTAATTGGGCGAAACGAAATGATATTAATAAAGAAGAAGAGTTGTTGAGAATTCAGCAAGACATCTCATCCTTACAAAGAAGATTAAAGGACTTGATACAAACTGAATAAAACTGAAAGGTGCAATCAATTATCTGCACCACTATTATTTTAACATAGTTTCTATAAAACTATAAATATATAACAGTCGAGAATCGTTAACAATTTATATAAAAGGTATAATGAAAAAAATATTAACATCTATTTGTTTCTTATTAATGGCTTGTAATAACAACTCGGTCGTTAACACTAATAACGTTAATGACGGAAGTGATGAAGCTGGAACCGGCGTAGTAGGAGATAAAGTAGATCCTCCATGCGGTAACGACATATCTAAACAACCTGCTCGTTGTGTAGATTCATTTGGGGCAATTCTTTGCAAAGCCAGCACTGGATATTCTGGCGATGAGTCAGCTCTCTGTAAACCAGATCCATCAGTAGGTCAGCTAATTCATTTCGGCCCAAGTAGTTATGATGATCCTGATGCTCTCGCTCCTTATATATTAGCGCCAGGAGGCGAAGAAGAGTTCTGCATTCATGCTAATACAACCAATATAGATCCCGAATATTATAATTCGTATCATGGCAGGATGCGTCCAAGTTCTCATCATTGGATTGTAACAATGCCGAAAGCTTCTTATCAACCAGAAGCAAAACCTTATGTTTGTCCACCAAATCCAATTGATCGTTGGGTGTTTGGTTCTCAGTCTCCTCAGATTGATGTAGAGGCTCTTACTGGCGGTGGAGATCCTTCACAACCGGGCGATCCTGATTATGGCGCTGCTCATGATTTACCAGCAGAGCAAACCATGCTTATGGATTTGCATTATGTAAATACATCTGATCAACCAATTCTTCGAGAAGCTTGGGCCGTAATTAAATATGTAGATCCTTCTGAAGTTAAAGTTAAGATTGATTTGATTGGGTTTTACAATCCAAACATTAACATTCCTTCTTTAGCTCATTACGTAACTCCTCGTGTAACATGCAAGTCTCCATCAACTACAGACCCAGTTTATCTTGGATTAGTTACTGGTCATGCTCATAGGCGTTTACAGAGGCTTTCATTATGGCATCAGGATGAGCTTGTTTATGAAACGCATAATTGGCATGAGCCGGGCGAGGCAATGTTTAGGGACGGCACTTCAAATCCAATTTTGCCTTTAGCTGCTGGGCAAGATTGGGGAGCTAAGACTGGTTATCTTAAGGTTATGCCGGGAGAAAATGTTTCTTTCGAGTGTGAGTATCAGAATGATCTAAACAATACCGTGACGTTTGGTGATACTACCAAGGATGAAATGTGTAACATCTTCGGGTTCTATTATCCTACGACTGGTCAAATGTGGAATTGTTTTTAATGGTCGAGGATTATACTCCGGTTGGTCTTCAGCTTCCTCCACACAATTTTTTATCTAGAAAAGAAATAGAAACATTTTATGAAAAGATGATAGCTTCTATAGATTTAAAAAAGAATTAATGGCATTGGCTAAAAGAATTTATGCAAATGATTTATTTTAAAGTTAAGGCCGGAGCTTGACATTTTCCTAAACGTAGTTATAGTAACAAAAGGACAAGACCAATGAGCAAAGCAGTAAGTGATATTCCATTCGATAAGATTTATGTCGGTATGAAATTAAACGACATTTCATATAGTAAAGGAAACGTTATTTTTATAAAAGATAATATAGAAAAAAACATTGTTATTGAATGGGAAAGAGGTGTCGTATCATTACATAAATATAGTGATGATGTACTAAAATATTATACATTTGCTGAATAACAAAGTCTGCTACGAATGTCTAAAATTCATTTAGCTTATTCAAAGATTCCAAATAGCGAAAAATGTTTGCTTAACAACTGCATAGCTTTTGAGAAATATGACGGAACAAATATTCATGTCGTATGGAATAAGAAATGGGGCTGGATAGATTTCGGAACGCGCCGTGATAGATTTCCGCTTAATAATGTTGGTATCAATGAATTCTTTAAATGTCATCCAGAATTAGGCGACGACAAAACTTTAAAGCTTATTGAAAATATTTCAGATAAAATATTAGATTTCGTTTGCGAAAACACAAACTATAATATTTATAATGAAGTAATTATTTTTATGGAATATCACGGCCCAAATTCTTTTGCTGGCCAACATGATCCTAAAGATATTAAAAAATTAACTTTAATAGATGTAATGACTGATAGAAAAATAATTCCACCTCAACAATTCTTGGATGACTTTAAAGATTTTGATATTGCCAAAGTAATTTATAAAGGAAAATACTCTGGACAATTTTCAGAAGATGTAAGGAACGGAAAGTATTCGGTTAATGAAGGAGTAGTTTGCAAAGGTGTAGTTGATGATAAAGTTTATATGTGCAAGATAAAAACTAATGCCTATATGAACAAACTGCAAACTCAGTTTAAAGATAACTGGAAAGACTATTGGGAATAATGTCAAAGCTAAACACAACAGAAGAAGGAACTGTATATCGGTTCATTATTGGTGGACAGCCGGTTCGTCTAGCGATTGTCGGTGAGCCAGAACCTATTCCGCCGGATTCTCTTGGGGTCACTATGGACAAAGAGAGTTATGAAAGGGTAATGGAGAGGCTTTCAAAGTTCAAAGAAGAATTCGAAAATGGTAGAGCAGAAAAAATTATTGTGTTCTTTCCAGGTATTGGCAGCTCTTATGCTGCTAAGATCCCACGTCAATTTCAAACTGGTGAGCTTCCTAATGGATTCATTGTCCCAATATTGTCCGAAGAGGAAGAAAAGCTAATAAATTCTATCAATGCGGTAACTGATGCCGTAAAAAAAGCTGAACACAGTATTGCTGAGGTAAAATGAAAACCATTTGTAGCGGGCCTGGCGAACTAACTCTATGTGGTAAACCGGCTACCAAAAGACTTCTAACTCGTGCTATCTTTGCTTGCTGTGATGAGCATGCAGAAATTATATTGAGTTGTGAAAAAAGCGGACTTCATCTTTCACCAGATGTTAATCCATGGGTAGATTGCGGACCTGATATAAATCTTTATGGCATTCGCTCACATCATATTGCATGGTGTACAGAAAATGGAGGGGACGATATTGTTGGCACCCTAGAAGAAATAGGGACCGAAATTATCAAACGGCGAGATAAATGGATAGGTTATTCATCAGAAGAATTTTATTATAAAGCACAACTATATGAAACGGAATATAAAACAATTGTAACGCCCACGACAAAAATTGTAACACCCACGACCGAGCGTCTTCTAGGTGAGGCTCATTTAGACCTTGACACCCCAGTTAAATGTGTTAGACTATTAGCTGGGTTAACGCAAGGACAGCTAGTTGATAGGGTAGCAGCGCAAAGAAACTGTTCCATTATTGACGCTGCTATAATTGTAGAAAGGTCAGAAAAGAATAGAGGAGATGTTTCTATAGAAGATTTTATGATGATTTCAGATGCTTGCGGATATAAAGTAAAAGCTTTTTTGTTTACTAAGGATTAGAAAGGAGAATAGTTAGAGTCGATTGTTTATGCCACGGTGGCGAAACCGGCAGACGCAGCGGATAAATTTGAGTCCCACTAACGAGTAATTGTTAGTTGCAAACGCTATAAACTGCTAGAAACTCCTAAAGCTCAAATTACCACAGCATAATTGGAAACGATAAGTGCGATGGTTTAAAAAAATTTGAGATGCAACAATGGACAACCAGCATCGAAATCCCTGAAATGGGAGACGTTCAGAGACTATAATTAGCGCTTCCATAAAGGAAGATGGTATAGTCCAGACCACAAAGAAATTTCTGTCAGTGAAAGCTGATGTGGTATTGTTAAAATCCGCCGGTAGTAATACCTTGGGAGTTCAAGTCTCCCCCGTGGCACTAGTATTTTTTCAACAACAGGTCTTAAAAAGACAATGTAATATATTAAACTACGTGAAAGTGTAATAACAAATATGTCTAAAACACAATCTGAAACTAATGACAGTTGGTATAGTTTTGATAAGTTAAAGAAGCGAGTGCTGGACAGCGGATGGTTTATGAGCCATTATTTCGTTGTAGATATGAAGAAAATAATCCAGCATACAGAAGAGTTGTTAGCTGAGAAAAAGATTCTTTCTGCTCGGATCGAAGAATTGGAGCATTGTCTTGTCGTGGACCTAAGCAGAACTGACAGAGACGCAATCTATCGCCATGATCTGGATGCGCTTATAAACTACGGGGGTGAAGCACTATGCCACACACATATTGGCACTATGCTTATTGGTCGTATGCGCGTAGTGGAAGCAGCACAGATATGGCGTAAGCAAGTACCGGGTTCACATACTCTGAGCGAACAAGCAGAATTGAATCTAATTGCTGCTGTAGATGCGATTGATCCTAAGAAAGCTTAGCATATAACTGGTTGAGTAGAAAATATTATTAATTAAAAACCAATAAAATTATATATCTATAGTATGACAGTAGTTAACGAATCAATCAAGTTAAAATATACTCTGTGTCTTTTTAAAGAAAGCAACAGTAAAAATTTTAAAACAAAACTTCAGGATATGAAGGTTCAGATTAAATCGCAGCTAAACATAGCTCCGGTATTCGTGGTGATCGCTACTGACGATCAGCTTGATATATTAAAGAAGTGTGCTGAGATTAAGAAGATCGAAGATGAATTTAATTGTAATGTTCCATTAATATCTAAATAAAAATGAGTGATAGAAAATATAAAGAACAAGATCCTATTCCATATGATCTGCCTACACCATATTTACCAAAAGAATTAGATTTTGTATCGGCTGGTGGTAAACCAAAAACAACTACAGAGGCGAAAGAGTATTGGTTAAACCATGATGCTCCTCTAGAGTTGCCATCTGCTGTTATCGATGGTATAGTGTGTTTTCGTCAGGAAATTAAACACAACGCTCTGGAGCCTGTGCCAGTCCCTAAAGTTTTAAGGGAGGCATTTATTGAAGGAGAAAAGGAAGATGATGCTTCTGATGAGGTGATGCGATTACTAAACTCTGATCTTGTTGCTCCTAATGTTCTCAGGCATATGATGGAACAACCTGTTCGTCAGGACATCGAAGTTCTTCCAGCGGATAGCCAGGAAGATTATATCGAGTCAGTTCTTTATGATTGTCCAACTTGCATGCATGAAACTGGGGAAGGCAGAATAAAACAAGATTGTAATGATTGTAATGATACTGGCGCTGTTAATTTTGATAAATGGAAAGAGCTTGTTATCCATAAGATACCACCAAATTACCAAGCCCCAAAGATGTATCAGCATATGTCTATAGATTCCCCTCCTGAAGAATTAAATAATGATATCGCTAATCATATAAGATATGCTTTGCAAAATAGTTTAATTTTAACTAAAGGGTATACCGAAGAATCAAAAAAGAAAGTAGTAGAACTTCTTAGAGATATATTAGTTGATATTAGAGAAGAATTAAGAAACGAAACAAAGAGTAAGAGGCGGAAGCGATGATTGAGCCGAAGTGTGACAGATGTGAAGAAGAGCTTGAAGAGTTTGGTGCTATAGTATTCGGGCCGCCAAATAAAGAATCTTTTTGCAAAAAGTTTCATTTGTGTAAAGACTGTTTCTTGCTTTTCGAAAACTGGATAGAGAAAATATACGCATGAAGTTGTCGAGCTGGTAATGCCGCCGACCTAATTTGATCTATGGTATCAATAAGACAATACTATTATCACATCACCCAAAAGAAATGGGCTTATAAGAAACTTTTAAAGCCAAAGTCTTATGGATCCAATCGGGGTGATGATGAACCTGTTGATCGTCGTATCTGTGTGTCCCCAACTATAGAGGGTTGTTTGCTGGCTCTTGGTTGTTGTTTAAGTTATGCACCAGCATTTGTTTATAGAACATCTAACAAGGTTATTGCAAATAAGCCTTATGACGTTCAGGATGCCAAGATTACTGGAGAGATGTGGTTAATAAGACCAGCTAGTTTTGAACGATATGGTGAAATAATTATGGAGAATTTACCAGATTCGTTATTAGATATTAGCGTTGGCGATTATGAATCTTTTGCAGATCAACGTCATTTTAAGCGTGAATTATTAAAAAACAAAAACTGGTTCAGAAAATTTTAATGCTCTTGACTTTTAGATAGGCGTTACTACATTGTACCTGATTCTGATAATCACTAATTTGATTACGGCATTTCTGTTGTTTGCAAAGATAAACGAACAGCAGAAGCCATCTTTGCAATTTAAAACTAAACACTGGGCGAAAGTTAGAAAAATTAAGTAAATGTCTAAATCCAATATGTTCAATGTCGATGTGAAGATCCCTTCCGCAGCGGATATTAATCCGGCTCGTTTTTATGGATTGATTGATTTAATGCGATCCATCGATAACAATAAGTTAATGATGTTGACCGAAGCCATATCAAAGATGAGGGATGCGTCCTCTATTATGGATGCTGAGGCCGAATCTCTTGCTAGGTCCAATAACGCAATGCTTCAGGAGATTCGCGCCACTACTCGCATGCGAAATCCGTTGGAAGATCTTGAGGATATGGAGAATGATTTTAGCAATTATAGACATAATCTTAGCGCAAACAACTTCTTGCGCGTTGCTTTTGAAATTACTGTAAGGTACCAAAGTTTCTTCAGAGCTATTATTAGTACGGCAGAGGATTTAATTCCACAGCCTATTATGATTTCCGATGAAAGATTTGACGGCAAAGGCAACGATCTTCAGCGATTAATGTCTTTTCAAGTTGAGAACCAGATTAATAGTTCTTGTATTAATAGATTCTCTAATGCCGTTATGAATCTTGAACAACTTACTGAGCTTACATATAAATTAGCACAAAGAGATATAAGTTGGCTTCTTGAAGATTATTATCGTTCTCTTTTGAACCGCCATTCCAGCGGTGGTATGGAAATTTTTAAGGATCCCATTGTCACAGATGTTGCTATGGCTATCTATGAAAATATAGATGCTCATGGTGAAATTGAGGCGGGAAAAAACCCGGATGAGGTTTCGGCTTATTCTGTTCGTAAGGCACAGGTTATCGGCGAAGCTATTAGCGGAGGTGCGGCAAAATCATTTATTACTACGCCTGGGTTCTTTATGAGCTTTATATCCAGCAGTTTGCATTCATTCTGGAACATGTCTTCTGTATTAACTGGAATGTTTGAAAACGAAATTGTTAAGGTAAAGGAATTAACGAACGCCAAGAAAAGCAATCGTTCTTATCGTAATCCAATTTCTGAATCGGAATTTAATTCTATTGTAGATAGGCTTGAAGATGTTAATCCGATGAACATCGTTTATAAGCCTAACACCAAACTTCTATCTAGTGAAGAGAGGTTTGAACAAAACTTCAGGAACGAAACAATCAAAACAATAACTGAAATGCTTAGTAATGGTTTTGATACCAACAAAGTTAGCGAGTTGATTCAGTTCGTTCTGAAGAGGAAGAAGGAGCTTAAAGCCTATTATCAGGATGAGAACAGCTTCTATGTTTGTAAGATTGGCGCTGGTAACCCATTCTCTGGCGAAGCTCCTGGCGCACTAACAATTATTCCTAGTGAGCGTCCCAACATTTTGCTTGATGATATTATTGGAAGCGGTTTTGATGATGTCAAAAGTTTTATTAATGAAATTGAATCATCGTCTAAGTGGCATGATTTGTTTATTGCAACAAGTCCAAGCAAGACGGCAGACAAATCCAACGTTCTGCTTGTAGGTCCGCAAGGATGCGGGAAGTCAGAAATTCTGCGCTCTGTTGCCGGAGATAAAAAATCCATTGGTGTTTATGCACAGGGTTCCGACTTCAATACTTGTTGGAAAGGTGAGATGGAGAAAAACCCTAAGCGTTTATTTGAATGCGCTTTGAAGCTTCATAAAAATAGCGGTAAGCATGTTCATATCTTGATTGATGAGATTGATTCTGTGTTAAGGAAGCCAGAGCTATCTCGTAATGGAGATTCGAATCTTACGCTTGAGTTTCAAACATTGATGGATGGCGTTGTTCATTATCCAAGTTTGAGTGTTTGGGGAGCAACGAATACTCCTCAAAACATTCCAATCGCTATGTTACGAAGATTTTCAAAAGTAATTATTTGCGGAAAATTAACTAACGATCATCGTATACAGTTGTTAAAAAACTTTACTGATTATATCCCAACTTCATCGGAACTTAATAACAATGTTTGGTCTGCTCTTGCACAAAGGTTAGAAGGCGCTACCGGAGATGTGATTCGCAAGGTAGCAGATCATATTTGGCGCGAGAAAATGACTTGGTTTGTAAACAACAATCAGGCCGAGGCGGAAAAACTTGTTAAATGGTTAAATAAAGATCATAAATTTGAGATTAATAAATTAACCACCGAACAACGAGCAAAATTCAAGTCCAAATTGGATAAGTTTATATCGGTATCACCACAGGATATAGACACATCAATTACTATTCATCTTGAGAATATAGCTATTCGTAATGAAATTGATACGGCTGTTAAGACTTATGCCAATGCAGAATCGTTTTTAGAACAATTAAAAAATAAAAACCCTAATGTTTGAAGAGCCAGAACTATCAGATACCAAACTTGAGATAACCGGAGTTAAATAGAAAACAAATGAGTATTATTGCTAACAATCTTAGGGCTACGTACAAAAAGTATCTTGCTGGCAAGCCCGCTGAGAGGTTTTCTCTAAAACAGTGGGCTAAACAGCATGATGAGACCGATAAGGTCAAGGCGTGGCTTAAGGGTAAGAAGGAAGCTCGGAAGCCAGCGGAGGGTCATGCTCCTTACCTAAAAAAGAGGAACAAGGCTGCCAAATAATAGTTAACTAAAGTTAGATGTTAATATCGAAACTTAATCCTCGGCCAGAAGATCCATAATAGAGGTGATTCAAACCCCTCAAGTTAGTTCAATCGGTAGAACTCCGGTGCTACGCACTTCGGTACGGACCATAGGCCGGGAGATTCTGGTTCAACTCCAGAACTTGAGACACGGAGAATGTGTGATGGACGAGCATAAGGATCAAGCAAATAAGGTACGGTGTCATTAGTGCAAAGGGCGTGGCTGGCATGTTGGCGACTGTCATCCATGCGAAACTTGTGGCGTATGCGACGGTACCGGTGTGCTCCCAACAGATTATGTACCTGAAGTGCCAGCCAAATTAATTTTTCCTAGTTTTTGACTTAGTGAATATATTGACATTGTTTTGATGGAAAATATTAATGATATTTATAATTTAGCCTTTATTTTTGCTAAGTTAGCTGTGCCATTAGAGCCATATAATTGGACAAGCCTTCATAGTTTTGAAGTTAGAGAGCTTGCTGAAGGTAAAGATGTTGTTGTATATCATGGAACATCATCCAAGAAATTAGCTAAGATACTTGCTCATGGCTCATTAGATCCTGCTATGTCTGGAGGTAACAAGACATTTAAGGAGTCCAGCCCAGGAATATTCGTTACAAAACAACCTGGAGGATTAATGGGAGCAGAATTTTATGCTTTCATATCATCCGAGGGAGGTAATGATAAGGAAAGAACCCCTGGTGATAATAGTGATGCAGTGGTTCTAGAATTGATTGTACCGCTTGATTGGATTGAAACTGACCCAGATGACACTAGGTTTCAAGAAGGCGGCAAAATGAATAACTTAGGGGAAGACCAAGGGATAGTTCATAGGCCATTAAATATAAAGAGAATAAGATCTGTATTATTAAAAGGATCAGAAGTATCAAAGATTGTTCCTGAATGGACTCCTATTGGTATTGTAATAGATAAGATAGCCAAAGCAATAAAGTCTGGAGCACAATTGCCAGAAGAGTATGCTGCAATGTCTGGACAAAAACCAAGAGGGTTATCCAGGCAACAAGCTTATTATGATATCGAGGAGAGGATTGCAAAAGGATTAGTTAATCTACATGACAATTGGTTTTCCCCTGATTATAAAACTCATGAAGCGGCACTTGTTTGGGCATTAAAGAATGGGGCTCATGGCTTAGCTTTGCCGGCCATCAAATCATTCTTTGATAGTATTGTGGCCAACTTCGAAGACTTTAAAGAAGGCGCAGAAGGTTCTTATTGGTGGCCTAAGCCTAACGAATATTTGGTTAACTATTTGAAACGTGTTGGTTAAGGAACAAACAAATGAAAGTAATGAAAGTAATGATTGTTGATCTTCCTTCTGGATACGAAGACAAATATCCGTTCAAAAATGGAGAGAATGTTTTGTTTTTAGGCGAAATTAAAAACATGCGAGGACACTGCACAGTTGTTAATCGTGATGGAAAAGTGTTTTGGGGTTATCATACTGATGACTTTCGAAATCCAACAGAAGACGAGTTATAAAGTTCTGCCTTATTAGGTATTTTATATACTCGCCTTGACAATTCAAAATCGGGTCTTATATTAAATTTAAGTTGGAAGAATGAAACACTGGCACGCGGTCGGGCCGTATCGGAGTTTGCGAATGGAAAGTTTTAGACCTACGGAAAACTGCTACGGAACTGAACCTCTTACCCAGTTAGAGCGGCAGAGCCTCAAAGAGTCTCGCGAGATAGCCACTGAACTTCTCAAGGCGCCGGACGAGCAGACCGAGAAGGATCGCGTGTTCAGAAACGCCGTTCTGGAGGAGGCGGCGCTCGCCTGCGCCGTGCCACCTACACCCTATTGGCGTGAGGCCGTTATGGCTCGACAGTGCGCCGAGCGCATTCGAGCGTTGAAGGTGAGCACGCCCGAGAAACCTGCGGTGCAACCGTGAAGCAACACGTAACGGCAGATCAGGCGGAGCCTGCCCGCGAGTGGCTGACAGAGCCGACACGCGCCGCGCTGCGGGACCGGGAGCTTGCCGACATCGAGAGCGGTGACCACCCGGAGCGGTACGTCGGTTGGTACAATTTCACTGCCGAGTGCGTCGAGCAAGGGCTTCGCGCGCTCTGCGGATCTGCGGTACAACTTAAGGAAACAAATGATCCACTACTTAGAAGGTGATGCCACAGAACCTGTTGGGGAAGGAAATAAAATCATTGCTCATGTCTGTAATGATGCCGGTGGTTGGGGCGCTGGGTTTGTTATAGCAGTATCAAAAAAATGGTCCGAGCCAGAAAAAGCATATCGCTCTTGGTATAAAGGACAATACAAAGCTCAAATTGATCCATTCGCTCTTGGAAACATTCAGCTAATAAATGTTGTTGAGGCTGGATTTACAGAGCAGGAATTTATAAGTGACCCTATTAAAAGAATTTCTGGCGTTTGGGTAGCCAACATGATTGGACAAGTTGGTTACGGAAGTAGCAATCGTCTCCAACATGGCGAATCAGATCAGTATCAATATCAACCTCCAATTAGATATGAGGCTGTAGAAAGCTGTCTCAATAAACTAAATGTTTATTTGATTAAGCTTAATGCTACAATGGTCGCTCCAAGATTCGGATGCGGGCTTGCTGGAGGAAGCTGGGAAGAAATTGAAAAGCTTATACAGAAATGTATTACCAAAGATGTATTCATTTATGATTACAACATGAGAGATGCAATCCCTTGGAAAAAATAACGACTGTTTATAAACCAGATCCAAAATCTCAATTCTCTCCTATAACAAAAGAAATGATTGAAGGTTTTCGTAAACGTATGGAAAATATTAGAGCTAAAGATCCAAGACAATATATTGACAGTGGGCCTGTAGGAATTTTTAGTGCGTTATATGCTTTATATTCGAAGGGCCATTTTACAGTATTGAATGCTGCGTTAAACGAAGTAGAGCGTCTATATGAATTTTTCGAAAGCAACAAGCCTTCTGAAAATAACAAATCTTCTATATAACTATTTTAATAAAGACTTGAAACTAATAATAGTAATTGGAAGAGGGCATGGCGGCACTAGAGCCATAAGTCAAACTCTATCTGAGAGTGGTGTTTATATGGGCACCACAAATGATTCAGGGGATTTAGTTCCTGCAAGGCATATGTATCACGCTGCTAGAATTGCTGGCGCCTATGTAAAATCTATATGTATTAATGATTGGAACTTCTCTAAGTTAATTAAAGAAGAGCCAACAATCTTATTTAAAATTTTAGTAAATAAATATCTTCTTAATATATTAACTCATAATGGGGATCGTGGATGGAAATTACCGGAAACTAATTTATGTTATCCTTGGATTACGCAAATGTTTCCTGATGCTTATTATATACATTGGACTAGGGATCCACGGGACGCTTTATTAAAAGCTCATCTTACTGATAATATTTTTTCGTTTAATGTGCGTACAAAATTAAGTTACGAACCAAATATATTAAAACGAAGGGTAGAAAGCTGGCTGTATCAAATGAAAATAGTAGCAGCAACTCCCAAGCCAAAGAATTTTATTCATATTAAATTCGAAGATTTTGTTCTTCATCAAGAAGATACATTAAATAAATTATCAGAATTTTTGGGAATCAAACTTAAAGCTATTCCAATTAAAGAAGGAACTGTAGGAAGATCTGATCGCATACCAATTCCTATATCTGATGAAGAATTAAAAGCTTTTGGCTATTGACTTTTGCTTTAGGTGAGTTAAATTAAAACCGTGCTTTCCAATCGACGTTTCGGCATTGCCAGTGGGTTAGGGGAAGCCACGGCCTATAGTCACTTTCTGATGTTCCTTAACCCCAAGTTCCGAGGGCCTAAGTTCAAGTGGGTCAATCTCCCTGATCTAGCAGCCAGCATGGCGCGATGTCAGGTGGGTCTGGCTGGGAACTTCGGACGTGATCAGAGTGCTATGGAAAACCAAGCAGCTCATATGGCTCGGTATACTGTCGAGAGGTGCTTACGAGAGTCCGCTGTCCAAGATTGGTTGCCACTGTCTCCATGACAGTGTTCCAATGAGTGCCGGAGCTTGTTCACAATGTCCAGACTAGATGAAAAACCTGTAAAAATTATTCAGCTATGAAAGTAAAAGAACTAAAAGCACTATTGGCAGACGCAGATGATAACGATGAGGTAGTTCTATCCAAGGACGCCGAGGGCAACCGTTACAGCCCGCTCAGTAATTGCTGGCAAGCTACTTACGTGCCAAATTCTGCTTGGTCTGGGAACGTTTACATACGTGAATTAAGCATACAGGATCTAGAAGAGGGATACTCTGAAGAAGATCTTTATGATGGTGATGACGGACAACCTGCTTTAGTGCTCATGCCAACGTAGTAAATTTATGAAATATCCCAGAACTTTTCATTTACCTTGGAGTAGCGGAACATCAGATGACAAAATTTTATCATCTGTAGATTCATTTTTGGGACATGAACTTGTTCTATTAGAAAAAATAGACGGAAGTAACGTATGTTTACAGCATGATAGTTGTTATGCTCGTACTCATTCGGGACCACCAAATCATCCTTCCTTTAATGAATTTAAAACTTTGCATACTTCTATAAAACATAATATACCAATAAATATGCAAATTTTCGGAGAATGGGTAGCAGCTAAACATTCGATTTTTTACGATAAACTTCCTGCTTATTTTCTTATGTTCGGAGTAAGAATAATAAATACTGAACCAAATATTCATTATTGGTTAGGCTGGAACGGTGTAAAAGAAACGGCGAATAAACTTGGCTTATATACTGTTCCAGAATTGGCTAACATTACAGTTAAAACGGAAAAAGAACTACAAAGAATTACCGAATCATTTATGAAACAGCCTTCTTTTTATGGTCCGGAAAGAGAGGGCGTTGTAGTTCGTTTAGTTTATGGATTTGAAGATTCTGCGTTCGCCTCAAGTGTTAGTAAGTTGGTAAGAAAAAATCATGTGCAAACGGATGATCATTGGAGATCTAAAGAGATAGTGCGCAATAAACTGGCTTTAGGGACTTGACTTTTCGATCCGAGTGTTTAGATTATAATGGTGAAGGTCTTGAAATACTTACAAGGCATGAGGGATAGATGGCAAATGTATGCTGTCACTCGTGAAGCATTTGTAGCCATAGCTGGTTTGCGTCTTGGAGATGATGGTTTTAAAAAACTTTCAGAAAAATGTCTTTCGATTTCCGGAACGGAAGGAGTCGGAGTAGATATAGAAAGTTGTAGAGCTTTGCTTGATGAAGCTTTTGCTAATAAAGTAATTAATGAAGCTTTGTTAATACACGTTGTACAACAAAAGCCAAAGAGCGTTGTTCGTGATACAAAGTTACAATCTGATTGGTTCTGGTATATATGTCCTGTTCATGGAGATAATTCCGGCTGTAATGAAGAAGGAACTCTTTGTGAAAGGTGGAGTAAAATTGTTCGTCCCAATGAAGGATATTGTTCCTCTTGTGGCAACACATTATTATATGCCTCAGATACTAAAGCTTGGTATTGTTCTGAGGGGTGTGACGTAGAATAAGATTCGTCCATTAAAATCTCACAAGGTTAATTATGAAAATAGCTCCAGAAAACAGATTCACTTCGGACGATTTGCAAACGACCCAGAAGTATCTATTAAGCGCAATTACTAATTTTGAAAAACGCATAAAGCGTAGCGATGTGTTTATTGCTATTTCTAATAAGATATCTAAGATGGAACAGACGGAATTCTGTGAAGCTCTTAGTTGGTCTATTAAATATGGAAAGATTACCGGATTCGAAATTGTTCGTGGCAAACATGGTGGAGTCCGTCTTGTTGATCCTGTCAGTGCAAAGTTATCGTTAAGTCATTCTGAGCTTGCTGATAAAGCAGAAGCGGCCCCGACAGAAGAGGTTGTAGTTTCTACTTCTGGTATTACGGAAGCTGAGGCTGAGCTTCTAAAAATGAAAGGGGAAAATAACCCAAAAAAATCAGTGCCAAAAGCACAGTCTAAGCCTGATAAAAAAGCATTACCAGATGTTGAGGAGAAGCCGTATCTACAAAGCAGACCTTTGACTACGCTTAATACTTTCAAATGGCTTTGGATAAATGATAATAGATACTCTGTTATGATGGCAACTACTGTGATTGAACGTTTTATTACTAATGTGATGAGGGCTAAAATAGATTCTGAAGGTATAATTATATTTAATGGCAAAAAATATTCGGGTGATGAACAATTGTTGCATCGGTTTCTAATAGAATTTGTTGGAGCAAGATCGGATGTTTCTCCGCCATTGTTAGAAACATCTGATATTAATGGGGTACCAATTCATTTTATTGATGAAGTAAATAAATCTCCATCGCCTCAAACTTTGGCTGAATGGAACAAGAAACAAAATAAAGTCGAGATAATTAATATGTAAATTCATATTATATATGAAAATAACTATTGAATTATTACAAAACCAAGTAGAAAAATATGACGGGAAGTGCCTTTCAACAGAATATAAAAACGACTCTTCTCTTTTAGAATGGGAATGCGCTAATGGTCACAGATGGTTGGCAAACGCCAATTATATTAGACAGAAACATTGGTGCAGCAAATGCAAAACAGATATACGAAGAAAAATAATTTATAACAAAATAAATAAATTAGCATTAAGTTTTGGTGGTAATATTATTAATTTTGATAATTTAAAAAAAATAGTATGGTCTTGTAAAAGAAATCATATTTTTATTAAAAGTATTGCTGAAGTTAATAGAAATAGATGGTGTCACGAATGTATCAAATTAGAAAAATTAATATCATTACAAAATTTAGCTGAAGAAAAAGGTGGAAAACTTATTTCGAATGAATTTTGTTCTACAAGATCATTGTATAAATGGCAGTGTGGTTTGTCGCATAAATGGACAGCGTTACCAGATACAATTATAAATGGTAGTTGGTGCCCAATATGTTCTGGCAAAACTTGTAATGAAATAGCTATTAAACTTGCAGAAAAACGTGGCGGAAAATGTCTTTCAAAATATCAAAAAGCTAGTAAAAAACTAAAATGGCAATGCGGTCTTTGTAATTATGAATGGTTTGCTTTAATTACTAATGTTAAAAAAGGACATTGGTGCCCAAATTGCTTTGGAAAAAACAAACTATCTATAGAAGAAATGAATTTAATAGCAGCCAAACGAGATGGTTTATGTTTATCTAAAGAATATATAAATGCGAAAACTAAATTATTATGGCAATGTAAAAAAGAACACACATGGAGCGCTGTTCCAGATGCTGTAAAAAGAGGAGGGTGGTGTCCAATATGTATAGAACATACAGCAGAAGGATATTGCAGATCTGCGTTTGAGAATATACTTGGTAACAAATTTCATAAAATTAGACCAAGCTGGCTAAAGAGCCCAAAAACAAATTACAATCTTGAGCTTGATGGATATTGTGCTGAATTAAATATGGCGTTTGAATATAACGGAGCACAACATTATAATGTTGTTCCAATATTTAAAAGTACTACAGATTCTGTAAAATCTCAACAAGAAAGAGATGAATTTAAATATCTTAAATGTAAAGAGCTTGGCATAAATTTGTTTGTTATAAAAGAAATTAAATATGCTACAAAACAAAAGATTTATAAAGAAGTATTTAGAATTCTTTCTTCGATCCCAATCGTACCAAAAGTGATAAAAAGCCCTTGATTTTTCCAAATTACGCCTTAAGTTTCAGAAACACAGGAGAGTCCAATGAAAATAGATCTGCTTGTAATTGACCCGCAAAACGATTTCGTTCTTGATGGTGCCCCGTTGCATGTTCCCGGAGCCAAGGATGATATGGCTCGGCTTGCCGCCTTCGTAAAGAAGAATCGAAGCAAGCTGGATGATATTCATGTAACATTAGATTCTCATCATCTTCTTCATATTGCCAATCCTTTATTCTGGAAGAACAGCAGTGGTGATCATCCGAGTCCTTTCACTGTCATCTCTTATAAAGATGTTGAATCTGGTAAGTGGATGGCAACAAACCCTAAGTGGCAGAAGCATGCCATGGAGTATACCGGTACTCTCGCAAAGAATAATCGATACGTTCTTTGTGTGTGGCCGCCTCATTGTTTGATCGGATCGGATGGTCACGGAGTTGTTACTGATCTGTTCAAATCATTTAAGGAGTGGGAGGAAGAGTTCGCTGTAGTGAATTTTGTTACTAAGGGAAGTAACATCTTTACCGAACATTACTCTGCGATCAAGGCAGACGTTCCACGACCGGATGATCCCAGTACGCAAATCAATACTCGCTTGATTGATACATTGTTGAAGGCCGACAAGGTTCTCATTTCCGGCGAAGCAAGCTCTCATTGTGTGGCGTTTACTGCCCGTGACATTGCAGAAGCCTTTGGTGATGAAAAATATCTTCAGAAGCTTGTTATTCTAGAAGATACGATGAGCCCGGTGCCTGGATTTGAGAATTTTCAGGCAGATTTCTTCAAGGAAATGAAGGCGAAGAACGTAGAGTTCTCCACAACAGAGAAGTTCTTTCGCTAAACATGAAAAACATTCAATAAGCAGCGTATGCTATGGTCATAACACTAGCAGTAGTGTTTACTATCGGCTGGCTTACCGAAGAACATCATCAAGCTCCTAAAACATACAGGCCGCACTGTATTTTACCGGGTGGACCAGAGGATTAAAAATGGCAACAGTAGCAAAAGTGTCAAAGACAAAGAAGGTTTCTCTTAAGAAAGCCGTTACCGCTCATAACAAAGTGGTAAACAAGAGCAATAAAGCTTTTGAAAAGATGAAGCCCGCCGAAAAGAGAGTGCAGATTGCAAGGGATGTTCTCTTTCAATTGAATTCCGGCAAGTTAATTGCGGCTCATAGGCTATGGCTTGGCGCAAATAAAGATGATGATGTTAGCTTTATTTCTGATAGTGAGATAAAGAAGAACGCTGAACTTCAAGACATCCTTGGTAAGCGCAAAGAATGTTATGGTTGTGCGCTCGGAGGAATGTTTATGTGCGCAGTAGAACGCGCTAATAAACTGAAGGTTGGCAAACTAAATTTCAATCATGATCAAGAAAAAAATACAATTCATGGCAACGATGTTTTTTCTTACATGAAAAAGTTTTTTGATAAGAAGCAGTTATTTTTAATTGAACTTGCTTTTGAGGGTGGCGCAGGATCATGTTATACGAGTGGAGGCTCTTCAATAATAATGGATGATCAACATCTTTCAGTAAGTATGGGTCACGACGAAGGATATGAGGCATCATGTTTTGCATCTTTTGAAACCCCAAGCGAAAAGATGCGTCTGATTATGGAGAATATTGTTGCTAACAACGGCACCTTCCGTTTTGATAAGAAACCAATAAGGGTGGTTAAGTATGTTACCCCTAATTATCTTGATGAAGCATTCCTGTTCAACAAAGCTAGCTGAAGAAGAAAGAAAAGCAAATGCCGAAACTAAATGATGCTACAATGGATGAGCTTGGTAAGACTACCGGAGCTTATAACTTCTCTGGTGTTCGCATAGATCAGCTTGGCGCAGCAGAGTATACTCTTGCTACCATTCTTGTTGATGCAAGTTCTAGTGTTGCTCCTTTTGAGTCGGACCTAGAGAACGCGCTTAAGGAAGCTGTGCGAGCCTGTCAGCTTTCTCCTCGTGCTGATAATCTCCTTGTTCGATTGATTCGGTTCAATCGGGTATTTGATGAGATTCATGGCTTCAAGCTTCTCCAGAATATCAACCTGGATGATTATACTGGCGTTCTGAAGTGTGGTGGAACAACGCTTCTCTATGATTCTTTGCTGAATTCAATCGAGGCAACTACTAAGTATGCTAAGGATTTGGTAAAGAATGATATGGATGTTAATGCCATTACTATTCTTATTACAGATGGAGTGGATAACGAATCCAAGTTTGGTGTTGATATGATTAAAGAAAAGATTCAGGTAGCACTAAAGAGTGAATCGCTTGAGTCTATTACTTCAATTCTTGTTGGGGTAAATGTTACGGATCCAACAGTCTCTGATTATCTGAACAAGATGAAAACGGAAGCCGGGTTTGATAAGTATATTGAGTTAAAGGACGCTTCTCAGAAGACCCTTGCTAAGTTGGCGAGTTTTATTAGCAAGAGTATTTCGGCAACATCTCAAGCGTTAGGAAGCGGAGGGGCTTCACAACAGCTTCCCACCTTTTAATGTTTACGTCTTTTATTATTCTTTTAGTAGCGCTTGTAATTTTTCGAGAAACAATAAAGAAACGGGTTATCAAAATGAACGAAAAAGAAATTCTTGTGAATGAAGTAAAGTGTCGGGATATTGTTTTTGGATATTTCCATATTCCTACATATGAAGGTAATGGTAGTGGCCGAGTTTGCGTAGCTTTGAAACGTCCTCCAAGGAATTCGGAGTCTAGCGAATATCTTGCGGCCTTTTCTTTCTGTTCTCCGCTGGATAACTTCAGTAGTAAGTTTGCTAGGACAAGAACATTGAGTCAGCTTGCTAATAGTGGGGCTCGCGTTCTGAAGTTTAATGCAACCACAGATAGCAAGAGGCTTCGAGAAGTTTTCGTGCAGGCTTTGAAGCTTGCGGTTTCTACTGATAAGCCTAATCTTGTAAAGCATCTTCCTTTAGAAGATCGCAAGATTGCTCCGCGATGGCTTTTGGAAAATAAGCAGATTGGGAAAATTAGATTTGGAGCGAGGTCGAAGTTCCAGACGGTGATTCCTGATTCAGAAATCTTCTAAAATGAAACGACGAACATTGCTGGGCCTATTAACAACAGGTCTTATTGGATTTGTATTTCAAGCTTTATCCAAAGCTAATGAATTACATTCTACGGCCGATGTAGAGTATGCAAGTCTTTGGGAAATGATTGACGATATAGCAGATCATGTAGCCAAAACAGGTGAAAGCGTTTTGGTATATGATCAGCCGCATATCGATTGTATTGGTTTTGCCGGTGATACCAAAACATGGAGATTCAATATTATAGAGAACTGGAGAAAATCAGCTCTTAAAGATCCTGAGAAAGCAAAAATAGTGTCTGAGTTAATAAAAACTAAAGACGGCAGAATAAGAATGGCGGCAATGATACAATGTATGGGAATGGCTCCATTTCGATTAGATCCAGATTATACATTTATTTCATAGTGGGAGAAAATGTTAAACGCAGATCGCTATTTTTACATAGGCAAAACTCACGATGTATGTGAAGATTTTGCTGTTGCCGGCTCAATTGCTTATGCTGATCCGATTAACTATGTTTATGCCATTCTTTGTGATGGCTGTTCTTCTTCTAAAGACACAGATATTGGAGCAAGACTTTTAGCCAAAGTTGCTGAGCGATTACTTCTTCCTTATTCGTCTTTGACCAATGAAATAGATAGCGCCGCGAAAGTTTGTTTTGATTTAAATTTGAATAGCTCTTGTTTAGATGCTACTCTTTTAAAAGTAACTGCGTTTGATACAGGTAAGCATTGCAAATGGTATGCGTCTTGTATCGGTGACGGAACAATAATAAAGATTCGCAATGACAATAAAATAGAAATAACAGACATAGAATATAAATCTGGAGCCCCGTATTATCTTTCATATAAACTTGATCGTGAACGAGAAAAAGGTTATATCAAAACATATGGGTTAGAAAGAACCATTACTAAATATATTTTTAATCAGTCTTTAACTTGGGAATCCGTATCAAATCCGGTTATAGATACAAAAGGAATCCCGTATATTGAAGATGGTTACTTTGATGATAGTGAAGAAGGGTATCATACAATTCTAACAACTTCTGATGGCATTCATTCTTTTCAAGAGAAGATAATAACCGATACCAGCGTAGTTAATCATCAAATGGGTATCGAAAGAATTTTACCTGAGCTACTTGATTTTAAGGGATATAATGGCCAGTTTATAGCTAGGCGTATGAAACGGTTTATGAAAGACTCGGCCAAATGGAATTGGTCAAATATGGACGATCTATCCATGGCAGGAATTCATTATGAAAAGGATTAGGGTTGCTGCTGCGGCTTTGAATCAAACCCCTCTTGATTGGGCTGGCAACCAAAAGAATATTCTGGCTGTTATCAACGAGGCAGAAAGGGAGTACGTTCGTTTACTATGTTTGCCAGAGCTTTGCATTACTGGATACGGTTGCGAAGACGCCTTTCAAGCCCCGTTCGTTCAGGACACGGCCCAGGCTGTTTTAACAGATATTGTTAATCAAACAAAAAATCTTGATGTAATATTCTCTATCGGCTTCCCATTAAATATAGGGAATGCCCTTTATAATTGTGTAGCACTTGTTCATCGTGGTCAGATTCTCGGCATCGTTCCAAAGCAACATCTTGCTGGCGATGGAATTCATTATGAGCCAAGATGGTTTAAACCTTGGCCAAAAGGTCAGATATTAGATTCTACTACTGGTGCTCCGCCTATTGGTGATTTGATATTTAATATTGGCGGAATATTTGTTGGATTCGAAATATGCGAGGATGCTTGGGTCGTAGATCGTCCAGGTATTGATCTATCAAGACGTGGCGCTGATATCATTTTAAACCCCAGCGCATCTCACTTTGCATTTGGAAAGCATGAGATTCGAAAGCGATTCGTACTTGAAGGCTCGCGTTCTCAAAATGTAACATATGTATATTCAAACCTGCTTGGTAACGAAGCAGGAAGAGCAATATACGAAGGTGATACTATTATTGGTTCTGCCGGAGAAATTGTTGCATGCGGAGAAAGGTTTTCTTTCAAAAACTACACCTTGTGCGCAGCAGTAGTTGACATAGATAAAACAAGGGTTCTACAAACAAAGCTTGCCAGTTTCAAACCGGTCTTTAGTGATGGGTGCGTAGTAGCAAGTGTAAATGGATTTAAGGAACATTGGAGTGTAAAGCAAGCAGTTGGTAATAAAATATTGAATCAAAGCTTTTCTAAGCACGAAGAGTTTGCTAAAGCCGCAACTCTTGGCTTGTGGGATTATATGAGGAAGTCACATTCGAGTGGCTTCATGTTATCATTAAGTGGAGGTGCTGATTCTTCGGCTTGCGCAGTTCTTATTCGAATGATGTATGATAAGTTAGCAGAAAACGATTTGCATAAAGTGCAATTCAATAAGATGCTAACTTGCGTATATCAAGGGACAAAGAATAGCGGGGTAGATACTTTCCATAGCGCAAAGAGCTTAGCAGAAAGTATTGAGGCCAATTTTATTAACTGGTCGGTTGATGATGTAATTAAATCTTATACTGACAAGATTGAATTTGCTACTGGTAAACAATTGAATTGGGAAGAAAATGATATTGCTTTGCAAAATATTCAGGCTCGGGCAAGGGCTCCTGGCATTTGGATGCTTGCTAATATCAATGGCTCACTCCTAATATCCACAAGCAACAGAAGCGAAGCGGCTGTAGGGTATGCTACGATGGATGGGGATACTTGCGGTGGTCTAAGCCCTATCGCTGGTATTGATAAAGCGTTCATTCTTGAATGGTTATCTTATGTTTACGAACGAGGCGAGCGAGGATATATAAATGAAAGAAAGTGGCCTGGATTAAAGTCCGTTGTTAAGGAGCTTGTTCCAACGGCAGAGCTTCGTCCAGCAGATAAGAAACAGTCTGATGAAGATGATTTGATGCCATATCCTGTTTTGGATAAGATTGAAAAGCTTTCTATTAGAGATAAGAGATCTCCGGTAGAAATTTTTCAATTACTTATGCAGTCAGGTGATATGACTGAGGAGCAAGCTAGGAAATGGATTATAAAGTTCTTTACTTTGTGGTGTAGAAACCAATGGAAGCGCGAACGATATGCTGTAAGTTTTCATTATGATGACGAGAATCTTGACCCAAAGACTTGGTGCCGCTGGCCTGTTCTTTCTAGCGGACTAATTGAAGAGCTAAAAGAATTGATGCCTAATGAATAAGAAATTCATAATAAGTATTTTGGTGACGGCCGGTTTAATAGCCGCTGCTCCATCGCTTGCCAAAAAATATATTGAGAACAAATATAAAGTATCAATCGGAGAAATAAAATATACAACAAATTGTTATGATCCAGGCTTATTAATTTGCTTGGCTGCTAAAAATGTAGATATTAAACGTAATAACATTAATGCCAAAGCAATTAATGTTATTATCAGTTTTTATAATCCAATTTCCATAATAGATGGCAGAGTTAATTTGTTCATCAACCCAGGTGAAACAAAAAGTGGAACAACTCAGGCGTCCATTCTAAATAATATAACTGTATCTAATTTTCAAGTATACATTATAAAAGGAGATGACAAAGCTACTCTTCATAACGTTTCATATTTAAATGGCATTGCTCATTTTGATGACGCAGATATTATATACCACGGCAAACATATTTTAGCATTCGATGGAAATATAATTAAGGATGATAAATCTATTAGAATTTCAAAATTAGAAACAGATATTACTATTCCTTTCAAACTTCCGAAGATAGATAGCTATCAAAAGATAACTATTAATAATTTTTATGCACACAAGGAATCAGAATTAATTAAAGCTGGCAACATTAAATTAGGACCAGCTGAATTTAAAAACATTACAGCAGTTAAAAATGGCTCTGACATATCATTTGAATCAGAATTTTTAACGATAAATCATCCGTGGATCTCTACTGAGTCGGTGATATTCAAAAATGTTGCTGTCACATTTATTAAATCATTAAATAAAATTGATGCTGTATTAGGTTGGTCAGAAGATTATGTTCATCTTGATATCGATTTAACTAACTATCATGTAAGCGGAACCCAAAGTTGCAACACATGGGTATCCATATTACCAGAGCCTTTACCGGACGCTTTAAAGCAAACGATTGGAAATTACTCTGGTGATTTATCATTTGAGATTCAAATAAAACCAAAACCTATATTTACTTTGAAGAACAAATGTGACTACGCTTGTTCTAAACCTCCGATTACAATGCCTCCAAGATATAAATGTTCTTGGGAAACTTGTAACGGGTTGTTCTTGCAAGAAAATGTTGTAAGCTATATGGCCTATGACTCTAAAGGCAATCGCAACCAAAGATTAATTATCAAAGGAAATGATGCTAATCCAGCTGGAACAGGTTGGTTGCCATTACAATACATTCCGATTTATGTAACTAATGCATTTGTTACATTAGAAGACCGAGGATTTTATAAACACAATGGAGTTTTGGATTCAGCAATTCAAAATTCGCTCATTGCTAATTTACAATTGGGTCGTTTTATGCGCGGCGGATCCACAATTACAATGCAGTTAGCAAAAAATTTGTGGCTCACCAGAGAAAAAACTCTGCTCAGAAAAATACATGAGATATTTTTAACGATACCTCTCGAAAAATGTTTGACCAAGGAACAAATTCTTGAGCTATATTTAAATGTAATCGAATTCGGAAGTGATGTATACGGAATTGAGAGAGCCGCCGATCATTATTTTCATTGCCAAGTAAGTCAATTAACCGAGGAACAAGCGTTTTACTTAGCGATGATCTTGCCAAATCCTAAGAGAGCTTTGCTTCCAGACAATGGAGGTCTGGCAAAAGCGCAAAAAATATTAAGAGAGCGCGATGAATACCATGATGCTCTAACTTCTTTTGAGGACGAAAATGAATAAACCATTTGAAAAATATCTGAGATTGTTATTAGATCTTAATGTTCTTATGGCGACAGGAAGAGGTGACGAACATGAAGCCGATGTTATTAGAGATCAAATGGATAAGCCTTATTGGAAAATATCTAATGTTGAACGAGATTTAATAGATAAAATATCTGAAGCCCTTTACGGAAATTGAGAAATGAAAATCTTCGTAAAAGGCAAAGGTGATATTTCTCTTACCAATCGTGACTTCCTTGCTTCAGGAGGTCAGGGAGATATTTATATTCAAGGCAATACTGCTTTTAAGATTTACCAAGATCCAAAGAACATGATCCCTCTTGGTAAAATACAAGAGCTGTCCAGTTTAAAACATCCAAATATTATTAAACCAGAACAAGTTATCAATTCTAATACAACTAATGGTGCCCCTATTGGTTATACAATGCGTTATGTTTCCGATACATACGCATTGTGCCAGTTGTTTACCAAGAGTTTTCGTGACAGAAACGGAATATCTCCAAAGATATCTCTTGATCTTCTAAGAAAACTTCAAGAAATTGTGCAACATATCCATGAACATAATGTTCTTATTGTTGATTTAAATGAATTAAACTTTCTTTCTTCTCAAAAATTTGATGAGATTTATGCTATTGATGTAGATAGTTATCAAACTTTTAGTTATCCTGCTACTGTAATTATGGATAACATAAGAGATCGTCATTCAACTAAGTTCAGCAAAGAGACTGATTGGTTTTCTTTTGCTGTAATTGGAATGATGTTGATGATTGGAATACATCCGTACAAAGGAAAACATACTGCTGTAAAAGATTTTGATGATCGTATGAAACAAAACATATCAATATTTAATTCTGATGTATCAATTCCAAAATCATGCTTACCATTTGATGTGATACCAGAAATTTATCGCAAGTGGTTCAAAGCAATATTGGAAGATGGAAAACGTTTACCTCCTCCAATTGATTTGAATGCTGTTGCACAAATTATAACCACCGTTCACAAAACTGTTGGTAGTAATAATTTTGATATCAAACAATTATTTGAGTTCATCGGAAATATTATTGAGACCGCCTGGATAGGATCTACTAAAGCAATTTTATTGGATAACGGAAATTTATTGTTGAATGACAAGATTGCTCTAAGAAATATTCCTGTATCAGCGAAAATTGGTATAACAAATAAAAATCAACACCCAGTAGTTGCTTATACAGAAAATAATCGCCTCAAATTAAAAAATGCTATCACTGGCGGCGATATTATTCTAGATTTGTTTGCTACAGATGTTATGGATTGTAATGGAAGACTTTATATAAAAAATAGCACAGACTTAGTTGAGATTCAATTGATTGAAGTCGGAAATAATATTATTGCATCGCCAGTTATAGTTGCACAGATTATGGAGCATGCCTCAAAAGTATTTGATGGAGTTCTAATTCAAAACTTACTTGGCGCAATTTATGTTTCTATATTTCCGGCATCTACTCATCATGAACAAATTCATATCAAAGAACTTGATCATTATCGTATTATAGACGCTAAATATTCAAGCAAAATTCTTATGGTTGTTTGTATTGATAACAAATCTCAATACGATAAGTTAATATTTAGGTTCGCTGATGATTTTAAAACATATGACATTAGGAAGATTGACAACATTACATATACTTCTGGTATCAACTTTGCGGCCTTAGATAACGGAGTATGTATTCACTTAAATGATGATGAAGATATTGAAGTGTTTCATAACAAAAAGGATTCTAGCGCTCTAAGAGTGATCGATGATACAGCTGTTACAGGTGATATGAAACTGTTTAGCTATGGTGCTCAGGTGCTTATTGGCAGAGGAAATCAGATTTTCTCTATGACAATGAAGAAAACTTAGGAGATAAGAATGAGGCGCGTTAATTTTTTTGACTTTCAAGCTCGTGCTTGGTGTTGGTTAAGCTTGTGTCAGTGCCAAGAATGGGCTCATATAAAGAGCGTCACTTTTGGCCAGACCGAGCCTTGACATTTAAGCTGCGCGCCTTATTCTAAATACAGGAGCAATTGACATGAAAATCGAAGACAATAACAGCCACATTGAAATGGGCGGGCAAACTCTCAAGCAGTCGTCTTTCCGTATTGGTAATCTCGGGATGGTCATGAAGATCCTTCGGGAGATGTTGTATTCGGATCCTATCAATGCTATCTGTCGCGAAATTACTTGTAATGCACGGGATGCTCATCGTGTAGTAGGGAATGATAAGCCTATCCAGATTCATCTTCCAAACATCCTTGATAGGAATTGGAAGGTAAGGGATTTTGGTCCTGGTATCACTCCTGATATTATTGAGAATGTTTACCTTGGATATGGACAATCTACTAAGCGAAACGATAATATTCAGACTGGTGGTTTTGGGCTTGGAAGTAAGACGCCATTCGCTAAAACCAATCAGTTTTCAATCGTTACTATCACAAACGAAACCGGGGTAAATATCAAGCGAGCATACATTGCCCACATTGATGAATCTGAGCAAGGTTCTCTTCGCCTTGTATATGAATCTGAAACCTCAGAGCCTTGCGGAACCGAGATTAGCGTTCCTGTAGAACAGCGAGATATCCAGTCATTCATTGCGGCTACCATTGCTGCAACTCAATATTGGGATGATGTTCCAAATAGTGTTAGGCCCATTCTGACCGGACTCGATCCCCTTCCGGCATGGGAAATCGAAGGCGCTGATGTTTTGCAAGGTGATGATTGGAAGCTGTATTCTTCTAGTAATAGAGAGAATTATGGTTATAATAGCCTTGCAAAAATCATTTTGGATGGCATGAGTTATCCAATTAACATTAATCATATTCGTAATATTTCTACTAAGGATAGAGATCTTCTTTCAAAGAAACTAAGATTGTATTTCAATATTGGCGAACTTACACCTTCGGCCAACAGAGAACAGCTTCAGTATGATGATAAGACGCAGGCACAAATTCTGGGTAAGCTTGAGAAGGCCCGTAATGAAATTGCCATCAATCTTCAGCAGAAAATTGAGAATAATGAATCGTATTGGGACGCAGTTCTTTACTATAACAAGTTTTGCAATACACTAGCATGTGCTTTGCCGAATAATTTTAACCCGTTGTGGAACGGTCACAGTGTAAAGAACATTGTGTTCAATCTTCCTGGTGATATTGGCGTTAGTGTTTATAGTTTTTTTATGCAAAAGGGTCGCAAATATAATGAATATTTGAGCAAAAAACAAGAATCAAAGTTAGTGGTTGCTGACGAAAGCATCATTTACTTCAATGATCTTACTACCGAACGTGTTTCTCATGATCGCATTAAGATCATTCTTGCTGATAAGGCCATTAAACAAGTTCAGGTTATTACATTCGCTGATGGCAACGTTGAAGCCGGTATTGAACGTTGGCGCAATGCTAAGAGTAGTTCGGGAGTTGATATTGGGTTTGACATAACCCTAATCTGTGATGACCGCATTTCTGTTGTTCACATTCCGAAAGAGATTCGTGATAGAAAGAAGCTTGAGCGAGCAAAGCGTCGTGAAGATTTCGACGGCTTTATATTTGATCTTTCATATAGAAGCAATCGCAAATGTGATAATCATTGGGAGCCACATACTCTTATTAAGAATGGTGGTTCTGGAACATATGTTATGCTCCATGGTAACAATAAGGGTAAACCGTCTTCCGATAATAATCATTCCTATACTATCGAAAACCTTCGTCTTGCTCAGACAATTCTTGGCGATGATGATCCTATTATTGGGGTGCGTGAGTCCGACAAGAAGTTCCTTGGTAAGAACTGGCGTCCACTGCATGTTGTGTTGCAGGAAAAGGTGGACGAAATTAAACAGCTTGAGGATATCGATAAGCTGCGAGCCGATATTGAGAGTGCATCGCGGTTCCGTTTAGAAGATATGATGATCAAGCTTGTTACTGAGTTTTTGAGCAAGCTCCATGAAGACAGTCCGATGAGCAAATATATCTCCGAGCTTAAGCTAGTAGATAAATCATCCAAAGAGTCTGCTGATATCATTGCTATCGTAGATCTTGTTGAAGGTCGTAAGATAGAAAAAAAGACTGATGCCAATAACACTGATCTTTGTAAGTTGCATAATGTTGTAACTACAAAGTATTCTTTGCTCAGATTTATCGATTTGTGGGTAATTCGCAGCGATAACGTCGGCAAGAAGGCGCTTATCGACTATATTAACGCTGTGGACGCAGCGAATGGACTTGACTTTTCGGCAGACGTGGTTAAACTAGTTGGGTAGGAGAAACAAAAAAACATGATCACTTCATTAAATATTCCTCTTCCGTGGACACTTGTAGATGGCGTTCTCACCGTTAGCCTTGCTGGCGGCGAGTTCAAGAGCCTTCAAAAATCGAATGATGAAAAGCGTTTCAATGATGCTTTGAGCGCTATTCGCGAAAGTCGTTGGGATGATATTCCAAGTATTGTGTGTCCAAAGAAACAGATTGCATCTTTTTCTGATGGACATATGGAAGTTATCAATGGTGTGGTTCATATCGATGGCGAAAAGATTCCGTCTGCGCTTAGTGCTCGCATCGTTGATTACTCTAGCCAGAATCTTCCCTATGAGCCGCTTCTGCTGTTCTGGAAGAATCTGAATAAGAATCCGTCGAACCGTGCCGTAACTCGGCTTTTCGGATTTCTTGAGGCAAATCGCCATCCTATCACTCCCGATGGTTGTTTCATTGCCTATCGTGGAGTTCGAGAGGATTTCATGGACTGTCATTCTGGCAGCATGGACAATTCTCCTGGCGAGATTGTTAAGATGGACCGTAACAAGGTTGATGAGAGCGAAAATGCGTGTAGCAATGGACTTCATGCTGCAAACTATGAGTTCGCTAGGAGCTTTGGTCCGGTTTGCATCATGATCAAGGTGAATCCAAGGGATGTTGTGGCTGTTCCAGAGGCTTACGGAACTTCCAAAATGCGTGTTTGCCGCTTTGAGGTTATTCAGGTTGTCGATAAAGGCTCCACTGAAGAGCTTTATGAAGATGATAATGAGGAGGATGAGGGTGAGGGTGATTATGATAAGGATGAAGATGATGATGAGAAGGATTATGATGAGGAGGAGGATGAGTGCCGATGAGTATCGTTGGTAAATCAATTAACTAATATCACCAAAAATTAACAGGAAACACAGTGTCTAAAATCAAAGAGCTAGCATATAAAATTGTTAAAGCTCGCCATGACTACTACAATGTCGGGCCAACAGTTTCGGATGCTATCTTTGATGCTTGGGTTGATGAGCTTTCGAAACTTGATCCGAACCACACAGCTGTAACATCCGTTGGCGCTCCTGTTGTTTCTGAATGGAAGAAGGCTTCTCATTCTGTTCCAATGGGTTCGCTTAATAAAGTTAATACAGAGGACGAATTTAAAGCCTGGGCCAAGGAGTGTGAGCAGCAGTCACCTTCTGGTACAGGCCTAAGTTCTCGTAATTTAAATTCCGGCATTTTCTTTACTGAAAAGCTGGATGGTATTTCAATTAATACCATTTGGGAAAAAGGAAAGCTCGTTCAGGCAGTTACTCGTGGTGACGGTAACATAGGCGAGGATATTACTGCTAACGTTGCTAGAATGAAAGGCATTCCACAAAAGCTTAATGAATCCTTTACAGGAAGTGTGCGCGGTGAAATTATTCTATTGAAGTCTGACAATAAGAAATATTTTCCCGAGTATGCTAATCCTAGAAATGCAGCATCTGGTATAGCAAAAAGACTTGATGGAATTGGCGTTGAGCATCTTACCGTTATGATGTATACTGTTAACGGTAAAGATTTCGACACTGAGGGCGAACAATTTAAATGGCTGAACAAAACTGGTTTTAACGTTCCTGTTTCTGCCGTTTATAGAGAAGTGCGAGAAGTTATTAGTCAATATAATAAATATCAAAGTTCAATTCGTGACTCGCTTGATTATGATATCGACGGTGTAGTTATTCGCGTTGATAATATGTCTGTCCAATTTGCTTTGGGCGATAAAAATCATCGTCCAAAGGGAGCTATCGCTTTTAAGTTTGAAGCTCCAAGTGCAACATCAAAGATTATTAGGTTCGTAGATCAAGTTGGTAACACTGGGACTATTACTCCAGTAGCAGAGTTCGATGAAGTGAACTTGCTTGGAGCAAAGGTTAAGCGAGCTAGTTGCTATAATTATTCTTATGTTAAAGAACTTGGTATTGATGTTGGTTCTGAAGTATTGATCATTCGAGCCAATGATGTAATTCCAAGGGTTGAAGAACTTATTAAAGGCACCGACTCTGTTCATAAGCCGCCGAAGAAGTGTCCTGAGTGTAATTCTCCAACTGAGTTTAATGGAGAATATCTTCGTTGTACAAATAAAGAAACTTGTCCAGCCCAAGTAATTGGAAGGCTCAAGACATGGATCAACGAACAGAATATTCTTGAGTGGGGCGAGAGTATTCTTCAAAAGACTATTGATGCCGGACTTGTCAAAGATGTTGGCGATCTATATAGGTTGACAGCAGTACAGCTTGAGAAGCTTGACAGAATGGGAGAACGTTCTGCACAAAAGCTAATTGATGTTCTTAATGGGCATCGAAAAATTTCGCTTGAGAACTTAATCGGCGGGCTAGGAATTAATGGTGTAGGCACTTCAACCACCAAGGTTGTTGTTGAGGCTGGCTATGATACTCTGGATGCCATGCTAGTGCTTACTGAGGGCCGTTTGGCGAGCCTCGGCGGCTTTGGCAGCATTCGGGCCAAGGCTCTCGTAAACGGTCTTAAAACGAATAAGAAGCGCATAGAAGATATCTTGGCTGCGGGCGTTACTATTAAACCGCGAGTCAAGGGCAAGCTTACCGGGAAAAGTTTTTGTTTTACTGGTTCAATGGAAAAGCCAAGGCCAGCGCTTCAGAAAATGGTTGAAGATGCTGGTGGTTCAGTAAAAAAGAGTGTAGGCAAAGGATTGCATTATCTTGTAATTGCCGATCCCAATAGCACTTCTTCGAAAGCTGATGCGGCAAGAAAGTTTGGAACAACCCTTATTTCTGAGCAACAATTTCTGGGCATGATTTAAAATAACTCAATGAACCTAAAAAAATAAATTGTTTGTATATCAACTGATACAGCAAGACAGTTAAAAACTTGGCCTTGGTTGGCAGGCCCAGCCTCATTCCCCTGAGCGCAAAAGTGTTGTAGGATTTCCCCCTTCCGAAGCACAGCCAACCACTTTTTAACGCCTAACTCCTTGACTTTTCTAAGGAAATGGCTATACTAGATATAAGCAAACGATGACTTCCAAAATAGAGGCCATTAAGAGCCAGGTTGCAATTAACGCTTCTCGTATCAAGGAGCTTGGCAACTGGCCGTCTTTTGTTGATGAAATGAGTTTGGTTCATCGCATTCCGGATGAGCGAGAGAACCGAATTATAGCTCCTGGTTTCGATGCTGGGATTGCTTGTTGTTTGGATTTAATTCCAAGAAACAAACAACGGTTAAGTGCTATTCTTCATGGAGCTTATACACCAGCGGCAATTGAACAAATTAAAAAAGAAATAGCTGAAATTCAAACAGGTTTTGTACAAATTCCTAATGAAACAGCTTGGTGGTTGGCAGCATGTTCTTTTTGTAAAGAAGGTGATATGTATGCTAGTGATATAATTAATCAAATTAATTCATTTAAAGAATTAGCAAAAAGTCCTTTGGCTTTAATTAATAAAGCTTCTTTTGAATACAATAGAATGGAAAAAAGCTATCATGTTGTTGATGGTATTGCTGTAGCTCTTAAAGACGGCGGCATGCAAGCGGCTTATATTCATGGCTATTCGCTTGCTATTATGTCTGCGTATGGAACATGGTTTGTTGGAACTTATTATCCATCTCTTGGGATTCCAGACGATTTTGTTTGGGGAACCAAAAAGGATGATAAGGATAGGCCGATGTCTGGTCCGGTATTTGGCAGTAAGCAATTCGTTAAATGTGCAACTATTGATGAATTAAATGAAGTGTTAAAATTTGCACTGGCGCTCAGCAATAGGTAGGGCGGATGATGTGTGTACGTGTGTGTACGTGTGTGCGTGTTACAAAAGCGCTTAACATTTTGATTTTCAGTAAAACTGATCGCCACAATGCAAGAATCTTTATCTGATAGACAAAAATTGTATGAACAGTCATATGATTATAAAATTATAAAACGTTTGCCATTAATAATAAGAGTTGATGGCAAAAATTTTAGCAGGGTAACAAAACATTTACCACGTCCATATTGTCATGAGATGTTAAGTCTTATGGCTAATACAATGCTTCATGCCGCCATGGAAATTGAAGGCGCCATTTTTGCTTATCACCAAAGTGATGAAATAACTTTTGTAATAAGAAACGATCAGTCTTTAGAATCCGAGCCTTGGTTTCAAAATAGAATACAAAAAATAGTTTCTATTGTATCCAGTATAACAACATTATCATTTGCTAAAAATTTATTCACAATGGAAAATTCGCCAAAAATAGTTGGTGACGCTATTTTTGATGCTAGAGTTTTTGCTGTCCCATCAATTACTGAAGCTGCAAATAACCTTATATTTCGACAACAAGATTGTTCTACAAACGCAATAACAGGGGCGGCACAATCCGAACTATCTAAAATTTATGGCAAGAAACAAACCTTGGGCATGTTGCATGAAAAAAAATCTGCTGAAAAAATAGATCTTTTGAGAACCAAATGTGATATTGAATATGAAACATTCTATCCAAATTCATTTCGTTTAGGAACAGCGGCTTACAAAGTTCCTGTTATTCTAAGAACGGAGGAGGGAGAGGTTGCTCGTAACAAATGGATTATCGATATGAATATTCCAAATTTTGTTGCTGATAGAAATTTTATTCTAAATATACTTCATGCAGGGCATGATGTATTTAGAGTTAACAGAGATTTGATTGTAAAAGAATAATAGTAGGAGGCCGGGTGTATGATAGAAGATAATGATTCGTCTTTTGTTTTATCAAAAAATGACATTTATTTAGTTGAGAAATCAATTAAAGAGAAAATTGTTAACAAGAACGTAATTCCGCGATCTGTATTTTATGATCTTTTAAAAGAAAAACTTGAATCAAAAGTAGATAAGTATGTTTTCTGTCAGGCAATTAGTTATTTGATAGCTAATAATATAATTTCTGGTTATGAAATAAGACGTGGGCGCACTGGCGGAATACACCTAAGAGGTTTATTCGGCGGGCATGATGCCAAACGTATTGAGAAGATTAAAATAAAAGAAGAGAAAAAACAGAAATCAATAACTTCAATTCAAATTGATGGAGAAAATTATTTTGCCTATGTTTCTTCAGAAGAAGCTTTGCGTTTTTTCACTCATGTATTAAAAGCTGATACTGATGTGGATGGTAACGTCTTTTTGTCAGGCATGGGATTTTGTGTAAAAGAAGTTGATATTTTGAAAAATTACGTTTTGTTTTATTGTAATGGATCGATTAAAGACATAAAATATTAAAACCAAAACACCAGTTAATACTAAGGTATATATCTATAAGTTTTCGAAACTATAGGTGGTTTAATGTTTTATAATCAATTATTTGTTGCTGCTCAACAGTTTAAAAAGCTAGTAATTAAAGCCAATAAGGCTCATAGTTATGATCGCAGCTGTCAATGTTCAGACTGTATTGAAGAGGAACTTCGTTTAAAACGAGAAATTAATAAAGAAAAATTACTTACTAAGCACAAAAAACCTAAACATACAAAATGAATGTATGAAATATGCAATGTCCATTATGCAGCAGAGATGGTGATAAAAAATATTTTAGCAATCATCATTTATCTCCAAAATGTAGAGATGGTATTGTTACGCTTCCAATTTGCAATTCTTGTCATTCTAGTATTCACGCTTTTTTTTCTAACAAACAATTGGAAAAAGAATATGATTCTGTTGATGCATTATTAACAGATGACAAATTTTCTAAGCACGTCAAGTGGTTAGCGAAGCAAGATATCAGCAAACGTTTTACAAGTAAACGTTCTAATAATCAAAAGAATCGTGGAAGAAATGGATGATTAAATATATTACAAAACCACTTCATCAATTATCTGATGATACAGTGTTTAACAAATTATACTATTTAACAAATTATGGCGCAAGCGTAATGCGTTCTTTGTTAGATCAATATAAAAAAAATAAAGCTTCAAAGAGATTTATTGCGATTATTGTTAAACAAAATAATAAATATATTGGATGGTGTTTAATAGAAAAAGGAAAAACTAATGCTTTTATGTCATTTTATGTTAAACCAGAAAAGCGTGAAAAAGGTATCGGTAGAAATTTAATAAATAAAGCAAAAAGATATGCTAAAAACAAAGGTGTAAAAACAATATTTGTAGCACCGTGGAATGGCACAAGTAAAGCATTCTTTACTTCTATGAATTTTCGTAAAGATGGTCCGGCACATGCTCGTTTTAACTGGCATATTAATATATAATGATTACTATTTATATTGAATGATTACTATTTATATTGAATGATTACAATAACATTATGCTTATATGTCACATTTCAGATTGCCATGGACAGCTAATAGATCTCCCAGGGGAGTTTGATGTAGTTGTGTGTTCTGGAGACTTTTTTGCTTATAACAAAAGTGAATCATTTGGAAAACGCGGCATTGAGCTAGAACCAAATCGAACCGCCGCTAAAAGAAAAGCTGAGATAGAATTCCAAAAGATATGGCTTCTCACAAATATAAAAGCAATTAAAGAATGGATAAAAGGCAAGCCGTTCATTTGGAGTTCCGGCAATCATGATTTTCTAAATCCATGTCAGATTTTGAATGACAATGGGATAGAAGCTATTGATTTAGATAATAAAGTAGTTGAATATAAAGGTTTCGTATGGTACGGATTTCCATATGTTCCGAAAATTCGAAACTGCTGGAATTTTGAATGTACTCCTGATGAACTTCGCAAAGAAGTAAATACATTTCTGCGAAGACTTAAGGATGCTAAAATGTTTGATAGACTTGATATTCTCGTGGCACATTGTCCACCAGATGGAATTCTTGATACATATGATGCCAAAAAAGAACAGCATATCGGCAATCCATTTATTAACTCTACTATAACATATCAACTTACTAATCCACTCAAATTGTATCTGTGTGGTCATGCTCACCCTAGTAATGGTGTGCTTTCCATAGGTAGCACAACCTTTAGTAACGCTGCTATTGGTCATGACGGCAAACCACATATACTAAAAATTTGAAAATGAACCTAGCAATATTTTGGAGTTTCAAATGAAAGTATCTATATATGGAAGAGAAGCTTTTCCGGTATATGAAGTTCACGAATCGCTATATGACGAAAGCTGTTATCCTGTAATTGAGGTTAGCGATGATGTATTAGCGCGTTGGAAATCTATATTTGAATTATTTGAAACTATGCAAAAAGAAATAATATACGAATTAAAGTCGCAAGGACAAGAAGATCAGATTTGGGCTGGTTCATCTGTGTATAACGGGTGGCATTCATTGGACGAGGACGACGAGCCGCTTGACATTTAGTTCGCCATCCTTATCATGACGGCATGACTCAAACAGCTCAGCAAATTTGCAAGATTTCAGGCCTGCCCGCTACTCACCGCATCTTGTGTGGTGCCGAAATTGTTTATGGCTCAGGGGAGGATAATGTTATTAAGCTAGCGGGACAGTTTTACCAACAGGGCAAGAAGCCTGTAGTAGAACCTCTTGTTGCCCCAGTGTCTAAGCAAGAGTATATCAATACTATGGTGGATATGGGGCAAAAACTTTTGAATGACAAAGTTGTGGAGCAAAAACTTTTAGAGGATAAAGTTAATGAGCAGATAATCACTATTGCAGAAAATAAAGATAAGATCAAAAAGGAAAACGTTGCTCGCGCGCTGAAGGATGATGACAAGCTTGATCAGTGCGGCTTTCCAAAACCTGATACTTTCTTTGCCGTAGGAACTCCTCTAGCCCAAAGTGGAGTTGATGCATTTCGGCGTGAGCGCCAGCAGTTTGATAAGCTCCCTCTGCTTGTTGACGGAGTGACCGAACTTGTCAAGAAAATCAAATCTGAAGATAGGTTTGAAGTGGTAATTCCTGTAAAGGAGCTTTCTGCTTCAGATGATTTGAAAGTCAAGGTTCCAGGTCTTGGAGAATTTTATTTATGCAATATTCAGACTTTGCAAGCCTTGATGGATCAGACACCTGTTGATATGACTTGTGCTCGATATCTTTCGTTATGCCCGCCAGAATTGCGCGCCAAAAATATTAATCACTGGTTACAGCAACAAAAGCCAGACAAGATGTGTAAGCTTCGGCTACGTAATGGTCGAGCCGGACATGAAATCTTTGCCGTTGTTAGTAAACATTATGCTTGTTATGACGCTCATAAGGCGGCAGAACTTTTTACAGAAGAAGCTCCAAAGGACGCCAGGGTAGAAATCATTTATGATCAAGCTCAAGCAAAGGCTAGAATTCAGGCATTGTTTCATACTGAAATTTCATCTAAGGACGGAGTTGTAGGAGAAGTTTTCAAGGTAGGTTCCGGTTTGTATACAGATGATACAGGCGGAGGCTCTTTAGTAAGTAGGGCTGTAGCATGGCGAGCACTTTGTTTGAACTTCACCAATATGATGGTTAGCACTGATATTGGCCGCCGCAAGCATATGGGAGCTGAAGTTATTATTCGTGCTGCTGTAAAAGGGTATATTGCTGAATCTTTCAGTAGAATTGCTCCATTTACGGACGCATGGAATTACGGTGTGAAGGATAATGTCATTACTACTGCGGTTCCGATTGAGCCAGAAGATGAGCCGCTTGATATCAGTGATGTTTATAATAGTATGTTGAATGTTTTTGCTGGCATTACTCAAAGAGAACTTGTGCCTCTTCGTGGTCGTAAATCAGATCGTATTGAACGATTGATGCAAGCTTGGGAGAAGGAACCGGTTCCAACTAGAGTTGGAGTGGTGAATGCTTTAACTCGCGTTGCACATTCTGAAACTCAGTCTTCTCCGTGGGATGAAGATGATATTCAGGATTCGGCATCAGATTTGTTATTTTCAAAGAAACCTCTGCCTTACACAAATGCTGCACGTATTATGATCAAATGATAACCGAACTAATAACTTTGTATGGAGGTATAGCTATGAAAAAAAGTAGGGATAATTCTGTTACCATCGATACTGGTATGCCAGAAATAGATGATTTGATAACAAAATTTGGAGTACTTGAAAACGAAAATCCTCCGTTTGTCATTGCTGGTCTCGTAAAAATTCCAAAAACAGGCTGGAATGGTGGAATTCTAGCATTCGCTAATACAGAACTTAATGCATTCAGAATTCGTAAGACATTAATGCAGTATGGCGACGCAAGTGTGTGTCGTACTGAGTTTCATCCAGATGGGGCGAATTACTCTGTGGATGACTCAATTGCTGTTGATAAAATGTTGAATCGAAAATAACATACGGAATACCCTTCCGAATTATAGAGTGATTGCAACTGGTTGATGGCCGATAAAGCTTAGCTTTATCGGCCATCTGCTTTTTTTCTAAAAAAACAGCCAAAGCTAGTTGACATAAGCTTAAGATGGGTTATGTTGATGTTGTTGAAGGCGAAACGCGCCTCAAATCACTCTCTCACAAAGGAAAAAAAACAAATGTCACTCAATGCTACGCAACTGTCAGTTCTTGCCGATCTTTTCGAAACAGACCCGGAATTCCGTTCTATGGCAACGCAGCGCATGGCTATTGCTGCCTCTGAGGCAGAGAAGCTTGTTTCTGCGCTTCGTTCATTTAGTCCTTCAACCACGGGTAAGACTCGCGGGCGTCCCAAGGGCTCAAAGAATGCTAAGAAGGAAGAGGAGTCAAAGGCTCCGAAGGCACCGAAGGCTCCGAAGGTTCCGAAGGCTCAGAATGAACCGAGTGTTTCTGAGCCCGCTCAGGCTCAAAGCCAGAATCGTCCAGATTGGAAGGGTAAGATTTCAGCAATTTTGAAGAGCGTCGGTAAGGAAGGCCTTCGTGTTTCGGACATTCAGGATAAACTTGCTGCTCAGGGCAATCCTGTTACTGGGGGAACGCTAAATACGTATCTTTACGGTATGAAAAAGGAAGGTGCTGTGCGCGGTGAAGGAACCAAGGGAAAGACGCGCTACATCCTCGCCTGATGTTAGTTGCTTAACGCTTGACAAGGACGGTCAGAAATGGCCGTCCTTTTGTCATTTGTGCTGTTATATCTATAAACAATGAAGCATTTTGAACAATTATGGGAAGAAGCAGAAAATTTATCACATAGTTTAGAGAAAATAAATTATAAAATCGCTTTACAAATTTTGCGACAAAATATAGATAATATTGTAGATGCTAAAGTTCTGGAAACAAATGAAGCGGAATCCATGGGAGAAATATTATTTGCTCTTTCTTTTCTATCAAAAAAATTAAATATTAATGTGTTCGCCGCATTACAATCTTCAATAGAAGAAAGAAAAATAGAAAATTATGGCTGATCATATGGAGCCCTTGACTTTAGCTAAGGCGTGGTTAAATTAACAAATATGAAGACCATTATATTTGTTATCGCCGCTTTGATTACCATTACAAGCTCTGCGCTTGCTAATCCGTTAACATTTCCTAGTGAACAACAGCGATTGAATACTCAAATCGAAATTCCGGCTTGTCATTTAACAATTCTTGAATGGCGTACTGGACAGTTTTCTGGAACCCGCCCCTCTGCACTAGGTATCAAACGCCTTACCGAGATTTGCACAGCGGCAATTAAGGCCTTTCCTCAATTTCTAAAGGAAGAGCAGTTGCCTGAACCATTCAATACCTCCTTTCACGCATCTGTTTCTATCATCCCTTACAACGTCTATGAGGATGGAATGGCTCCGGGAAACTTAAACGATGATATTAGGTTCAAAACACGCCCAAAATTCTACAATGAAGAGGGAAAAGAGCTAAGTTTTTTTGGATATGTAGACCGCGAGGAAGATTATATTTATATTCGTAACGATGTGTTTACCCCAGAATTCAGGACAGTTTTCTCTCATGAGCTGTATCATATGCTAAGCGATCAACTCGGAACCTATATTTCCTATTATTCATCAAATGCTGCAAAAGACGAGATTTACGCGAGAAAGTTTACTAAATTTATGGGATTAGGAGAATGAAACCTAAATTAAATGCTAGAACGCATTATACTGGGCGCTTTCCTACTTTAAGAAATGATATTGTAGAATTCTTACTTCGACAAACCGCGCCAGTAACAGCTTTTGATATTGCTAAAGCTTTGGTTCTTAGTAAAAGTGCTCCTTATCGTCCTTTAAAAGAGCTTATTGAAATGAAGCTTGTAGAAAAAAATATGGGTATAGATGGGGCGGAATTTATTTTAGACAAGGAATTTTACGAGTATCTTAAACTCCGCGATCCAAGAAGGATAATAGGTTGATTACGCATAAATACTCATAATTATTATGAATCAAATGATTAACATTGCAAAAAAATTCTCTAAATATAATAATGATGAAATCACTAATATAATTGACGAAAGAGAAAAGGAAGATTTAACTCCATGGTCAGGCGGTGAAGAAACTACAGAATATGCTATTGTAGCTCCTCTTCATTCTGCATTATCCAATATTGATTCTAATAATTTAGAGGCGGCAAGAGATAATATATTAGATGTGTTAGATATTATAAAGATGAAAAAAGTTTCTAGGAAATTTAGCAGATTCCTAAAAATAGCACAACAGCCAAAGACTGAAGTTCAGGTCCCTCATGCCGTAAATAAATATATTGAAAATAAAATTAAAGCTGAAGATTTTGAAAAAAATGATGAATTGGATTTTGCTTTAAGCGCTTTACATTCGGCAGTAAGTGATATAGATAATAATCCAATGAAGGCAAAAAGACTTGTAATGTTAGCAATAAAATCCATAAATGACGCGATAGGAACAAAAACGCCAGAAGGGGCTGTAACGCCAGCGGCAATACAATCACGCTAAAGATTGTTGTAACAAATAAATATTCCCCTCTCTATTGCTAGAAATAGACATGATGGCATCGTCTAATCCTAAACTGAGAGAGTCGGCTTCTTTTAACGTGTTATATATTTTTTTCGAAAGAATGATAAAATCTTTCTCTGCTTTTAATGAATTCTCAATATGATTATCTGAAGAATATCTTTCTGTAATTTGTTGTATCAATTTAGATTGAGCAGGCAGATTGATGGAATCATTACCAAATAACCCAATTGTTTTTTCGGCAGCCAAATCGGCGTCTTCTGCTGCTGACTTATATATTCTCTCCAACATTAAGTGATGAGCATAAAAATTAGGCCCTTTACATTTCCAATGACCATTTTGATGAATAATATATAAGGCTCTAAGGAACGCGACGTATGTTCCCATTAATTTACCAGGATCGGATTGAGCTATTTTTTTCATCAACATTATACAAAAATAACCATAAAAGAAGGAAATAAAATGAGCAAAACAGAAACAAAAGCAGAGGATTACCTCAACATTGAAGTTCCATACGGCACTAAAATTGCCGTATTTGGAGACGTGCATGAGCACCCAGAACAATTTCAAAAGATGATGAATGAGATTGATCCTTCCAGAAAAATGTGGGTTGTATCAGTAGGGGACATATATGATAAAGGCTTTGGTATGAAAACAGCCGAGGCTATGACGCAAGAGCTTATGACTCTGCGTAAGCGTGGCGTTGGCTGGGCCGTCCCTGGCAACCATGAAATTAAGCATATTCGGAAGTCAAAGAAAGATCCGAGTGAGGCTTTGATTTGGTGGAGGCGCCAGCCTTTGGCTTTATCATTTCAGTTTGAAAGCGGATCCCGTCTTACCGTGGTTCATGCTGGCGTCACTCCGCATCATACCTGGGGCGATATCAAGAAAGATATTGAGGTAGTTTATGTAAGAGACGTTGATGAAGATGGTAGAATGATTCCTCTTATCTGGAAAGATATCAATGGAGTATCCACTTTAGTTAAATCTAAAGAGGGCGGAGATTCGTGGCATCAAAAATATGATGGTCGTTTTGGATATATTGCTTCTGGTCATGCCGCTCAAAAAGACGGCGAGGCGAAATTCTATAAATTTTCTTGCAATTTAGACTCGGCTGTGTATGATACTGGTATTCTAACGGCTCAAGTCTTTGAAGAGGATGGAAGTCTTGGTAGATTAATTCGTGTTCAAGGCACAGCAAAGAAGCCAGAGTTAAATGTTGCTTACTAATAAAACAAAAGTTGTAGATGAATGGTGGCCATGGCGCTTTGGCACTGTAATAAAATCTACCAAAAGAACAACTCATGTTCGTTGGTTAGGCGGAGATGTGTGGAAGTATGACAGAACGCATATGAAATTCTTAAAACGCCACAAACTATAGGCGAATATAAAATGCCACAAACTATAGGTGAATATAAAAAGCAGACAAAAGTTCTGGAAGAAGAGTTTAACGCATTACTACTTAACAAAGAGCTTGAAGAAGTGGAACTTGTGGTTTCAATAATGAACCTGTTCGATTTTATTGAATCAAGATATAATACGCTCTATATTCTCTCTGATTTAACAGATGATCAATTTATGCCAGAGTCAGCAACAACTATTATTATTCCAAGTTTTGAAATTAAATAAGGCTTGCCGTCTGTTATGGTTTGACAGACGATCAATTTACTGAAAGAAAAAACAAAATGCCGCAAACAGATGATAAGATAATTGAAATTGATGGAAAGAAGTATTACGCTTACAACTTTCCAAGACCAAGTGTTACCGTAGACCATGTGATATTTGGCATTGATACAAAAAAACGTTTAGATGAGCCTGGCAATGGTTTGAAAGTATTATTAATAAAAAGAAAGAATCCACCTTTTCAAAATTGCTGGGCTTTGCCTGGAGGATTTGTGGATATGGATGAAACTATTAGTGATGCTTCTATTAGAGAAGTGCTAGAAGAGACTGGCATTGATCTATATGCTTGTGCTGGACAGCGCAGCGCTGGGGCAATTCATATTTTTGTTGGAGTGTTTGATGCTCCTGAAAGAGATCCAAGAGGACGAGTCATTTCACATGCGTACTCGTCTGTAATTGATATAAATAGTGTTAATCCAAAAGCGGCAGATGACGCACAAGAAGTTGCGTGGTGTGATGTTACAGAATGTTCAGAAATTGCTTTTGATCATGGTGCAATCATTGAGCAAGCAATTAAAAAGTTAGATTCAAAATTTCTTGCTAAAATAATTCTTGGTCAATTTGTATAATAAAGAACAATTACTACTTGAACTTGAGCCTCATAAAGCAAGGTTCGAAGCAAAAATGAGAGAGGGGCAACCTCCTCAATGGAGAGCAAACCAACGTACAATTGATTTGTATTGTATCGGTTTGTTCTTAATAGAAAAATTTGAGGCCGATACTAATCTGCCAGAAGACAGAAGGCACCGGCTAATTTGGTTGTTCAATAGAACAGTAAGGGCGGAAGATGATCCATTTATTGTAGCAGCAAATGTTGTAGAGACATATATTTCTGGTAAAGAACTAGCATTCTATTACGAAAATTATTTTATAGAAAGAAAAAGAGGGGGTTGACATTCGGTTGCGGATGGTTAGATTATAAAAACACATGCTGGTGTAGCTCAGGGGTAGAGCAGTAGTTTTGTAAGCTACCGGTCAGGGGTTCAAATCCCTTCACCAGCTCAAAAAAGAAAAACAAATGACCGAATTTCATATAGAAGTTGTTCGTATTGGGGAAATTACGAAACATCCCGATGCCGACACCTTAGGTATTACTAAGGTAGCGGACTATCCTGCTATCGTTAGACTTGGAGAATTTAAGCCTGGAGATTTAGTTGTTTATATTCCGGTAGATAGTTTATGTCCAGATAATGAAAAATTCTACTTCCTTGCTCCTCCTCCGAAAAAGGACAAGGAAGGAAATATAAAAGAGCCTACGCCTCCCATTGGTCAAGTACCAGCAAAGTATCGCAGGATTAAAGCTAGGCGCCTTCGTGGTGTATTTAGCATGGGTTTACTTATTCATGCTGACGAAGGCATGGTTGAAGGCGAAGACGTTAGGGAAAAGTTAGGTATTGATAAATATGAGCCGCCACCAGATGAGGGATATAACTTTGGCGACACAAGACTGAATGAGCCTGATTATCATTACATGCCTACGTATACTGATGTTGAAGGATTAAGGCGCTGGAAAAATATTTTTGTTGATGGCGAAGAAGTAATTATGGTCGAAAAGATTCATGGAGAAAACGCAAGATTTTGTTATGAAGATAATCGTTTATGGATTGGTTCTAGAACTAATGTAAAGAAAAGTGGTATTGGTGGCTGGGGCAAGGCCGCTGAGCTTTATAATTTAGAAAATAAGCTTGCGTCATGGCAGGCGGCTAACAATAGAAAAATTGTTATCTATGGTGAGACATGTGGTTACACCGGAGGTTTTCCATATAGTGTCAAGCGCGGTGAGGCTGGTCTTAGATTATTTGATATATATGATCGTAATCTTCGGAGGTATGTAGATTTTGATGAGTTTATTTCTATAACTAACGCTCTTGATTTGCCTATAGCTCCTGTTCTTTATATGGGGCCATGGAATAAAGAGAAAGCTTATGAGCTTGCTGAAGGCAGTTCAACATTAGATAACAAACACGTTCGAGAAGGCGTGGTTATTCGCCCTGTGTTTGAGCGCAGACATGATAAACTTGGGCGAGTAATATTAAAACTTCATGGCGAAGGTTTTTTGACAAAATGACGATGAACGCCTATTACATTCCGGCGCATAGCCTCGTCGTTGGCACCTCCGATCCGGACATCATCGCGCTGCTGTTCGCGACATACATGGGCTACGCCAACATGTCACAAGCGCCGGGACGATACGATGGCGCTAGTCTGTTCGGCGAGCGCATGAGGGTCACGACCGGGTGCAACGGAGCTGGCACAGGGACAACTACGACGTTTTTATTAGGAGCATCAAATCATGACATCATTTAAACACAATCCGAGCCAGCGAGCTGATTTGCGTGATGCTAGATGTGTCGAATGTGAGGCTAGATGCATTCCGGGGCAGACGCACATGGAGCACAATGCCGGATGGAAAAAGAAATTATTGATGTGGGATTGGCATGAAGTGTCGTTAGATGGTTATCCAGGATGTGATTTTGTGGATTCTAGTGGCGAAAAAAATCGTCATCCACCATTTGTAAAGCTTGCAATCAAAAACAAAGTTGACAAATCGTCCGAGGATATAACGCGCGAATTTGATGATATTGCTACGGGGAGGTTCTACTCGCGTGATTGGTCTCGCAATGGCTCTATCTGTCTTAATGATGGCGAGATTTACGATGCAGGTTGGTGGTTCCAAAAACGAGAAGATGCTTATACGTTCATTAAAATTTATGGGGGTGTTGCCGAATGATAAAGTGTATGAGATTGCTATGTCCCGAGGCGCGATGGGAGGATAACTGTCTGTGTCAAAAACACACCGAGGAAGTGATTCGAGGTGAAGCGTCAGCCCCTTCGATCAGGAGAACCATTGATTACCAGTCTTGCTCCAGAAAAACATTTCTAAAAGATTGCTCGGTAAGCCGAGATAAGCAAGAGACTGAACCTGTTGATCTGGTCCTTTTTACAGACGAGGTTGAGGCACGGACTCTTTGTGAGGATGCTAGCCTCCATTCGAAAGCGGTTCTCTCAGTTTCTACATGCTAAGTCTGTAAAGTAATCTTATCTGGCGGAAGCGATGATTTTGTTTTTGATATATGTTCTTCGGCCACAATTGCATCTATAATTTCTGCTACTTGTTCCATAGTTAATTTACTTCTAGAGCCGTCATGATTCCTTGGGGCTCCGCCAATTGTGCTGCCGCCACCCCAACCAGGCTCCAGTTCATTTAATTTGCTATACATTATTTCTAACGGAAAACGATCTATGAAGTCGCTTTTTTTGGCAATTGAATAAGCTATAGAATTATCATCTTGCGGTCTTGCCAAAACGATTCTATCAAACCCGGCTTGATAGATTGCGCTAAAAGCATGTGGGTCTGTAGATTCGACCAACACCCAATTATTTTCGTTTCGAATAATTTTATATTCGCCGTGCTTAGGCTGTTTGGAAACCTCTATGCTTGCTTCACCTTCTACGTATGTATCTATTCGATGTAGCACGGCTTCCAAAATGGAATTCAAGCCATTATCGGAAAGCTTCCAATAGTCTTGATCTCTTTTGGAATCTGTCTCTGGGGAGCAGACCCATTCGATTGTTTTTGTCATCCCGTTATTTGGAAAGGCTCCGCCGTGCATATCACCAAGGCCCATAGCATTAATTAATTTAGTAGCTCTGGGGTCGCTACATTTTTCAGGATTTTTCAAACACCATATTGCAGCACAAACATCGCCATCTACATCATTTGCATATATCGTATATTTGTCTGCGTCCAATCCTAATAACACTGCTGTCCAAGCCTGCATACAAGCGCTAGTTGTGCAATATCTAAGACAACCGGCATGGTGATCAAAACTATAGCGATGATTTTCTGTATCAATTTTAGGGCCTTGTACAAATCCGTCCAAGGCTATAGACCAAGGTGGTAAATCTTCTAAATTTACTATCTCACCACGTTTAATTATGATATCCATAGCCGTTCTCCGGTGCTAATTTCTGTTAAATTAGGTAATTTTTATAATACTTGTACATTATTATAACTAAACAATGATAGAATAAATTTCTATAAAAAATTGAATAAAGTTTCCGTCTTGACTTAAGATTTGACCGACTTATATTGATATCACCATCGATGTTATTAACAAAAAAACAATATCAACATCAACACGAAACTTTTAACAAAGTTGCTGGTTTTATTAGATCTTTACAGGAAGCCTCAAAAGAAGAGTATGACAAAGATGAAGATAAAACATCATATGCTAGGGGGTTAATGATTGGGAAGAGTTCGGCATTTGAAGATTCATATAATTTATTACGAAGAGAAGCGGATTCGGCATATCAAAAAGAACCAATAGCGGCAGATACGCAGCTCGATAATTCATTAATTCATTTAGAAGATCATTTGAAAGCCGTTAAACATCTTGTTTCGAATATAGAAAATATAGAAACAAAAGATATCAAAAATGTATTAGCTGTAATGGAAGCAATAATAAAGAATACTCAAATGGTTATTCGTCAAACCAGTTAAGTTTTATTTGGCATGACATTTGCTACGTGCGCGCGGAACAATTCGCGGAAGAGTACGCGGAAGAGTATTCGAATAGGATCAAATAGATCTCTGTTATATACAAATAGGATCAAATAATATACGAAGTATGGCAGATTTTGAAGAAAACGAAGTAGATCTTCTACCAGGAATTACAGAATATTTAGAATCTGTAGATGACAATATTCCCGTTACTCCTGATGGGTTAGAAGAATTAATAGCAAAAATTCAAGCTTCAACTGGGCTTAACGAAGAATCTTCAGCTATCATTATCAAATTATTCTTTCAAGAAATAAGAAATCAAATGTTAAAAAGTAATACAGTGATGTTAAGAGGATTAGGAAAATTCTTTATGTCTAGTCCAAAAGTAAATAATAATAAAAAGAAAATATTCCCAAGATTCAAACCGTTTAAAGAATTAATAGCTATAGTGAATAAAAATGACAAATAATGATGATGAAATAAAAACGGCGCCATCTAAAGTTTTAGCGGCATATGTTGTAGCATACAGATTAATTAATTCAAATAAAGATCTTGCTATTAAATGTATGGAAGAATTATTCCGCAGAAGAACAGAAGGCGAAGTGTTTGATTTTGAATCATATGTTGAGGAAAAAATGAAAGTAGATCTTCCTGAAAGAATTGATTTAAGTAAGTTATCTAAAATATTTGATGTAAAAATATAGTCGATTAGAAACCTATCACCTTGGTATTTGACATAATGCTACACGTTCAAAAATATTTGCGTTCCGGAAAAACTCTTCAAGATCTAAAAATAGAACATGGAGTTAAATCTTATATTCATAATGGGAAAATAGGGTTAACATATGATCAAATTGAAGCAAGAGAGCAAGATCCGCTTTCGCAACAATGCAGAGGATTAATCCTAAGAGAAGGAACGTATGATATAGTTGCTTGTCCAATGTTTAGATTTTTCAATCTAGAACAAAAAGAAACAGCAGCCGAGATAGATTGGAGCACAGCTTGTTTTGAAGACAAATTAGACGGAACGATGTGCATTGCTTACTGGGATCTTGAACAAGATAGGTGGTGTGTAGGAACTCGTTCTAGGCCGGAGGCTGATGGCAATATAGATGAAAGCGACATAACCTTTGCTAAATTATTTGATTTAGCAGTAAAAGAAATGAATCTTGGAAATGATATTCAAGATTTAATGAACTATGGAAACCAAGGGATGTTGCAGATAGACAAGAATTGCACATACTGTTTTGAATTAACAAGTCCTTTTAATAGAATAGTTTGTGATTACAAGAAATTATCTATAACATTATTAGCAGTCCGTGATAACAAAACTTTAACTGAGTATTCGCCAGAAGTTTTGGCGGCAAATTTAAAGGTTCCTGCGGTAGAAAAATATCATTTTAAAAATATAAATCATATGATCCAAGTCGTAAAAGACTGGGATCCAAAAGAAAAAGAAGGCGTTGTTATTAAGGACGCCAACTTCAATAGAGTTAAAGTAAAGAGTCCGTTGTATGTCATATATAATCATATGCGTGACAGCTTATCTACTTCCTACAGAGGGTGCGTGGAGGTTATCTTATTAGAAAAAGATGATGATATTATTGGTATGATGCCTGAGATGATAGCAAATAGAATAAGGCGTTTAAAACCAATAATTGCTGAAGTTTTTCGTCGTACTCAAATTGATTATGATAGCCTTAAACATCATTTGATAATGAAAGATTTTGCTTTAGAGGCTATGACAAAATTATGGCCTGGAGCTTTATTTGCATTAAAAAGGAATAAGACTCCGGATTTAAAAACGTTTGCATTAGGCGATCTTAATGTTGCTGGGAAAATTCCAGCAAACGCAGCTAAAACCATGTTGCAATTATGTTTGACGGTTGATCCAACTTTAAAAGAAATACAGTCTGAGCTAGAAGAAACTATTTGAAATTAAAATAAAGAATGGAAGAAAATAAATTAAAATGCACAAAATGTAAAAATTTATTAAATATTGATAATTTTTCAATACGCAATTATGCAAATAAATATAGATATAGAAGACAATGTAAAACATGCATTAGTAACAAACAACAAAAATATTATAAAAAAAATATAGAAAATATTAGTTTAATAAGAAAAAAATATAAAACTTCTCATAAAAAAGAATTATCTATTAAAAGTAATATTTATTATGAAAAAAATAAACAAAAGATTAAAAAGCGTTTAAATAAAAACAGAAAAGAAAGGAAAAGACAACAACAAATATATTATAAAAAAAATAAAGACAAATTTATTCTTTATCAAAAAGAATATTATAAAATTGAAAGCAATAAAGAGAAGAGAAGAAAGCATATAAGAGAGCGCAAGAAAAATGATATCTATTTTAGATTGCGTTTAGGCGTTAGTAATTATGTTAGAATTGCTTTACAGAGAAATGGTTTATCACAAAAGAAAAAGCATTCTGTGTTATGTTATTTAAATATAGATGAAATAAAAAAACATATAGAATCTAAGTTTGAGCAATGGATGAATTGGAATAATCAAGGAAAATATAATAAAAAAACCTGGAATGATAATGATAGTTCAACATGGACTTGGCAATTAGATCATATAATTCCTCAGTCAGATTTGCCTTATGATTCAATGGAACATGAAAATTTCAAAAAATGCTGGTCTATACATAATTTACGACCATTAAATGCTAAACAAAATCATTTTGACGGCGTTACCAGAACAAGACACAAACTTAAATTAGGAAAATGAAACAATGGCTAACACAATAAATCAAGCTAAAGAAAGAATATTAACAAAGTGGAATTGGGAAAATCCAGATCTTAGTTATCCAGTTATTTTATGGGGTGGACCAGGAATTGGGAAAACTGAGCTAGTTATTTCTTTAGTTTGCGAACGTATGATTAATGACTTAGAAAATAAATACGCCGAAGATCTAAAAGCCATAAATAGTCAAGGGCTGGAAACGGATCTGGGAAAAGAGCTGGATGAGCATCGGGCAAAACTCACTAAAGAGTTTGAAGCAAAGTTAAAACTGTTGCAATTTGATTATCCTTCTCATGATTTATTAAAACTGATCGAGCCGCACTGTCTTGTTTTAAGGCTTGCTGAAAGGCCTATTGAACAACTTCAGGGAGTTGTTGTTCCATCTTTGTCCGAAAAAGAGAATTTTGCCCGGTTCGTTATGCCTGAGAACCTCGTAAAACTTAAAAACAGCTCTTGGGGTATCGTATTCCTAGATGAGTTAGATAAAGCCTCTGAGGCTAAATTTGGAGCAGCAACTCATATTCTAGAGAACAGAGTGGTTGGTGATATGCAACTTGGCAGAGATTGGTATGTTATTGCCGCTGCTAATAGGGAGGAAGACTCATTTTTATCTAATCCTATTCCGCCTGAGCTTAGGAACCGTTGTGCTAATATAGAGATTGAGGCAGATTTGGACACTTGGATAAAGTGGGCTATACCTCATGGTGTTAGAAAAGATATTATAGGATTCCACAAATTCAAAAATGGAGAATGGTTGCACAGAGCCGATTTAGAACAGAGTTATTCATTTTGTTCTCCTCGTTCTTGGACTAATGCTAGCAGGGTTATAGATTCTATTGAGAGAAGAACTAATCCGAATCCAAATGATCCTAAGCAAATGGATAATTTTCAAACAAGTGTAAGAAACGAATTAATAGATTTTGTTGGCAAACAAGCTCAAGCCGAATATTTTGCATATCGAGATTTGTATTTGAAGTTTAATTTTAAAGAAATTTTAGATGGGACAAAACGTATTCCTGTTCGTGAAAACTGTTCTGATGAACAAAGTTTAATTAGTGATCAGTGTATAGCTACTTTTGCTATAGCCGATCAAGTTACGCCAGAGCATTTAGGTAAAAAAGATCCGAGTGGTCCTGGTTTTATTATTAACGATAAAGCGATGAGCAATCTTGCTCAATTCGTTAGGGATCTTGTTCCTGAAATTAGAACATTATATTTACAAATGATTCATAGGACAAGAATCATGAATCTTTTACTTGATTCAGGCTTGGCGGAAGATTTAATGGAAGAAATTGTGCAATACTTGGCGGCGTAATGGAAAATAATGCGAGAATTTCTAACTGTAGAAGGTTTCAAAGGTTCTTTAAAGGAGTTGGCCGTTGAAATATCTAATATGAGATATGACAGTATAGCCAAGCTGTTTAGTTATATATTACTTGAATTAGAACGTAAATCAGCTCGTGATCAGATGTTTGGAAAAACAAAATTAAGTGATGCAGTAAATAAGTCATGCATGCATATTAATCGAGCAATATTATATGTTCAAGAAGCATCGGATATATGCGAGCCTTTTATTGATGGTAAAGATAATAAAGAGGTTGAAAAGAGATTATGAATGCTGATAATAAAAAAGATGTAGAAGAAGTTAAAAGAATATTTTCATCATTAGCATTATTAGCTCCTTTTACATATCCATTAATTTCCTGGCCAATTATTATAAATAATAGTCCGAAGGGGCCTCTTGCTGCGACAAACGGGATATGTATCTTTATTTGTATTGAAAAATGGAATAAACTGAATTTTAGAGAAAAATTGTTTGTTGCTTTGCATGAATGGTTGCACATAGCATTATTGCATTCTAAAAGATTAAAAACTAGAAAACACAGGACGTTTAATTATGCCTGTGATTTTAGCATTAATGCAATGATTGTTCAAGATCTTAAACAATTTGAAATGCCTGTTGGATTATATGATCCTTGTTATAATGAACAATCTGCTGAACAAATTTATAAAGATTTAGATGCTGAAGTAAAGAAAAGGCAAGAAAAAAAGATAACTCCATTTTGTCATATTTGTAATAGAGAGTTTCATCAAGATGACGAATATTGTGATGACGACGATCCGCGTCCAAAGTGTCCGGCTTGTAATAGACCTGTTTCGAAAGAAATTCCAAAAGAACATACTGGCCCAATAGATAGAGAATTAGCTATTAATCAATTGATGGTAGAAAATTTTGGTGCGCCGTGGGGTAATGATTTAATTCCTATGCCTCACGGAGTTGATGAACAAAAGATTATTGATGAAGTAATTAAAGCGGCGGCTCGTCATAAAGGAATGGGAAGAGGATTACTTCCTGGATTTTATGAAGATTATATAGAGCAAATTAAAAAATCAGAAGTTCCATTTGAGCGTGTATTAATCAGGTTCGCTAAAGAATGTTTAAAAGGAAATTCTGATCGTAATCCGTATCGACCAGATCCTAAATATTTGCCGTTTGATGTTTTTATTCCAAGAGAGCAAGGAACTAGCATTCCGAAGATAGTATTAATTGTTGATACGTCTGGTTCTATGAATAGCGTAGAGTTTGAATATGCTTCGGGACATTTGCAAAAACTTGGTTCTGTTTGTGATAATTTAGTTTTAATAACTGCTGACACAACTGTTCATGAAGTAATTAAAGTAAAGAATATAAAACATGAATTGAAAAAACGAAAAGTTAGATTTGTTGGTCGTGGCGGCACAGATATGCATGACGCATTTAATCGGGCTTCTGAATTAAAACCAAGTTTGATAATACTTTATTCCGATATGGATATTGGTGCGTACCCGCCAAAACCAAAAGCTCCTGTTATATTTTTGGCTAGGGAACATTGGGCAAAATATGCTAAAAAAAATCCTTATGGAGTTTTTATTATTGTAAAGGATCAAAATGTCACATGATATTTTAGGAAGAGAATTAGTGCGAGTTATAATGGGCAATTTCGGAATGATACCAATATCATCTTTTGGTACACAAGGAATAGCCGCAGAAAATTTTTTGATATCTAAAACATTAGATATACAATATGATAATACAATTACTAAATATAATGTATATGCATCTCAAATGATTGTTAATGACGGCAAGATAAAAACAATTTGCGCATCAATAGAAGATGATCTCATTGTAGTTTTTGGTTTTGATGGAGTTCCGACTTTGTATGGCCTTTGTTTAGATTATTTTGCTAGTGCAATAGATCTGGTTCATGATAAAAATTCTATGTATGGTAAATTTTGTTTAAAATCAGATGGAACAAAGTGGTCTAATGCAAATCTTTTTGATCGTCTGATGGTTTGTGCTGGAGTAGAAAAATTAGCTGGCTTAGAATATTTTTGGAGCAAATGTGATGATTATGAAGATTTATTCGTTGCTCTTACAGAATTGGTTGAAATATAATTATTAATTTGAATAGGGGCTTGACATTCTAAGGAAGATGCTTATCTTAGCACCATGCATAAAACTGTGTATGTAGCTGCCAATCATCCTCTTGTTGTGCCACAAGAAGCTGATGCAGATTTGATTATTGATGATTTAATTGATTTGTTTCAGGATAATAATAGTGTTGTTTTTAACAATCAGTATCAAGCTATTTTAAAAGTAAAAAATAAATTAGGACATGTTTACTCTATTACTATTGAAAAAATAAAATAATTTTTGTACTTGACATCATTGCTATGATGGTTATTGTACGGTTTCAAGACTGGCTCTGTGGGAACCGCAATATTTTACATTATACATTTCGGCCATTCGTGGGACTCGTGTATATGTAAAAGGTGTGATATTCGTTACAGCTATCAGAACACACTACCACAAATTATTACTGTAATGGTTACTATAGATAAACCCGGTCCTGTTTTGGACAGAATTACTATAACAATTGCTGGGCAAAAATGCATTTTAGATCAACACTCAGATCTAAATTTATTGATACGTGCAGAAAAAGAACTTGAGAGAACTTTCAAAGCCTCTGAGCATCGATTGTCAGATAAAAACAAAAAACTGTTTAACCAAGCAAGAATAAAAGTTTACCACTACAGGTTAGGTTATGGTTGATAATAAAGATTTCGTTGAAGCATACATTGAAGAATGTATTGATCAAAACATTGCTAGCCCTAAAGACATTTGTGAAAGGGTAGTTAATGAAAAAGAAATAATTTTTCAGGAACTAAGGCGTCAAGACAAGTTGCGCTTGAAGGCAAAAAATTTAGACCAAATTCTAAAACATTTTGGTCATGAAAGCATTAAAAGAAAACGCCGTAAGAAGACTATTGTTATTAATCCAAATCTTGCGGTAGCGGATATTGAGCCGTCCTATATGGAGTTAATTGTAGGAATTTGTGATTATGTAGAAAAAATTAACAAACCAGTTACTCCACGCAACATCATGAATGAAGTTGGGACATTAGAGGATAATACTGATGTTTATATAGCGATTAAGTGGCTGTGCGAAAATGGCATCCTTAAGAGGAACGATGATCGCAGTTTGGAGTCTGGAGAAAAATGGGCAGATCGTCCGAAAGAGAACAAGGATGAGGCGGCTCAATCGTGAAATCTATAAATACGAAAGACTATCATATTAAAATTGAATATATAGATGGCTCAGGAGTTATAGTCCCTCCTAGCACTGTAAAATCTGGAGAATGCCACTGGGAGTTATCGCATGTCGTAGCGTCTTCGCGTGGCTATGGTCTAGTATGGAAAAAACTAAAAAGTTTGCTAGAGCAAGAACAAGATTGTATTTCGGAGTCTAATTCATGATGGAATTAAATTGGGTTACAATATTTTTTACGATTCCTATTGTTATGGCAATTTTGATGGGGATTGGCAATTCTTTAGGTTTTGTAAATTTAGATCATGATTTTGATATTGGACATGATATTGATCATGATATCGAACATGGTCATGAAGCGTCTGCCAAAGATTCATTCTTAGATCTTTTTGGAATCGGTCGAGTTCCGTTTTCAATTATATTGCTAACAATGAATATGCTCTTCGGAGTCATTGGACTTTGCTTTAGTATGATATTGGAACCCATTTTCAAATATAGTATTATCTACGGGCCGCTTTCAATTGGGATTGCGTTTATAGGAGTTGTCTTCTTTACCGGAAAGATTTGCAGAGGTATTGGCTCCTTCATGCCTTCTAATGAATCCTATGTTCGTACAGCTGAAGATTTAATAGGCAAAGAGGGCATGGCTTATACAGATATTGATGCCAAATTTGGTATTGCTCAAGTGCGTGACAATAATAAAATGCTGCACAAGATAATTTGTCAAAGTTGTGATAACACTAATATAATAGATGGAACCAAAATTATTGTGTTGGAATATAATATTGATAATAAAATATATAAAGTGATTGCGCTTTCTGAGTTAACGAAAAACTAAACAACAAGAAATGGTTACGGAGTAATAAAACAAATGACAATTTTCCTTATGCTTCTTTTTGGAGTTTTTTTAATCGGTGGCCCAGTGGCAGCCGGTATTATGGGTCATCCTCTTGGGTTGATGATCAATCTAACATTGCTTGGGTTTGGTTCTGTTCTTATTTTCTTTTCTTTGTGTGCTATTATCATCACAAAACTTTTTGTAAAGGTAAGGGCTGATGAGGCTATTGTGAAGACTGGACAGGGTGGTAAGAAAGTAATTTTGGACGGAGGAACATTTTACATATCATTTATTCATGAACTAATTAAGGTCCCTCTCCGAAGCTTGAAGCTTGAAGTTTCTGCTGAGAATGAGAAGGCCATGGTTACTGCCGATAAGCTTCGCGCAGATATCAAGGCTGAATTCTTCGTCCGAGTAAAGCCAGATGAAGCAAATATTATTCAAGCCGCTACTACAATGGGCGATAAGCTATCAAGACCAGATGAGGTAACTCATCTTATCGAAGACAAGTTAGTATCAGCATTCAGAACTGTTGCTGCGAAAATGACACTGGATGAGCTGAATACAAACAGAGAGTCTTTTATCATGGAAGTGGAAAAAATTCTTGGTAAGGATTTGGCAGAGAACGGTTTATTTTTGGAGACCGTTACTATCTCCAAGCTTGATCAAACTGATGAAGTACATTTGAAAGACACCAATATTTTCGATGCGGTGGGACGCAAGAAGATTGCAGAGGTAACTCAGTTAAACCTTACTGAGCGCAACCGTCTTGTTCGTGAAGGTGAACAAGCTCGTAAAGCACAAGATGTTACTACTCAAAAGAATTTGTTAGCTTTTGAACAGGACCAGGCTTTTGCTACTGCTAAGCAGGCATCTGAAGTTGCTCAAGTTAAATCAGACACGGAGCGGCAAGCGCGTGAGGCTTCTATCGTGGCTCAGCGTCAAGTTGAGCTTGCTGAAGTAGAGAAGTCTAAAATGCTTGAAGTAGCTGCTCAGAAACAACAAGAAATAGTTGCTGTTGCGCAAGAGCAGAAACAGCAGGCAATTGCTTCTGCGGCTGGCAAAAGAGCCAAGGAAGAAGAAATACTAGCTATTGCACAAGCTCTTCGTGAGAAAGCAAGTCAGCAGATTGAAACTGTTAAGATTACTGAAGCCGCTGAACGCGAGAAGAAGAAGACCGTTATTACAGCAGAAGCCGCAGCAGAATCGAAACTTGTTGCTGCACAAAAAGACGCAGACGCATCAGCTTACAAGATTGAAAGGGATGCAGAAGCTCGTAAGAAATCTGCTGACGCTGACGCATTGGCAGTAACAAAAAAGGCGGAAGCCTCTTCTGCTGCTCAGAAGATGGAAGCCCAGGGCATTGAAGCTATTCAAATGGTTCCTGTTAAAGTTGATCAAGAAAGAGTTAAGATTGATCAGAATAGGGTCGAGAATGTTATTAAACCGGAACTTCAGGCAAGGCAGGAATTCGGCAAGGAAGCTCAGGATTTCGAGATTCGAAAGCTTTCTGTCGAGGCCGAGAAGCAGGTTCGAATTGCAGCAGCAAATGCTTCTGCTACAATTTTTACCAAGATGACAGCACAGCTTTATGGAACTCCAGAAGATGCTACGAAAATTATTTCAGCCGTCATGAATGGACAGGGAATATCATCTGCTATTGAAGGGTTCTTGCAAACAGCAGGACCGCAAACGAAAGAAGCTATGAACAAAATTGGATCTGTAACCACAGGCGTGGCTGATGCTATTTCTGAACGTCTTAAGGAAGGAAATGGTAGTTCGGCTGCTATTGCACTTCCTCCGAAAGAACAGAAGTTGCCTAACGCTCAAGTTTAATTCTGATTAGGAAAATGGGGCTGTATAAAAACAGCCTCATTTATAAATTAATATGTTTAAATTAACAGTAGACGATTTTAAAAAATTGCTGGAAAAATCGATTGGTGATATTATTGACGATGACCTTGGTGGAAATGTAAATTTATTTAATAATTTTGATCAAGATAAAAGATGTTTAATGCTTAAAGATAAAGTAAGAGCAAATTTTATTACATTATATCCAGATGAGGATGTTGATGGATTTATGGATGATGTAAATATATATGCAATTGTATTTAGGCCTATTGAAAATGATGGTATTGGCGGTTATACTGCCTCAGTAGATAACTGGGGAATGTTTGGTAACAACGAATTCAAAGGTTGGAGTTAAAACAATGGACGCTATCAAAGAGTTTCGTGGGGATAACGAGTTTCTTTCGAATTTTTATCAACGGCCGATAGTTGTTGATTTTATTCCGGCATTTCCGCAGGGCCATAGTCTTACTATTTTAACAAATGAACATGCCTTTCAAGCTTGTAAGACCAAAGATCCTGACCATGCTCTATTAATTATTCAGGTTGGAGATGCTTCTACGGCAAAGAAGCTTGGTCGTAAGGTAAAGCTTATTGATGATTGGGATACTTTAAGAATTCCTTTCATGAAAAAAGTCGTTGAAGCAAAATTCAAGCAATATATTGATTTGAAGATAAAGCTTTTAATGACTGGAGAACGGGAACTAGTTAAAGGATCTAAGAGGGATGATTTTTGGGGAATGATTGATAATGCAACACATGGGCAAAATAACCTTGGAAAAATTTTAATGGAGGTTCGCTCTGAGATTAAAGCCGCCGAGGGCAATGTTCTTCAGGTACTCAAGGCC
>Ga0315275_10000098_pt1 | contig 65977 bp, 65 predicted proteins | sample YL17G03_0_MG_FD_205557 | JGI IMG/M metagenome (GOLD analysis project Ga0315275, IMG submission 205557) | Sediment microbial communities from Yellowstone Lake, YNP, Wyoming, USA - YL17G03_0 | ecosystem: Environmental > Aquatic > Freshwater > Lake > Sediment | place: USA: Wyoming | collected... | reverse complement strand
AACGATTTGCCTTGCCCCGAATGCGGTCCAGGCAAGCCCGAACAGCAGCGCCGCAACTACCGGCCATCGGCGCCGGACAATCATTCCCGCCATGGCGATCGCCAGCAGGCCGGCCTGCGGCGGCAGCTCGGGAAAAAAATGAACGGCGGCGGCGCCAGCACAGAAGGCCAGCACGAGCCAGGGCATCGCGGATCGTCCGTCAGGGGCCAGCGCCGATCATCGATCGGCTTTACTCACGGCATTGCGGTGTCAGCCGGTGCGTTCGAGCAGTAATCCCTCTTCCAGCGTCAGCACCCGATCCATGCGCGCGGCGAGCCGCGTATCGTGCGTGACGATGACGAGACTGGTGCCCAATTCGCGATTCAGCTCCATCATCAGCGCGAATACCTGCCGTGCGTGGGCGCCATCCAGATTACCCGTCGGTTCGTCAGCCAGCACGATGCGCGGCTGTGTCACCAGCGCGCGCGCGACCGCCGCGCGCTGACGCTCGCCGCCGGACAATTCGGAGGGCCGATGCGTGAGGCGATCCGCGAGCCCGACGCGCGCCAGCAGAGTCCGCGCCCTTTCATTGGCCTCTGCACGCGGCAGCCGGCGTATCAGGAGCGGCATCGCCACATTCTCGAGCGCGCTGAACTCCGGCAACAGGTGGTGGAACTGGTACACGAATCCGATCGCGACATTGCGCAGCCTGCCGCGCTCGACATCCGGCAGCGCGGACATCTCGCGGCCATCGATCAGCACGCGGCCGGAAGTTGGAAGATCGAGCCCGCCCAGCAGTTGCAACAGCGTCGTCTTGCCGGATCCCGACGCGCCGACGACCGCAAGGCGCTCGCCGCGGCGAATCGACACATTGACGCCTCGCAGCACGCTCACCGTAGCGGGCCCCTGCCGGAATTCCTTGACCAGGCCTTCGCAGGCCAGCACCACCGAGTCATTCATGCTTGTGTCTCAAACCTCATGACGGAGAGCTTCGGCCGGCTGCGTGCTGGCTGCGCGCCAGGCCGGATAGAGGGTCGCCGCAACGCCGAGCACGAGCGCCGTCGCTGCGATTACCAGGACGTCCCCGGACTGCACGTCAGCCGGCAACTCCGAGATGAAATAGACCTGCGGATCCACGAGCGTGATGCCCAGCAGGCGTTCGAGGCCGCCGACGATTGCCGTGATGTTGTGCGCAATCAGCAGGCCCAGCCCGATGCCCGCGCCGGTCCCGACAAAGCCGATCGCGGCGCCCTGCACGACGAATATCGTCAGGATGTCGCGCGGCGTGCCGCCCAGGGTGCGCAGGATTGCGATATCGGAGCGCTTTTCCTTCACGACCATCACGAGCGTCGAGATGATGTTGAACGCCGCGACTGCGACGACCAGCAGCAACACCACGAACATGATCGACTTGGTGACCTGGATCGAGCGGAAGAAGTTCGCGTGACGGCGGCTCCAGTCGCTGACGAGGTAGCTGCCGCCGAGGCCTTCGGCAAGCTCGCGGATCTGCCGGCCCGCGGTTCCTGCGTCGGCAAACGCATAGCGCAATCCTGTCACCGAATCGCCCATCCGATAGAGCCGGCGCGCGTCTTCAAGGTGCAACAGGGCGAGGCCGCGATCGTATTCGTACATGCCGACATCGATGAGCCCTGCCACCGTGAATCGCCGCATGCGCGGCACGACACCGGCGGGTGTCACGTTGCCCTGCGCGATGACGACCAGCACGGTGTCGCCTATGGCCAGATGCAGCTCCGTGGCCAGCGTGTGCCCCAGCAGGATGCGGTAGGCGCCTGGTTCCAGCTGTTCCAGCCCACCACCGCTGAGATGCCGGTGCAGGGATGAAACGGCGCTTTCGTCCGCAGGCTCCACGGCGCGCAGCTCAACGGCCGCGGACCGGTCTGCGACGACCAGCATGCCGCGCCCTTCGATGAACGGCGCAATCGCCACGACGCCGGGCCGGCCGCTGGTGCGGCGGCGCAGTTCCCGCCAGTCGTCGAGCCTTCCGTCCGTGCCCTCGAGCGTCGCATGGGACACCACACCCAGGATCCTTGCCTGCAGGTCGCGTTCGAATCCATTCATGACCGACAGCACGGCGATCAGCACGGCAACTCCGAGTGCGATGCCGGCCATCGAGATCCCCGAGATGAACCCGACAAAGCGATTTTCGCGGCGCGCCCGCAGATAGCGCGCACCGATCCACCAGGCATAGGCGGCCGGGCCGCGCGAGCGTTCATTCATAACGAAGCGCCTCGGCAGGCTCGGTCGCAGCAGCCTTCCGGGCCGGGTAAATCGTCGACACCAGCGTCAGCACGAGTGCCGCCCCGGCGACCAGGGCGACATCGGCACCACGCAGCTCCGAGGGGATGCGCGTGATGTAGTAGACATCGGCATCGAATATCTGGAAGCCGAACAAGCGCTCCAGCACCGGCGTGATGTCGCCCGCATAGAGCGCGAGCAGGATCCCGAGACCGACACCGGCCAGCGTGCCGATCCACCCGATGACCGTGCCCTGCACGATGAACGCGCCGATGACGCTGGCGCGCGAAAGGCCCATCGTGCGCAGGATCGCGATGTCACTGCGTTTCTCCGCGACCACCATGACGAGACTCGCCACGATGTTGAATGCGGCGACCGAAACTATCAGCAGCAGTATCACCGTCATCATCGTCTTCTCGAGGCGGATCGCGTGAAAATAGGCTGCATGATCGACGGTCCAGTCGCGCGCAGGGCCCGTGCCGAGGGCGCTGGCGACGGCGGCTGCGAGCCGCGGAGCGTCGAAGGGATCCGCGAAGAACAGGTGCACTCCAGCAGGAGCCGAGGGTCCGGCAAGCCTTGCGACGTCCTCGAGTGCGGCGAATCCCATCACGGCATCGTGATCGGCCAGCCCAATCTCGAACAGGCCGGCGACTTTGAAGGCGCCGATGCGAGGCGTCAGACTCCCATCGGCATCGATGCGCGGGAGCAACACCGTCACTGTGTCGCCGATGCCGACCTGCAACTCGATCGCGAGCGCGCGGCCGAGTGCGATGCGATCGCTGCCCGCGACCAGCGCGTCGAGCGAGCCTTCCTGCATCGCGGTACGCAAGACAGCGTCTGGTCCAAAGTCCGAAGCAGCGATGCCGCGCAGCGCCACGCCCGCGAGTTTCGGGCCGTCAGATACCAGCCCCTGCACCTCGATGAATGGCAGGGCATCGGTGACGCCGGGCTGCTGCCGGGCACGGACTGCCAGGTCCTTGAGTGCGGCGACTCCAGCCGGCGACGGCAAGGACGCATGCGCCGAAAGCGCCAGCAGGCGGCTCCGTAACTCGCCCTCGAAGCCATTCATGACCGACAGGATCGTGATCAAGGCGGCGACGCCGAGACAAACACCCGAGAGCGATACCCAGCTGATGAAAGAGACGAAATACTGGTGCTTGTGGGCGCGCACGTAGCGCAGGCCGAGGCCCAGGGGCAGAGGAGTCAGCATCGGTGTTTATTGGCCAAATTCGGGATGCCTATCAAGGATTTATCGTAGCAATCTCGCCAGATTTCCAGCCGGTGCTACACTGCCCGGCGGAGGAATCTCGATGACTATCGTACGCACATTGCTGCTGTTCGCGCTGCTCACAACGGGCCCCGCCTGGGCGGAGACACAGAGCGTGCCGACGGCGGACCCCGCGACCGCCGTCGAACGCCCGCAACGGGGTAGCTCGATGTCCACGGTGCAGAGCCGCTATGGCGAGCCCGTCACCCGCCATGCGGCGGTCGGCCAGCCCCCCATCACGCGCTGGGACTATGCCCAGTTTGCTGTGTACTTCGAAAATGACCGCGTTCTGCACGCCGTTATCGTGAGATAGCAGCAGGTCGGCCTGCCTTGTGGCTGGCCCGCCTTGCGGCCGGCTCTGGCGCGGGTATCCTGCGCTCCCTGACCCCGCCGGGCACGCCCGGAACGGGGTGTTCTGCCTGCGGGGAGCTTCGTGAGCGAAAACGACCACAGGATCGTACTGCCTGCAGCCCCGGGGGCTACCCGATGGGGCGAACTTTATGGCAGCAGCCTGGCCTGGGCGCTCGCCGAAGCTGCGCCGGCGCCGGTGCTGGTCGTCGTGCCGACGGGTCGCGAGGCGGACCAGACGCTGTCGGAACTGGCGTTCTTCGCCGGGCAGGGCCAGACCCTGCTGTCCTTTCCAGACCGCGAGACCCTGCCCTACGACCCCTTCTCGCCGCACCCCGACATCGTGTCACAGCGCCTGCAAACGCTGGCCGCCCTGCCGGATCTCCAACGCGGCCTGATCGTCACGACCAAAGCAGCGTTGCTCGACCGGCTGCCGCCGCGACGATTCATCGATGCGCACGCCTTTGAGCTCAGGACCGGAGAGCGCATCGATCTGGCGCGGCTGCGTGCGCGCCTGGCTGGCGCAGGTTATGCGCATGTCACGCAGGTCCTGAGTCCCGGCGAATTCGCCGTGCGCGGATCGGTCCTCGATCTCTACGCAGCCGGAGCGGCCCAACCTTTCCGTCTCGACCTGTTCGATGACCAGATCGAAAGCATCCGCAGTTTCGATCCCGCCGACCAACGTTCCGCTGAACGGCTCGACACTGTTCGTTTGCTGCCAGCGCGTGAGTTTCCGACGACGCCTGCGGCGGTCGCCGGATTTCGCAGCCGCTGGCGCGAGCGTTTCGAAGGCGACCCACAGGCCAGTCCCGTCTATCGGGCCGTGACGCAGGGGCTTGCCCCAGCCGGCATCGAGGCCTGGCTGCCGTTCTTCTTCGACCGGACGGCGACACTCGCCGAGTACCTGCCGCCTGCAGCGGTCATCGTCGATACGGCGGACCTCGAGCATGCATTGCCGCTGGCCTGGGCCGAAGTCGAGGACCGTTACGAGCAGAGGCGCCACGATCGCGAGCGCCCTATCCTGCCGCCCGCCGAGGCTTTTGCATCTGCCGATGCGATCTCCACGGCGCTCTCGAAACACCCGCGGGTACTCGTGACCTCCGTCAAGGCTGAGCCGCTCGCCGCGCTGCTGCCGATCCGCAACTTCGGCTCGGAACCGCCACCTGAACTGCGCGCCGATGCGCGCGCCGCCCTGCCCGCAGCGGTGTTCGCGGCTTTCCGCGCGCGCTTTGCGGGTCGCGTACTACTGACTGCCGATTCGGCGGGCCGGCGCGAACTCCTGCTCGAGCTGCTGCGGCGCCAGGACCTGCACGCCGTCGAGGTTGCCAATTGGGTCGGGTTTGCATCGGGTGAGCAGTCATTGGCCATCGCCGTCGCGCCGGATGTGCGCGGGCTGGTTCTGCCGGACCGGCATGTCGCAGTGGTCGCCGAAGACCAGCTGTTTGGCGAGCGAGCGCGCCAGGAGCGGCGGCGCCGGCGTGCGGATCGCGATCCGGAAGCCATCCTGCGCGAACTCGCCGCGTTGTCGCCCGGCGCGCCGGTCGTGCACGAGGAATACGGCGTCGGGCGCTACCGCGGCCTGCGGGTCATGCAGGTGGACGGCAATCCGGCCGAATTCCTGGTCATCGAGTACGCCGGTGGCGATCTGTTGTACGTGCCGGTGCATGCACTCGACCGGGTGACGCGTTACACGGGCGGCTCGCCGGACGCGGCACCCTGGCACAAGCTCGGCACGGAACAGTGGGCCAGGGCACGCCGCCGCGCGGCCGAGCGCCTGCGCGATGTCGCCGCTGAACTCCTGGATCTTTACTCACGGCGCGCAGCCCGGCAGGGACGCGCGATCGAATTCGACGAGTCCGCTTATCGCGCATTTGAGGCGGGGTTCCCATTCGAGGAAACCGTGGACCAGCGGGACGCCATCGACGCCGTGCTCGCCGACATGCGGGCAGGCTCGCCCATGGACCGGGTCATCTGCGGCGATGTTGGATTCGGCAAGACCGAAGTCGCATTGCGCGCAACATTTGCTGCCGTGCAGGGCGGCAGGCAGGTCGCCGTGCTGGTCCCGACCACGCTGCTCGCCCAGCAACATACGCAGACATTTGCCGACCGCTTCGCGGACTGGCCGATCAAGGTCGAGAACCTGTCGCGATTCCGCACTGCCGTGGAACAGCGCGAGGTTATCGCTGGGCTGGCAGCGGGCAGTGTGGACGTCGTCATCGGCACGCATCGGCTGTTGCAGCGCGATGTCCTGTTCCGGGACCTGGGGCTCGTGGTCGTCGATGAGGAACACCGTTTCGGCGTCGGACACAAAGAGCGCCTGAAGCAGATGCGCGCCGACGTGGACATGCTGACGCTGACGGCAACGCCGATCCCACGCACGCTCAACATGGCGCTCGGTGGCCTGCGCGAACTCTCGCTGATGACGACGCCGCCGGCCGAGCGGATGGCGATTGAGACATTTGTCTGCGAATGGAGTGATAGCCTCGTGCGGGAAGCCTGTCTGCGCGAGATCCGCCGCGGCGGACAGGTGTATGTCGTCCACAACACAATCGAGGATATCGAGCCGTTTGCGGAACGCCTGCGCCGGCTGGTGCCCGAAGCCACGGTGCGTGTCGGTCACGGCCGCATGCGCGAGCGCGATCTCGAACGGCTGATGCTCGATTTCTATCATCGTCGGTTCGAAGTTCTCGTGTGCACGACCATCATCGAGTCCGGGATCGACGTGCCGACTGCCAATACAATCCTGATCGACGGCGCAGAACGCTTCGGCCTCGCGCAATTGCACCAGCTGCGCGGTCGCGTCGGACGTTCGCACCATCGCGCCTGGGCCTACCTGATCGCACCCCCGAAGGCGGCACTTCCGGCAGATTCCGCCAGGCGCCTCGAGGCCATCGAGGCGCTGGAGGATCTCGGCGCAGGATTTACGCTGGCAACCCAGGATCTGGAGATCCGTGGCGCCGGTGAGTTGCTCGGTGAGGAGCAAAGCGGCCAGATCCAGGAGATCGGCATCGGCCTGTATCTGGAACTCCTCGACCGCGCCGTGCATGCTTTGCGTGAGGGGCGCGAACCCGACCTGGAGCGCCCATTGCACTCGGGACCGGAAGTCGATCTGCAACTGCCCGCCCTGCTGCCGGAAGACTACATGCCGGACGTGCATCTGCGCCTGCAGCTTTACAAGCGCATGGCCAGCGCCCCGGATGCCGCACAACTGGATGACCTGCAGGTGGAAATGATCGACCGGTTCGGTCCGCTGCCGCCGCCCGCGCAGACGATGTTCCGCGTACACCAGCTCAAGCTGCGGGCGGCAGGCCTCGGGATCCGCCGTCTCGAAATCGGTGCGACGGCCGGTGTCGTGGAATTCGCCAGCGAGCATCGTGTCGATCCCGCACAGGTCATCCGGCTGGTCCAGGTGAGCGGCGGGAAATTCCGGCTCGACGGCTCGCACCGCCTGCGCATCAAGCTGCCAAACGCCGATGGCCCGACGCGCCTGAAGGTCGCTGACGAACTGCTTTTGACGCTCGGAGCCTGATCCAGCCTTCAGCGTGCGGCTTTCCGGTCAGACGTTGCGCTCGCCCTCGAGATGAAGCTCGGGTCGTTCCAGGCAGCGTTGCGCCGCGGTGACACCCTCTTGCCAGCGCGAATCGGATGTCAGGGCCTGCGATTCAAGGCCGTCGCGACCATGCAGGCGGGCGAGACGCAAGCCGCCGACCGGGTCGACCGTACGCCGCATGCTGCCCAGCAGCTGAAGCACGGCAACGCGATCGTTGCAAACCGGCAGCACGTCGCAGCCGGCCGCGAGTGCCAGTTCGGCACGCGCGGTGATATCGCCGAATGCCGCTGCGCCTCCCATCGAGAGATCGTCCGCGAAGACGGCGCCCTGGAAGCCGAGCTCGCCGCGCAGCACCTCACGGATCCAGTGCGGTGACAGGCTCGCGGGCAGGGCGTCCACCTCGGGAAATACGACATGGGCCGCCATGACAGATGTCAGGCCATTGGCGATCATCCGGCGATATGGCAGCAGGTCGGCGGCGATGTCGGTCCAGCCGCGTCGGTCCACGGGCACCGATACATGCGAGTCGGCGGCCACCGCGCCGTGCCCCGGAAAATGCTTGGCGGTCGCCGCCATCCCGGCTTCCCGCATGCCCAGCATGTAGGCGACGCCAAGCTCGCCGACGGCTGCCGAATTCACATGCAAGGCGCGATCGCCGATCGCCTGGCTGACGCCATAGTCGAGGTCCACGCAGGGCGCGAATGACAGGTCGATGCCGAGTGCGCGCAGCTCCGCTGCCATCAGCCATCCAAGCCGGCGCGCGAGTGCAAGTCCCTCGCCCCGATCGCCGACGTAGCGGCGCCCGACCGCACGCATCGAGGGCAATCGGGTGAATCCCTGCTGGAAGCGCTGCACGCGGCCGCCTTCCTGATCGACAGCGACCAGCAATGCCGGTGAGCGGATTGCATGGATCTCCGCGACGAGTCGCGCCAGCTGGTCGGGGGTTTCGTAGTTGCGGCTGAACAGGATCACGCTGCCGACCAGCGGGTGCCCCAGCAATTCGCGCTCGTCAGGCTCGAGCGCGATGCCCTTCAGGTCCACCATGACCGGGCCCAGAGTCATGCCCGGCCACCCGCCACGCGCCTGCCGCCTGCAGGCTCGAACAGGGCGATCGATTCGACGTGCGACGTGTGCGGAAACATGTCCATGATGCCGGCCGCGACGAGATTGTAGCCATGCTGCTGCACGAGGATCCCCGCATCGCGGGCGAGCGTAGCCGCGTGGCAGGAAATGTACACGATGCGCCTGGGTCTGCTTGCCACGAGCACCGGCAGGACCTCGCGGGCACCCGCGCGCGGAGGGTCGAGCAGCACCAGGTCATAGTCGCGCCCGGCCCACGGCCAATGCGATACGTTGGCGAAAAGGTCAGCCGCATGAAACTCCCCGTTGTCGATGCCATTCTGCAGGGCATTCTCCCGGGCACGCGCGACCAGGCCCGCGTCGCCTTCGACGCCGGTGACGCGGGCCACGCGACGGGCCAGCGGCAGGCTGAAATTACCCAGCCCGCAGAAAAGGTCGAGCGCCTTGTCATCCGCACGGGGCGACAACAACTCGAGCGCGCGCTCGATCATCTGGCGATTCAGTCCGGCATTCACCTGGATGAAGTCGGTCGGCGCAAAGCCGATGCCTGCCGGCACGTCCGGCAGTGCGTATCGCAGCGCGGTCGCCGGCGGTGTCAGCGGCACGACCGTGTCGAGGCCGCCGGGCTGCAGGTGCAGTTCGATTGCACGCCGCGCCTGGAATTCCCGGAGCTTTGCGAGATCGGCCTCGCTCGGCGGATCCAGCACGCGCAAAACGAGCACGATCGCATTGTCGGCGGCCGCGACTTCGATCTGCGGCAATCGGTCGCGGATGCTGAGCCCGCCGATCAGCTCCGCGAGTTCCGCGATCAGGTTGCCCACTGGCTCGACCAGGACCTCGCAGTGCTGGAGGTCGGCGAGATAAGGGCTGCCGCGCTCGCGAAATCCGACCAGCACCCGGCCCTTGGCAACGACGTACTTGCAGCCCAGGCGCGCGCGGCGCCGATAGGACCAGACCGGGCCTGCCAGCGGCGCCAACCAGGTAGCGGGACGCACCCCGCCGATGCGCTCGAGTTCCTCCGCCACCTGACTGCCCTTGGCGACGAGTTGTGCAGCGTGCGCGAGATGCTGCAGCGAGCAGCCGCCGCACAAACCGAAATGCCGGCAGCGCGGGGTAACGCGATCCGGTGAGGCCCGCAGCAACTCCACCATGACAGCCTCGTCATGCCGCCTTCGCCTGTGGGTCCGCCGCAGGCGCACCTGCTCGCCGGGCAACGCTCCCTCGACGAAAACCGCCTTGCCGTCGATCCGCGCCACGCCGCGCCCCTCATGATCGAGCGAGCTGATCTCGGCGGTCTCCGGCTCCTCTGCAGGATTCAACGGGCCTTCCAGGCGGCCTCAAACCCGCGCCAATGCGCTTCCTTGCGCTCGCCGAGCCAGGAGCGCACCCGCGCAAGCTCGCTGTCATGCATCGCCGGTGTCAGCCGTCCGCGGATCAGCTCGAATCGCAGGAAAATGAGATAGGTGTTCAACACATCCGTTTCGCAGTAGTCGCGGATCTCAGCCAGGCGCCCTTCCCGCCACGCGTCCCAGACCTTGTCGCCACCCATGCCGAGCTTGCCGGGCAGCCCCAGGAGTTCCGCGACATGCTCAAGGCTTGCTCGCCCGCGCGGCTGGTAGCCGGACAGCACATCCATCAGATCGGTGTGCCGCGTGTGATAGCGGCTCAGATAATTATTCCAGCGGAAGTCGCGGTCCAGCTCACCGGTATCCCAGTAGGTTGGCGCGGCGATGCCGTGTTTCAGCATCCGGTAGTGCAGGACCGGCAGGTCGAAACCGGATCCATTCCAGGAAACGAGCGTGGGCCGCAATTTCTCCAGGCCGCCGAAGAACCGGCGGATCAGGTCGTCCTCGGTGCTCTCGAGACTGCCGATGCTCCACACCTGCAGTTCGTCGCCCGTCCGCAGCGCAGCCGAAATCGCGACGACCCGGTGCTGCTCGAAGGGCAGGAATGATGATCCGGTCTCCTCGGTCCGGCGCGCAAACATCGCTTCGGCGACCGCCGTGTCATCAGCCTCGGCGAGGCCCGGCAGGCGGCGGCCGAGCTCGACATCCGGGATGGTCTCGATATCGAATACCAGGCAATTGAGTGTACTGGTCACGACTTCTTCATCATCACGGCGACAGCGATCACGAGGCCCGCTTCATCGGTGAGGCTCACATGGCCAACGCCGGCACCCAGTTTGTCGGCGACCGCCCGGCCGCGCGCCGAGAACAGGACCTCCGGTCGGCCCCAGGCATTGGCGAGGAAACCGACATCCCTGATCCAGACTCCATGACCGAACCCGGTACCGAGCGCCTTGACGATCGCTTCCTTGGCTGCGAAGCGCATCGCCAGGAAGCGGACCGCCCTGCGACCGGCATCGAACACGGCACGTTCCTCCGGCAACAGCAGCCGCTCGACGAAATGGGCGCCAAAGCGTTCGTAAGCGGCGGCGATGCGCTCGATCCGCACCACGTCCGTGCCAATGCCAAAGATCATGCGCCGCGCGCTTCCCGCATCAGCCGCTTCATCTCCGCAACCGCCGGGCCGAGGCCCGTCATGACCGCACGGGCAATGATGGCGTGGCCGATATTGAGTTCCGCCAGTTCCTGGATCGCTGCCACCGGCTGCACGTTGTGGTAGTCGAGCCCATGCCCGGCATGCGTGATGAGACCGTGGACGGCTGCATGGCGCGCTGCAGCGCGCAACCGTCCGAATTCCCGCGCCAGCTCCGGACCCCGCGCCTCCGCATAGCTTCCGGTATGCAACTCGACGACCGATGCGCCGCTCTGCATCGCCGCGTCCACCTGGGCGAGATCCGGGTCGATGAAAAGCGCCACACGGATACCGGCGCTACGCAGGCGCGTACAGGCCGCCGCGATTACGGCTTGCTGGCCGACGACGTCGAGACCGCCCTCGGTGGTCAATTCGCTGCGCCGCTCAGGCACCAGGCAGACATCGGTCGGCAGGACCCGTACCGCGATATCGAGCATTTCCTCGGTCGCCGCGATCTCCAGGTTCATGTGTGTCTGCAGCGCAGCGCGCATTGCCTGTACGTCGCGGTCCTGGATGTGGCGACGATCCTCCCGCAGATGCAGCGTGATGCTGTCGGCGCCCCACTGCTCGGCCGTCAGCGCCGCCTGCAATGGATCGGGCGACCGTCCACCGCGGGCCTGCCGCAGCGTCGCGACGTGATCGATATTGACGCCGAGATCGATGGATGTCGGGCTCACGCATCTTGCTCCCGCTGGCGCAATGCCAGCATCACTTCGCGGCTGTGCAGGCCGCGACCCTCGAGACAATGGCCAATCGCGGCGCGCAGGATCCGCCTGGCGGCAGCGAGCGCGGCAGGCTGATCGAATTCGCCCCGGGACACCGCGAGCATGTCGCAGCCCCGGATTGCATCCGGATCGCCAGCCACGTCACCTGCGGCCAGCACGCCGCGGCCCGCCTGGAAATGATAGTACCGATCCGGCTCCAATGGCGCGCCGCTCGCGGCATCGCGTGCCAGTTCGAGGCCGTAACCCAGTTCCTCCAGCAGGATCAGCTCGAAGACCCGCAGCGGCCGGTGGTCAGCGCTGCCTGCCAGCTGGCCGATCGCGTCTGCGTAGGCGTCGAACAGGCGATCATGCCGGTCCTCGCGCGGCAGCAGCCGTAGCAGCAGCTCGTTCAGATAGAAGCCGCACATCAATTGCGCGGGAGGAAGCGGGCGGAGCGCACCGCCGATCTCCGCCCCGGTCAGCGTTCCGCCATCCGCCCGACCCGACCATGAGACGAGCAGCGGTACGAATGGCTGGAGCACGCCACGCAGCGCCGAACCGGGACGGCGCACGCCGCGCGCGAACAGCGTTACGCGACCATGATTCCTGCTCATCAGTTCGAGGATCCTGCTGGTATCGCTCCAGGGCCGGTGGTGAAGCAGGTATGCCGGCTCCAGCAACACGCGTCGCGGCGCGCTCATGGCGGATCATGGCCAAGCCGGCGCAGCATGCCGGCATCGTCGGTCCAGTCTTCACGAAGCTTGACCCAGGTCGACAAATGCACGCGCCGGCCGAGCAGCTCATTCAGCTCCATTCGCGCGGCGCGCCCGATGGCCTTGAGGCCCTCGCCCTTGGACCCGATGACGATTTTCCTTTGTCCTTCACGCTCGACCCAGATGATGGCGTCGATCTCGACCCGCCCGTCCGGCGTGTCCTCGAAGCGTTCGATCTCGACCGCGATCCGGTAGGGCAACTCGTCGTGCAACGCGAGCATCAGCTTCTCGCGCACGACTTCCGCCGCCATGAACCGCTCGTTGCGATCCGTCACCTGGTCTCCCGGATACGTCGGCGCCGCTACCGGCAGGAGCGCTACGACCGCGTCCACAAGCCTCGCGAGATTCTCGCCGCGCAAGGCCGAGACCGGCACGATGGCCGCGAATGGATGCCGTCCGGAAAGTTCCTCCAGGTAAGGCAGCAGCCGTTCCTTCGGCCGCACGCGGTCGATCTTGTTGACCGCAACGACAATCGGTGTGCCGGCGGACGCGAGCTGCGCAAGCACCGCGTCGTCCTCGGAAGTCCATCGGGTTGCCGCCGTGATCAGGATCGCGGCATCCGCTGTCGCGATCGCGGCAACCGCCTCGCGGTGCATCGTCTGGTTCAGGCGCCTGCCGGCGGGTGCGCCAAAGCCGGGGGTATCCTGCAGAATCAGCTGGAATTCCGGCCGGGTCAGCACCCCGGCGATGCGCTGACGTGTGGTCTGCGCCTTGGGCGTGACGATGCTGAGTTTCTGGCCCACCAGCGCGTTCAACAGTGTCGACTTGCCGACATTGGTGCGGCCGGCCAGCACGACTGTGCCGCATCGGTGCGCAATTGCGGCGCTCACCTCCGCGCCTGCAGCGTTGGATTCTCGAGAACCAGCGACGCGGCCTCCTGCTCCGCCCGCCGGCGGCTGCTGCCCTCTGCCTCGGCCGCAATCGCGAGCTCATTGATGTCGCAGCGCACCCGGAAAAGCTGCTCATGCGGTTCCCCGGAAATCTCCAGCACCCGGTATTCCGGGAGCCCAAGACCGCGACCCTGCAACCACTCCTGCAGGCGCGTTTTCGCGTCCTTCAGTTCGGATGCTTGCGGTAGCTCTTCCAGGCGCCGTCGTAACAGGCGCGCCGCAACCATGCGCGCCGCATCGAGGCCCTGGTCCAGATAGACCGCGCCGACCAGCGCCTCGAGCGCATCCGCGAGGATCGAAGCGCGCCGCTGGCCGCCCGATTTGAGTTCCCCCTCGCCGAGGTGCAGATGCTCACCGAGACCCAGCTCGAGCGCGACCGCGCCAAGCGCGTCGCCACTGACGAGACTGGCGCGATAGCGCGAGAGCTCGCCTTCGCTTGCTTCAGGGTGGGTCTCATACAGCATTTCGGCGACAACGAAGGACAGCACCGCATCGCCGAGGTACTCGAGTCGCTCGTTGTTGTCCGACCCGACGCTGCGGTGCGTAAGGGCACGAACCAGAAGCCCGGCGTCGGCGAAACTGCAGCCCAGGTGTTCTTGCAGCCAGTCCGCGGGGTCCACGCCTCGCCCGCAGCGCGGCTCAGCGCGCGGCGACCTCGACGGTCTTGTCGAATGTCACCAGGAACGACACGTTGGAAACGAGCGGCACGGTATCCTCATAATTGGCGCGCAGGAAGAATGATGCGCCTTCCTTCTTGATCTCAATGTCTTTCGAATCAATGACCGTCACCATATCGATGTCGAAATGCTTCTCGATGGACCTGCGCATCATGATCTCGGTCGATTCCGGGTTCGACGAGAATTCGTCCCTGACCCTCTCGAGTGTCGACGCCACACGCATGTATTCGAGGTACTTGGGAACCAGCCGGATACCGGCGTAGACCCAGGCGCCGACCACGACGATGATCACGAGGATGCCGAGGAATGTCATGCCCCGCTGTCTGTCTTGCATACGATGCCTCCTTACCGAATTCCGGTTCCCATGCGTTCCCAAAGCAGGATCGAGCCCGGCCCGGGGTTGAATGACAGCCAGATCGCCTCCGCCTTGCCGATGACGTTCTGTTCCGGCACGAAGCCGACTTCGGGAAAGCGGCTGTCACGGCTGTTGTTGCGATTGTCACCCATCATAAAGAAATGGCCATCCGGAACGCGCCACTCGCCCTCCATGCCGGGTCGCACGGGATCCAGCATGATGGCGTGTCTTGCGCCGTCGAACTGCTCCTCGCCCACCCGCGAGAATGGATACTGCTCGTTCTTGGGCCCTGAATACAACTCGCCTGGCACGATCTGCGACGGCGTACCGTTCACGTAGACCTGCGAGCCCACCACGCGAATCGTATCGCCGGGCAGTCCGACGAGCCGCTTGATGAACACCAGCGAAGGCTCCGAAGGCTTGCGGAACACGATCACGTCGCCACGCGCCGGTTCGCTCATGCCGAGCACCTTCCAGTTCGCGACCGGGAGGCGCAAGCCATATCGCCACTTGTTGACGAAGATGAAATCGCCCTGGATCAGCGTCGGCATCATCGAATCCGAAGGGATCCGGAATGGCTCGTAGAGAAACGAGCGGAGCAGGAGGACGATCACGATCACCGGGAAGAACGAGCGCGAGTAATCGACCAGCAGTGGTTCCTTCGCGTTGCCGCGCGCGGCACGACGCGGCGCAAATAACCAGTGGTCCACGCCCCAGACCAGGCCCGTAATCAATGCCAGAGCCACCAGCACGAATGAAAAATCGAACACCATCGTCAGTCTCCGCTATTTACTTCTTGCCAACCTGCAGTACCGCCAGGAATGCTTCCTGCGGGATCTCGACCGTGCCGAGCTGCTTCATGCGCTTCTTGCCCGCCTTCTGCTTCTCGAGAAGCTTGCGCTTGCGCGTCACGTCCCCGCCGTAGCACTTTGCCAGCACGTTCTTGCGCAGCGCCTTGACCGACGCGCGGGCGATGACCTGACCGCCGATTGCAGCCTGGATCGCCACTTCGAACATCTGGCGCGGAATCAGTTCCTGCATCTTGTCCACGAGTTCGCGGCCGCGATGATAAGCGCTTTCACGATGCACGATCATCGAGAGTGCGTCCACGCGATCCCCATTGATCAGCAGGTCCAGCCGCGCGAGCGGTGCACGCTGGAAGTGGCTGAACTCATAGTCGAATGACGCATAGCCGCGGCTCGCCGACTTGAGCCGGTCAAAGAAATCGAGTACCACCTCGGCCAGCGGCAATTCGTATTGCAGTGACATCTGCGTGCCGAGCTGCAGCATCTTCTTCTGCGAACCGCGTTTCTCCTGACACAGCTTGATCACGGGACCGACGTGCTCCGGCGGCACCAGGATATTTGCGAGGATAACCGGTTCGCGCAGCTCCACGATCGAGGCCGGCAACTTCGACGGATTGTCCACCAGGGTCACCTTGCCACCGGGCTCGAGGACTTCATAGATGACGGTCGGTGCGCTGGTGATCAGTTCGAGGCTGTACTCGCGTTCGAGGCGTTCCCGCACGATATCCATGTGCAGCAGGCCGAGAAAGCCGCAGCGAAAGCCAAAGCCCAGCGCCGTGGACACCTCCGGCTCGAAATGCAGGGAAGAGTCATTCAGCTTGAGTTTCTGCAGGGCGTCGCGGAATGCCTCGTACTGGTCGGACTGGATCGGGAACAGGCCCGCGAATACGCGCGGCTGCACGGTCTTGAATCCGGGTAGTGCTACATGGCAGGGCCGCGATTCATGCGTAATCGTGTCGCCGACCGGCGCGCCGTCGATTTCCTTGATGCCCGCGACCATCCAGCCAACCTCACCGGTCTCGAGCACCTCCGTCTCCACGCGTTTCGGCGTAAAGCGGCCGACCTGGTCGACCTGCCAGCTGCGGCCCGTGGACATGATGCGGATCCGGTCGTTGCGTTTGAGCGCACCATTGACGACCCGAACCAGCGACACGACACCAACGTAGTTGTCGAACCATGAATCCACGATCAGCGCCTGCAAGGGCGCGCCGGCGTCGCCGCGCGGCGGCGGAATGCGGCGCACCAGTTCCTCTAGCAGCAGGCCGACATTTTCGCCGGTCTTTGCGCTGACCCGCACCGCGTCGCGCGCTTCGATGCCGATGATCTCCTCGATCTCCGCGATTACGCGCTCCGGGTCCGCCGAGGGCAGATCGATCTTGTTGATGACCGGGAGCACCTCGAGGCCCTGCTCGAGAGCCGTGTTGCAATTGGCGACGCTTTGCGCCTCGACACCCTGCGCAGCATCGACCACGAGCAGCGCGCCCTCGCAGGCGGCAAGCGAGCGCGACACCTCATAGGAGAAATCAACGTGACCCGGCGTGTCGATGAAATTGAGCTGGTATTCGACCCCGTCGGCGGCACGGTAGCGAAGCATGACCGATTGCGCCTTGATCGTGATGCCGCGCTCGCGCTCGAGGTCCATCGAGTCGAGCACCTGTTCCTGCATCTCGCGCGCTTCCAGGCCTCCACAGAACTGGATCAGCCGATCGGCCAGCGTGGACTTGCCATGATCGATGTGCGCGATGATGGAGAAATTACGGATCTGCTGCATCAAGGGGGACCGGCCGCTCTGTTGCCGGACAAGCGGTCCGGGTAACATTTGATTATAGCAGTGCCCGGTGGCAGGGCCGGTCAGCCCACGAGCAATCGCGCAACCGCTGCAGCGTCGAGCTGTCCATGGCAAACCAGACTGCCATCCACGGTGAGCACTGGAATCTTCAGGCCGTAGCGTCGCCGTGTCAGCGGATCGGCATCGACGTCGCGCACCTCAACGCGCTCGGCGAAGGGCGCAAGCTGAAGTGCCAGCTCGGCGATGAACTCCTCGCATAGCGGGCAATTCGCGCGACTGTAGACCACGAACCGCGGCTCGCACATCGCGGCGGTCTGGGCGCTCAGCGGTTCGGTTCCGGTGCGGCGGGCGTGAGCCCGGTGGCAATGTACTTCAGCGTGTCCGGTGGCACTTCGCCGACCACCGTGACCTGGTGACCCTGGACGATCGTCGAAAATGCCGACGCGACGCCGGAACGCCCGGATCCGGTGACCGGCACGGTGCCTGGCGCCGGCGTTTCGATGAACACCGACACCGACGCAAGACCATCGGAAAAGACCAGATGGCTGACCGGTGAGCTGGTGCCGGCCATGGACTGCAGTCCGCTGACCGACAGGCGAAAGCCGGGGGGCATCTGCGCCGCGCGCCAGGCAGGCGCAACACCCGTCGCCTGCGGCGCCTGGCGAACCCAGCGCAGCTTCGCGCGGTCGAGCTGTGGTTCGAACGCCGCATCTGCAATGGCATCGTCGAGCTCGAGGCGCGTGAAGCGCACGCGTTCGATCACGCGACTGGCGGCATCCGATAACTCGCTGCGCACCGGCATGTGGGTCGCTTCATCGATCCACAGTCGATAGCCGAATCGGTAGCCGTCCCGCGGCCGGACCACCACGACTGCCGCGGGACCGAGCAGCGCCGCCTCGCGTCCCACATAACTGACTTCATACCAGGGCCGGAATTCGCCCCCGAACTGCGGCAGCGCACCCATCAGGTCACTGCCTGCAGGTCGCCGCTCGATGATCGCGAGCTTCTGGTCGGGAAGATAGACGACGACCTCATCGCCGTCCCGGATCAGTTCGCGCCCGTTGCCGGACAACGAAACCAGGCGCTCCGCCACGGCCCCGTCCCGGACCCGGTGCACGATGCGCAACCGTTCTGCGCGTCCGGCCGATTCGCAAACGAATTCGCCGGCATAACTGGTGCCCGCAAGCGCGCCGGCCATGCGGTCGAGCCATTCCTGGCCTTCGTCCGCCGCGGCCGGCAGTGCGACGAGCAGCGCAACCGACGTCAATGCATGCCGGATGTTCACTGATTGGCCCGCGGAATCTCCGTCGCCTGCGTGTCACCGCCCGTCACTTCCTGCGGGGCGACGATCAGGCCGGTCACGACGCTGCGCCGGACCAGCGGCGAGGCATAACTGCTATGCGCCACGAGATAGTTGGCGAACTGGGCCGCCGGCAGGCCGCCCGGTCCATCGGCCGCGGCAGGCGTCGTGTAGGCGCGGGATGGTGTTTCAGCCGGGTCCGCCGCGACCGATACCGGCTCGACTGGCGTATCCACCACCTGCGCCAAAATCGGCCCAGGCTGCCCAGGATCCTGCGCGTCGATCCGCTGCATCAGCAGGAGCGCGAGCGCTGCGACACCCGCGGCCACCGCGAGCCCGGCCAGTGGCCGCAACAGCGCCGCAGAGCGGAATGTGGCAACTGCCATGCGGCCCGATGGTTCACGCGCTATAGCTGCGCTGACGCGCGCGGCAACCTGGCGCGCTGCGGGCGCGTCCCCATCGCTGCGCAGCACCGCGCCGATCAGCGAGTAACGCGACAGGGCGCCGCGCAAGTCGTCGTCGCGCTCCAGCCGCTTCAGCAACAGCGCCGATTCCGGCTCCGGCAGTTCGCCGTCGAGGAACGCCGAAAGTTGTTCCTTGATCCGTTCACTCATTCAGGAATCTCCGATCCGGCCCAGGCCGCCGTCGAATACCTCGCGCAGGCTGCGATCAATCGCTTCGCGCGCCCGGAAGATTCTCGACCTGACGGTTCCGACCGGGCATTCCATCGTCCTGGCAATGTCTTCGTAGCTCAGGCCCTCGAGTTCACGCAGCACGATCGCAAGCCGCAGATCGTCCGGCAGGGCCTCGATGGCTTCATTGACCGTCCGACGGATCTCTTCGGTCAGCGCGAGCGCCTCCGGTGTCTCCGCATCGGCCAGCCGGGCATGCGCCTGGAGTTGCGATCCGTCCTGCGGATCGAGGTCGTAGGAGATCGGCCGGCGCCGGTTTGCGACCAGCGCGTTCTTGGCCGTATTGATCGCGATCCGGTAGAGCCAGGTGTAGAAAGCGCTGTCGCCGCGAAACGCCGGCAATGCGCGATAGGCCTTGATGAAGGCCTCCTGTGCGATGTCCTCGGCGTCCGCTGGATTGCGCACGTACCGTTGCACCAGCTTCAGCACCTTGTGCTGATACTTCAGCACCAGCGCATCGAAGGCCGCCTTGTCGCCTTTCTGCACCCGACGGACAAGCGCAATATCGCCTGCTTCAGCCCGCATTGGCTCGACGATCAACGCTATCCCAACCGCCGTCACGCCGGGTATGACCGGCAGGCCCCCCAATAGTTCGACGGGGGCCGGGGCAGGATCGCGCGCGTCGCCTCCTTGTGTGATCCAGCCTGCGGATTCTAGCAAGCCAGGCGCAGGCGGGCTTTCAGACGCCGGAATTGGCCTGAATCCGTGGCCTCACGTGTCAGCAGCCAGCCCAGGCGTCCCCGCCCGGTCGCCAGATCGAGCGCGATCAGGTCGGCATGGACCCGGGTACCCGGACCGACGCGGGCGGGTCTGTCGCAGGCCTCACCCGCAAGCCTCACCCGCCAGCTATCACCACCGTATACCAGACCCTGAAGCCGGCAATGGCGACCCGGCAGGCGGGCAAGCGTCGCGGTGAAGGCAGCGATGGCGAGCAGCGACAGCAAAACTGCGAGCCAGGCCGGGCAGCGCGTGGCCCAGGGCAATGCGGCAGCCGAAAGATGCAGCAACAATGCCGCTGCCGCCAGGCGTGGCTCCGGCCGCGGCTCAATTGTGACGGGAAACGATGTCATCCAGCAGCGTCGAGATCGGCTGATCGTCGGGGCGGTGGCCGCGCAGCAGCCAGTCGGCCAATTGCGGATCCGGCTCCTCGAGCAGGCGCAGGAATGCGGCACGCCGGCCGGCGTCGGCCACTGCCCAGCCACGATCGAGCCAGCGGCCGAGCAGCAGGTCGAGCTCCCGCATGCCACGGCGACATCGCCACCGGAGGAAACCCTGGGTGACGTCCTGCATGCCGGCTTCAGCCGCCACGGCTGGCCAGCCGGCGCTTGATGACAGCGATCGCCCGTGCGGGATTGAGATCCTTGGGACAGGCTTCGACGCAATTCATGATGGTGTGGCAACGATAGAGCCGGAATGAATCCTGCAGCTGATCCAGGCGCTCGCCCTCGGCCTGATCGCGCGTATCCACGATCCAGCGGTAGGCAGCCAGCAAGGCCGCGGGGCCCAGGTAGCGGTCACTGTTCCACCAGTAACTCGGGCAGCTGGTGGAGCAGCAGGCGCAGAGGATGCAGGCCGACGGCCGGTCGATGAGTTCCTGATCGCCCGGCGATTGTGTCCGTTCGCGCCCGGCAGGCGCAGGCTCGCGGGTCTGCAGCCAGGGTCGAATCGACGCGTACTGCTCATAGAAATGCGTCAGGTCCGGCACCAGGTCCTTGATGACCGGCAAGTGAGGGAGCGGAAAGATCCCGGACTCGCCACCCTTCGACTCGATCGGGCAGGTGCACGCGAGCACGTTGAGCCCATCGACATTCATCGCGCAGGAACCGCAGATTCCTTCCCGGCAGGAACGCCGGAATGTCAGCGTCGGATCAATCTCATTCTTGATCTTGATGAGTGCGTCGAGAACCATGGGTCCACAGCGGTCGAGGTCGATGTCGAAGGTGTCGACACAAGGCGGCTGGCCGGAATCGGGATCGAAACGATAGATGCGGAACCGTCGAACGCGCCTGGCCGCCGGCGGCGCCGGGAAATGGCGTCCAGGCCGATCCGTGTAGCGGGATTTCGCGGGCAAACGGAACTGGGCCATCCGGTGTGCTCCAATGCGTCCTAGTAGGTTCTCGCGCGCGGCGGTATCGCGTCCACGTCGCCCGTCAGCGTGTTCAGATGCACCGGGCGATAGTCAAATCGCACCGCACCGTCATCTGCGACCCATGCCAGCGTGTGCTTCAGCCAGTTGGCGTCGTCGCGGTCAGGATGGTCCTCGCGTGCATGCGCACCGCGGCTCTCGGTGCGATTCGCGGCAGAATGAATTGTCGCCAGCGCCTGCCGCAGGAGATTGTCGAGTTCGAGCGCCTCGATCAGGTCGGTGTTGAACACCATTGACCGGTCCGTAATGCGCAGATCGGAGAATGACCCGACCGTTTGTTCAAGCCGTCGGCATCCTTCCGCGAGGCTGGCACCAGTTCGGAAAACGGCTGCGTCGCGCTGCATCCCACGCTGCATTTCCTCACGTATCGCAGCTGTGGGACGGCTGCCATTCGCGTACCGGATGCGGTCGAAGCGCGCAATGGCCGTGTCTGTCGCAGACGCCGCAGGCTTGCCGCGCACCGCTCCCGGCCGCAGCACTGCGGCACAGCGCGCAGCCGCCGCCCGTCCGAACACGACCAGGTCCAGAAGCGAATTCGAGCCCAGGCGGTTCGCACCATGCACCGAGACGCAGGCTGCCTCGCCGATCGCCATCAGCCCTGGCACGACGGCTTCCGGATTACCACCCCTGGCGGTCAGCACCTCGCCGTGAATATTGCAGGGCACTCCGCCCATGTTGTAGTGAACGGTCGGCAGCACCGGGATCGGCGCGCGCGTCACATCGACGCCCGCGAAGATCATTGCAGTCTCGGTAATGCCCGGCAGCCGCTTGTGGATTACGTCGGCGCCGAGGTGCTCGAGGTGCAGGTACAGATGATCGTGCTCGGGACCGACCCCGCGGCCCTCGCGGATCTCGATCGTCATGGCGCGGCTGACCACGTCACGCGAAGCCAGGTCCTTGGCATTCGGCGCGTAGCGCTCCATGAAACGCTCGCCCTCCGAATTCCGCAGGATGCCGCCCTCGCCGCGCACGCCCTCGGTGATCAGACAGCCGGCACCGTAGATGCCGGTCGGATGAAACTGCACGAATTCCATGTCCTGCAGCGGCAGTCCCGCGCGTAACGCCATGCCGCCGCCGTCGCCGGTGCAGGTGTGCGCCGAGGTACAGGAAAAATAGGTCCGGCCGTATCCGCCGGTCGCGAGAATCGTCGCCTGCGCCAGAAACCGGTGCAATGTCCCGGTCGCCATGTCGAGCGCCAGCACGCCGCGGCATTCGCCCTGTTCCATGATCAGGTCGATCGCAAAATATTCGATGAAGAATCTGGCGTCATGCCGGAGACTTTGCTGGTAAAGGGTGTGCAGCATCGCGTGACCGGTACGATCCGCAGCAGCACAGGTGCGCTGCGCGATGCCCTTGCCGTAATTCGTGGTCATGCCGCCGAATGGCCGCTGATAAATGCGCCCATCCTCGGTGCGCGAGAATGGCAGGCCGAAGTGCTCCAGCTCGATGACCGCCGCCGCCGCCTCCTTGCACATGAACTCGATGGCGTCCTGATCCCCCAGCCAGTCCGAGCCCTTGATCGTGTCGTAAAAATGGAATCGCCAGTCGTCCTCGCCCATGTTGCCGAGTGCTGCACTGATACCACCCTGCGCCGCCACCGTGTGGCTGCGGGTCGGGAACACCTTGGTGATGCATGCGGTGGCGAGCCCTGCCTCGGCGAGACCCATGGTCGCGCGCAAACCGGCGCCCCCGGCACCGACCACGATGACGTCGAATTGATGATCGACCAGTTCGTAGGGCGTCATGCGCCGCCCACGGCGATCACCCAGATCGAATATGCGACCGCGAGTGCCGCCGCCCAATGTGCGATTTGCAGGAGTCGTGCCGTCGGGGCGTACAGACGGCCGCCAACGTAGTCCTCGACCACCACCTGCACGCCTAATGCGGAATGCCACAGGACGCACCAGGCGAACAGCAGCAGCAACAGCGCCTGCAGCGGCTCGGCGATCCACGCAGTCACTGTTGCGTAGTCCAGTGTCGGCAGCATCAACAGCGCGTAAAGGAACCAGATTCCGAGCGGCACCAGGGCGATTGCGCTGACGCGCTGGTTGCGCCAGTGACCCGTCGCATGCGGGTCAGGCGGAGCGATCGCCGCGCCGCGCGCCGCTTGCCTGTTCATGACGGCGCCACCAAGAAGCGCCAGGCCAGTGCCAGCGTCATTATCGATGCCAGGGCCGCGAGCACGACGACGGTCAAGCCGCTCTTTCTTGCCACCGCTTTATCGAAACCGAGGCCCGCATCCCAGGCCATGTGGCGCAACCCGGCAAACAGGTGATACCAGAAGGCAATGAGCGCCGCGGCCAGCACGAGCCGCACCGGCACACTCGAGAAGTAGCGGGTCGCCGTCGCGTAAGCTTCCGGGCCGCGCGCCGCTGCGACGAGCCATCCGATCAAAAGCAGGCTGCCGGCGGATAGCGCGAGACCCGAGATGCGGTGCATGCCCGACAGCACCATCACGAATACCAGGCGGAATACCTGGAGGTGCGGGGACAATGGCCGATCGTGGCTCGACAAGTAAGGCACCTTCAGAAATCGATGCAACGGCCGGCTTTCTCCCAGTCGCCGTAGCGTGTCGGCTCCGGTCCTGGTGGCCCTCCAAGCTCCCGCGGCGCGATCGTAGCGGCCCCCGGTGAGGCTTCTGGATCGCTGGTCGGCGTAGTTGCCGGAGGCACGGGCTCAGGGGCTCGCATGGCTGTCTATTCTGCCAGATCGTGATTCCACTGCCCAAGGCCATTTGCCACGTCTTCAGCGAGATGCACTGCGTTACGATGTCGGTGATGCCGAAAACACGTTGCACCCTGCTGCCGGCATTTTCGGTGGTCGCCGTCCGGGGGCGCGACGCGCGATCCTTCCTGCAGGGTCAATTGACCAACGACCTGCTCGGGCTTGAGCGTCACCCGGGGCTGCTGGCCGCCGCCTGCAATCGCGAAGGCAGGGTGCTCGAAATCCTGCGGCTCGCATCCCGCGGCGATACGGTGTTGATCGTCGTTCGACATTCGCTGGCAGCGCCGCTGATCGCACGCCTCGAGAAACATGTCCTGCGTGCCGAGGTCTCAATCGAGGATTCAAGCCTCACGCTCGCCGTCGCAGGAATGCTGGACCCATCGCCGGGCGGATCATGGTCGCCGGCAGAAACCACGCTTGCAGGCCTCACCATGATGGTGGCCGGCGCCCGCAGGCTGTTGCTGGTGGGTTCACCGGCAGCGCTGCAGATGCCGATGGGCGACGCGGATCGGGCGTCATCTGGCGACTGGGACCGTGCCTGCATCGAGGACGGTGAGCCGACCGTTTACCCTGAAACCGCCGGCAACTGGATTCCGCAAATGCTGAATCTCGACCTGCTGTCGGCCGTCAGTTTCACGAAAGGCTGCTACGTCGGCCAGGAAATCGTCGCGCGTACTCAGCACCTGGGCCGCCTCAAGCGCCGCATGCTCCGCTATGCGGGACCTGCCGGCGCGTCCTTCGCGCCCGGGCAGGCGCTTTACAGCGTCGAATCGCCGGCCGCCCAGGTCGTGGCAAGCTGCGATGGGCCGCGTGGCGTGGAATTGCTCGCGGTCACGGAACTGCGTTTCTGCAGCGACCTGCTGGGGGCCAGGCCCGGTGGCTCGGAACTGGTGCCGGCCGGCCTGCCCTACACCATCCCGGCACCCGCCAGCACACCCGGGCCATGAGCAGCAGGCGGATCCCTGGCGCGCTCGAGCGCTCTGGATACCGCGGCTAATCGCTGTCCGGCTGTTGCCGAAGCTGCGGGAACAACAGCACATCCCGGATGCTCGGCGAGTCCGTCAGCAACATCACCAGCCGGTCAATCCCGACGCCGAGTCCGGCAGCCGGCGGCATTCCGTACTCCAGCGCGCGGATGTAGTCGGCGTCGTAGAACATCGCTTCCTCATCGCCTGCCTGCTTGCGGGCGGCCTGCGCCCGGAAACGCTCGGCCTGGTCCTCCGGGTCGTTCAATTCGGAAAAACCATTGGCGAGTTCGCGCCCATCCACGAAGAACTCGAAGCGATCAGTCACGAACGGATCGGCGTCACGCCTGCGTGCCAGCGGCGACACCTCGGCCGGATACGAATGCACGAATGTCGGCTGCTCGAGACGCTTTTCGCAGGTTCTCTCAAACAGATCGATCTGCAGCTTGCCGGCGCCGTCTTCCTTGCCAGGCGTGATCTCGTGCCTCGCGCAGGCCTCGCGCAGGTAGCCAAGGTCGCGCAGTCTGGCGTGATCGAACGCTGGATTGCCCGCAAGGATTGCCTGTTCGACGGAAAGCCTGGCGAATGGCGCGCCGAAATTCAGGCGCCTGCCCTGATAGAGGATGTCGCGCGATCCCGCTACCGCGTCGGCCAGACCCTGCATCATCCGCTCGACCAGGCCCATGAAATCCTCGCAATCCGCATAGGCCTGATACAACTCCAGCATCGTGAACTCGGGGTTGTGCTGCGTCGAAAGGCCTTCATTGCGGAAATTGCGATTGATCTCGTACACGCGCTCGAATCCGCCCACGACCAGCCGCTTGAGGTAAAGCTCCGGCGCGATGCGCAGGTACATGTCCTGGCCCAATGCGTTGTGATGCGTCACGAATGGCCGCGCGACCGCGCCGCCGGGAATCGGCTGCATCATCGGTGTCTCGACTTCGAGGTAGTCGAGCGCGTCCAGAAAGTTGCGCAGGAATCGCACAATGTGCGTGCGCGTCCTGAATGTCGCGCGCGCTGTTTCGTTGACTATCAGGTCCACATAGCGCTGCCGGTAGCGCGTTTCGGTATCCGCGAGGCCATGCCACTTGTCCGGCAGGGGACGCAGTGACTTGACCAGCAACCGGACGGATTCGACGCGGACCGAAAGCTCTCCTGCGCGGGTCCGCATCAACACACCCTGCGCGCCGACGATGTCGCCGACGTCCCAGCCCTTGAACTCCTCGTATGAAGCACCAAGTGCGTCAACCTGGAGATAGAGCTGGATCTGCCCGCTGCCGTCCTGCAGCTTTGCGAACGAAGCCTTGCCCATGACGCGCTTGAACATCATCCGGCCGGCCACATGCACGCGCACCGGGTTCGTGGCCAGCCACTCGTCGCTCCGTTCACCGTAGGTCGCATGCAGGTCGTGCGACAACGCATCGCGGCGGAAGTCATTCGGAAATGCGCTGCCTGACTCGCGCAGCCGCGCGAGTTTTGCGCGCCGCTCCGCGATCAGTGCATTCTCGTCCACTGCGTGTTTCTCTTCCATCACCGCTCCAAGGTTCCTATAGCCCCTGCTTGAGGCTCGCTTCCATGAACGGATCGAGGTTGCCGTCGAGCACCGCTGTCGTATTGCCCGTTTCGTGCCCGGTGCGCAGGTCCTTGATCCGCGACTGGTCGAGCACGTAGGACCTGATCTGGTGGCCCCAGCCGACGTCAGTCTTCTGGTCCTCCAGCACGCGGGCCGCCGCGTTGCGCTTGTTGACCTCGAGTTCGTACAGCTTGGCTTTCAGCATCTTCATTGCAGTCGAGCGGTTCTTGTGCTGGCTGCGCTCCAGCTGGCAGGCCACCACGATGCCGCTCGGAAGATGACGCAGGCGCACCGCGGAATCCGTCTTGTTGACGTGCTGGCCGCCCGCACCGCTTGCGCGGTAGGTATCCGTCTCGATGTCGGCTGGATTGACCTCGATGTTGATTTCATCGTCAATGAGCGGCGATACGAATACCGATGCGAAGGATGTGTGGCGCCGGTTGCCCGAGTCGAATGGCGATTTCCGCACCAGCCGATGCACGCCGGTTTCTGTCCGCAGCCAGCCATAGGCATAGGGTCCGTCAACCTGGATCGAAGCGCTCTTGATGCCAGCGACCTCGCCGGGGCTCTGATCGATCACTTCGGGATGGAATCCGCGCCCGTCGGCCCAGCGCAGATACATGCGCAACAGCATCTGCGCCCAGTCCTGGGCTTCGGTGCCGCCCGCCCCTGCCTGGATATCCAGAAACGCGCCACGCGGGTCCATTTCGCCGGGAAACATGCGCATCAGCTCGAGCTGCCTGACACGCTGCTCGAGCTGGCGGGTGTCGCGATCAACCTCCGCAAAGCCGGCTTCGTCACGCTCGGTCTCGACCAGCGCCAATAGCTCGGCCGTCTCGGTCAGGCCGCGCCCGATCTGGTCGAGTTCGCCGATCGTGGACGCGAGTCTGGCGCGTTCACGGCCGAGTTCCTGTGCCCGCTCCGGCTTGTTCCAGATCGCTGCATTGCCAAGCTCGCGATCGAGTTCTTCGAGCCGCTCGCGCTTGCGATCGTACTCAAAGGTACCCCCTCAGCGCGTCAAGGCGCTGCTGCAGGTCGTCGATCGAGCGGCGGGTTGCGGCGGTTTCCATGCGGGCCGGATCTTAACAGACGGTCATTCGCAGGTTTGCACGTATTCCGCCAGCATTTCCGCCCGCGCGGTGCCGCCGTAGCTGGTCGACTGCAAGCGAAAGGCAAGCCGGATTCGCGCGCCAGGCGGCGGCCGCTGCGAGCCCTCCACATCGAAATGGCCGAATGCAATTGCTTCCACGGGCTGTGACGCCGGCTGCGGACGCAGCCAGAGCTTGAGGTGGCGATCAGCGAGCACGCGCGATTCGACGACGATGAACTCGCCATCGAACAGCGGTTCCGGGAACGACTGACCCCAGGGTCCGCCCGCCTCGAGTGCAAGCGCGGTCTCGAGCGACAGCTCTCCGGCGGCGAGTTCGCCATCGGTTTCGAGCACGCCCAGCATCTGGTCGCGCGTCAGGTGCCGGCCGACTTCTGCGTCAAAGGCATCCGTGAATTTCTGCAGATGCTCTTCGCGCAGGGTCAGTCCCGCAGCCATCGCATGCCCGCCAAAGCGGTCGATCAGTCCCGGGTGTCGCGTGTCGATCGCCTCGAGCACGTCACGGACGTGTACGCCCGCGACCGAGCGCGCCGAACCGCGCAGCTCGCCACCCCCCGCTGGCGCAAATGCGACAACCGGCCGATGCACGCGGTCTTTCATGCGGGTCGCCACCAGACCCACGATGCCGGCGTGCCAGCCCCGATCGTAAAGGGCGAGGCCGGCGGGCAGGCCAGCTTCCTTCAGGTGCAGCCGCCGCACAGCGGCAGCGGCTTCATCCCGCATGCGCAATTCCATTTCGCGGCGCTCGCGATTCAGGCGGTCAAGCTCCTGCGCGTGCGTAAGCGCCTCGGCCCAATCGTCGGTCAGCAGGCAGCGGATACCGACCGACATGTCGTCGATGCGACCTGCGGCGTTGAGCCGCGGTGCGATCTGGTGGCCCAGATGGCGTGCCGACAGATTGTCCAGGCGGCAGCCGGCGACCCGCGCCAGCGCCATGAGCCCGGGCACGGCCAATCTGGCGCGCAGTCGCTTCAGGCCTTCCTGCACCAGGATGCGGTTGTTGCGGTCGAGGGGCACGAGGTCAGCGACCGTACCGAGTGCGACCAGATCCAGGAAATCGGCAACGGCGGGCAACCGGCAGCCGCGCCGCCTTTCCAGTTCCCGCGTCAGGGACGCCATCAGGTAGAAAGCGACCCCCACTCCGGCCAGTGCCCGGCTCCCGAATTCCGCGCCCGCCACATTCGGGTTCACCATTGCCGCACACGCCGGCAGCGTCGGCCCCGGCAGGTGGTGATCAGTGACGAGCACCTGCATGCCGAGGGCCTGCGCGGCATCAATGCCAGCGAATGCCGCAACGCCATTATCCACGGTGACAAGCAGATCGGCCCGCTCGCCGGCCAAGTCTGCGACCAGTACCGGGCTCAGGCCATACCCGTGCCGCATGCGATCCGGCACACGAAAGTCCACATTGGCATGGCCGAGGCGCCGCAATTGCCGCAGCACGAGCGCGGTGCTCGTGGCGCCGTCCGCATCGAAATCGCCCACCACCAGAATGCGCGAGTCGCGCAGCAAGTGATCCGCCAGCAATTCGGTGGCGGGCCCGATCCCGTCCAGCGTTGACACCGGCAACAGCTGCTTGAGCTCGAGCGTCAGCTGGTCGGGATCGCAGACGCCACGCGCGGCATAGACGCGCCGCAGCACGGGATTCAGCGATTCCGGCAAGGCATCGACGGCCCCCGGCGCCCGTCGTCTGATGACGGGCGGCACGCCGCGCGCTCCGGCTTGGGGCTTCATCGCTGGTCATGATAGCGGCGCGCATCGCTGCGATTGGCTATATTTCGACCGAGCCCAGCGATGCAGATCAGCCGCGCAGAAGGAAATGCCTCGAATGCGATCATCGCCTATGCAGCAGGCGAAATCCGCATGCGCGATCGCGTGTTTCACGCGAGCCTGATCGCAACGCGCGACGCGGTGATTTCCGCGTGGAAGCCCGCCCCCGTCGAGCAGCTTGCGATTGACGATTTCGGGCGTCTGCTCGAACTATCTCCCGATGTCGTGATCCTCGGCACCGGGCCGAAGCAGCGAATGCCGCCGCCCGAACTCTTCGCCGCATTCGCGGCGCGTGGAATTGGCCTGGAAGTGATGGACACCGGCGCCGCCTGCCGTACCTACAACCTGCTGCTTTCCGAACATCGCGAAGTCGCCGTCGCGCTGATCGTCTAGCGGTGCCGTCTAGCGGTGCCGGGTCGCAGGTTCGCAGGTTCGAAGCTGTCGATAATTTCGCCGCAAATCACCGCGCAGGCGTTAGAGCAACAACTACGAACCTGCGACCCGGCACCCACTTCCCTCAGGAAAGACCGCCCAGTAATGGCACGAAGCTGACAAAACCCAGCCGTTCGCGCAGGTACTGGTCGCCGCGTCGCGTCAGGCGCAGCAATTCCTGGCGGCCCTCCGGCCCGATCGGCGCGACCAGCCGGCCTCCCTCGCCCAGTTGCTCCAGCAGCTTCTGCGGCACGGCGTGCGGTGCAGCGGCGACCAGAATCGCATCGAATGGCGCCTGCGATAGCCAGCCTTCATTGCCGTCAGCGTGCTTGAAGCGCACATTGCGGATGCCAAGCGCCTTCAGGCTTCCCTTGGCCCGGTCCAGCAATCCTTCGATGCGCTCGATGCTATAGAGCCGCCCAACCAGCGGTGCCAGCACGGCGGTCTGGTAACCGCAGCCGGTCCCGATTTCGAGCACTTTTTCCGGTACTCCGCCGATGGTCACGGCTTCGGTCATCCGCGCGACCACATAGGGCTGCGAAATGGTCTGGCCGTGGCCGATCGGCAAGGCCGTGTCCTCGTAAGCGCGGCTCGCCAGCGCCTCGTCCACGAACAGGTGCCGCGGCACATTGCGGATGCGGTCCAGCACGCGTGGATCGCGGATCCCCTGCTCGACCAGGCGCTGGATCAGGCGCTCGCGGGTGCGCGCCGAGGTCATTCCAATTCCACTGCGCGTCGGCTCGTCGCGCTCGCCGCTCATGCGTCCGGTTCCCGCAGCCAGTCGCGCAGACTGTCGAGTGCGGCGTGGCGTGTCAGATCAACCTGCAGTGGCGTGACCGAGACGAATCCATTCGCTACCGCATGAAAGTCCGTGCCGGGACCCGCATCCTGACCGGAACCCGCGGCGCCGACCCAGTAGATCTGGCGGCCGCGCGGATCACGGCTGCTCACCGCTGCTTCCGCGCGATGCCGGTTGCCCAGGCGTGTGACCTCGAAGCCCCGCAATTCCCCGTAGGGAAGATCAGGCACATTGACATTGAGGATCATGGAACGATGCAGCGGCTTCGCGAGCAGGCGCAGCACAAGCTCGCGCGCAATCCGCGCCGCCGTCGTGAAGTGCGTGCAATTGCCGGTCGCGGGCACCAGCGACATGGCGATGGTCGGCAGGCCGAGAAAGCGCCCCTCGATGGCGGCCGCCACCGTGCCTGAATAGAGCACGTCGTCGCCGAGATTGGGGCCGTCATTCACGCCGGACACCACCATGTCGAATTCATGGTCGAAGAGACCGGTGATCGCCAGGTGCACGCAGTCGGTCGGTGTGCCGTTGATGACGTACCAGGTGTCAGGCTCGGCCTGCTGGACGCGCAATGGCACGTCGAGTGTCAGCGAGTGGCTGGACCCGCTGCGATTGCGATCCGGGGCGACCAGCGTCAGCGGCGCGACATCCGCGAGTGCCTCCTTCAGGCAGCGCAGGCCCTCCGCCCGATAACCATCGTCATTCGAAAGCAGGATCTTCACGGCCTCGCCTGTCCATCCCCATCGCGCGACCGGCGACCGGGCCGCACTATACTGGAAAGCGGCGGCGGTCTCGCCAGCGCACGGTGGGCATTGGCATGAACGACGAAGACGAACGGAATCTTTTTCGCGCCGCGGTGCGCAACGTGCGGCCGCTCCGGCAGTCCCGGCCGGCGCCACCACAACCCAGGGTGCCGGCACGCGCCGCCCTGCGCCGCGCGGACGAGGCGCGGGTGCTCGCAGAATCGCTCGATCTCGATGCGGCCGATCTCGAGGTCGAGACCGGTGAGGAGCTGAGCTACCGGCGCAATGGAGTTCCCGAAGCGGCCATGCGCCGCCTGCGACGCGGCCTGTATGCGTGTCGCGATGAGCTGGATCTGCACGGCATGACCCGCGCCGAAGCGCGCCTGGCGATCCTCGGGTTTCTGGCCGACGCGAGCCAGTGCGGCTTGCGTTGCGTGCGCATCGTGCACGGCAAGGGGCGCGGTTCCGGTGATCGCGGACCGGTGCTCAAGGCCGCGGTCAATCGCTGGCTGCGCCGGCACGATGCAGTTTGCGCCTTCTGTTCGGCGCGCCGGCCAGACGGCGGCACCGGCGCTTTGTACGTGCTGCTCTACCCTTGAGCGCGTCAATCGGTTTCCGCTGCGGGCACTGTCGCGGAGACTGCCTCGCGCAGCAGGCTGGTAGCGAATGCGCCGCGCCGCAATTCAAAACCGAGCTCGAGTTCCTGGCCGCTCACGTTCCAAGCCAGTTCCGACGGCCGCAGGACGAGAGCGCGGCGTTCGGCTGCGACCACTCCGGCCAGGCGCTCTGGCAATGGCGCCAGTAACTCGAGCACTCGCTGCTCACCGGATGCGGACTCGCCCTCGGGTTGCATGCCCCCCTCTCCGCACAGCGGGCCGCTGGGATGAACATCGCCTTCACGGCAGCGGCGCGCGAGCTCCTCGTCGACCTCTGAAACGCGGAACACCGACGAACTGCCAGCGAGACTCGCGATTTCACCCGCCAGCAGGCGATCCCAGCTTCCCTCGGCGACACGGCGGCCGAGCACTGCGTTGAATGCCAGCGCACGAGCGGCCGACAACAGGAAGCTCCGGGCCGCGCGCTCGCGCGGCATCCTCTCCGAATCGATCCAGTCGCTCACCTGCAGCAGGTTCGCTCCGCCACGACCGAATCGTTGCGGTCCGAAATAGTTCGGCACACCACGCCCGGCAATCGTCTGCAACCGCTCGGTCAGCGCGGAGAGGTCGCCGGTGAGCTCGCGTACCCGCAAACGGAAGCGATTGGCGGCCAGCGCGCCACGTCGCAGCTTGCGCGAATGTGGGTGTACTTCGAGCACCCGGAACCCGTCACCTTCCAGGCCCTCGGCCGACGGCCGGACTTTCCCCGCAGGCATGGAGAACCACTGTCGCGCAACGGCACGCCGGTCCTTCAGCCCGGCAAAGCCGATGTCGCCCGGTGGCAGCCCCGCGAGCCTGGCGAGACATCGCGCGACGTAGAGGGTGTTGGCATCGCGCTTCTCGACCAGCAGCAGGTAATGGCCGCTGCCGCCATCTGGCTGGAAGCCGAGCCGTTCCTCGACCAGAAAGTCCTCGGGATCGGTCCGTATCTGGCCCGCTGCCGGCGGAGGGCCGTGCGCAAAGGGTGGGTCGAGAGCGAGTTGACGCCAGGCCTGCAGCCGGGTGTCGTCAGGCACTATCGCCTGCCAGCAGCAGGACGACCGCATGGGCCGCGATACCCTCCCCGCGGCCGAGCGCACCGAGACCCTCCGCGGTCGTCGCCTTGACATTGACGCGACCGCGCTCGAGTGCCAGGTCCGCCGCGATGTTTGTGCACATCGCCTCGCGGTGCCCTGCGATGCGCGGCCTCTCGGCGACCAGCGTGACATCGCAATTCGCTATCTCGAAGCCGCGCGACGCGATCAGCTTGCCGACTTCGCGCAGCAGTGCACGGCTATCGGCGCCCGCCCAGCGCGCGTCGTGATCCGGGAAATGCTGGCCGATGTCGCCGGCGCCCGCCGCACCGAGGAGCGCATCCATGAGCGCGTGCAGTACCACGTCTCCGTCCGAATGCGCCACCAGCCCACGCTCATGTGCGATGCGCACGCCACCCAGCATCACGTGATCGCCGGGCCCGAAGCGGTGCAGGTCATGTCCACTGCCGATTCTCACGATTTCTCCTTCAGCAGGCGGAGCGCCATGCTCGCGAGCGCGAGATCCGCGGGTTTCGTGACCTTGATATTCAGCGGCGAGCCCTCGACCAACAGCGGGCGCAAACCCAGCCTCTCAATCACGACCGCCTCGTCGGTTGGTTCAATTCCTTCTTCCAGGGCCCTTGACAGGGCCCGCGAGAGCGCTCCATGCCGGAACATCTGCGGGGTCTGCGCGCGCCACAGGCCGTCGCGAGGCACACTGCGTCCGCTGCGCCCCTCTCCGTCGGCCAGCTTGACGGTCTCGGCGATCGGCAAGGCGAGCAGCCCACCTACCTCGTCGCGTCGGCAGGCCGCGACAAGCGCCGTAAGGTCGCCGGCCGGCAAGCAGGGTCGCGCTGCGTCATGCACCAGGACCCAGTCCTCCGGTGCCGCAGCGCTCAGGGCCCCAAGCCCCAGCAGTACGGAACGTGCGCGTGTCGCGCCGCCCGTGGTCGTCATGACGCGACGCCGGATCGAGCCCGGCAGGCGCGACCAACGCCGGTCGCCCGCTGCGGTGACGACGATGCCGCCCGCCAGCCCGGGGCAACGCAGCAAAGCCCGCAAGGCATGCTCGAGCAGGCTGCGCCCCGCAATGCGCAGATAGGGCTTCGGTACGGAGCCGCCGAATCGCGATGAGGCGCCGGCGGCAGGTATCACGAACCAGATACGTTCGGACACCGGAGTTTCAAGGCGTCGTGGCAGCCTGGATCGTGCCTGACTGGTCCAGGCGGTCATCGGGTGCCCGATGCGGCGTATCCACGACCTGATAGAAAGTTTCTCTGACCGTGATCATGCCGAGATCATGGCGCGCCCGTTCCTCGAGCGCCGTGAGACCGTGCTTGAGATCCGCGACCTCGGCTTTGAGCTGTGCATTTCGCTCGGCGAGTACCGCATTTTCCGTGTGCTGGGATGCGACCGCGGCCCCGAGATGCCAGACCTCGCGCATGCCTTCGTCCGACAGCCAGAGCCGGTACTGCAACAGCGCCAGCACCGTAACAAAGCCAGCCAGAAGTATCTTCATGGGTTCAAAAGATTAGCACGGATCAGCTTGGCTTGACGGAAAAGGCTTCGCGGCCGGCATAGCGCGCACGTGCACCGAGCTGCTCTTCAATCCTGAGCAGCTGGTTGTACTTCGCCATGCGATCGGAGCGCGACAGTGAACCGGTCTTGATCTGCGTCGCCGTCGTGCCGACCGCGATGTCGGCGATCGTCGAATCCTCGGTTTCTCCCGAACGATGCGAAATAACCGCCGCGTAGCCCGCGCGTGCCGCCATTTCGATCGCTGCCAGCGTCTCGGTCAGCGTGCCGATCTGGTTCGGCTTGATCAAGATCGCGTTTGCGACCTCCTCCGCGATGCCGCGCGCCAGGATCTCGGTGTTTGTCACGAACACATCATCGCCGACCAGCTGGATCTTGCTGCCGAGGCGCTTTGTCAGGCCGGCCCATCCCTCCCAGTCGGACTCTGCCATGCCGTCCTCGATCGACACGATCGGAAAGCGTCCGGTCAGGGAAGCCAGATATTCGGTGAATTGCGCGGCGCTGAAGCGCCGGCCCTCGGATTCCAGCAGGTAGACACCATCGCGGTAAAACTCGCTGCTCGCTGCGTCGAGACCGAGCCAGACGTCCTGCCCGGCCTGGTAGCCGGCGGCATCGATCGCCTCGAGGATCAGCGCGAGTGCCGCCTCATTCGACGGCAGGTTCGGCGCGAAGCCGCCTTCGTCGCCAACCGACGTGGACAGGCTCCGTTCGTGCAGCAACTGGCGCAACCGCTGGAATATCTCGGCACCGCAGCGCAGCGCGTCGGAAAAGCATCCGAGACCCGCCGGCACGATCATGAATTCCTGGATGTCCAGGCTGTTGTCCGCGTGCACGCCGCCGTTGATGATGTTCATCATCGGCACCGGCATCACGACCGCATCGTCACCACCGAGGTAGCGATAGAGCGGCAGCTTCTGCGACTGCGCCGCGGCGTGTGCGGTCGCGAGCGAAACGGCGAGCAACGCATTTGCGCCCAGCCTCGATTTATTGTCGGTGCCGTCGAGTTCCAGCATGCGCCGGTCGATGCCCGCCTGGTCCTGCGCCTCGCGGCCGACCAGTGCATCGCGCAGCTCGCCATTGACGTTTGCGACGGCATTCAGGACACCCTTGCCGAGGAAACGCAGCGGGTCGCCGTCGCGCAGCTCTACCGCCTCGCGCGTGCCGGTCGACGCACCGGAGGGGACCGCGGCCCGGCCGATGGTGCCATCCTCGAGTTCGACGTCCGCCTCGACCGTCGGGTTGCCGCGTGAATCGATGATTTCGCGTCCGCGGATATCCACGATGCGCATCAGACGGAGTCCTCTTCGAAGGGCCGTGACTTGACCGCGCGGTCGATCTCGACCAGCGTCTCGAGCAATGGGCGCATGCGCGCCAGCGGCCAGGCATTCGGCCCGTCCGACAGCGCCTGTTCCGGGTCGGGGTGGGTCTCCATGAAGATGCCCGCGACACCCGCCGCGACCGCGGCGCGCGCCAGCACCGGCACGAACTCGCGCTGGCCCCCCGAGACAGTACCCATTCCACCCGGCAGCTGCACGGAATGCGTCGCATCGAAAACGACCGGTGCGCCAAAGCTGCGCATCACGGCGAGCGCACGCATGTCCGAGACCAGGTTGTTGTAGCCGAAACTGAATCCGCGCTCGCAGACCATGATGTCGGTATTGCCGGTCGAGCGCGCCTTCTCGATGACATTGGCCATCTCCCAGGGGCTCAGAAACTGGCCTTTCTTGATATTCACCGGCTTGCCCTGGGAACAGACGCTGACGATGAAATTGGTCTGCCGGCACAGGAATGCCGGCGTCTGCAGCACGTCGACGACCGCGGCGACCTCAGCGAGCGGTGTGTCTTCGTGCACGTCCGTCAGCACCGGTACGCCGTACTGGCGCCGGACTTCTGCAAGTACCCGCAAGCCTTCCTCGATACCCGGCCCCCGATAGGACGCACGCGATGAACGGTTGGCCTTGTCATACGAGGCCTTGAACACGAACGGGATGCCGAGCGCGGTGGTGATCTCCTTGAGCTCACCGGCGAGGTCGAGGGTCAGCTGCGCATTCTCGACGACACAGGGCCCGGCGATCAGGAACAGCGGCCGCTCAGCCCCGATGGTCGCGCCGGCGAGTTTCACGCGCTCACCGCCTGCGGCATCTGCGCGCTTGCGTGGTCGCGCGCCGCGCGCACGAATCCCGTGAACAGCGGGTGCCCGTCACGCGGGTTCGACGTGAACTCGGGATGGAACTGCACCCCCAGGAACCAGGGATGCGAGGGCAGCTCGACGATCTCGACGAGTCCGTCCTCGGAGAACGCGGAGAACGCAAACCCGGCCTTCTGCATGCGCTCGAGATAGTTGTTGTTGAATTCGAAGCGATGCCGGTGCCGCTCACGGATCGAGTCGCGGCCGTACACCGCGCGCGCGAGCGTACCGGGCCGGATGCGCGATTCCTGCGCGCCGAGGCGCATGGTGCCGCCGAGCTCCGATTTGTGGTCACGCTTGAGCGTCTCACCGCTGCGATCGCGCCATTCGGTGATCAATGCGATCACCGGATCGGCCGCCGAACGCAGGAACTCGGTCGAATTCGCGCCAGCGAGCCCCAGTACGTGACGCGCGAATTCAATGACCGCGACCTGCATGCCGAGGCAGATGCCGAGGTACGGGATGCCATGCTCGCGCGCATGGCGCGCAGCCTGGATCTTGCCTTCGATGCCGCGCTCGCCGAAACCGCCGGGCACCAGGATCGCGTCCATGCCGGACAGGCACCCAGGGCCATTACTCTCGATGTCGGTTGATTCGACGTAATGAATCTTGACCTTGGTGCGTGTCTTGAGGCCGGCGTGCTGCAGCGCCTCATTCAACGAAATATAGGAATCGCGGATCTGCACGTATTTGCCGACCATCGCGATGTTGACGGTGGCATCACTCGCATGGCGCGCGGCGACCACCTGTTGCCATTCGCGCAGGTCCGCCGGTGGCGCGTCGAGACGCAGCTTTTCGCAGACAATGTCGTCGAGATGCTGGTCATGCAGCAGGATCGGAATGCGGTAGATGTCGTCGGCGTCGACGGCCGAGATGACCGCGCGCAATTCAACATTGGTGAACAGGGCGATCTTGCGCCGTTGTTCGTCCGGCAGCGGATCGCGGCAGCGGCACAGGAGCACGTCGGGCTGGATGCCGATGCCGCGCAGCTCCTTGACCGAGTGCTGGGTCGGCTTGGTCTTGATCTCGCCCGAGCCACCGACGATCGGCACCAGCGTCAGGTGGATGTAGACGCAATTGCTGCGGCCGAGCTCGACGCCCATTTGCCGGATCGCCTCGAGGAACGGCAGTGATTCGATATCGCCGACCGTGCCACCAATCTCGACCATGCAGACATCGGCATCACCCGCGCCCAGCATCACGCTGCGGCGGATCTCGTCCGTGATGTGCGGGATCACCTGCACGGTCGCACCAAGGTAATCGCCGCGGCGCTCGCGGGCGATCACGCGCTCGTAAATGCGCCCGGTCGTGAAGTTGCTGTTGCGGCCCGTCGTGGTCCGCACGAAGCGTTCGTAGTGCCCCAGGTCCAGGTCGGTCTCGGTGCCGTCTTCGGTGACGAAGACTTCGCCGTGCTGGAACGGGCTCATGGTGCCCGGATCCACGTTGATATAGGGGTCGAGCTTGACCATGCTGACCTTGAGGCCGCGCGCTTCAAGGATCGCGCCGAGCGAAGCCGCAGCAATGCCCTTGCCCAGCGAGGAAACCACGCCGCCGGTCACGAACACGAATCGCGTCATCCGCTACCCCGTCACTGCTGATGGACCGTCGGGCCGTTGCAATCGGAACCGCGCCTGCGCCGCGTTTCCCGGCCCGATGTCGACGGGAGTTCAGTCTAGATCAGGCGTGCGCGAGGTGCCAGCAGTAATGTGACGTGCTTCACAAGGGAGGATACATAAGCCGCTGAGATAACAGCGATTCGTGCCGCCCATCGGCGCGTGGAGCGCGTCTGTCGGGCGGTGCGTCCGGCGTCTGCTGGCGACCCTATAGTGCGTGCCATGAACAAATCCCGCTCGCGCGGATTCACGTTGATCGAACTGCTGGTCGTGCTGACCGTGGCGACGGTATTGCTGACGATCGGCATTCCCAGCTTTCGGTCCGTGATCGCCAATCAGCGTGCCAGTTCTTCGATCAACGAGGTGCTCGCCAGCTTTCGTCTGGCTCGGAGCGAAGCGATCAAGAGCGCCCGCAGCGTCACGGTGTGCAAAAGCGCAGACGGAGCAACATGCAACGACGCGGTGGAATGGGAGGACGGCTGGATCGTCTTCGTGAACACGACGCCGGGCACGCCCGCTACGGTTGATGCTGGCGATCAGATCATTCGCGTGAATTCCCGGTTGCCGGCCAAGCTCACGCTGACTGCGACCGGTGATATGGACGCATTTCTATCCTACCGCCCCACCGGCAGTGCGGGTACCACGGTGCAAAATCTGCGTGGCACGCTGACGCTGTGCGATCCGGACAAAATTGCGGACAAGCGCGCGCTGAACATCACTGCCTCCGGCAGCACGAACGTCTCTTACGACACGGCATACGATGGCGTCACCGCCCTCGCATGCCCATGACAGGACCGCCTGGAAAGACTCATATATGAACGCCACCCATTCGCGGGGTTTCACGCTTATCGAAGTGCTGGTGTCCCTGGTGATACTGGCGATCGGCCTGCTGGGCCTCGCGGTGCTGCAGATCGCTTCGATGCAGAACACACAAGGCGGCTACCTGCGCGCGCAGGCCACGCTGCTGGCGTACGACATCATCGATCGGATGCGGGCCAACATCCCGGGCGTCAGCGCCGGGAATTACGATATTGCACTCGCGACCGCGGCTCCCGGCGGCCTTTCCTGTCTCAATCTCGTCGTGGCGCCAGGCTGCACTGTGGCCGAGATGGGAAATTTTGATGTCACGCAGTGGCGAACGAGTCTCGGCGCGTACTTGCCGGACGGCAATGGTTCCATAGCCGCGGCCGATATCGGGACCACCACGCGCGTAACGGTCAATGTGCAGTGGACCGACCCTTACAGCGCCAACAAGGGTGCTGAACAACTCAATCTGGTTGCGGAGCTGATGCAATGAGCCGGATATCACCAGTACGCACCCAGCTCGGCCTTTCATTGATTGAACTGCTGGTCGCGTTGCTGATTACCGGTACGCTCCTGGTGGGCGTCGTCACGGTTTTTGCTTCGTCGAGCCGGGCCGGACGCACCCAGATGGTCATCGCCGGCCTGGGCGACAGCGGACGATTTGCGATTGACACGATGGCGCGCGACCTGCGGCTGGCGGGCTATCGCGACAGCGACTGGATGCTGGGTGCGATGAGTGACCCCGCCCCGATTGTTGCGATCAATGGTGACCCGGCCCTTGGCGGAGACACCGTCACGGTCCGCTACCAGGCAGCCCGGGATTGTGCGTTTGTCGCGGCACCCGGCGGTCTTGCAACCAATACATATGCGATTGTCGCTGGCGAATTCCGGTGCAACGGTCAGGCCATCGCCACGGGCGTCGAACAGATGCAGGTCTATTTCGGCGAAGACACTGACGACGACGGCGTGGCCAACCGCCTGCTGGCACCCGGCACCGCCGGCCTCGACATGACCCGGGTCGTCAGCATGCGCGTGCACCTGCTGGTGCGCTCGAATTCTGTCAATGCAGCGGCTGGCGCGCAGAGCTACTACTTCGACAACGCCATACAACCGCCGGTGGGTGATGGCCAGGTGCGGCGTGAGTATTCGCTCACTGTCGCGCTGCGAAATCCGACATGAATCGACACCAGGACGATCGGGAGCAGTCATCGTGAACAGCAGCAGTCGATCAATGCAGGATGGTGCGGCCCTCGTCGTCAGTCTCATCATGCTTCTGCTGATGACACTGATGATCGTGGCCACCTCGCGCTCCTCGATTCTGGAGTTGCTGATGGCCACCAATGCCCAGAACGCGAATGAGGCGCTGCAGCGGGCCGAGGATTCCACGCTACGCGGCGAACAGCGAATTCTCAGGGATTTTGGTGGCGTACCCTCGGTGGACTTCAGCGCCGTTGCCAACGACGGTCTGTACCTCGATACCGAGCTCGTGGTCAACAAGGTTGACTGGACCGCGCTCAAATTCGAATCAGAAGGCGTGGCCGCGGACAAGCGGGACTACATCATTCAGTACATCGGGCCGGCAACGGTAGTTGGCGGCTCACTGGCGCTCGGCGCGGGTAGCGCCTCGAGCATCAGATACTTATACCGCGTGAGCGGACAGGGATCATCGAGTCGCTCAAGCGCACGCGTGGTGCAGACCATATTCTCCACGATGGAATAGTCAATCAGTTTCACTAAACAGGCGGTAGTGTCCATGATCAGCAAAGCCAAATTCTCGTTGCCAGTGCTCGCGGCAGTCGTTGCCCTGGCGCTCGCAGCCGCTATTTTCGTCGCGAATCTGCAGCCCTTTGGCTATATCGCACCACCGGCCCTGAGCACGCAGAGCTTCCTGCATGGCAGCGCAATCGCCTACACGCCGTGGTTTGAGAACGGCACCTTCCAGGGTGATCTGCTGGCCCTCCCGGTCGCGTCAAACGGCAGTGTCGCCATCATCTCGCCGGTGTGGCGCGCTGCGGAGCAGCTCGACGGCCAGAACCCGACGACGGGTCGTCGCATCGTCACGACCAATGGCAGCGGCACCGCGACCGCGTTTACATGGGCCGCGCTCACGGCTTCGCAGCAGGGGCAACTGGGCGCCGCAGCGGCTTCGCAGCAGGCGATGCTCAATTTCATCCGCGGCGTCCGCACCGGCGAGGGCACGACGTATCGGCTGCGTACCGGCGTTCTCGGCGACATCATCCACTCAAACCCGGTTTACGTCGCAAAACCGGCGGCCGGTTACACTTTTGACAACTATCTCGCTTATGTCGCGGCCAATGTCAACCGCGCGCCGCGGGTTGCCGTGGGCGCCAACGACGGCATGCTGCACGTGTTCGATGCGAGCACGGGCGATGAGGTGTTCGCCTATATCCCGTCAACGGTGGTACCGAATCTCTCAAAACTGGCGACCACGCCTTACGTGCACACCTATTTCGTGGATGGCCCGCTGACGGCCGGTGACGCGCGGTTCGACAGCAACTGGCACACGGTTCTGGTCGGCGGCCTGGCCGCCGGCGGCCAGGGTTACTTTGCGCTTAACCTCACCGACGCCGCAGTCGCTTCGGAAGCCCTCACGACCAACAAGGTCCTGTGGGAGTTTCATGCCGGCGGCGCAGGCGCGACCAATCTCGGCTACGGTTACAGCCGCCCGTCGATCGTGCAGCTCAACAATGGCCAGTGGGCAGCGCTCCTCGCCAATGGTTACCTGAGTGCAACCGGGAAGGCCTCGCTGTATCTGCTGGATATCAAGACCGGTGCCGTGATCCGCGAGCTCATCGTGTCGGACGCCGCTGCCAATGGCCTCAGCAGCCCGACCGCGATCGATACCAACGGCGACTTCAAGGTCGACGTGGCCTATGCCGGCGATCTCAATGGCAACGTCTGGAAATTCGACCTGAGCAGCGCCTCAGCGGCGTCCTGGCAGGTCGCCAACACTGGCAAGCCCCTGTTCCAGACCGCACTCACCGGCGCCGTCCGCCAAGCCATCACCACCGCCCCCGAGGTCGGTCGGCATCCGAAAGGTGGTTACCTGGTATTTGTCGGTACCGGGCGCCTGCTAGACGGCGTCTCGGACGCCGCGGACAAGACCCCGCAGGCAGTCTACGGACTCTGGGACAACAACTGGCCAGCCGCGCTATTGCCGATCAGCCCGGATGATCTGCTCTCCCAGCAACTGTACAGCGGCACACACACGGCCACTGGCAAACCGGTCCGCACCGCCAGCGCCGGCGCCATCAACTGGGAGGTCCATCGTGGCTGGAAGATGTCAATGGAGATCGTGGGGGCATCGTCCCAGGACCAGGGCGAACGCGTGCTCCAGGATCTCACACTGCGCGATAACCGGATTCACGTGATGAGCGTCAATCCGAGCATCTCGACCGGGGACAACTGGTACCTGCAGCTCGACGCCTTCACCGGCGGCGCCCCACCGAAGACCATCATCGATATCAACCGGGATTCCTTTCTGAACGTGGCTGACAACGTCGATGGCAACGGCGACCTCCAGGTCACGGATACCGCGCGGGATCGCCTCGTGGGCGAGTTCCAGAGCTTCGGCCTGGCGTCCCGGCCGGTCATTGGCGTCGTCGGTGCTGCCGCCGACGCCGCCCTGATCAACCATCTGAGGGCCATATCCCCGTCGGAAACGAAGGTTCCGAACGACCCGGGGCTGCTCGGCGGTCACATTGACCTGGATACCTCCCATCTGATCTATGACCCCAATAATGGAAGTACCGACGGCCACGTCCACGAGTGGGATGACAAGAACGATCTCACGACCATCGACTTCTTAAACCTGCCCGATGGCAAAGGCAATCCGCTGTACGAAATCAGTAGCGAGACGAATGGCGTGCATTCCAACCGGCCGTTTATCCTGACGATCGCCAATGCGGACCTGTCGCCGGGCGGCGTGCTGGAAATCAACGGTACCAGCGCCGACGTCAAGGATTACCAGGCGTTGGTCAAGCGTTTCCTGTCGAAAACCATGCTTGCGGGCGAATCTTTCCCCGTCTACAAGATGACGCCGCCGACCACTGCCGAAAAGGCGGCCGGCTGGAAGCAGCTCACCAGCCTGAAGCTGAGCTGGGATGCCTACGCGATCGTCAATGGCGATATCATCCCGACTGTGACCGGCTGCGTCAGAGGCAACGATTCGGGGGCCTTGGGTGAATACCGCAATGGGGCGCTGCTGCTGCAGGCGCTTGATGCCTCGGTGATGACCGGCGGCTATAAATTGGTTAACGGAAGCGGCCTCTCGACCGGCGTGAACGCCAAGCGCTACGAATCGTCCACCACACTGGGAGCGGGCAGCAACTTTGTGAACTACACGCTCGGTTCTGCGATGAAAGGATTGTTCTGGGAGTCGACCGTGTTCTGGCATTGGAAAGGCCCCTGTTACGGTGCCGCGAATTACGCCGCCGAATTCAAGTCCTGCCTCATCGATCACACCACGAGTTGCTATGACAGCGCCCTTCCGGTGACCGACGAGACCATTGACAAGGGCAAGAAGAAGAAGAAGAAGAAGAAGAAAGGTGAGGTCGATCCGCCCGGCGGCGGGGGCGAGCCGCCGGCCGAGCCCATCGATCCGCAGCACGGGGTGACCGACACCACCATCGGCGGTAACAACAAGACCGGCCGGCTGTTCTGGAAGGAAATGGTCCCGGTGGAGTGAACCAGGCGGTGGCGGACGGGCCCAGCCCCGTCCGCCACCGCTGATCGTCGAGCGCGGAGTCGGAACCTGAAGGCCGGATCTCACAGGAAGTCACCATGAAAAAGACAGCAGCAGGCAAGCGGCCGAAAGGCTTCACGCTGATCGAGTTGATGATTGTCTTGGTGATCATCGGGATCCTCGTAGCCATCGCTTTTCCCTCGTACATGAAAAGCGTTCGCAAGGGCAATCGCACGGACGCCTATACCGTCTTGACCCGCATGGCCGGAAACCTGGAAAGATTCTTCGCCGTCAACAGCTCCTACAACGCGACTCTGGCGCAACTGGGCTTGCCGATCATTGGCGGCAAGGCCTATTCGGACAACCGGCACTACGTGGTCACGGTGGCGGCGGGTCCCACCGGCATTGGCACCAGCTACAAGATTACGGCCACCGCGGCGGTTGGCGATACGCAGGCCAAAGACACCGGTTGCACCGTCCTTTCCCTCGATTCGCTCGGGGTCAAGCTGCCCGACCCGAACGCCGGCAAGTGCTGGTAGTCCCCGGGTGCTGGCGCTCGGCCGCTAGAAGAGTTCGGGCCGCCCCGACCAGAGCGGCGCCAGGGCAGGCAGGCCCGGCGCGACCGCCAGTTCCGCATCGATCCAGAGGTCCCCGACCGCGGCGAGGCGCGAGCCGACGAACACGAGCGGCAATCGCGGGCGCATCCAGGGCACGATGCCGGCTTCCTGGCAGAGCTGCTTCAGGCGCTTGCGGGGCCGCGCAGGATGCGGCCGCAGCGTCTCCCCTCCGGCCCGGAAACGCAGCTCGATTTCACCCGCCGGCGGTGCGCCCAGACCGCCCTGACGGGTCGCAACCAGGCTAAACCGGCCGAGCCCGGGACCCAGTTCCAGGCCCGACGCCGATGCCAGCTCGAGACGCCATGGGCCGCTCGGCGGTTCGGCGAGCGGACGCATGGCATAGAGCCGGCCCCGATAGCGCCGGAGCTCGCCAGCGCTCCACCGGACCACGGGTTCCCCATCCACCCGAGCCGCGACCAGGCTGTCAAGGACCGATGCCAGCTGGGTGGTCGGTGGTGGGCCGAGTCCCTGCTGACGGATCCACCAGCGCAGGAGGTTGACACGCCGTTCCCGTGGCAGGTGCTGGAGGCCCGCGATGGACAGCCGGCCGCCATCCAGGAGGCCCGCGGCATCGGATTCGGCGAGGCCTGCCAGCAGTCCCGCGGCCTCTGCAAGGTGCGAGGCGCTCCGCGCCACCGTCGCGGATGCCCCGGGCCAGCGCTCCCGCACTGCCGGCAGGACGCGCTCACGCAACCAGCCGCGGTCGTAGCGGGTCGCGCTGTTCATCGGATCGGCCACCCAGGAAAGTCCGGCCTGCCGCGCGTAATCAGCGAGCGCCGCGCGATCCACGTCGAGCAGCGGCCTGCCGTGCCAGCCCGGTCCCAGATGAGCCCGGGACGGCATCGCGGCAAGACCAGCAACGCCCGCCCCGCGCAGCAACTGGATCAGCACCGTCTCCATCTGGTCATCGCGGTGATGCGCCGTCAGCAGCCACTCGCCCGGCTCGAGGATCCCGGCGATCGCGGCGTAGCGCGCGCGGCGTGCCTCGGCTTCCACGCTCTCACCCGGCGCCGGCACCAGGCCGAGCCGGACCGTGCGAAGCCTCACATCGATCGAACGGCAGAATTGCGCACAGGCCTGCGCCCATGCCGGCGAGCCCGGTTGCAGGCCGTGGTCCACGTGCACGGCGCGCAAGCGCAGCCGCCCGTTGCCCGCCCGCAAGCGGACCATCAGGTGCAACAGCACGGTTGAATCGAGTCCGCCGGAGAGCGCGACGCAGAACCCGGACGACGGCCAGTCCGGCTCCATTGCCGCCAGGGCGGCGGCCAGGCGCTCCGGGCCGAAGGCCATGTCAGGCGCCGCCGTAGACCCCGAAGCCGCGCAGGCGCCGCTGGCGTTCGTCGAGCAACACATCGATCGGCAGCGCCGCGAGCTTCGCGACCTGACGCGCGAGCGCCTCGCGCAGCGACTCCGCCATCACCTGCGGCTCGCGATGGGCACCGCCCATCGGTTCCGGGATGACCTCGTCGATGAGATTCAGCCGCGACAAGCGCTCCGCCGTTATGCCCATGGCCTCGGCGGCGAATTCGCGCCGGTCGGCGCTCTTCCACAGGATCGAGGCGCAGCCTTCCGGCGAGATGACCGAGTAGATGGCGTATTGCAGCATCAGCAGCCGGTCGCAGACGCCGATCGCGAGCGCGCCGCCCGAACCGCCCTCGCCGATGACGCAACTGACGATCGGCACGCGCAACTCCGCCATCTCGAACAGATTGCGCGCGATCGCCTCGCTCTGGTTGCGCTCCTCCGAGCCGACACCCGGATAGGCGCCCGGTGTGTCGATCAGCGTGACCAGCGGCAGTCCAAAACGCTCGGCGGTCTTCATGAGCCGGCGCGCCTTGCGGTAACCCTCGGGCTTCGGCATGCCGTAATTGCGACGCACCCGCTCTTTCGTATCGCGGCCCTTCTGCTGTCCGATCACCATGACCGGCGCACCCGCGAGACGCGCAAGCCCGGCGACAATTGCCTGGTCGTCGGCATACATGCGGTCGCCGTGCAGTTCCTGGAACTCGGTGAACACCAGCGGCATGTAATCGAGCACATAGGGCCGCTGCGGGTGGCGCGCAAGCTGCGTGATCTGCCAGGAGGTGAGACTCCCGAAGATGCTGGTCGTCAGCACGCGGCTCCTGGCGCGCAGCTTCTCGATCTCCTCCGCGAGGTTGAGCCCGGAGTCGTCACCGAGAAACCGGAGTTCCTCGATTTTCGCCTCCAGCTCGGCGATCGGTTGTTCGAAATCGAGGAATTGCAGCGCCATATCGGCAGTATAGAGGGGTCAATCGCCCCGGGGGCCGTACATGATGCGCACCCCGTCGCGCCCCACGAGCCGGCCCAGACCTTCCAGCAGTTCGCGTGTCGGCCGCACCGACCATTCTTCTCCGAGGGCGAGCGTCGCGCGTGCGCCGGGTCCCATGTAATGCACCGCGACGCCACAGCGCCCGCCGGTGCAGGGCCGCAGTGTTTCCTCGAGCTGCTGGATGAAGCGGATGTCGCCGGCCGCGCCCGGCCAGCGGATGATCAGGCGGCGCGCTTCGCGCTCGCGCAGTTCCGCGATCGGCGTCAGCTTTTTCGCATTGACACGCCAGTCCTCGATGAACTCGTCGAAACGTAACTGCCCCTCGACGACGAGGATCGCATCGCGCGCGATGACGTGGCGATGCTGCTGGTAGACATCATCGAACAGGCTGACCTCGATGCGCCCGCTGCGGTCGTCGAGCACCAGTGTCATCCGCGGTCCACGTCGTCGAATTTCGTGCACCAGGCCTGCAACGGTGACGTTCCTGCCGCCGGCACCCCAGGACGTCGAGCCCGCGGCAGGCCGCGGGCCGCCAAGATCCGCAATGCGTGCCGTGACCAGCTGGCGCAATTCCTGCTCGTACTCCGCGATCGGGTGGCCGCTCAGGTAGAGCCCGAGGGTGTCGCGCTCGCCCTGCAAGCGCAGGGACTCGCTCCACTCGGGAAGCATGGTGATTTCGATCGGCGACGGCACATCAGCCGCTGCCGGCTCGACCAGTCCGCCGAACAGGTCATCCTGGCCCGCCGCCACGGCGCGCGTGCTTTGCTCGCCGAGCTGCATGGCTGCCGGCAGCATGCTGGCGAGCGTCGCGCGGTTCGGTCCGAAGCCGTCGAAGCATCCGGCCTTGACCATCGCCTCGAGTGTGCGGCGCCCGACCTGGTGCAGGTCCACGCGGCCGCAGAGGTCGGCGAGATCCCGGAATGGGCCGCCGCGCGCGCGTTCTTCGACGATCCTGTCGACGGCGCCCTGGCCGACACCCTTGACCGCGCCGAGGCCGTAGCGGATCGAGCCCGGGCCGGCCACGGCGAACTGGTACATCGAATGATTCACGTCGGGTGGCAATACTTCCAGGCCCATGCCGCGGCATTCGTCGATGAATGTGACGACCTTGTCCGTGTGGTCCATGTCGGAAGACAGCACGGCAGCCATGAATGCTTCCGGGTAATGGGTCTTGAGCCAGGCGGTCTGGTAGGCCAGCAACGCATAGGCCGCGGAGTGCGACTTGTTGAAGCCGTAGCCCGCGAATTTCTCGATCAGCTCGAAGATCTGCGCGGCCCGCGGCGGCGAAACGCCGCGCGCGATGGCACCATCGATGAATACCGAGCGCTGGGTGGCCATTTCCTCCGGGCTCTTCTTGCCCATCGCGCGCCGCAGCAGGTCGGCGCCGCCCAGCGTGTAACCCGACAGCGTCTGCGCGATCTGCATGACCTGTTCCTGGTACAGGATCACGCCATAGGTCGGCTTCAGGATTTCGGCCAGGCTCGGATGCAGGTAGTCGATAGGCCCGGCGCTCTTGCCGTGCTTGCGCGCCATGAAATCGTCCACCATGCCGGATTGCAGCGGCCCCGGCCGGAATAACGCGACGAGGGCGACGATGTCATCGAAACAGTCCGGCTGCAGCTTGCGCACCAGGTCCTTCATGCCGCGCGACTCAAGCTGGAAAATCGCCGTGGTCCGGCAGGTCTTCAGCATCTTGTAGGTATCCGGGTCATTCAGCGGCAGGCGCGCGATATCGAGCAGCGGCTCCCCGGCCACTTGCCGGTCCGTATTCACGAGCTTCACGGTCCAGTCGATGATCGTCAGGGTCCTCAGGCCCAGGAAATCGAACTTGACGAGCCCGATCTGCTCGACGTCGTCCTTGTCGAATTGAGTGACGACGTTGCCCGCGCCCTGCTCGCGATAGAGCGGGCTGAAATCGGTCAGCACCGAGGGTGCGATCACGACGCCGCCCGCATGCGTGCCGGCATTGCGCGCAAGGCCTTCAAGTTTTTGCGCCAGCTCGATGAGGTCGCGGACTTCATCCTCGGTGCGGTAGCGCCGCGCGAGCTCCGGCTCCTTCTCGAGCGCCTCGGCGAGCGTGATCCCGAGCTCGAACGGGATCAGCTTTGCGACACTGTCGACGAAGCCGTAGGGATGGCCGAGCACCCGCCCGACATCGCGCACGACCGCGCGTGCCGCCAGCGACCCGAATGTGATGATCTGCGAAACACGATCGCGCCCGTAGCGTTCCGCGACGTAATCGATGACCTGGTCGCGGCGCGCCATGCAGAAGTCGATGTCGAAATCCGGCATCGAGACGCGCTCCGGATTCAGGAATCGCTCGAACAGCAGGTCGTGCTGCAGCGGGTCCAGGTCCGTGATGGCGAGCGACCAGGCGACCAGCGAGCCTGCCCCTGATCCACGTCCCGGACCGACAGGTATCCCCTGCCCGCGCGCCCAGCGGATGAAATCCGCGACCACCAGGAAATAGCCCTCAAAGCCCATTTCGCAGATCACCCGCAACTCGTCCGCGAGCCGTTGGTGGTAGCGCGTTTCCTCGACCGGCCGGATCACCAGCGCGGGTTCCGCCGCGAGCGCTGCAAGCCGCATGTCGAGCCCCTGCTCGGCCAGCACGCGCAGGTATTCCGTCACCGTGGAACCGTCCGGCACCTCGAAGACCGGCAGAAAACTGCGTCCCAGTGTCAACGCGAGCGAGCAGCGCCGTGCAATCTCGACGCTGTTCGCCAGCGCCTCCGGCAGGTCGGCAAAAAGCTCCGCCATTTCAGCCGGGCTTTTCAGGTACTGCTCCGGCGTGTAACGGCGTGGCCGGCCCGGATCGTCGAGGCGCGCGCCGTCATGGATGCAGACCCTGGCCTCGTGTGCCTCGAACTCGTCGCGCGCGAGGAATCGCACGTCATTGGTCGCGACGATCGGCGCCGGCAGCTCGGCAATCAGCGCGAGCACGGCGGCGACATGCGGGTCCTCGCCGGGCCGGCCGGTGCGCTGAATCTCCAGGTAATAACGGTCACCGAAGAGCGCGAGCCACGCGGCGAGCAGGCCCCGTGCTTCCTCGCTGCGACCGGCTGCCAATGCCCGGCCGATATCTCCTTCCCCTGCCCCCGAAAGCGCTATCAGACCGGCAGTCGTGACTTGATCCAGCCAGGCCCGCTCGACGAGCGGCCGGCCACGGTCCTGGCCCTCCAGATAGCTTCGCGACACGAGCCGGGTGAGATTGCGATAGCCGCAGAGCCCCTGCGCAAGAAGCGTCAGCCGGGTAGGCTCCGTGCGATCGCCTTCCTCGCGCAGCCAGACATCGACACCGATGACGGGCTTGACGCCATGCCGCTCTGCTTCGCGGTAAAACTTGACCATCGCGAACAGGTTGCTTTGGTCGGTCAGCGCGACTGCCGGCATGCCTGCCTCAACCACAGCCCTCATCAGTGCGGGCACCCGCACGATGCCGTCCACCAGCGAATACTCGGTATGGAGCCGCAGGTGAACGAATGTCGGACCCAAGTCCCTGGCGTCAGCTCGGCGCATGGAGCGATCTTAGCGGCGCGAAGCTGTGCCGGTGCAGGCGGCAGGGTCCACGCTCGGCGAGCAGGCGCAGGTGCTCCGGCGTCGGGTAGCCCTTGTGGCGCTCGAAGTCGTAACCCGGGTAGACGATTGCCACGCGGGCCATCCAGGCGTCACGGCTGGTCTTGGCGAGGATCGAGGCGGCGCTGATCTCGGCGATGCGCGCATCGCCGCCGATGATCGCCTCGACACTGCAGGGAAACCCGAGCATCGACACGGAGGGACAGCGGTTGCCGTCGACACGCACATGGTCCGGCACCACGGCGAGCCCCTGCAAGGCCCGGCGCATCGCCAGCAGGCTTGCCTGCAACACGTCGAGCACGTCGATCTCGCCCGCATCCGACCAGCCGATGGCCCAGGCCAACGCCTTTGCGCGAATCTCGGCCGCAAGCCTGATGCGGGTCGGCTCGTTCAGTTCCTTGGAATCCCGCAGGCCCGCGACCAGCCGGGCAGGATCGAGGATCACTGCGGCAGCCACGACCGGCCCCGCCAGGGGCCCCCTGCCGGCTTCATCGACGCCGGCAACCAGGCCGACGGCCGGTGATGACACCCGGCCTGCGCTCACGCGGCGCGTCCCCGCGCCAGCATGAGGATCGCCTCCGCCGCGCGCGCGCTTGCGCCAGCCCGCAACTGGCGATGAATGGCGGTGAACTGCTCGGCGAGCGCCGCGACTTCAGCGGGCTGGTCCAGCCAGTGTTCGATCTCACGACCCAATCTCTCGGGGTTGACCTCGCCCTGGGCCAGTTCCGGCACGACCCGCCGGTTCGCCAGGAGATTCGGCTGGGCAAAGTACGGCGCCTTCAACATCCGCAGCGACCGCAAGACCAGCGCCGTCATCCAGCCAAGCCGATAGGCAACGACCATCGGCCGCTTGCAAAGCAGCGTCTCGAGCGTCGCCGTTCCGGAAGCGACCAGTACCGCGTCGGCAGCCGTGAGGGCGGTCTGCGAGCGTCCCTCGATGATCTGCACCTGCGTGGCGGGCGAATACCGTGCCAATGCCTGCTCGAACAATATTCTGGTCCGCGCATTCGCCATCGGCGCGATGAAACGAAGTCCGGGCCGACGCCCTGCCAGCCAGCCGATCGCCCCCGCAAAATCGTCCGCCAGGCGCGCGACTTCCCCCACGCGACTCCCGGGCAGTACGGCCACAATCTGGCATTCGGCAGGCAGTCCGAGACCGGCGCGTGCGGCTGCGCGATCAGGCAGCAGCGGCAACTGGTCTGCCAGCGGGTGCCCGACAAAGATTGCGTGCAGCCCGGCCCGATCATAAACCTGCGGCTCAAACGGCAGCAGGCACAGCACCAGATCGAGAAAGCCCGCCATGCCTCGCGCCCGGCCCTGACGCCAGGCCCAGATCTGCGGACTGACGTACTGCACGGTGCGGATGCCCGCCGCATGCAATGCTGGGGCCAGATTCAGGTTGAATTCCGGCGCATCGATCCCGACGAACACATCGGGCCGCTCGGCCAGGAATCGGCTGCGCAATTCGCGACGCAGCCGCAGCAGCCGCGGCAAGTGATGCAGGACCTCGAACAGGCCCATGACCGCCAGCTCGTCGGCTGGCGCCCAGGCTTCGCAACCCTCGGCCACCATCGCGGGACCGGCAACACCGGCGAACCGGGTGCCAGGCGCCCGTTCGCGGATCGCCCTGATCAGGGCCGCACCGAGATTGTCACCGGATGATTCGCCGGCAACCAGGCCGATGGTCAGCGCTTTCGCAGCAGCCATCAGCGAATGATGCTGCGTTCGCTGGCCGCCAGGAATTGCACGAATGGCAGCAGTTCCGGCTGGTCCACCGCGAGCGCCTGCAGTTGTTCGGTCGCGGCCGCGAGCTTGAGCCCGGACCGGTACAGAAGCCGGTAGGCATTGCGGATGTTGGTGATCTGTTCCGGGCCGAAGCCGCGTCGCTTGAGGCCCTCGCTGTTGACACCTTTCGGTTCCGCCGGCGTGCCGGCGACCAGCAGGTAGGGCGGAACGTCGCGCGTGATGGCGGCATTATTGCCCAGAAATGAGTGTGCGCCGACCTTGCAGAATTGGTGGACGCCGGCGTAGCCCGAAAGTATCACCCAATCGCCAAGCTGGACATGTCCCGCGAGCGCGGTGCAATTCGACATCACGCAGTTGCTGCCGACGATGCAATCGTGCGCCACATGCGAATAAGCCATGAACAGATTCTCGTCGCCGATTTTCGTGACACCGCGGCCGCTGGCCGTACCGCGATTGACCGAGCAGAATTCCCTGAATACATTGCGGTCGCCGACTTCGAGCCGGGTCGGTTCCCCGCGGTACTTCTTGTCCTGGGGCGCATCACCGATCGACGCGAACTGGAAGACCTTGTTTTCGAGACCGAGCGTGGTCGGTCCGTTGATGACGGCGTGCGGCCCGATCCAGCTGCCAGCGCCGATGCGAACCCCGGCGCCGATGATCGTATAAGCACCGACCTCGACGCCCTCGCCGAGCATGGCGTCCGGCGCAATGATGGCGCGCGGGTCGATCACGCCTTGACCTCAGGGGCAACCATCATGATGGCCGAGGCGACTTCCTCCCCGCCGACCTCGGCGACCGTCGAGAATTTCCAGATGCCGCGCATCGCGCGTTCGAATGTTGCCTTGAGAATCAGCTGATCACCCGGCTCGACCGGGCGCCGGAACCGCGCCTTGTCGATACCGACGAAGTAGAAGCGCGTGTGCTCGTCCGGCACGACGCCCGCCGTCTTGAATGCAAGGATGCCCGCGGCCTGCGCGAGCGCCTCGAGGATCATGACCCCCGGCATGACCGGCCGATGGGGAAAATGCCCCAGGAAGAATGGCTCGTTGATCGTGACATTCTTGAGCGCGTGGATGCGCTTGCCCGGCACGCATTCGATGACCCGGTCGACCAGCAGCAACGGGTAGCGATGCGGCAGCTGCCTGAGCACCGCATGAATGTCCATCGGGAAGCCTTCGCTCATTCGTCCGTCTCCTGCCCCGCACCGTCGCCACCCCGCTCGAGCCGCGCCAGGCGGCGTTCGAGCGCGTCCAGTCGGCGCAGCCGCGCCACCGTGCGGCGCCAGTCGATCGCCTGGATCGCGGGCAGGCCGGACGAATAGGTTCCGGGTCCTGGAAGCGAATGTGTCACCATCGAGAAACCCGTCACTATGACGTCGTCACCGATTTCGAGATGCCCCACGATGCCGGCCGCACCGCCGATCATGCACCGGCGGCCGATGATCGTGCTGCCCGAAATACCGACGCAGCCCGCGATCATCGTGTTCGCCCCGATGCGGCAGTTATGGCCGACCTGCACCAGGTTGTCCAGCTTGACGCCGTCGTCGATGACCGTGTCCTCGATGGTGCCGCGATCGATCGTCGTATTCGCGCCGACCTCGACATCGTTGCCGAGACGCGCGCCGCCGAGATGCGGCACCTTGACGAAACCGTCGGGCGCCGGCGCGAAGCCGAATCCGTCGCCGCCGACGACGCAGCCTGGCTTGAATACGCAGCGCGCGCCGACGCTGACGTGATGACAAATCGTGACCCTTGACTGCAGTCGGCAGTCATCGCCGAGCCGCACCCCCTCCCCGATGACGGAGTTGGGCCCGATCGAGCAGCGCTCGCCGATCACCGCACCCGCCCCGATCACGGCATTCGGCCCGACCCAGGCGCTTGCTGCAACCGTCGCGCTTACTGCAATGCTGGCACCCGGAGCGATACCAGCGACCACCACCGGCTGTGGGTGCATGCCCGCCACGATACGGGCATAGGCCGCATAGGGATGCGGGCTGATCAGCGCGGCGACCGGACAATCAGGGAGCATCTCGCGCGCCAGCACGACGGCTGTCGCACGAGTAGAGGCGAGCTGCCGGCGGTACTTTGCGTTGCTGCAAAAGGTGAGCGTGCCCGGCGTCGCGGAGGTCAATGAGGCGACGGCCTGGACCGTGAGACCGGGGTCCCCGGCAAGTTCGAGACCATAGCGAACCGCAAGCTCGCCGAGCGTGATCGCCATGGCGGCGTTCCCCACTGGCAGTCGCCTGCCGTTCAGTTCTTGGGCGCTGGCGCTGGCGCTGGCGCCGGCGCTGGCGCTGGCGCCGCCGCCTTGGCCTTGACGGCGGCAATCACCTGCGGCGTGATGTCCACCGTCTCGGCCGCGAACAGCACTCCGTCGCTGACAACCAGCTGATAACCATTGGCGCGCGCATAGGCCTGCACTTCCTGCAGCAACGCACGCTGGACCTTCCCGAACTCCTCGTTGCGTTTGAGGTTCGCGTCCTCCTGGAGCTCGGTGAAGCGTCGCGACAGGTTGGTCTCGCCGTCGCGGACCTCCCGTTCAGCCTTGGTGCGGTCTGCCTCGGACATTACGGCCGCTTCCCGCTTGAGCTTGTCGGCTTTCTCCTGCAGCGCCTTCTGCTGGCTGGCCAGCTCGCGTTGCCGCGGCACGAACTCGCCTTCGAGCGCCTGCTGGGCCGCGCGCGCCTGCGGCGACTCCTCCAGCAGCCGTCCGGTATTCACGTAGCCGAGCTTCACTTCGGCGTGACCTGCCACTGGCACAGCCGCCAACGCAATTCCGAAGAGCAGCGCGCAGGGAATGGAATGCCTGATCATGTTTGTCATTTTGTCTCGACTCGTCAGAAGGCGGAACCAATCGTGAACTGGAAGTTTTCGACCTCATCCGGATAGCGTGTATTGTCGCCGCGGTACTCATTCAACGGGATAGCGTAGCTGAACCGGAACACGCCCAATGGCGCAAGCCATTGAACCGCAATGCCCGTGGATTGCTTCAACTCATTGTAATCGAACTCATAGTCGACCGGCGTGACGCGGTCGCGGCCGACGAATTTGACGCCGCCGCTTTGCGAGAACACATTGCCCACGTCGAAGAACAGGCTCATGCGCGTGCTCGCCCGCCATTTCTGGGGTACCGGCAGCAGGAGCTCGGCGCGGCCGATGACTTTCATGTTGCCGCCGTAGGGATTTCCAAAGCTATCCTTCGGACCGAGCCGGCTCTCCGTGAATCCGCGTATGGATTCCGGTCCGCCCGCGAAAAACTGGCGGAAGGGCGGCAGCGCCGTGGTGTTCTTGCCGAGCGCGTCACCAAATCCAAGTTCCCCGCTGAGCGCCACCGTCCATTGCCGCCACACCGGGATCAACTGCAGGAAGTCGTAATTAAAGACGTAGTAGTTCACCTCGCTGCCCGGCGCTGTCACCGACAGGGAGAGGGAATGCCGCATGCCACGATCCGCGAAGATAGCGCGATTTCGCGAGTCAAAAAACCAGCCGGTGACCAGCTCGAAAGTATTGAATTTCGTGCCGCACACAATCGTCGCTAGAGGTGGCGGGGCTTCGCAGTCCGGGTTGATGGCTATGCCACTAATCACGCGCGTATACGGATTGCCATTGTGCGTCACCCACGCCACCGCTTCTGGCGCGCTTTGTCGCGGGTTGACGACAAGGTCGGAAACCTGGGCGATCAGCCCGAACCGCAGGCTCTGGAATTCGGTGATGGGATAGCCAAATTCCATCGAGGCAGAGATCGTCGTCGTCGAGAAATCCGATGCCGCCGAGACGTACTGCGTGATGTCGCGGTACTGCAGGCCGATAGTACGCGACAGGCCGTCGACACTCGTATACGGATCCGTGTGCGAAATGCTGTAGGTCTGCGAGTACTGTCCCGCCACAAGTTGGACGGCCAGTCGTTCGCCGGATCCCATGAAGTTGGAATGCACAAAACTGCCGTTCAGCATGAACGACTGCGACTGCGAGTAGCCGATGCCGCCGCTGAACTGTCCAGGCAAGCCTTCCTTGATGTCGAAATCCACGTCCACGAGGTCCGGCGTGCCCGGAACCGGCGTCGACTCGAATTCGACCTTTTCGATGTAGGGCAGGCGCTGCAGCCGCTCCTTGGAGCGTTCCAGCAGCGCATTCGACAGGTAGGAACCCTCGAGCTGGCGCAGCTCGCGGCGCAGCACCTCGTCGTTGATCGCGCTGGTATTGATGAAATTGATGTGTCGCACATAGGCCCGACTGCCGGGATCGACGAAGAACGTCAGGTTGACGATCTTCTTCTCCTCGTCCTCCTGTGGCACCGGGTCGATCTTGGCGAATGCGTAGCCTTCCACGCCAAGCCGGTACGCCAGGAGTTCCTGCGTCTGCGTGATCAGCTTGCGTGAATAGGTCTGGCCCGGTCGAACCACCAGCAGCCGGCGCAATTCCGCTTCGGGGACCTTCATTGCGCCGGCAAGCTTCACCTCGCCGACCTTGTAGACTTCGCCCTCACGGACATTGACCGTGATGAAAATGTCGTCCTTCTCGGGCGCGATCGCTACCTGCGTGGACTCAACCTCGAAATTCGCATAGCCGCGGTCCTGGTACCAGGACTGCAGCGTCTCGAGATCGCCCTGCAGGGATTCGCGTGAATAGCGGTCGTCCTGCTTGTACCAGGACAGCCATCCCGGCGTCTGCAGCTTGAATTCCTCCAGCAGCGCCTCGTCGTCATAGACGCTATTGCCGACGATGTTGATCTGGCGGATGCGCGCGCGCTTGCCTTCGACGACCGTGATGCTGATCTTGACCTTGTTGCCCGGCACCTCTTCGACCTTTGGATCGATGCGGACCGCGTACTTGCCGCGGCTGAAGTATTGGTCGGTCAGATAGCCCTGGACTTCCTCCAGCACGGAGCGGTCAAAGGTCTTGCCGGTGGCCAGATCCACCGAGCGCAGCGACTTCTGCAGATCCTCGGTCTTGATGTCCTTGTTGCCGGTGATCTCGAAACTCTCGATCGAAGGACGTTCATAAACGACGACGACAAGCGTCGAGCCGTCGCGGCGCAGTTCGATGTCACGGAAGAATCCGGTCGCGAAGAGTGCGCGGATCGCCTCCTGCACGTGGCGCTGATCGAGCCGGTCGCCGATGTTGACCGGCAGGTAGTTATAGACCGTGCCTTCCGAAATGCGCTGCAGGCCTTCGACCCGGATGTCGCCCACGACAAATTCGCTACCCACGCCCTGCGCGAGTGCCACGGGGGCATATGCCAGCAGAATGCCGCTGATGAGCCGTCGAAGCATTTGCGCGTGGGTTCCTTGCCTGTTCAGCCGAGGAGCCGCGTGATGTCGTTGTAGAACGCGAAGCCCATTAGCAACACCAGCAACGCGATGCCCAGTTTCTGGCCCAGCACCTGCACCTGCATCGGCAGCGGGCCGCCTTTGGCCATTTCGACCAGCTGGTACATGATCTGGCCGCCGTCCAGCACTGGTATCGGCAGAAGGTTCAGCACCGCGAGCGAGATCGAGACCAGCGCCAGGAAACCGAGATAATAATCAAAGCCCTCGCTCGCCGTCAGTCCGGCGTATTGCGCGATATTGATCGGGCCGGAGATGTTCTTGGTCGAGACGCGGCCCGTCACCATATGCCACAGGAATCGCACTGTCAGGGCGCTCTTTTCCCAGGTTTCGCGCACGGCCGGCGCGAAGGCGGCGAACACGCCATGACGCTCAACGGTCTGCATCGATTCCGGGAACGCGGTCATGGCTCTGGCGTCCACGCCAAGGCCAATCTGTCCGATGGACTTGCCGTCTTCGACGACCAGCTTCGGCACCAGCGTGAATGAAAGCCGCGACCCGCTGCGCAGTCCGGTGAGCTGCGTGGTGATGCCGGGGCGTGCCCGTATCGCCGCAACGAAAGCCGGGAAGTCCGCAACCGGCCGGCCCTCTACTTCGACAATCCGGTCACCGAGCGCGATTCCGGCAAGCTCAGCCGGATCGCCGCTGGTCAGCAATCCGACCACGACCGGCTGCGGGGGAAACCAGAACGAGAGTCCCAGGCCGCGCAGCAGGATGCCAGGCTCGGTCAGCGCGCGCCGCTCGCCGGCCGGGACCACGATTTCCAGTTCCCGCTCACCGCCGTCACGCCCGCGCACGGATAGCGGCACGCGGCCGCTGTCTACCACTTCTTCCAGGATGCCGAGTACCGCCGCCTGGCGCGTCGGCGTCGGACGGCCGGCAACACGGAGCAGCTCGTCGTCGGGGCGCAGGTCTGCGGCGGCCGCATACGAACCCACGGCCACTACGCCAATCACCGGCTTGAGCCCCGGAATTCCGTACATGAACAGGATCCAGTACGCCGCGATGGCGAACAGGAAATTCGCGCAGGGACCGGCCAGCAGCACGAGAATGCGCGAGAGCGGCGGCCGGCGGTTGAATGCGCGATGTTCCTCGCCGGGCGGCAGCGGGCCTTCGCGCTCATCAAGCAGGCGCACGTAGCCGCCCAGCGGAATTGCCGCCAGCACGTACTCGATCTGGTCCGGATCGCCCCCGACGCGCCGCAGGATGGGCTTGCCGAATCCGATCGAGAAGCGCAACACCTTGAATCCGAGCCGGCGCGCGACCCAGTAGTGGCCGAACTCGTGCACCGAGACCAGCACACCGATCGCGACGACAAAAGCCAGCAGCGTGGTGAAGCCGAAGCTCATGCGCCGACCGCCAGGCGTGTGGAAAGCGCAGCGTCCGCCCGGTCGCGTGCCCAGGCATCAGCGGCCAGTGCGTCTTCGAGGGTTCGAACCGGCCTTACCTGATGCTGTTGCAACACGCTGTCAATGACCGCTGCAATGTCGTCAAAGTTCAGACTCCGCTCGAGAAAGGCCGCTACGGCCACTTCGTTGGCGGCATTGATGACGGCCGGCGCCGTGCCGCCGGCCCGGGCAGCCTGGACTGCCAGCCCAAGGCAGGGAAATCGTTCCAGATCAGGGGCTTCGAAAGACAATTGCGCAACCTGCACGAGGTCCAGGGATTGTACACCGGATGCAATCCGATCCGGCCAGCCAAGCGCATGGGCAATCGGTACGCGCATGTCCGGATGACTCAGTTGGGCGAGCACCGACCCGTCGTCGAATTCGACCAGCGAATGGACGATGCTTTGCGGGTGAATGACGATCCCGACGCGATCCGGGCCGACCCCGAACAGGTGGCAGGCCTCGATCAGTTCCAGGCCTTTGTTCATGAGCGTCGCGGAATCCACCGAGATCTTGCGGCCCATGCGCCAGTTGGGATGAGCAACGGCCTGTTCAGGCGTCACCGAGGCGAAGTCTTCGCGCCGCATTTTCAGGAATGGGCCACCCGAAGCAGTCAACAGGATACGGGTAACGCCGGGTGGCGGTCCGCTGCGCTGGTGGCCGGGCGGCAGGCATTGGAAAACCGCGTTGTGCTCGCTGTCGATCGGCAGGATCCGGGAGCCCGATTTGCGCGCCGCATCGATCAGCAGAGCCCCCGCCAGCACCAGCGCTTCCTTATTCGCGAGCAGCAGTTGCTTGCCGGCAGCGGCAGCGGCCAGCGTCGGGGCGAGACCGGCGGCGCCCACAATTGCGGCCATGACGAGTTGGGCTTCCGGCAGCGTCGCCACCGTGACCAGCGCCTCAGGTCCCGCCAGGACACGAGTGTCGCATTGCGCAGCTGCGAGGCGCTCTGCCAGCCTTGCAGCCGCAGTCCGATCCAGCATGGCTGCATGGCCAGGCCGGCAGCGCAGGCATTGCTCGAAAAGGGCTTCGTCATTACCGCGGGCCGCAAGACCCACGATCCGGAATCGGTCGGGATGGCGCATGGCAACGTCGAGGGTGTTCTTCCCGATGGAGCCCGTCGAACCCAGGACGACCAGGCCCCTCATGTCACGAGCCCGAGCCAGCAGAAGCCCAAAGCCAGCAGTGGCACCGAGGATGTGAGGCTGTCGATCCGATCGAGTACGCCGCCATGACCGGGCAGCAGGCTACCGCTGTCCTTCATGCCGCGCTGGCGCTTGAACATGCTCTCCACGAGGTCCCCGACCACCGACACCAGCACAGCCGCGATGCAAAGCGACAGGAATCCAAGTGGCGGCAGCTCGAACCAGGCCATGCCCGCCAACGCCACCAGTGATCCCGCGAACAGGCCGCCGAGCACGCCTTCCCAGGTCTTGTTGGGACTGACGAGCGGCGCGAGGCGCAGGCGGCCGAAGAACCGGCCGACGAAATAGGCACCAATGTCGGCGGCCCAGGCGAGCACCAGCATGAACACGACCAGTTCACGGCCATGATCGGCCTGCAGGTACAGCCGCGCCAATGCGAGCCAGGTCGGCGCGAGCGCCCACAGGCCGGCGACGGCGGCGAGGCCCCGATGCCGGCGGCCGGGCGCTAACACAATCCAGCCGAACAACGGGACCCAGCCGAGCATCGCTACGATCAGGACGGACTCGAAGCTCTCGACACCACTGCTTGCGAGCCACAGCACGCCCATCGCGAGTGCGCAGGCGCCGACGTAGGCGATGCGCGCCGCCGGCGATTCGAGGCCGGCAAACGCCGCCCATTCCCAGGCGCCGGCCAGAATCATCATGGCGAGCGCCACCACCGCGTACCCGGGCGGCAGCAGCAGCAACACGATCGCGAGCACCGCCACGAGTCCGACCGCCGTCATGACGCGTTGTGCAAGCATCAAGCGCCCCGCTGCTGGGCCGCGGTACGGCCAAACCGGCGCTGGCGGCCAGCGAAGTCCGCGAGCGCGCCCTCATAGGTCGATTCGTCGAAATCCGGCCACAGCGTGTCGGTGAACCAGAGCTCGGTGTAGGCCAGGTCCCACAGCAGGAAATTGCTGATGCGCCGCTCGCCACCGGTGCGGATGAAAAGGTCAGGCTCCACACGACCCGCTGTCGTCAGGCATGCGGCGAATGCCGCCTCGTCCAGCTTTTCCGGTTCCAGCGTCCCGGCGACAACCTGGCCGGCCAATCGTCGCGCGGCCTGCGTGAGATCCCAGCGACCGCCATAGGCGACGGCAACGACGAGGTCCAGTCGTCCGTGATCCGCGGTACGCACTTCTGCCGCAGACATCCTCGCGACCAGCGCCGGCGCAAGCCGCGTGCGATCGCCGATGAACCGCAGGCGCACGCCATTGGCGTCCAGCTCCGCGACTTCGCGATCGAGCGCCTCGAGGAATAGCCTCATCAGCAAACCGACTTCCTCGGCCGGCCGTTGCCAGTTCTCGCTCGAGAACGCGAACAAGGTCAACGCCGTCACGCCGCGTCGCACCGAATGCTCGATCGTGGCGCGGACCGTGCGAGCGCCGGCACGATGTCCCGCGGCGCGCGGCAGCGAGCGTTGCTCGGCCCAGCGGCCATTGCCGTCCATGATCACGGCGACGTGGCGCGGCACCGGCCCTGCGCTCGGCTGTTCGGGGGCGGATGCCGGCATCTCAGACCTGCAACAGTTCCTTTTCTTTTTCGGCGAGCACAGCGTCGATGTCGTGCACGTGCCGGTCGGTCAGCTTCTGGATCTCATCCTGGGAGCGATGGTCGTCGTCCTCGGAGATCAGCTTCTCCTTCAGCATTTCCTTGAGTTCGTTCATCAGGTCACGACGCACCGCACGGACCGCTACGCGCGCATTCTCGGCCTCGTGGCGCGCGACCTTGGTCAGCTCGCGCCGCCGTTCCTCGGTCATTGGCGGCAGCGGCAGCCGGATGACCTGCCCGGCAGTATTGGGTGTCAGGCCGAGATCGGATTTCAGGATGGCCTTCTCGACCGCGCTGACGGCCGACTTGTCCCAGGGCGTGACGGCGAGCGTCCGGGCGTCTTCCACCGTGACATTGGCGACCTGATTCAGTGGCACTTCGGTGCCGTAGTACTCGACCTTGATGCCTTCGAGCAGGCCGGTGTTGGCGCGGCCGGTGCGCATCTTGCGGTAGTGGTCCCGCAACCCTGCGACACATCGGGACATGCGCTGGGTCGCGTCGCGACTCATTTCCTCGAGCATCACTGCGTCCTCATTGAAGCCGGCTACAGCCCGTTCGCGACCAGTGTTCCGACATCTTCGCCGTCGATGATGCGCATCAGGTCGCCCTCATTCATCAGGTTGAAAACTCGGAGCGGGAGGTCGTTGTCGCGGCACATGACGATCGCGGTGGCGTCCATCACACCGAGGCGGTCGTCGAGGACCTTGTCGAATGACAGGGTCCGGTATCGTTGCGCGCGTGGGTTTCGCACCGGGTCGTCATCGTAGATTCCATTGACCTTGGTTGCCTTCAGCAACAGGTCGGCACCAATCTCGATGGCGCGCAAGGATGCAGCCGTATCGGTCGTGAAGAAGGGGTTGCCGGTGCCAGCAGCGAGGATCACGCAGCGGCCTTTTTCCAGGTGTCGCACCGCGCGGCGGCGGATGTAGTCTTCGCAGACCTCCTGGACGCGCAGCGCGGACTGGACGCGGGCATGGGCGCCGAGCGCCTCCAGCGCGTCCTGCAGCGCCAGGCCATTCATGACCGTTGCCAGCATGCCCATGTGGTCGGCCGTCACGCGGTCCATGCCGGCACGGGCAAGGCCGGCGCCACGAAAAATGTTGCCACCGCCGATGACGACGGCGACCTGAACGCCGCGCGCCAAGACGTCCCGGATCTCGCCGGCGACCCGCTTCAGCACGATCGGGTCGATGCCGTAGTCTTCCGCGCCGAGCAACGCCTCGCCGCTGACCTTCAGCAGTATCCGCGACAGCGATTTTCGGGCCTGCGGTTCCGCCATGCCCTTACCCCTCTATCGAGCCCCTCAGATCATCCCGAGCGGGTGCCGGGTCGCAGGTTCGCAGTTTAGATAACTACGAACCTGCGAACCTGCGAACCTGCGACCCGGCACCAAGCGTCCTAGCGTCTGCCCTCCGCGGCTTTGACCTGGGCCATGACTTCCTCGGCAAAGTTTTCCTGCTTCTTTTCGATGCCCTCGCCGACCTCATAGCGCAGAAAACCGGTGACCGCGGCGCCAGCAGCCTCAAGGAGCTTGCCGACCGTCGTATCCGGGTCCTTCACGAAAGGCTGGCCGGTCAGGCAGATCTCAGCCAGGTACTTGCGGAGCCGCCCCTCGACCATCTTGTCGACGATCGCGGCAGGCTTGCCCTCGCTGGCCGCCTGTGCGGCCAGGATCTCGCGCTCCTTGGCGAGCGTCGATTCCGGCACCTCGGATGGCTGCACGTACTGGGGATTGGCTGCGGCCACGTGCATCGCGAGGTCCCTGGCCAGGGTCGCGTCACCGCCACTGAGGCCAACGAGCGTTCCAATACGGGTTCCATGCACGTAGCTGCCGATGACCGTGGGTGCGGAGAGGCGCTCGAGGCGCCGGATCGTGATGTTCTCACCGATCCTGGCGATCAGGTTACGGCGTGTCTCTTCGACCGTCGTGCCGCCCGCAAGCGGCAGCGCCGCCGCGGCTTCAACCGTTGTCACTGAAGCCTGCAATGCCGCCGCGGCCACGGCGGCGGCGAATGCCCGGAACTCCTGCTCGCGCGCGACAAAGTCGGTCTCACAATTGACCTCGGCGAGGATCGCGCTCGTGCCATCGCCGCTCCGGGCCGCGACCACGGCACCTTCAGCGGCGATACGTGCGGCCTTCTTGTCCGCCTTTGCAAGACCCATCTTGCGCATGATCTCGGCGGCTGCATCCAGGTCACCGCCGGTCTCGACCAGGGCCTTCTTGCATTCCATCATGCCGGCGCCGGTACGCTCGCGCAGCGTCTTGACGACAGCGGCCGTGATTGCCATCGTCATTCCCCATTCTTGTCGGACTTTCTCGATTCCGGCCTGCGGCGCACCGCGGGCTTGTTACGCCCCTCCTCCGGCATGACCCCGATGATCGATTCGTCGACCATCGCTTCGTCGTCCGCCAGGTCGGCGGGCAGAGCCGCGTCGGCGGCAGCTGGGGCGCCCGCTTCGGCAACGGGAACGGTCGCGGACGCGGCGGCTTCGACAGGAGCGACCGCAACCGGCATACGGGCGCGTGCGGGCGCCCTGCGCCGCACATTGGCCGCCTTGCGCGGTCCGCGAGCCGCGGCCTTGCGGCGCGGCTGGCCTTCCTCGTCCAGCTCGACGAACTCGTCTTCGCCTACCGGCACGACGGGTACCGAAGACTTTCCGTCGAGTACGGCTTCGGCGATTCCCGCCGCATAAAGCTGGATGGCCTTCATCGCGTCGTCATTGCCGGGGATCACGTAATCGATGCCATCCGGCGAGCAATTGCTGTCCACGACCGCAACGACGGGCACGCCGAGCTTCCGCGCTTCGTGGACCGCGATTTCTTCATGGCCGACGTCGACGACGAAGAGCGCGTCCGGCAACGCATTCATTTCCTTGATGCCGCCCAGGCTGCGCGTCAGCTTGTCCATCTCGCGACGCAGTGTCTGAGCTTCCTTCTTTTTGCGCCGCTCGAGCGCGCCCGTATCACGCAGCTCCTCGAGTTCCTGCAGTCGCTTGATCGACTGCCGGATGGTCTTGAAGTTGGTCAGCATGCCGCCCAGCCAGCGCTGGTTCACATAGGGCATGCCGCAGCGGCTCGCCTCGACCTGGATCGCATCCCTGGCGCTCCTCTTGGTGCCGACGAACAGCACCTTGCCGCCGTCGGCGATCACGCCCTTGATGAAGGCCGCCGCCTCGTTGTACAGGGGCAGCGTCCTCTCGAGGTTGATAATGTGGATCTTGTTACGCTCGCCGAAGATGAAGGGGGCCATCTTCGGGTTCCAGAAGCGGGTCTGGTGTCCAAAATGGACACCCGCTTCCAGCATCTGCCGCATGGACACACTGGCCATGATGACTCCTTGTTCGGGTTAGCCCTCCGCGAATCCGCATGCGGCAACCAGACCCGAAGGTCCGGCACCCGGCCGCACGTGTCGATATCGCGTGTGGATTTGGTTGAGAAAAAACGCCGCGCTTTATACCATCTTTGTCCCGTCGAAACAACGTGATAGGCGATTCGAATCCATGCTGATGGCGCGGCAAGCCCAGGTCACCATCAAGACGCCGGCTGAACAGCAGGCGATGCGGGTTGCCGGCCGCCTGGCAGCCGACGTACTGGACATGATCACACCGCGGGTGCAGCCGGGGGTGAGCACCGGGGAACTCAACCAGATCTGCCACGACTACATCGTCGGGGTCCAGAACGCCATCCCGGCGCCCTTGAATTACAAGGGATTTCCGAAGTCGATCTGCACTTCGATCAACCACGTCGTTTGCCATGGCATCCCCGGGGAGCGGCAGTTGCGCGGGGGCGATATCGTCAATCTCGATATCACGGTCATCAAGGATGGCTTTCATGGGGACACCAGCCGCATGTTCCTGGTCGGGGACTGCTCGGTTCAGGCCCGGCGGCTTTGCAGTATCGGGTTCGAGGCGATGTGGCTTGGAATTCGCAAGGTTGCGCCTGGTCACCGGCTCGGCGACCTGGGCCACACCATCCAGCAATATGTCGAGTCACAGGGCTATTCGGTGGTGCGCGAGTACTGCGGCCACGGCATTGGGCGCAACTTCCACGAGGATCCGCAGGTGCTGCATTACGGCGAGTCAGGCACCGGACTCGAAATTGAGCCTGGCATGACATTCACGGTCGAGCCGATGGTCAACGCGGGCCGGCGCCAGGTGCGGCTCCTGGGCGATGGTTGGACCGTTGTCACCAAGGACCACTCGCTGTCCGCTCAATGGGAGCACACGCTGCTGGTGACGGCCGACGGATTCGAGGTTCTCACACTGGGCAGCGCCGACCGCGCGCGTACTTGAGCGATGCGCTCAGGTCTCACTGAGGCAAGCGAGGGACCGGTACCCGTCGCGGCAGCCGCGGCAATTCCCTGGGCCTATGTCGCTGGGCTGAAAGACCGGCTTCCCGCCGCCAGTGAGCCACTGCGCGAATTCCGCGCGGCGCTCGAGGAAGGCGATCGCGAGCTGGCGCGCCGCTTCCATGCCGACGAGCCTGTCGAAGCATTGGTGCGCGACCGCGCCTTGCTTGT
>Ga0315275_10000097_pt1 | contig 66023 bp, 64 predicted proteins | sample YL17G03_0_MG_FD_205557 | JGI IMG/M metagenome (GOLD analysis project Ga0315275, IMG submission 205557) | Sediment microbial communities from Yellowstone Lake, YNP, Wyoming, USA - YL17G03_0 | ecosystem: Environmental > Aquatic > Freshwater > Lake > Sediment | place: USA: Wyoming | collected... | reverse complement strand
AAAGTAGAAGCGATACATGCAGGACTGGAATGTGGCATCCTTGGTGAGAAATTTTTAGGGATGGACATGATTTCTATAGGTCCCACGATTAAATACCCTCACTCACCGGAAGAACAAGTGCATGTAAGCACAGTAGCAAAATTTTATAAATATATTCTGAAAATACTTGAGGAAGTTTAATTTCTCATATTTTTTTATTTTTTAAACGATCTAAATTCAATTTATTTTTTTAATCCAGATATTATCAAAAAAGACCAATCAACAAATATATCATTATCAAGAACTGATAAATTATGACCCTCTTTTACATATCTTTGACTATTTAACCAAATATTAAAAATAGTATCTTGTTTTTGTTTTGATAACCCGCTATTGCTTAACCAATTACGAATGCTTACACGTGGCATATTATAAAAAACAAAATGAATATCTTCAAAACCACCTTGTTCCAATAAATGAACAAGACTATCTGGAATAAATACATGACGTTTTTCTTTCAATTTAAACATTCTTACATAAAAATTAAATGATCCTGGAGGTGGGACTGCTTCACATATGACTATTTTTCCATTGGATTTTAAAACCCGGTAACATTCCTTGATGGCGTTTAAAGGGCTATCGACATGATGAAAACACATTCTTGAAACAATACAATTAAAAGTATTTGACTTGAAGTCCAAGTTTTCAGCGTTCATTAAGTGATAACAAATATTTCTTTTGTTATTTTTTAAACGAGCTATTTTTAACATATCTTCCGATATATCAACTGCATCAACTTTTTTACAATAAGGTGAAATGAATTGAGCTAATGTACCTGTTCCGGTTCCAACATCACAAACATGGCTACTGGAAGTTATTTCACATTTTTTTAGAATATTAAGTAATAACTCATTTTTATATGTCCATTGAAGTTTATCATATTTTTCTGATCTTTTTTGCCATTCATCCATTCTTACCAAATCCTGTTTTCAGGGCCATAATAATATACAGTAAGTACAGAAAGACAACCGCAAGGGGTAAAAAAATATTACACATGTTTAATATGGGCCCAATTATGAAAATTAAAAAAGATGCTTCCCAAACGGAAAATGACATATTTCTCGGATTTGCAAATCTAGTAGGTAGAAATAATGTAGCATAAATCTCATTAGAATAATATATGATAATCCATGCTGAACCAACTAAAACAAGGCCTGATAAATAAAACTGACTATACCATAACCCAATAAAACAGGCTAGTTTACCAACACGATCACAGAAATGATCAAATTTTAAAGTAAATGAAGATGATTGATTAGTCAGTCTTGCCCATGGTCCATCAAGTAGATCAAAGATAAAAGCCATAAAAAAGGCCAAAGCACCTAATTTTAAATATCCCGCACCAAAAAGTAAACCCGCAATTATATTTAAAATTAAACCCGATGCAGAAAGGTATAATGGATGGAAGCGGATATTAATTTTTTGAAGAAGACGCAATATAGGCATAGAAAAAATTAAACCAATTTTTACAAATAAGAAGCGTTCATATGGTGCTTCAGGTTTGTATATCTTTTCCCCAGGTTGCTGTTGATATATCTTAAGGATCTTTTCTTTCATTAAATATCAGACATCCACATCAAAATTTATATTTAAATAAAACACATATGAAGATATAAATTATCTAGAATTAAGTTATGAACTAATATTTTCATAAATATTATTTATAATCACCACTCCTAAGTTTTTTATTAATACTCTTTCCTCCAATCCTACCATCAATATATTACTTTTTAGAGTAATCATTATAGGATTCAAAGTCATATACGCTAAAATACATAAGTTTTTTGGTTTAAATTGCTTTGTCATCTCATCAAATTTTAATAATAATCTATTATTAACAAAACTGGATACCATTTAGTGAATTTGATATAATAGATTTTAAAAATAAATATGATATTTACCTCTAAATCTTGCGGATATGATCTAGCGGTTATGATATTGGCTTCCCAAGCCAATCACGCGGGTCCGAATCCCGCTATCCGCATATATAGGAGTTGAAAATATTGAAAATAAATGATGTTAAAATCGGAGATAGAGTCGAATTGATTGAAACTGATGATACATTTACTAGACTCAGGAAAGGATCTAAAGGCACTGTTTTTAAAATAGAAGAAGATCAAGAGCTTATTTGGATCAGTTGGGATAACGGTGAAAAACTAGCACTTATCCCTGGTGCTGATAAATTTAAAATAGTAAAAAAGTAAAATTCAAAACATTCATAATTTTGAATTGGTTAAGGTTTTTAGTTATGGAGGCTACAAAAGATTTTGTGAAAAACGCCGATTGGTTAGCCGGCGTAACAGCTATTCTTCTTATAGGATTTGGAGTAATCCAGATTATAATTGGCGAAATATTTTCAAAGAGTGTTGCCCTAACTGCAAACGGATTTGATTGTATAGGAGACGGATTTGTTTCTGCCATCGTCTGGATAGGATTGAAAATTTTCCGGAAACCAGCAGACGATAAATTCCATTATGGATATTACAAGATGGAAAATCTTGCATCTATCGCTGCAGCGGGTGTAATGATGATACTTGCAGCATATATCGTATTTCGTTCCTATAATCAGCTTATTGATCCACAGGAAATACAATTCCCACTTATTGGTGCCGTGATAGCAGCAATTTCTGCTGTTGTTGCTTTGTCGCTTGGTTTTTACAAATATCTTAGAGGAAAACAATCAAGGATGAGTTCGGTAAGACTTGATGCATTTAATACAGTAAAAGATGGAACAACTTCTGGACTTACAGTAGTGGCACTTTTACTTTCCTCTTTAGGATTTAACGCCGCAGACGCTGTTGTCGGTTTTATCATTGCAGGAATTATTGTTAGTATAGGTTTTGCTGCAATGAAAGAATCAAGCTATACACTTGTTGATGCCTGCGATGGATACTGCCTTATTCAAGGAAATGAGATAAAAAAAATTGTTGAGAGCATTAAAGGAGTAAAATCTGCAAATATTGTTCGTATGAGACGATCTGGACCGGTATCCCAAGGGGAAGTAGAAATTAAGGTATCTGAAGAAATGTCCGTGAAGGAACTAGATAAGATACAAAAAAGAATAATGCAATTAGCAAAAGAAAAATATCCAGATATAGAAAGACTGACTGTAACAGTAATACCTGAATAAAAATCAGAATAATGTTTTTTGTTTTTTCACGTGTTCAATATTTAAAAATTTTAAGAGAACGGGCTCAATACGTTCTTGAGTGAATTGGTGTTGATCACATAGTATCTTCAGAACCTTTTCATTATCAGGTTTTGACCAATTGAGAAAGTAATCATCCGTGACTTTTGGCTCAAGGAATATCTTTCTAATTTCTTTTATTTCATCTAATGAAGGAATATCCTTGGAAGAAAGAGCGGAAAGGGCTTTTTCGATGTTTCCATTCTCTTTAATAAGCGCTAGACTTTTTTTAGGGCCTATGCCCTTTACTCCATCGTTAAAATCAGTCCCAATCAGTATCGCCATATCAACAAGTTGTTTGTGCGAAATGCCTAACGATTCAAGATTAGGTTTTAACCTTATCTGATCCGGGTAGATCTTTGTATATGCTTCTTTGCCAGGTAGTTTTCGTCTTTCGGACGAAGTAAGATTTCTCACAAGTATGGATGACCCAACCAAAAGGCAGTCATAATCCTGCGAGCCTGCTGCGTAAGCATCGCCTTTTTTAACCATGTAGCTTGCCTGTGCTTCACCTTCAGAGGGCGCCTGAATATGTGGAATGCCAAGTGCATCCAACAACTCTGTGCTTTGTCTAATAATTTCATCTGTTACTCTTGACGTTTGTTGTGCTTTTGTTCTAGCTTTTTCAAGATCTCCTGCCTCTAAGGCCTCTTTCCATTCCTTTTCTGCAAGTTCCTTTCGTTTTTTACGGTCTTCGAGTGTTTTTGCCTTTAATGGATGAGGCTTGCCATCAAATACATAAACAGGGCGAATTCCTGATTCAACAAGATTTGCAGTGCGATACAAAAGACCGGATAAATGCGATGTTATTTCACCTCGAGCATCTTTTAATGGAGTTCCATCCCTTTGCCTAATGGTCGAAAGAAATTGGTGAAGAACATTATATGCATCTATAGCAATTATTCTATCACGTAAATCTTCGAATTCTATTTTTTCTTTCTTGAATAACTCCCCGATATCGACTCCCATCTTAGCAGTTCCAAATATGATTTGTAGATAAAGATTTTCCTAACAAACGATACTTTTAAAGAAAGAAATAACATTTCCCCAACGATGAAACGAGACCTTATTTCAATGCTAGATGTAAAAGATGATTTAGAAGAAATCATTGACCTGGCAATCAAACTTAAAAAGAAATCGAAAAACGGCGAATCCATTGAATTGTTAAAAGGAAAAACACTGGGCATGATATTTGAAAAGTCAAGCACACGCACTAGAGTGTCATTTGAAGTGGGAATGACTAAACTAGGGGGTCATGCAATTTTCCTTAGTTCAAACGACCTTCAACTAGGCAGAGGAGAGACAATAGAAGATACTGCTCTTGTACTATCTAGATATGTTGATATTATCATGTATCGTGCTAAAAGTAACGAAGACATGAAAGAATTGGCAGAGTATGCAACAGTTCCTGTAATTAGTGGCCTCGATAACAAAGAGCACCCGTGCCAAATTATTGCCGACTTCATGACGATAAAAGAGCATAGAGGCAATTTGAAAGGACTTAATTTTGTATACTTTGGCGATGGAAACAACAACATGGCGCACTCGTATATGCTAGGAGGCGCTATAGCTGGAATGAACATCAAAATAGTTGCTCCTAAAGGATACTGGCCCGATGAATACTACGTAAAAGAAGCTAAGAAACTCGGAGGAAAAGTAGAGGTTACAGACGTCGTAGGAGCATCAACTATGAAAGCAGATGTGATAGCAACGGATACGTGGGTTTCTATGGGAGATGAGACAGAAAAGGAGAAAAGAATCAAAGATTTTCGAGGATTTACAGTCAATGAAGACCTTACGAGCCTTGCCAAGCCAAACGCGATTTTTTTACACTGCTTACCTGCATATTATGGTTACGAAGTGACAAAAGAAGTTGCGCATGGCAAACAATCTGTAATCTTTGACGAAGCTGAAAATAGAATGTGGGCCCAGATTGCTATAATGGTAACGCTCTGCAAATAAACATCACTTGCAAAAAGTATTTTCGTAATTTACTAAAAGTTCACCTGTTACAGTCCAAGCCGTTAACATTTCATCGTAAATTGAAATAACATCATCAGAATATTTTGAAATGTCGTTACAGAAAGTTCCGTGAGGAAAACCTCCAATGATGCATAAAATATTTTTGTGCTTTTTTTCTTTAAGCTCTTTAAAGTAATTTGATAGTTTTACTTTTTTACCATCTGGAGAAAAAGAGAGAACAAAGTCGTGTTTTTCTTCTTCGAGTATATTTTCTAAAGTCTTGTTTTCACGCAGTTCCAACAATGTTTTTTCTTCGGTTGCAATAATCTTTTTTTCGAAGAGTTGTTCGATTAAACCGATGAATCGGATGTAATTCTTCATCAGTCTTGTCTCAGGATTGAAGTAAATTGCTTCGTTATTTCTTGTGTGAACTATGAACTTAAGCTCACCTTTTTTATTCAAAATTGATTCCAAAGCTGTGAGAAGAGAAATGTGAACAATGTCTGGTCTTCCACGTCTCTCGCCCTCAGGTATATTTTTCATTGCGCTGTGATGAAAACTTGAGTCAAGTATCATATTTGCTGGTCTTTTGTTGAACTGTCTTGAATGAGAAATAACCGAAGGATGAGATAGAATCTTGTTTGGTATTTTCTCAAGTTCAGACTCTGCCAAAATAATCGTTAACAAATTTAAACCTCGTCTTTAACTCAAAATCTCATGCAGCAGGTTTTTCTTATTTGCATATTTTATTTCTTGGGCGATTCTACGGCCTGTGGAAAGGTTTGGTTCTATAAGGTCAGAGTAAGGTGAGCCAGTAATATACGGGTTTGTACCTGCAACAATTCTTGCTGATATTTCAAAAACTCTAAACTCCAAATCCTCCGTTACAACAGTTTCTAAACAAAAAGATCCAAGTACCCCACCAAAAAGTTTTAAGGATTTTTCAACAACTGCTTCACCCATCTTGAATACCTTTGGCAATAATGATTCTCTAATGACGATAGGAATGTTCCCTGTAACTACGAACGTTGGGTGAATGCCTATTTCCTCAAGTTCTGCAATGGAACCGAGTCTTTGAACTTCATCTATAGTTGTTTCGTCTCGCCTATCCATTGAAAGCAGTTGAAGGCTGCCTTTACTCAATTTGTATGCATTATTCTGTATAGGTGAGTAGAAGTAATGCAAATAATAACGGGTCCCCATCACAAATTCTTGGATGAAGTAGGGTTTGCTTTTATCAACTCTTTTCTTGAACTCTTCGTAAGTCTTTGCGACAAAAAATCCTTTTCCACCCTTTGCGCCATGATACTTAACTATTACAGGGTTGTCGATTTTTCTTGGATCCTTTATCTGCCTCGGCATGGTTAGACCAGCGCCCTCTAGCCACTGTTTTTCCTTCTTACGGTCAGACTCCCACATCAAAACTTTTCGGTTCCCAAACGTTGGCAAATTTAAACGTAAAAAGTTATTTGCACCAAGATACTCAACAAAGGACCCGTGAGGTATGATAATTACATTCTTTTCCTGCAGTTTTTTTGCGTGTTTGATTATATCTTTGTATTTATCAACACTGAAAAATTCATCTGGTTTACCTAACGGAAAAGCATCGTAGAATTTCTTTACCTTTCCAACAGAGATGCCCAGTGTCCTAAATCCCTCTTTTTTAGCTCCATCAAAAATCTGTAGACTAGAATGAGAACAAACAGTCGCTATAGTAAGCTTATTTTTGTCGTAATTTGCAAGAATGTCATCTATTTTTACTTTAGGCATAACGACACCTTGCAGTCATCATATGGAGAACTAGGTTTTATTAGTTTCGATTAACGGAACCTTTCTTTAAAAACAAGCTTTTTTGTAAGAAATGACATCCTCTCAAAATAGGTTGGTTTGGGATAAAATTGGGAAAAAACATTATTAAATATTCGTTGTATAAGTTATTGGAGGAAACGATTATGGATATTAAGGTATTATCGAATTTGATTAATACAAAATTACGCACTAGATCTCGAGCAATGGTATTTACAATTATTATTATCTTAGTAGGATCTTGTTTTATACCTGCATCATTACCTAAAAAGGTTGATCAAACTTACGAACAGCCTGCAATGATAACTGATGGTCAAATTTTATATTCACCTATGTGGACCACTACTACGTATTTGATAGATGCTTCTGGAACGGTAAATCATACGTGGGCAAGTAGTTATTTCCCTGGTGTTATGGTGCGGTGGTTGGGTGATGGGACGATTCTTCGTACAATAAGAGTTGGTGTAGGTCCTGGTGGTGGTGGAGCGGGTGGTGGTGTTCAGAAAGTAGAATGGGATGGGACCGTTGTATGGGATTATCGATACAATACTAATGGTGTTCTCAGTCATCATGATGTTAGAATGTTACCAAATGGCGATGTGCTGTTGATTGCGTGGGAAACGAAAACACGTACGGAGGCTATTGCTGCAGGAAGAAACCCAAATACTGTTGGTTCTCAGGGGTTAACGCCTGACCATATAATAGAAGTTAAACCGACTGGGCCGACAAGCGGTGATATAGTTTGGGAGTGGCATGTCTGGGATCATCTAATCCAGGATTATGATTCTTCAAAAGCAAATTATGGCGTGGTAGGTGATCACCCAGAATTAGTTGATATTAACTATGCACCAGAATCAGGACAAGAGTGGATGCATACGAATTCTATTGATTATAACGAAGAGTTTGATCAAATACTGATCAGTGTTTGTTTTCTTAGTGAAATTTGGGTCATTGACCATAGTACAACAACAGAGGAAGCAGCAGGCCATACCGGTGGAAACAGTGGTAAAGGAGGGGATCTTTTGTACCGCTGGGGCAACCCACAAGCATATGACGCAGGTACCTCAAGTGATGAAAAATTGTTTAGGCAGCATGACGCTTCATGGATAACGCCTGGTTTACCTGGTGAGGGTGACATCCTTATTTTTAATAATGGGGCAAACCGCCCTGGTAGTCATTATTCTACTGTTGATGAAATTGTTCCGCCTGTTAACGAGAATGGTGAGTATTATCTAGAGCCGGGTTCTGCGTACGGGCCCGAGGCGCAAACATGGATATATACTGCCAGCCCTCCAACGAGTTTCTATGCAGATCATATTTCTGGCGCTCAGAGACTCTCCGAGGGTAATACTTTGATATGCAATGGGGTAACAGGAAAAATTTTTGAAGTCACTCCTGAAGGAACAACCGTTTGGCAACACAACACAGGAGGTCAAGTGTTCAAAGTAGTATACATACCCCATGAAGAGCCACAGCCACCAGAGCCTGATACCCCAAATCTAGATTGTTCTGGAAGTCTTTCATGGACCAATATCAAACCAGGTGCGACCGTGGTTGGAAGTTTTCAGGTACAAAACATCGGAGATGCTGGTTCGTTGCTTAATTGGACTGTTAATACCTCATCAATAACTTGGGGAACGTGGTCATTCAATCCTGAATCCGGTAAAAATCTTGCCCCTGAAGATGGGCAAGTGACGGTACTAGTGTCGGTCGTTGCTCCAAATGAAAAAAATTCGGAATTTCAGGGTTACCTTAGAGTAGAGAACCAAGACAATTCCACAGATTTCGGTTTAATTCCTGTATATCTAAAAACTCCAGTAAATATGCATGTCTTTCATGCACCAATCTATCAACTTATGCTTAAAATCAAAAGTTTGTATTCAGAGAAGATATATAATTTATTTAAAACATTTAGTCTGGTTTTGTTAATAACTTAAGTCTCCACCAACCAGATGACAAATTCAGGATACAATTTGGGAAGATATTTATAAATACACAATATATAATACAATAAAAATGTAAATGAAAGCGGGGAGGTAGAAGTATCCCAACGTCGAAGTTAAAGTTTAGTTTTAAATTTATGTTTGAGTCGAATTATGAGTTTTCTTTAAAATTGCATAAGGAGTTGCTATTCCTTGAGCGGATTTTTTAAAAAGAAATTTGTCTGGCGGTGCGTTATTGTCATTATTTCATTATTGTTATTCATCCCAACCTATGTTTCTTATGGGGCAAGTCCTCAATGGGACAACAGCTGGTCATTTCATCAGGAGATAAAAATTCCCTTTGACACAAGTCTTAGAACTGCGCGGTTTCAACCAATTGATATGAACGTAAATTTTCAAAATCCTTGTTGGGCAAAAAACGAACTTGAGCACTCCGTCAGGGTGTGCTGTTGGGATGGAAATGAGTGGTATGAACTGGAATCCCAGATATATGATCTAGAAAAAAGTAATGGAAATTTTATTACTAGTTGCAATGTGGTTTTCTTAATTTCTGATTTTGCTGATGGAACTGAAAAATATTTTGTTTATTATGATGATTCAGAAAAACCTGCCCCGGGCTATCTTGATCATGTAAAAATTGAAGATTCATATTATAGATATGAGCCGATACCTGGCTATCCGCTTGAATCAAGTTATTATAAAATATTAGATGACAACTATGTCACGTATGGTGTTTCTTATGAAGGACAGTTTATGGGATACAATACCTGCCAACATGTTACTAAGCTAAAAGAAAAGACCGTCGAAATGTTGCCAAAAAATGGGGAACTATTTGCCGCTTTTGATTTTAAATACACATATGATAGAGGTCTGTTTAGTTATAGCTCCACTAGTCAGAAACTTGTATCAAAAGAAATTCTTGTTGATGGAAATTTAATGCTTGAATTTCGAATTATAAGTCATTCAAAATTTGACGATTTACAAACTACTGCAGCATACAAGTATTATCACTGCCCAAATTCTGATACCAGAATGTACGCTCATGTTAAACATGAGGCATTAAAGGAAATAACAGTAACTTCAAAGTATCCAGCAACAAATACAGATGGAGTTTTTGCTTCACTACAATGTGGTGGTGTTAAAAGCAGAGCAATTCAGGAGTTAAACATTGGTCGAATACTACCATTTATGCATTTTTTTAACGAAATGGGAACAATTTCAGGATATAAGGTAAACATAGACCCAGAGTACATCCCAGATAATCCTGATATTAGACTAATAAGCTTCAAGGATGACGTTGACCTTGGAAAGAATGCCTGGTTTTCGTTTGATGAAGGGGAGACGGGTCTTTCCCATTCAGTTATTTTCAGTTCAAATGATGTTTTAGTATCTGGTACCAATGAAAAAAATGGGCTCCAGCTAAATGCATTTGAGGTTGACTATCCACATCTGCCTGGGCTAGAAAACAATGTTGCTACAATCCAGGTAGGCAGAAATTCCTTTGAAACTGGAGGAGATCATGACATTGTAATACCTAAAGATTTTGTCGCTGAATTTAACGCGGATTTCTTTTCTTCAAAAACAGGTGGTTTTCCGATCATTGACGAAGAAGCAAAAATCTTCGAGGAACTTGCAAAAATAAAACCTTGGCCAAATGTGGAACCAAGCAAAGATGCTCAGCAAACAGAAAAACATGATCTATCTGTTTTTGTCCATTTGGCGCCATCTATTCCAATGGGATCTACTCTATCTGCGGCCCTTGGGTTAAATCTATCTTACATAAGCGTTGAACTTTATAGAAATGATGAATTCATTTACTCCAGAAACGCTGTAAGATTGCCTACGAAACCCTTGGAAGAACTGGAGAATCCAAGTTTTTTAGATAAGATAATTGCAACTCTAAAGATTTTTGATATAAAAAATATTTCAATTTTCAAAAAGGCAGTATTTCCAGAAATAGAAGAAGGAAAATATGTTGTTAAAATATTTAGAGAAAATCCTATTCTTTCAAAAGAAAAACAATACATTGGCTATGCGATTGTGGATCTACAAAAAGATGAAAAGATTCATGTTTTGTGCGGTTCAGAATCAAACATAAAAGTAAAAATTGTTGATCAAAACAACAAAGCGTTAAAAAATGTAGAAGTAATTTTACAAGACAATGTAACAACGATTGCTAAAAATCTAACAGATGAAAATGGGCAAACAACAATCAAAGCGCCAACAAGCACAAAAAAATATGATTTGAAAGTAATCTATAATGGGTGTATTGTTTATCAAAAGCAAGTAAAACTTGGGCTGATTCAAAAAGTTATTTCCCAGGAGAAAAAAATTGGAATTCAACGTTACAATTTGAATTTGAAAGTTATAGATAAATGGGGACAAAACACCGAATTTGATTTAAACTCTGTGATGAATATAAAACAAGCAGGGGAAACAACAAAAATCTATGGGGAAAAACTTCAAGATGGTAAATACCTCTTTACAAATTTAACCCCAAACACATATGAGTTAACCCTCACCTTCAAGTCATTTGTCTTAAATCAAGAAGTAAAGGTCTCTCAAGATCAAGATCTAGAACTAGAGTTCCCTGCAGAGTATAGTGTAAAACTCAATGTATTTGATGCAAGAGGGGAACCCTATCAGAATTCTGTAATCGTATTTAATCGGAACAATAAACAATTGGAGATTCAAGACCAAGGATCTGAGATATCGGTAACAGTTCCGCCAGGTGATTATCTGGTGAAAGTATACAGGAACGATGATTTGATCGGGTCTAGAATCGTTGGAGTGTATGGTGAGCAAGATTATGACCTGGTAACAAATCAGCAACCAATTTATCCTAATGCAATTTTGATTATATGTTTTTTATTGATAGCATCATCTTTTGTTTTCTCTATTTACAAAAGAGACAAAAAATATTTTTTTGTGATACTCGCCATTTCATTATTCTTGGTATCCATTTTTATGCCGTGGTGGGAGATAAATGGTTCTGCAGATCAACTTAAAACATCGACAAAACTATATCTTATCCCAAATAACATGATAACAACCACGACAACACAAAACACAATTGCAGGAGAACCATCGTATCTGCCTGATGAATTCAAAATAGCAATTACTATGATTATTATCTTAACAATTGCAGGTTGTGTTTTACTGGCATTAAATCAATTTTTGATAAATACTGACAGAAAAAAATTGCATAAACTATCAAAAATCTTTACAGTGCTGTTATTCATCGGATCGATATCCGTGTTCGTTGTTGCACTGAATGAGGTATGTAAAGTCAGTATAGGTAGTATCATTGGCCAGGGACAATTAGAGGTAGGTGCTCCTGGTGAAAGCCAAATTAATTTGGTTTCATGCAACTGGGGGCCAGATATCGGTTTCTATATCTATCTATCTTCAATTATTGTTCTCATTTCACTAATCTTGATTAATTTTTTAAAAAAGGATTCTAAGGGGAGAATTGAAAGGAAAAAACAATCAAAAAATATCCAACACCCGCTATTTGGAATTGCTTTTAAAAACTGGATTAAGCTTTTAGAGTTAAATGGGGGAGTAGACAGAAAATACTTTGCCAGATGTGCATTTGTAACTATTTCATCAATTGTTATGATGCCTATCCAAGCCATTTCGAAATTGAAATACGAATCAAAAATCAACGATACAGAAATTGAAAATCCGCCTGTTTTTATAATTGGTCACTGGAGGAGTGGAACAACATATCTCCATGAACTATTGAGTCAAGATCCACAGTTCTGCTATGTGTCATTATGGAATACGCTTGTACCAGATAGCTTTCTTGCTCTAGAACCGACAAAAAAATATCTTGCAAATTTTCTCCCAAAACAACGACCTATGGATGAGATCAGAGTCGAAATCGATGGTCCGTACGAAGAGGAGGCGGCCATTGCAGTTCTAAATCAATGGTCATTTTTCCATTGTTTGCATTTTCCAAGAAACGCAGAAGAACAATATGTGAAATCTATCCATTTTGAAAATGTAAGCGATGAAGAGAGAAATCAATGGAAAAATAACTATCTAAAATTTATGAAATCGGTTTCGTATGCAAATAATGGGAAAAGACTGCTCTTGAAAAATCCCGCAAATACGGCAAGGATTGAAATCCTTCTGGAACTTTTTCCAAAGGCGAAATTTATCCACATCTATCGAAATCCATACAAAGTGTACCTTTCAACTATGAAAATGAGAACCAGAGTATTGGACAAACTAGCATTGCAGAATTCCTGTGAAGATGAAATCGAAAAACAGGTTATTGAAAATTATAAAAGACTTATGAAGAGTTACTTCGAACAAAAAGAACTTATCCCAAAAGCCAACATTGTTGAAATACGCTACGAAGACCTTGTAAGAGACCCGATAGAACAAGTTAAACAGATATATTCAAAATTACATCTTTCTGGTTTTGAAAAGGCGCGCCCTGGAATGTGTAAATATTTGAATCGACAAAAGGAATACAAAACCAATGTATATGCAATTGATAAGGAAATAATTGCACATGTATATGACAATTGGAAGTTTACCATTGACCGCTGGAGGTACGCTCCACCAAAGTAAAATATGTAGTCAAATATAGTTGATTGCACAGGTAAAAAAAATAAAATTTCAGATAACACATGTCAACTAAACTAGGTAATACTTGTACAACAATCCTTTATAAGCAAAACAAACACATAGTAAATTGATAATTATGTTGATCGTAGGGCAAGTATCAAGTAAAGAAGAAGCAAACGAACTCACCTTTATAGCGAAACTCTTTGTAGTTGGACAACGCGCCAGATATCTAGCCCAACAGAAGAAAAAATAAGATTATTTCATTTGTTTTCTAGTTTTTCTTCAATAAGCTTTATTTAGACGCTGCTATTTCTAAAGACGCGCAGCGGTGAAATATAAGTGGTAAAACTTACATTTTATGGGGGAGTAAAAGAGATAGGAGGAAACAAAATCCTCCTGGAAGATCATGATACGAAGATATTTCTAGATTTTGGAATGAGTTTCAGTAGACGAGAAAAATATTTTGAGGAATTTTTAACACCACGATCTGCGAACGGCATTGGTGATTTCCTCTCAATGAACCTTATACCGGACGTTCCAGGTATTTACAGAGAAGATCTTTTGAAACATCTTGGTAGGAAGCCTGAAAAACCAACTGTTCAAGGGGTTGTTCTGTCTCATGCACATGCTGATCATGCAAATTATATTTCATTTCTTCATAAGGACATACCTATCTATTGCGGCGAGACATGTAAAAGTATTCTTGATGCTGTTGCAGAGCAAAGTCAGAGAGACATTGAAAGCGAAGTCATCGATTTTAGACAAAGACCTCTTTTCAGGTGTGATTATAAAAATCCTCCAGTGAAAAGAACTTTTAAAACCTTTAGAACTGGTAAAAAAATACATATAGACTCCTTAGAAATTGAGCCGATTCATGTAGACCATTCAGTTCCAGGCGCATATGCTTTTATCATCCATACTTCAGAAGGCCCCATTGTGTACACGGGGGATTTGAGGATGCACGGTCTACACGCGAAGATGACGAATGATTTTATCAATGCCGCAAAAGAAGTAAAACCAATTGCTATGATTACTGAAGGAACAAGAATAAAACAAAAAAAGACAGGTGAATCTGAGCAAAAGATATACAAGGAATCTAAAGAAAATATATCAAAATGTAAAAAGCTCTCAATAGTTGATTTTAACTTCAAAGATGTTGACAGGTTTTCAACTTTCTACAAGATTGCAAAAGACCTCAATAAAAAGCTTGTAATAAGTTTCAAACATGCGTGCTTTTTAGAGAGATACCATAAGGATAAAAAACTAAAAGCACCAGATAGCAGAGATAAAAACATCCTGATTCTCAAACCAAAAAGATTGACAGGCACATATATTGATGAGGACTACACAGACCAATACATAAAATGTAGGTTAGATTACCCCAATACTATTACTGCAGAGGAAATTGCTAAGAATCCTACTTCATACATGGCAGTCTTAAACTTCTATTACTTCAATATGTTGATTGATTTAAAACCGTACGGCGGCCTGTACATACATTCATTGTCAGAGCCATTCAACGAAGAAATGGAGATATCTTATGAACGCATGCATAATTGGTTGAAATTCTTCGATTTGCGATTCGTTCAATCCCATTGCTCTGGGCACATAAATGGTTCAGATTTATATGAATTAATAGAAACCGTGAACCCAAAAACAGTTTATCCGATTCATACAGAACACCCGGATTTGTTTAAAAAATTGAGTATGAATATCCAAATGGTCAAAGAAGGCAAGTCATACCAACTTTAAAACCGAATAATATGTGATTTTCACAAAAGATAACAAATATCTAGAAATTTGATACAAATCATAAGGAAAAACGTATAAACTATAAAATGATAGGTTACCAAACCGGTTGTTATCTGGGGGAGTGAGTTATGCCCGACATATATAGTTACGATAAGAAAGAGGACGAGCAAACGCTCATAAAAACTGACACAGGCAAAAGAAGGAAAGAGCAGTTCATAGAAAATATCAGAGAAGGGGACGTTGTAAATGACTTCTTTGCTGTTAAAATTAAAAATCCGCCACGACCCTACAAAAAGGGCGTATGGTTTGACTTTATAGCTATAGATAAAACAGGAGAGATGGGCGTTAAGTTTTGGGGCGGGGACAACAAAGACAGGGTCAAGAGACTTTTTGAGAGTTTTAAGATAGGGGATGTAGTACAGATAAGAGTAGGATATGTAGAGGTCTACGAAGACAGATTACAGATTTCAGTTAATGAATCCACAGGTGGTTTAAGGAGATGCAGTCCAAACGAGTATGACGTCCGTGATTTTATACCGTCTTTGGAAGAGCCACAGATAAAGGAATACTACGAACAGATAAAAAAGGAAATAAAAACTATTGAAAACACACAGTTAAAGGAACTACTTACATTATTTTTTGATGATCATACCTTTGCAAAAGAATACACACATGCCCCATCTGCAATAACGCACCATCATAACTACGTTGGTGGCAACTTGCAGCACACAGTTGGTGTTATAAGACTATGCAAAAACATCTGCGAGATGTATCCAAATATTAACAAAGATTTGGTTATAGCTGGTGCAATCCTTCATGACGTAGGAAAACTACGCGAGTACAAGTACACGGCAGCTATAGACAAAACCGATGAAGGAAATTTCATAGGACACATTGTAGTGGGAGATAGATGGATACGTGAAAAAATAGCTGAACTGAAAAAGAACGGCAAGGAGTTCAGTCAAGAGTTAGAAAATCAACTATGCCATCTCATACTAAGTCATCATGGTAAATACGAATATGGGTCTCCACGTATGCCAAAGACGACCGAAGCCTGCGTTTTGCATCAAGCTGATCTTATGGATTCCCAAGTGAAAAACTACATTCAGAATGTTGAGGCTGGCCAAAGAATGACTGATGAAGATTGGACGTACATCTGGGATTCTGATTTAGGTAGAAAAAGAGCGATGTATCTGGGAGACTAGCATAGAAGATTATGAAAAAGGACCTACTTGATATTCTCTGTTGCCCAAGTTGCAAAGGCGATCTAAAGCTTTACATTAAAAAAGAAGAAAATGGAGAAATTTTAGAGGGAAGTTTTACTTGTGAAAATTGCAGTTGTAAATATTCGATAGAAGATGGAATCCCTAATCTTTTACCGAGATAAACAACGACTCACATCTTGATTAAAATTTCCTTCTTTTTGTTTTCGTAATCCTCTTCTGTTATCAGACCCTTGTCTTTCAAAATTTTCAATTTTATCAAACGCTCGTCAGGCGCGATGGAGTCGTCTAGTGCTGTTTCTAACTCATTTATTTCTTCTTTTTCGTCAGCTTCTTGCAGTGAGATTTGTCCTAGCGAGGCCAACGTTTCGATATTCGGTGGGCATATTATACGCGCACCATTGGTCAGTTCAACATTGTTAATTGAGAGGGCCATTCTCATCCTAGGAACGCACAAGACTGTAGTCTGTGCTCCTTCTTGGATCATGTTTAATGGTGTTCTTGGATTTGACATCACCGAGATGGGGCCGATTGTCCATGCTGCAGCATTTGGCACGAGTCGATTTCTATATGCTGGGCTTTTTACTTCTATTACAGTCCCTTCGTTCAAAACGTCTGAAATCCTTTTTCGAGATTGAACAAATTTAAGAGACGTTATAATCGCTACTAATCCTATTATGAAACTTACGAGATAGAATACAAGATAGATAGCCCAATCAAATGTGATATCATAGAGAACGTAATAAAAAATTACGAAAATGAAGAAAAATATAAAAGAGATTACTGCTAAAGCCCTTATGCCACGCTGGAGATTATTGTAGAATCTTGAAAATAATTCCAAATCGGTATTTGTTAAAGGACGTTTGATCACCTGATTTGTTACTCGAGGCGCTTGAACCTGATATCCATTAGGCGATGCTTCGTTTCGGTTTCTTTTTTGGAGTGGTTGTTTTGGAGCCATCGTCATAATCGCCTCCAAGTCATATTATTAAATTGATGATGAGTACATCCTTTTTCAAGAAGTTCACGTCGCGCAGGACATAGTGGGTTTGTACAGTACCATCCAGTTGTGAATGGTGAAAGAGTATTACATCCGCAATAAGGACATCTCATATTGGTGCTAGTCCCTTTAGGATAAGGGTAACCTGGAGGATCTCTTTCCGGTTCACATTGTCTTGGTGCATCCCACGGAACAAGATGACCACCATCTGTCGGTCCAATATCAGATTGTAGTAGCATTACCAATGTGTCGTTTGGATTTCTTAGAGCAGCCGGCACTGCTGCAGGAGCGGGCGCGCCAACTGCTGGTGGTGGGGCCGCAACTGGTGGTGGCGAAGGTTGATGAGCACGATACGGTATTTGCGTAACATAAGGATGATGGTAATTTGGTCGATTTCGTGTTCGCCCCCTGAATCCCATCAATCCTCTGGGTGCCGGTAAAGAGGATGCGACAAGCCCTAAAATTCCTCCTATGAATGAAAGGCTTGCTGAAGGAATGGCCAAAGAATATATATCGAATGAACCAAAAATACCACCCCCGGTTAGATCGAAAGTCCAAGTCTCCAGCTGACCTACAGCTCCTACATATTGTCCTCCTCCTGTCATCTTACCCCCAGACACGGTCAATGTATAAGTATAAGTGTAACCGCCATAATAGAGAGAAAGAGTAAGCGTGGAACCAGACATTGTACCTTGGACCTGGGCAGTTGTTGTTCTACCAGTACCAGAACCAAATCCTGAAATTTTAACAACCTCTCTTGTACAAGTAAGTTCAAGTGTACCACTCAAACTATCATCTAATGTAAGCGTTGCATCGTAATATCTGTCCGCAGCACTGGATGATTCGGTACAGGTGCCTGTCCAAGTGCCCGCAGCTCCATCTGCTCTAGCATTCTGACTTACAAGGCCTACTGTCATCAAAAAAAAGGCAATTAACAAAAAAATTATTCCAATAATTAATGGTCGATTCCTCATCCTTTCTACCTCACACTACAATTTTAAAATATCATTTTTGAGTGAATCCCAACTTTATCCGCCATTACAAATCTTTTGTTTGTATTTAAACTTTAATAGTGTCTTAGGATTAAGCTCAGAAGTTTCAAAGAACAGAATTTATCACACAATTTCAAAGAAAAGTATATAAGATTCGAGTGACCTTGTTAATAATACGTAATAAAAAGGTGGCGTGAATGGAAAAGATTGTAATTGAGCCATTTAAGGATCAATACGTAAAACTCATCAAAGACGACAAAGAAGTTTTGGATGGAACTGTAGTCGATATTTTGGAAGACAGCATAATTTTTCAAACTGAACTTGGACGACGCGGTATCTCTATGGATTCAATCAGAGAAATAATATCATATGACGAAATAAAGAGAAAGAAGAAGATACGAAGAGAACTAAAATCCGATAGCTACTAACGTTTTAGGTTTTTACACTGATTTTTAAATGTCCAGGTGTTCAAATCCCTTCCCCTGCACAAAATTGTTTACACTGATTTCTTTTCCATGAAATTATCTATTTCTTTTATCAAATTTTTTGATTCTTTTAAATCTTTCATATACCGTTTAAATCGTGGCGCCCGTCTATCAAGAATGATTGCTACACCCCGGTCATCTTCCTTTCGAATAAGACGACCGATAGACTGCAAAAGTTTTCGAGCGGTAGGTGCCTCAACTGTATACTCCCATCCCTTTCTAAACTTGATATCGTAATAATTCTGCAAACCTCTTTGTCTAGCGGTAGGTTTAGGATATGGAATACCAACCAATATCGCAATCTCCAGCTCTTTCGAAGGAAAATCAACACCCTCGCTAATTCTGCCACCCATGACAGAAAACATCGCTGCAGCACTGTCTGTTTTATAACCACTTTCTTTAAACTCAGATACTATGCCCATCAATTCTGACTGTGACATGCCCTGCTTTTCAACGTAGAGATAACGATCCAAATCTTTCTTTATACCTTTATTTAAAAATGTAGACATCATCTCAAAACTCGGAAAGAAAATCATCGTATTTTTTGGAAAGCCGTTGCATACATCGGTGATATATTTATGCATCTTAGTAACAATTTTTTTGTCTTTAACTATCTCATCATACTTCGTCGTAACATCCTCTAAATAAAGTACCAATCTGTTCCCCGGTGGAAACGGAGAGGGATAAGCAACTAGTTCTGTCTCTTCAGAAAGACCCAGAGAATCACGATACTCCTCCAAAGGTTCTAAAGTACCAGACATATGAATCGATGAGTGAAACGCTTTTATGATTCCAGTCCCAACCGATGGATCTAGACAGTATGCCTCTATGTACGGATTTTTAGGATCATTAACTACCAATTTAGCGTACTGGTCAACCTCAAGAGAAAACCAGAAATCTAAGAAACCGCCAAGTTTATGAATGTACGAACGAGGCAGACTGCCCTCTTTTTCTTTGTAATCTCTAATCTGCTCACCGTATGCTATCAAATCGCCGATTATGTCGTGGAGGGTTATACTTGTAATACCTAATCTCGATAAAATCTCTGTCTCGAACTCATGCGAAGGGATGAAAGCATCTTCCTTTTCAGCTGACTCTTTTCTTAGGCCGTTTTCTAGAACTCCGTATATGTAGGTGTCTCTGATCTCTCTTACAATATCAACTAACAATTTACAAAAATCGGACACAGTAACTTTGTTTTTTAACAAAGCTGGGTCACCAAATTTCTCTGCTTCTAAAATACAACTATTGAGCATAAATATGCTGAGCTGCACTGAAAATGATTCTCTGATATAGTCAGGTAAGTTATGTGCCTCGTCAACAATGAGAATCATATCTTCTTCAGATACGGACAACCAATCAAATAGCATATTGCGAATTAGTTGATCGAAAACATAGACGTACGGAACAACGACAAGCTGTGCGTCACGAACAAGAATTTTGTTTATTTCATATGGACAGAGATCCCTTTCATCACAGAGTTCTACAAATTCTTCTGCGGTTGGAATTTCTTCACTTGCTTGCTCGATGACTTTCTTTACTTTCTTTGGACTGTTAAGGAATTTTTTGTAATAGATACAACCTTTATCTTTTCCAATTATCGTAGAAGATCTGGCTTTCTTTTTTTCGCTCGCACAAAGCCTTGATAGCTCCTCAGCGGTTCCTTTTGCAAGCTCAGGATTATTTCTTGCAAGAAGACACATGTTTGCTCGCCCTTGTATCCCGACGCCAAAAACATTTTGCTTGTAATCCTTTGCTTTTTTTCTTATTCCTCTAAGTTCTATTATCACCTGTCTTTGCTGAGCGTTTGTACGAGTTGTATATATTATTTTTTTATTATTTTCAAGAGCGTATTCTAAAGCTGAAGAAATTGTACATATAGTTTTTCCGGAGCCTGTACCTGACTCAAAAACTAAAGTCCCTTTCGATGCGAGCATATTTTTTATTGTCTGCATTATCGCAATTTGATTTTTACGTGGTTTATATGGGAACAGGTCCATTCTAGAGACGATATACGGACTTCAATAAATAGGTTTGCTAGGACTGCATTGAAACTATTAATTTAATACAAGAATGATGTTTTATAGTTCTAACATATTAAACCCATAGTTTATGATTGAGACTCCATTTAATCAGATTGAAAAACTCCTTTCAAAAGAGTTACCTTCAAAATTAATCAGTAAAATTCCTGATAAATGGGAAAAAATCGGAGACGTTTTGACATTAGTTCTTCATTCAGAATTAAACCATTACAAAGAAATTATTTCAAAAAAATACGCAGAAGTACTAAATTGTAAAACTGTCCTAAATGACATCGGTGGCATTTCGGGAGATTTTCGAGAGCCGAAAGTCGAACTAATATACGGTTCAAAAAGCACTGAAACAATTCATAAAGAAAATGGAATTAGATACAAACTTGATCCACAGAAAGTAATGTTCTCATCTGGAAATATGAATGAAAGAATTAGAATGGCAACGATTTCAAATAAATCAGAAACTATCGTTGATCTTTTTGCAGGCATTGGTTATTTCACTTTACCAATTGCAGTTTACAGCAAGCCAAAAAGAGTTTTTGCTTGTGAAAAAAACCCTGTTGCTTATGACTATCTTTGTCAAAATATTGTTTTAAACAATGTTACAAATATTGTTGAACCACTGAAAGGAGACAATAGAAATATTGCTCCAAAAAATGTTGCAGACAGAGTTATTATGGGATACCTTGACGACACCCACAAATTCTTACCAATTGCTTTTGATTGTCTAAAAGATTGCAAAGGAATTATTCATTATCACGAAAAGATTCCTGAAGAAAAATTTCCTGATGGCCCTCTAAAAAAGATACAGAAAATAGCTGATAAATACGACAGAAAAGCAAAAATTCTGAAACATGAACATGTAAAATCATACGCACCGGGCATCAGCCATTACGTGCTAGATATTAAAATAGGTGAATGATGACCGAAAAAATCAGACTTTATATCTATCATACAAACGAGGACGACCCTAAAAAATGCACTGCAAAGAAACTGCATAGGTTTGGTTTTGCAAAGCTTGAAAAAAATCTAAAAAAGATTCCAAAGCATGCAATTCTCCTCAGTCCTTTTGCAGAGAAGAGTCTATCTAAAGAGGATTTGCCAATAGCCGAAAAAGTTGGCGTCCTGGCCATAGACTGCTCCTGGGAAAATGCAGAACAGCGTTTCGAAGATCTTAGTAAACACTACACGCCCCGGGCTTTGCCCTTCGTAATAGCAGTTAACCCAGTAAATTATGGTAAACCATTTAAGTTAACCACGTTAGAGGCATTTGCGGCCTCACTTTATATTCTAGGCAAGACAGAACAATCTCAAGAAATCCTAAAAATTTACACATGGAGCCCCCATTTTTTGGAGTTCAACAAACAACCTTTAGAAGATTACAGAAAGGCGAAGAACAGCGCAGAAGTTATCGAAGCAATGAAACAGTACGTTTAAAATATCAATTATAATGCCATCATCTAACCAATATTTGCTTGTATGATTGAAACGTGAATAGTTTGGCTATTTGACTGTTTGTAATTATTGCGATGGGCATTAATTTATCTAAATTTAATTTTGGTTTCTCACCAGTTTTTATGACCCATACATCGCTTTGGGCGGCGGGGTACGTCATGGGAAATTCCTTAGATCCAACTATAATATACCCTCCATCTTCCGTCTGTAGCACAAAATTCCCAACATCATCATATAATCCGCCATAGATCCGGCACCATTTCTTTTTACCTTGTGAGTCGAGTTTAACTAATTTAAGATCTGTGCTCTCATACGGCCACCATGGGAACTTATAGGTTTTACATCCCGTGACTATATATCCACCATCTTTTGTTTGTTGCACACATTTGCCTCCGTATGAATTAGTCCAGATTACATTCCCGCGGTCATCAGTTTTTATTAAAATGTTCCCAGCTGGTTCATATATTTCACCTGCCACAATATATCCTCCATCAGAGGTTTGTTGAACACATTTACCTATTTCTGCTGGTTTTGGATCACCAAATATTTTATTCCATTCCATATTGCCTTGGGAATCTGTTTTTATCAACCACAAATCTGAATAATTTTCTAGATTTTGACATTTTAGCCCGGTTATTATGAAACCATCATCTGATGTCTGTGTAACGTAAAATGCCCAGTTATAGTAGGGTTGCTCAAATGTTCTATTCCACTCTTCATATCCTTCTGAGTCAATCTTTAGAAGCCATGAATCATAACAGCATAACCAGTTTGCGGGACTCGTGAAACCTGCAAGTATGTATCCGCCATCTCTCGTATGTTGCATGCATCTGCATGCACTCTGTGGTTTATAACCAAGGAATCGCTCCCATTCCTTTGTTCCATCTTTGTCAGTTTTTATAAGCCAAACATGTTGGCCACCAATTAAGGTTTCTGCCAATACTAGATAACCTCCATCATCTGTTTGTAGGACATACCAGCCATAATCAGGAAAACTGTTACCAAAATTTTTTTCCCATTGAATATCTCCGTTTCCATCTATTTTTATTAGCAGCACCTTGTAGCCATATCCGTTTCCTACTACTATGTAACCACCATCAGTTGTTGGTTGAATGCAATGACCATGATCATCATAACCTGAATCGAATAGTTTCTGCCATTCTATAAAACCAGTTGTATGCGCAGGAGTCATTGGTTCCATTTCGCCATTAATGTTTCCATAAATTTGATTGATTTGTTTAGATTGCAAATTGGTTTCTGAGCTGCTTTTTGTTACGGCACCAGCAACAACAAAAACATTAGAAGCCATAAAGACTACTACTAAAATAGATAATAACTTTATTTTCATAGCTTCATTTCCCCCATCAGCTACAATTTTATAACAGATAATAGTATATAAAACCTCAGATATGGATGTTGACAAAACATACACTAATTTTAAGTAATAAAATACAATGTCCTGATATCTGGGAGTAAAAACATGAAACAATCACTTGAGACATTCTTCAGGCCTGAAAGCATCGCGGTTGTAGGCGCCTCAAAAAATCCGACAAAAATCGGGCACGCTGCATTGAAAAACATCCTTATCTCAGAGTATCAATGCAAACTATACCCCGTTAATCCAGATGATGATGAAATTTTAGGTCTAAAATGTTACAAAAAATTGACTGATATTCCCGGTCCTGTCGATCTTGTACTAATCTCAGTTCCAGCTCCAATTGTTGCACAAATTGTGAAAGACTGCGTTGCAAAGAAAGTAAAATACATAATAATCATCACATCAGGTTTTAGCGAGATAGGAAATTACAAAGGAGAGGAAGAGATTAAAAAAATAGTTGAGGGAACTGGCATAAGAATCCTTGGCCCAAATACTATGGGCTACAAAAACGCATCAGACAGTCTAGATGCATCATTTGCTTTTGGAATACCTCGAAAGGGAAATGTAGCACTGATTAGCCAGAGTGGCGCACTTGGAATTGGTATGATTTATCTTGCTAACAATGAGTTTGTTGGTTTGTCAAAAATTATAGGTACGGGAAATAAAATCGATATTGACGATGATGATTTGATTGATTATTTTTGCAAAGATCCTGAAACAAAAGTTATTGGATTGTACGTTGAAGGTATCAAAAACGGAAGAGCATTTATGAACAGTGTAAAAGCCTGCAATAAACCAGTGCTTGTTGTAAAGGCAGGAAAAAGTGTATCTGGAGCAAGGGCAACAACATCGCATACGGGATCCATGGCAGGGAGCGATACGATTTATAGCGCGGCAATAAAACAGGCAGGTGGAATAAGATGCCGAGATGTGGTAGAACTCTTTGACATGGCAAGGGCGTTAGCGGCGCAACCACCAGCACGGGGGAATCGTATAGGAATCATAACAAACGGCGGTGGCGTAGGGATTCTCCTTAGCGATGCTTGTGAAGAAAACGGCCTTGTAATACAAAAATTGTCTAAAAACACATACAAAAAAATCGAAAAGATACTTCCGCCTTCAGTAAAACCAAATAACCCAGTAGATCTAGCGGGAGACGCAGGATTCTATCGTTATTGGTCAGCAACACATGCTTTACTCCAAGATTCAAACATCGATGGTATCATAGTTGCATCAGTCCATGCAGGATACGCACGACCAAGAGAATACACTGGTGCAATACTCAAGATGATAAATCAACAAAAACTACATCATGAATACAAAAAGCCGATCTTGGGGATGTGGGTCGGAGGAAAAGAATTCGAGGATTTAGTTTTAGATTTAAAAGCAGTAGGAGTCCCCATCTATCCATCATCCTGGAGAACGGCTCGAGTTATGTGGGCATTATACCAAGAGGGAGAACGACAAAAAAACTAAAAAAACTATTTTTATACTAATCTCATTTCCAAAAATAGTTACAAAAGAACCAGGCAATGAAAAATTTATAATTACTGAATCAGTTTACGGTATTGGCTTTCTGAACATGCAATCAATTGTAGGAATAAAACCATGGCAACAAAATATTTGCTAAGAGGAAATGTTTGATATGATTAGTATTAAATGTAAAAAATGTGGATGGGAGTTACCTTTTTCGGCTAAGGCAAATAAAGATAGTGTCTGTGGTAGAGGGTCAAAAAATATCTTATGCCCTAAATGTGGAGAGATGCTAGTAAGAAAAGGTGGTAAGGTTAACCGGTGGTATTAGGTTCATTTTTCATATTTTTTAGGCACCAACGTTTTTTATGGCATAATTATTAATACTACCTAACTGCTAGTATAATCTTAATAAGTACATTACTATGGGGTTTTTTCTGAATCCAGTTTTGTTCCGGTATTAGAAATATTTACCAAAACTATATTGGACTCTTTTAATTCACTAAGTTTTGTAACAACGTTATATCAAAATAACAGGAGGAAAAATAAAATGAAAAATGGAACAAAGAATCTACAAAAATTGTTGAGATCTAGAAAGAGTGGAACGATACTCTACGAAAAACCAAATATTAGATATTCAAGCCGATTTGTTAACACAAATGTTATTGATTAGGTTTTTTTAAAGATGTTACTTCCCCTGCACTAATTGCCACAATTTTAGGTAAAAATAAGAATATCAGTCTATCCACTTGATACCCAATTCTTTTTCCCAATCGGGTTGCGAGCCATCCCATTTTGCTGCAATTTCTGTAGGCACACATTTCTTACAAACACCGATTAGCTTAAAATAACAAGATTTGCAAACTGGCGTCTCGCATTTTAAACAAACGAACTCTGCCGTTTTTTCACCGCATATCTGGCATTTGCCAGTTGGTTTAGCGAGTTTATCTTTCTTATCTGGATTGGCTTTGATATACTCCTTGGTCTCATTTATCCATTTTCGCAATTCTTCGTTCATGGCGATATCTGTGTTCTCAGTCATTTTCTCCCCATCATTAAACAAATTTCTTATATAACTTATTTACTAGTCTGTCTAGACTTGTTGACCCTGTGAACGAAGTTTGCAAAAATATGGAAAAACGGTGTGATGATAATTAAAATCAATATATGCCATATCGTAAAATTTTCAAAAAACCAATTGTATGATATTGCACCAAGAATCTGTAAAAACCATGTCATTACAAAGCTTAAAAATAATGCTCCTACTATCAAGTCAAGTTGATCGAATGGGATCCAATCCTCACCACGCGCCCTACCTGCTCTTCTCTTCAAAAAACTTTTAAAAATATCACCTAAAAGTGCACCGAAACAAATTGAAAAAATAATCGGAATCATCAAAGGAAAACCTGTAAAATCGTTCAAGCCAAAAAAACCAAAACCGTTTGCATTTGCGTACTTTGCAACGACTGAAAAACCAAATCCACAGGTCATTCCAACAAAAGCACCTGTAACAAAACCACGCCAGGTTTTTCCGTCACCCAGGATCCTTTTTCCATCTCTCCAGTTCTTACCAAAATCAATAGGCGTACCGCCTCCAACAAGAAGCGCACTTGCATTGGCAATATATGCAGGAAGGACTAGCCAAAGCGCCTGAATGATTATCTCTAAACCCATGGTGAAGAGGAATATAAAAGGTGTTTAAAATAGTGTTTGGTATAATTAAATTAGATCAATCTTTTCTGCTGAGTTTTAAACCTTTGTAACAGAATTTATTTGATCTTTTAACAAGACCTTTTAAAGCAAGATTTGAGAGATTGAAATATTCTGCGACCATGTTGCCAAATTTACCTTCCTCGCCAACAAAATCAAATATCTTGGTCTCAAGTTTCTCAAATTCGGCCCTATTCAAAGAAGCCACGGTAAAAATCTCGCTTATCTCGTTAACCGGACAGGAGATATTGATATTAAAAGCAGAGTAGTAAGATCGGTACTTTTTTTGTGGTCTGCCTTCTATACCTTCCTCAGGAGTGGTCCACTTTGTTTCAACAAGCTTCATCTTGTCAAAATATTCAAGGGCGTCTTCTCCCTCATTGCCATATTTCTCTTTTATTTCACTTAATGGTTTCCAGTCTAAGAGGAGCTCGTTAAAAACTTCCTTCTTTGTTTTATTATCGAACGCCCGAAGAAGTGGCACCAAGTCAGTAGAATCATTTACAACCTTTGTTCGCATCATATTGTCTTGCCTTTACAAAAACATAAGACAGGATTTCACATATTTAAGGCTTTTGTATATAGGTAATATTATTTAAACTTTGTGATAATTATATACTTTGTCATATTTTAGTTTTCATGCTTACTGAAAGCAGGAGAGATTTCCAAAAAGGAGATATGGACTTGTCGGGATTTGAACCCGAGGCCTCCCCCATGCCAAGGGGGCGATCTTCCGCTGATCTACAAGCCCAACGAAGTGGTCTAAACAGGGTTAAGCAAATAAAACTTACGCACAAAAAGTATTAGATATGATTTGGCATTTTTAGATTGAAATGAAAAAGAAAGAACTTGAGATGATCTTACAAAAAGTTCCATCGTTTGACAAACCAAATGCTCAGTTAGAACAATATCTTACTCCAGCAAATATCGCCGCTGACATAATTTTTATAGCGTACCAATTTGGAGATATAGAAAATAAAATCGTATTAGATCTTGGGTGTGGAACAGGTATATTTTCATTTGGCGCATCATTGGCAGGAGCACAAAAAGTCGTTGGAATCGATATCGACAAAAATAGCATAAAGATCGCAAAAGAATATGCGAGGAAAACTAAACAAAAAATAACATTTATAACAAAAGATGTCAAAGATATTGAAATAAAATGTGACACGGTCATCATGAATCCGCCATTTGGCGCACAAAAAAGTAATCTAAAGGCAGATAGAAAGTTCATAGAAAAAGGATTTAAGATTTCTTCTGTAATCTACTCCTTACATCTTTCTAAAACAGTCCCTTTTATGGAGAAATTAATCAAATCTTTAGACGGAGAAATTAGTTATTCAAAAAATTACATTTTTCCAATCAAACATACATTTGATTTCCATAAAAAGAGGACTTTAGACTACGAAGTTTCTTTACTCAGAATCCTTACAAAAAGGTAATAAACAGGCTTTTTATCTGGGAAAACAAAATATAGTCTAATTTAAAAACTTAGAGAAGTTATCCGAAAATATAATAATATATTACTTTATCTGGTTTTAACCTAAAATTTAGGAAAGTGATTGAATTGGCACGAACTAAAACAAAGAAATTCAGAGGATCAATGACCCACGGTAGAGGCAAAAAGGCGGGACGTGGTTCTGGTTTAAGAGGCGGCAGAGGAAACGCCGGTTTACATAAACATAAGTACATGCATATGCTGAAGTATATGCCTGATCATTTTGGTGTACACGGATTTAAACGGCCGCAAAAGGTATTGAAAGAAACCAAAGCTGTAAACGTTGGTGAACTCGAAAAAAAATTCCCAGGAAAAAAAGAATTAGATCTTAGCAAAGAAGGCTACGATAAATTACTTGGCGGCGGAATTTTAGAAACCAAATTAAAAATCAAGGTCAATAGTGCTTCCGAAAGAGCTATTAAAAAAGTAAAAGAAAAAGGAGGAGAGGTAGTTCTTCCGGAAAAATAATTAATGTTTGGGTCTTAAAATGGCAGAGGAAAAGAAGAGTCGACTGTTTGCCCTAAATCCAATTATCGAGAGGTGGCCTGCTGTAAGCAAACCAGAAGGACACGTACATTTTAGAACGAAGTTAATGTGGACTCTACTCTGTTTGATCCTTTATTTCATCTTGACAAATATAGTAATCTTTGGACTCAGCGAATATACGGTTGATCTTTTTGCACAGTACCGGTTTATTATGGCTGGTGCCTCAGGATCAATTATGCATCTTGGTATAGGACCAATAGTTACAGCCTCAATTATTATACAGTTATTTGTCGGTGCAAAGATAATTAAATTGGATTTAACCAAAAAAGAAGATAAGGCAGTCTATCAGGGAACACAAAAAATTCTAGTCATCGTAATGATCTTTGTCGAGGCGGTTCCTCAAATATTTGGATATCTGCGCCCCAGCGATGGATTAGTTAATCTTGCCGGTGGTCATGGGCTTGCCAATTTTATAATTGTAATGCAGCTTGTCATAGGTGCCATACTCGTCTTCTTCATGGATGAGTTGATTTCTAAATGGGGAATAGGTTCAGGTATCTCACTATTTATTGCAGCAGGTGTTTCTCAGGCATTATTTACTGGTCTTTTTAGTTGGATGCCTGTAAGTGCAGGCGAACTCTCTTTAAGCAATCCACCTGCGGGAGTAATACCAGGCACATACTTTATGACCACGCATATGACACTCGAACAGATGGTGAGCGGTGGATATCAGTTGATGTTTGTTGGAAGGCCAGGCGTTTATGAAAATTCCATCGTGCCTTTACTTGGTACAATATTGATCTTTCTCATTGTAGTATATGCTGAATCTTCTCGCATAGAACTTCCCCTTACTCATGCTAAAGTCAGAGGCGCGCGTGGCAGATACCCCATCCGATTGATCTATGCATCAAACATTCCTGTCATTTTGATGTCAGCTCTCCTTGCAAATATTAATATGTTTGCGTTACTGTTGTATCAATCTGACCTGCCAATTTTAGGTCGCCAATGGTGGATTGGTTTTTATCCAACTAACCCTCTGACAGGCCAATTACTAACGACCCAAGCTACTGCTGGAGGGGCGTGGTATCTGTCAAGCCCAGATGGGATTAATAGATGGTTATTACCGATAATGTCCGGTGGAGATGGTTCCCATGACGCTATACAATATGCATTGAAGGTCGTGATATTCCTAGCAATAATGATAATAGGCTCTGTGCTTTTTGCTAAATTCTGGATAGAAACAACGGATATGGGACCTTCTGCGGTTGCGCGTCAAATTCAAAGTTCAGGCATGCAAATACCGGGTTTCAGAAGCGATCCGCGTGTATTAAGAAAGGTATTAGAAAGATACATTCCGGTGGTGACGGTTATAGGTGGAGCGGCAGTTGGTGCGTTAGCTGGTTTTGCTGATTTAATAGGAACGCTTGGTAGAGCTAGTGGTACTGGTGTGCTACTGACTGTCGGCATTATCATTCATTTATATGAGGCTATTGCAAAAGAACAAGCCATGGAGATGCATCCTGTTCTAAGAGGATTCTTCGGTGCTGATTAACGCACCGGGGTGAGGATTTTATGAGTATTATAGTGGTAACTGGTATTCCGGGTGTTGGAAAAACAACGGTCATGAAAAAGGCGGCCGAAGGAATAGACATAGAGTTTGTAACTTTTGGTACGGTGATGGAAGAAATTGCAAAGAAAATAGGATTAATTAAAAATAGAGATGAAATGAGAAGACTAACCTTGGAGCAACAAAAGGAACTACAAATAAAATCAGCTGAAAAAGTGGCAAAAATGGGAAATGTTATTCTTGACACACATTGCACTGTAAAAACACCAAAGGGTTACATGCCTGGTTTACCTGAGTGGGTTATAAAAAAACTAGGACCAACAGCAATTGTCATCGTAGAGGCAGACCCAAAAGAGATATTTGACAGGAGAGCAAACGACCCAACAAGAAACAGAGATCCTGATTCAATAGAACAAATTGCTGAGCACCAAATGATAAATCGCGCGGTAGCAATGGCATACGCAGCACTAAGTGGCTGCACAGTCAAAATTGTTTTTAACCATGATAACGCTATAGATGCAGCTGTAAAACAAGCAGCGCCTGTATTGAAGTAGATGATGATATGAAGAAATTAGATGATAAAGCGCAGGGAAGCAACTTCTTAATGTTGATGATTCTGCTACTATTGATGTTTATAATAATGCCATACCTTGGGCCCATACTTGGATATTATTTTGGATTGGCACTAGACCCAGTTATAGGTTTTGGCGGAATTTATCCTGTGTTAACATTGTTCTTCTCTGGATTAATAGTGGTGTTTCTCTCTTCGTTATTAACTAACTTTTTTACTGATTGGAAAAAGATGGGTGAATCGCAGGAGATAGCCAAAGCATTTCAGGGCGAAGTTGCAAAAGCAAGGAAAGAAGGTAATACAAACAGAATTCAAAGACTTATGAAAATGCAGCCAGAAATTATGAAAAGACAAACTGAAGCATCTGGCGGGATGATGAAACCCATGGTATTTTTGATCATATTCATATGGCCCATTTTCTTGTGGCTTAGAACTTTTCTTACACTTGAAGTACCGCACTACTACGTTACTTTACCTTGGGGAAGCGACATACCGCTGATTTCTAGAGATTCTTTCATAATGCAATCTTGGCTGTGGCTTTATCTAGTGTTCTCCATGGTTTTAGGACAAATACTACGACAGGGATTCAAATTAGCAGGTTGGTCTCAAATGTGGAAGAACATAAAGGCAAAAATTAGACCAGCATCTGTTTAAGAAAATGGAATCATGGTTATAATCACAATAAGCGGGACGCCTGGAAGCGGCAAATCTACAGTCGCTGAACTTTTAAAAGACAAGCTTGGACTTAAGTATGTTTATTCAGGATTGATTTTTAGAGAACTAGCAAAGAAACACAAGATGTCTCTAGAGGAATTTGGAAAATATTGTGAGAAAAACAGCGATGTCGACAAGGAGCTTGATAAACGCCAAGTAGAAATATTGCAAAAAGGAAACGTCATTTTAGAAGGCAGACTTTCAGGCTGGCTTGCGCATATTAATAATATACCTGCTCTAAAAGTAGCCATTGATACGGATTTAGACACAAGAGCAAAGCGTATTGTAAATAGAGAGAAGGGTAGTGTTGAGAAAAGAAAAAAAGAGATAATGGCAAGAGAGAAAAGCGAAGCCACCAGATACAAGAATTACTACAACATTGATCTCAAAGACACCTCCATTTATGATTTGGTCATTGATTCTGGTGATAAAACACCTGAAGAAATAGTAGACATTATAATTAAAAAACTCCCCAGATAAACACTTTATATAAGGTTTTTATTCTAGTGCATTAAAATGGTTGATAAGAAACGTAAACGCGTCATAAAGATTCAAGCTAAAACCAATACACATTATGGTAAATCTCCAGAAGAGCGCAGCGTTAAAGAGCTTTTGAATAATGGAATAATCAATTTGGATAAACCCTGTGGGCCAACGTCGCACCAGGTTGACTCTTGGATAAGAAAGATGCTAGACGTTGAAAAAGTTGGTCATGGTGGCACCTTGGATCCAAACGCGACAGGCGTTCTACCAATTGCTATAGGGGATGCAACGAAAGCATTGCAGGTTTTACTCTATTCTGGTAAAGAATACGTTGGAATTATGAAATTACATAAGGACGTTGATAAAAAAAGAATTACAGAAGCATGCAGTAGTTTTGTTGGAGCGGTGACACAAATGCCTCCAGTCAGATCTGCGGTTAAGCGAGTTAGGAGAACGCGACAAATCTACTACATTGACGTTATTCAAATAAAAGATAGAGACGTGCTGTTTCGGGTTGGATGTGAATCAGGAACCTACGTACGAACATTATGTGTTGACATGGGCAGAAAAATGAAATGTGGCGCACATCTTGCTGAGTTGAGACGCACAAAAGTTGGGCCTCTAAAAGAAGAAGATTCATTTATTTTACAAGATCTAAAAGATGCCTATACTTTTTGGAAAGAAGAAGACAACGAAAAAGAAATTCGTGCGGTTGTTCTTCCGATGGAGAACTTACTTTTGCATTTACCAAAGATTGTAGTTCGTGATTCTGCTGTGGATGCTCTTTGTCATGGCGCAAGTCTTGCTGTTCCTGGTGTCGTCGAAGTTGATTCAGATATTAAAAAAGGAGATAGAGCTGCTGTGTTGACTTTGAAGGGCGAGGGTGTTGCAATTGTAAATACCACAATGTCTACAGAGGACATTATTCAAAAGGATAAAGGAGTATGTGCTAATTTAGAAAGGGTTTTGATGAATAAAGGTACGTATCCATCTATCTGGAAAAAATCTTAATAGATTGTTTTATTTACTGAACTTGTTTTTTGCCGAGGTGGCTCAGTCCGGCTACGGCGCGAGTCTGGAAAGCTCGTGGGCTCTGCCCGCGGGAGTTCAAATCTCCCCCTCGGCGTAAAATTTTTCCATTTTTAGAGAATGAAACGATTTGGAATTCAAATTCAAATTTTGGAGAACATTTAAATATTATTGAGAAATATTTTAGACCTGTGTCGCATCTAACCAAATTCAGTTTTGGCGCTACTTCAGCCATCATTACCTGCTTGGCATTTATAATTGGTTTAAGTAAAGCTGGTGATCCAAAGTTGAGTATTGTCGGTTCATTGTTAGTAATTGCCATTGCTGATAATATTTCTGACTCATTAGGCATTCATATTTATCAGGAGTCAGACCTCAAGAAATCCGAGGTTGTAAGAATATCTACTTTTTATAATTTTTTAACACGATTTTTAGTAATATTAATTTTTGTTTTAATAGTACTGTCTTTACCGATATTATATGCCATAATTTTTTCAATTGTTTGGGGAATTTCGTTGCTTACAGTTTTAAGTTATTTCATAGCAAAGGAGCAGAAAGTTAATCCTTACTCTGCAATTTTTTGGCATGTTTCAATCGCCATTCTGGTAATTATTCTTAGTAATTTTTTAAGCGAGTGGCTTATGAATATCGTTACCAAACTTTGAATTTAACTTTCAAATCTCTCAGAGCACCCTTTGAAAAACCGGTCACAACCTATAAATAAATACTTTCTGTTTTTAAATCGATAAAATATGGTTCGCGAAATTAAAGAAAAGGAAAAGAAGGAAGGCAAAAAAGGACTTATGGAAGATAAAGACTACATTACTGAAGCGTGGTTGCAGGGTGGAAAAGCAGTCGGAGAAATAGTAAGACCGAAACGTAAGAAAAATAAGTGAAATTTCGTAAAGCTCGTATTATTTTTCTATAGAACTTTAGAGTTGCTGGGGTGGAGTTTTTGTATAATATTCATCGAGTTTCATCAACAGGGTAGTAATAACTCCTCCAGAATTTGAGGTTGTTTCTGCCTGAGGCATAATCCTCTGATCATTCACCCAGAAGGTAAACGTCTGAGAGGAATTAGTGCCAGCTATTTCATATGTCTGATATACCTCAACTTTATAACAATCCTTATACTCTCCATTCTGAACACTGACATCTTCCTGTCCTAAAACTCGTACTGTCATCGTTACTTCAACAGGTCCTACATTATCTATATCCATAGTATATTTGAGTTCTTTAGAATAACCTACCTGCAAGTAATCCATAGAACCAAATAAGTTCCAATACTCATCTGGAAGCAAACACTCGGCATTCGTCCGTTGTCCTGAGGCGAAAATTGAAAAATTCATTCTGCTGTTTTGTCGATCCCACTGATAATTTGTCGACATTGTAAATGGGGCTGGCTTTGAATACTGAAAATCAATTGACATGTAGTAGGGCGTATTGTCTTCTAATGCACGATATTCAAAAGACTCGAATGTACATTTTACGGGATTTACGCCAATTACCACATCCATATCGCCACTGGTCTTTATTATAGAGCAACCAATTTCTTGAAACGTTTCTTGCCCGGCGTTCTCTATATTTGCGGTACCCACCTTTTCACCCTGATAATAATAACCGTAAGTTGCAAAATAACTTTGTTCAATGATCGGAGAAATGCTCCCTGTCAAAGAAGATTGCAAATTAATTTTTGGGCCATCGTTTCTAAGATAATATTTTGTAATTTCCGGATTCTCTTTATTAAAATAAACTAGCACGGAAAACGTGACGCCTATCAAAATGGCCATTATTCCTAAAACACCTATTACGACAAGTAATTTTGATTTTCGATGGGGCGTTTCACCCTCAAAAGATTGGTAACTTTGTACATTAATTGGCTCATTATTAATAGGAGGAGACTTATTTATCTGCAGTTTTTCAGGCACAGGTGTATTACACTCGTTACAAAACAAATCATCTTCATAATGTTCTTTTCCACAGTTTGTACAATATTTTACCATTTAATCACCTCTTATTAGGTATTATGACCTGATAGCTTCTGCAAATAATGTTATATAAAGATATCGTGGCAAAATGCCAAAAATGAAAAGTATCTCCATCTATCGATCTCTCTTCAAATGCTACCTTTGAGCAAGAGAGCAGAAATTAAATAAGTTCAATTCATATGACGGCAACTATGCCAGATAAAAAATTTATAATTCCGGACTATCAAACATTTTACCTCTCAAAAGAGGAAAGTAACAGTCCTTTTATTCACGAAATTGCTGAAATTGGAAAAAAATTAAAAAAATCAGTTTTTACTAAAAATGCTACTGAAATAACCATAAGCATGAGAAACGGAAAACGTCTACTGATAAACGCAAAAAATAGTGATATCAAAGAAATAAAGCAGGGCGATTTTCTGGAAATCGTTGATTATGACCCTTTAAAAAATTTTCTTTTATTAATGGGTCCAAAAGAGCCAAGAAGTGAAACACCCATTCATTGGATCATTCACAATGCAAGAGACGATGTTAATGCAACCATCCAAATAAATAGCAATAAAATAGCTGAAAAATTAACAGGAAAATTACCATCTACTGAGAAAGAATATCCTCCTAACACCCTTGATCAGATTAAAGAGATATTAAGATGCCTTAGAGATAGTAAAAAAGTAATCATTAAAAATCAAGGTATTCTATTTGTTGGACGTAGCCTCAAAGAAACTGAAGAGTCAGTTTTAAAGACCTTGGGGAAGTTAAAATGAAGATTGAAGGTAAAGATTGCAGAGCATTGTGGTTTGAAAAAGGAACCATAAAATTTATCGATCAAAGAAAACTTCCATATAGATTGGAAGTCTTTACAGCAAAAAATGTGGAGGATTGTGCATTTGCAATAAAGGACATGGTTGTTCGTGGCGCCCCTGCAATTGGAGCTGCGGCTGCTTACGGCATGGTTCTTGGAGAATATGACGTTGATAAAACTGCAGAGAGTCTACGTAAAACACGCCCTACAGCCCATGATCTGTTTTATGCAATCGATTACATGGTTAAAAAAATAAAGAACAAAGAAAATGCGATAAAAGCAGCAAATGAGTACGTTGAAGACATCGTTGACAGATGTCGTAGAATTGGAGAAAACGGCGAGAAACTCATTAAAGACGGCATGAAAATCCTTACACATTGTAATGCTGGCGCGCTTGCAACAGTTGACTACGGGACCGCTCTCGCCCCATTTAGAATCGCTCATAAAAAGGGAAGGAAATTCTTTGTTTACGTTGACGAAACGCGTCCTCGCTGCCAAGGGCTATTAACTGACTGGGAACTACAGCAAGAAGGAATTCCCCATGTAGTTATTGTAGATAATGCAGCCGGATACTTCATGAGAAACGGTGAAATAGATATGGTTATTACTGGTGCAGATAGGATTGCAAAAAACGGTGATTTTGCAAATAAAATTGGAACTTACGAAAAAGCGGTACTTGCAAAAGAAAACAATATACCGTTTTACGTCGCAGCACCTATAAGTACTTTTGATAAAACAATAAAAGATGGAAGCCAAATTGTGATAGAAGAGCGCGGCAGGGAAGAGCTCTTAAAGATTAATGGAAAAACAATCATGCCAGATTGGACGAAGGTGAGAAACCCTGCCTTTGATGTTACACCTGCTAAATATGTAACTGGCTATATCACAGAAGATGGAATTGTAAAAAGTTTTATTTAGAAAAGAACCGCTCTAAGAATGCTAGTTTTGGGAATATATCCGCATAACTGACAGGTATTGTTACACTGTTATCCAAAAGATTTGAATCTTTGTATTTTCCTTCAGGATCCACCGTCACCGTTATATTCTGTATTCCTGCAAAATTTCTTAGTGCCCTTAAAAATTCAGGTAATGTCATTCTAAAGAGCCATTGATTAAATGACCGCTCTGCACCATTTCCATCTAAAAAGAAAATGTAACCGGGATATTTTGTTGCTTGAGGCGTTTTGTTGACACAGCCGTATGTAATAGCTACCTCCACATCCTGCACGTAACCAACTCCAGTGTTCTTCACTGTGAATTTTATACGATTTTGAGTTGGAATGAACGAGATGCCTTCAGTTGTAAGGTTTACACTCTCAGGCATAACCATCAGATTAACTTCTGGAGAGCCTCTTACAACCGAATAAATATCATAGTTGCCATTTCGATTGTCAGTCCAAATACTGTGGTTATCGTCAGGTAGGTCTGCATAACGATACATTTCAACAACGGAACCGTTCACACTGTTGAGTTGCAAAGGTGCACTCCAAGCCATACCATTGTTTTCTGAAGAAGTAAGTGATATATTACCAGACCCAACAAAGCTACATAAAACGCTAGTTTCATTTGCGAAAATTAGAGGATATTTAGGATTTAAACTAGAATCAACTACACTATTTACGTTCCAAGTGTTTCCACCATTAGATGAGTTGTACAGAATAATTCCATTTGATTCTGTTTCAGCAACAAGATAAATTTGATTTCCCTTGACAAATATTTGCGGATGCATGAGACTTTCTGTACTCGTAAAAGTTTGATTAACTATATTTTCTCCATAAAACCAATCATGTGGATTTCCCTTAAAGAAAAACAAATCTTGTTTTGAGCCGTTATTTATTTCGCATACACCATAGATGATCGAGTGGCCATAGTCGTTAGCAAATGAAATATTGCTGCAATGCTCTATGTCTGGGAACCAAGCAATTGTAATGTACAGATCAGGATGAACTAAATCTCTAAAACAAAACATTGGAGAATCTGTAGTTGGCCCTTCACCAGTATTTGGATCTGTATAATTGGTACTACCGATTAGAGAAATGACCCATGGCGTTATTGTGTTGTCATAAGCTACAACATCTGGATTTTTAAAATCCCAGAAACTGTAAAAATTTCCATTGGTTGAATTGTAAGAAATATTTGTCCAATCTAACGTACTTCCTTGTAAATCACCAAAATCTCCAGCAATATTAGAAATTTCATAGTAACCAAATATACCAGAGTTTTTCATAGTAGAAACAAAGGTACCGAACGCATGTCTATTTTCAGGAGAGACACAAAGACTTGGAGATGTTGCCTCGATATTTGTATGGGTTTCATCGAGATTTACTACCAATTGTACCGCATTTGACCAAGTTTGGCCGTATTCTCTTGAATTACGCAAATAGATGTGGGTATCACTATTATCTTCATACTCATAGGATGTAAGTGCGTTGTATCCGCTCATAATCATCGATGGATAAGTTTCATTTCCCGAATAACTTGATACGACGATATTGTCTACTCCATCTAATGGTGCACTCGAGGAATGCAATCTAGTACTTTTTGTCAATACCGTGGAAGTCAGGGTTTGAGTAAGAATTACCTTAACGTCTTTGGAATTTGTTTTTTGAGTTACATCTGGGTTATCTGTAGCATATGTTGCAATAGAACCCAAAGAGAGTAATATCGCTACAGCAAAAGCGAAAATTATGTTTTTAGAGCCTTTAATTTTCATAAGACGCACCTTTTTATCCATGGATTATATTAATTATACTTATATAAATATTTCACCGTATCCAAAATATCCAAAATTACTTATTTTTAGGCGGAGGTTTAGCGGGGCAAACAGAGTTTAAACAAAGCTCCCAAATCCTTTTGCCCTTAAATTTAACTTTAACAATAGGAGTAGCGCATTCCTTACAAACGTTATCAGTGACAATAACTGCCCCAGTTTGAGGAAGTGAATATGTATTTTTGCAATCAGGAAAACCACTACACCCAACAAATCGCTTTTTATTCTTAGATCTTCTAAATACTAACGGCTTTCCACATTTTGGACATTTGCCTACAGTGTTTTGTTCACGTTGAGCGTTTTTAATGCTTGTTTTAATCCTTTCTTTATCCCGCTCCAGTATTTTCATTACATCTGTAAGCATTTTTCTTGATTCTTTTACGGTCTCTTCAAGAGTTTTTTTACCTTCAGATATCAGATCCATGTCCTCTTCAAGTATAGCCGTCATCTTTGGTTTAATGACGTCGCAATCACCCATTGCATCCACAACAGCAAATGCTGTAGGTGTCGGCGCAAATGGCGAATAAGTGATGTACTTTCTCTGATACAATTTACTGATAATTTCATGACGCGTTGATTTTGTACCGAGTAAAAGCTGTTCCATTTTTGCTATCAAAGATCCCTGGGTGTATCTCTGCGGTGGTTTGGTTTTATCTTCTTTCAAATTGATTTGGACTATCTCTATATTTTCTCCTTCGATTAAATCGGGAAGAAGTTTGGTTCTATCTTTAAAATAAATGTAGATGTTTTTCCAATTTGGCTCAATTATTTTGTAGCCATTTGCAATGAATTTTTCACCAGAAATATCAAATGATACATCAACCGTTTCAGATATTGCATCCTTTGCAAGGGTTGCTAAAAATCTCCTGCATACAAGTTCGTAGATTTTTTCCTGACCGGGATTTAATTTTCCATCTGTTGGAGCTCCCACAGGATGTATTGGTGGATGATCGGTAGTTAGTTTTTTACCTCGCGTAGGATAATCTCTTCCGTTATTGATAACTTCCAAAGCTTCTTTTGAGAATTTAGAAGAGGATAATTTTTGTAAAATTCCCTTGAGGTTTAAAGAGGGAGGATAAACTGTATTGTCCGTTCTGGGATATGAAATTAGACCAGACATGTAGAGTTGCTCGGCAATACTCATCGCGTTGGCAGCAGAAAAACCCAGATAAGAAGCTGACTCTAAAAATGTAGTTGTGTTGAAAGGCGAAGGTGGTAGTTCCCTCAAAGTTTTTTTATCAACTTTTTTTACTAAGGCCACTTTAGAAGATTTGATTTTATCATAAATTTCCTTAACTTGGCTTTCATCCCAAAACTGCCCCTCTTCATGCGTTGCATCAAATGATCTTTCTTTTTTTAACGTGGCGATAATTTTCCAAAATGTTTTTGGCTCAAAATTTTTGATATCCCTTTCTCTTTCCACAAGCAGAGCAAGGGTTGGGGACTGTACTCTACCAATCGAGAGGAAGTCTTTTCCGTATCTTTGAGAAGTAAGGGAAATAAAACGTGTTAAAACAGCACCCCAAACAAGATCTATAATCTGGCGGGATTCGCCTGCCCTTGATAGATTGTAATCGACTTCAACTAAGTTTTTAAAAGCTGATTCAATTTCTTGATTTGTAATTGCACTGTATTTCGCTCTTTTAATTTGATTAATACCTTTATTATACTCCTTTAAAAGATCAACGACTTCGACGCCGATCAGTTCTCCTTCACGATCAAAATCAGTCGCAACAATCAAAAAAGGAGTACCGTCAACAAGTGATTTTAATGCCGCAGCAATGTTTTTTTCGCTTACTTTTTTACATGGCTCTATATCAATTAATTCGTGCGGAGGAATCTTGTTCCATTGATTAAAACCAGCTGGAAAATCAAGGTTAATGATGTGCCCTTTTAAACCGATAACCCTCCAGGTTTCACCATCTTTTGTAAATTCATAAACCGGAATTTGTCCAATCCTCGTACTTTTTGTTTTTCCGTCTGATAAAATATATGCGATTCTTCTCGCTGCAATGTTTTTTTCGCAGATGACAAGTTTCATTTTAATTCCAATCTTTATTTTGTCTGAACATAAAAAGCTCATATAATTAGTTTGCGCTGGAAATTTTTGATACGAATTTACACATACAGAAAAATATTTAAATGTTATATGTATACAAGTATCGTGCTAACGTGCTACATAATAGCACAACATAGGTGAAAAATATGAAGAAAAGAAGGGAACTAGATGCTAAACTCCGAGAGTTTGGGCATGTGCTAGGGCTAGAAGAAACGGACGTGAGGCTGGCAAAACGAACAACAAAAAACGTTGTTGCCATGGCATTGCTCACAGTAGCATTTGCAGTGTTTGGACAAATTATGATGCCTGGTGGGCCATCAGGTCTATATTACACAGCAATAAGCGCCAAGGATTTCCAAATATTGTTCGGTGGTTTGATCTAGAAGGACGAGAGGAGACCGCTCATGCGGTCTCCAATATATTTTAGAGGATTATGTTCAAAAAAAGATATACTCCCATAAGTGTCGTTTGGGAGACGACTCTTAATTGCAACATGAAATGTTTACATTGCGGATCCTCTGCTGGTCAATCTAGGAGAAATGAGCTTACAACACAGGAAGGTTTGAGTCTTTGCGAAGATCTAAAAAAACTGGGAACAAGACTTATTACTTTAATGGGCGGGGAGCCATTTCTAAGAAAGGATTGGCACATTCTTGCTCAACATATAAGGAATCTTGAGATGAATTTCACGATAATGTCCAATGGACTAATAATCGATGAAAAAATTGTCTCGCAGTTAATAAAATTAAATCCGTACGCTGTAGCAATTAGTTTGGATGGCGGGACAACAGAGACGCATAATTCAATAAGAAGAGTCAACACCTCTTTTGAAAGATGTATACGCGGTCTTGGGTTGTTAAGACAAGCGAATTTACCAGCGACGGTTGTAACAACAGTCCATAAACAAAATTTTAAAGAACTGCCAATAATTCGTGATTTCCTACTTAACAAAGGCATTGCTTGGCAAATTCAGATGGCTAATCCTGTTGGCCGCTTTCCTGAAAGTTTGATGTTATCAAAAAAGGAGTTTTATTCTGTGGCACTCTTCATAGCCTCAATGCGTAAAAAACATTCTATAAAAGAATTACCATTAATGGGAGCACATAATTTCGGATACCACTCTAAAATTCTCCCGAATATTACGATTTTACCCTGGATCGGCTGCCAGGCGGGTATCACTGCTATAGGCATCCAAAGCAACGGTGGTATCAAAGGTTGCTTATCTTTACCAGATGTATTTATTGAAGGAAATATTCGCGAAAAAAGCATTGCAGATATTTGGAATGACCCTGATTCGTTTTCATATAATAGGAACTTCAAAAAAGAAGATTTGAATGGTGAATGTAAAGATTGTAAACATGGAAGAAGATGCCATGGGGGTTGCCTCACCGTTTCAGCATCACTAACAGGTAAAAATCACTGTGATCCTTATTGTTTGAGTTTAATAGAAGAGAAAATGATAGCTGTATAAAGCCGCTAAAGTATTTTGTCGAAACTATTAACTAATCAATAACATTTCACTGATTTGATAAGTATGAAGGTTCAGATAATTCTCGGGTCAAAATCGGATATGCCTATAGCAGAAAAAACGCAGAGGATTCTAGATGATTTCGGAGTTGATTATGATCTAAAAGTTGCATCAGCCCACAGAACACCAGATTTTTTGAGAGAAGTTGTTGAGAAAAATGATGCAGATGTTTTCATTGGTATTGCAGGCCTTGCTGCTGCTTTGCCAGGCAGCATAGCTGCTCTCACAACAAAACCAGTTATTGGTGTTCCAGTTAGCGGAAAAGTAAACCTCGATTCTATATTGTCAATCATACAAATGCCTCCTGGAATTCCTGTAGCGGCTGTCGGACTTGACCGAGGCGATAACGCTGCATTACTGGCAATAGAAATACTGGCAACGCAAGATAAAAAATTAACAAAAAAATTGGAAGATTACAGAAAAAAAATGAGAGATGAAATATTAGGTAAATAGTGATAGATAATGTTTGATGCTAAAAAATTCATTAATGAAACTGTTGAAAAACTAAAAAATGAAGTTACTGGCAAAGCCTTGATTGCATTTTCCGGTGGCGTGGACAGTACGGTCTGCGCAGCACTTGTCAATAAAGCAATTGGAAAGCAACTTTTAGCAGTTCACGTTGACACAGGTTACATGAGAAAAAACGAGTCGGAAAATGTAAAAGATATGATGAAAAAAATGGGGCTCAACCATCGCTTCGTAGACGCTAGTAAAGAATTTTATAGTGCCTTAAAAGGTGTTGAGGACCCTGAAAAAAAACGGAAAATCATCGGGGAGAAGTTCATTAGAGTTTTTGAAAAAGTTGCTGAGGAAGAAAAAATTGAATGCTTAGTACAAGGAACTATAGCACCTGACTGGATTGAATCTGGTGGAGCTCTTAGAGACACTATAAAATCGCATCATAATGTAGGTGGCTTGCCAGAAAAAATGAAATTAAAGCTTGTCGAACCACTAAGAGACCTTTACAAAGACGAAGTTCGTAAGATTGCAAGGCTTCTGGAACTACCTGTTTCAGAAAGGCAACCGTTTCCAGGACCTGGACTTGCAATTAGAATAATCGGTGAAGCTACCCACGAGCGTACAGAAATTGTGAGAGAGGCATGCGACATCGTAGAAAAGGAAATAGAATCTGCTGTGAAAGAAGGAATTATGGAAATGCCCTGGCAGTATTTTGCTGTCCTTCTACCAGTTAAATCTGTTGGCGTACATGGCGACAAAAGAGCTTATGGGAACGTGGTAGCTGTCCGTGCAGTTCATAGCATAGATGCAATGACATGCGCTTTTAGTAAAATTCCCAACGAAGTAATGGACAAAATTTCTACACGCATAACAAATAGCATGAAGGATAAAATTAACCGCGTCGTATATGATGTTACAAATAAACCTCCGGGTACCGTAGAATGGGAGTGACATGGTAAAAATCTACGTTGTTGACAATGGTGGTCAGTGGACACATAGAGAGTGGCGTACACTTCGAGATCTAAATGTTGAGACGAAAATAGTAGCAAATACAACGCCTTTTGATGATCTGATAAAAGAGAGTATCGATGGTCTAGTTTTATCGGGTGGCGCCCCGAGAATTGGACTGGATGGAGCACTTGGAAATTGTAAAGAGTATCTTGAAAAGGCTGATTTCCCCGTCCTTGGTATATGCGCAGGTCATCAGTTTATGGGTAGGTTTTTCGGTGGTGAAGTAAAACCATCGAAAATGCCTGAATTTGGAAGGGTAGAACTTACTTTATTGAAAGAAAATGTTTTGTTTAAAGAAGTGCCAAAAAAATCGATCATCTGGGAATCACATAACGATGAAGTTACTAAGTTGCCCAAAGATTTTGAACGACTCGCTGAAAGCGAAAATTGTAAAATACAAGCGATGAAACATAAGAAAAAACCATTCTATGGGCTACAATTTCATCCTGAGGTCGAGCATACAGAGTACGGTGAACAAATCTTCAAAAATTTTGTAAAAATGTGCGAAGGGTAAAAAAGTTTTAATTCACTAATTTTTTCAAATATCAATTATCATTGTTTTGCTTTCATAATCCTGATGAGAAACAACTATCCTGTATTTACCTGAAAAACCATTGAATTTTGCTGTTCCTTTGTCATCAGTTTGTATGCTTCCTTTAGAAAATAAACCTTGCCAGAGTTCTTTCATAGGTTCGTACACCTGCCTTTTTTCTCCTTCGATAACTTCATTTGTTTTCGTGTCTCTGTATCCGGGAGTAAACCCTGTGGCAAGTCGCACGTCAAAATTTTGACCACCTACGCCGATTTCTGTAAAATCAATAATGTCCCAGTGAGCACCTATTATCTTTGGATTTGAAATAATATACTGCATGAGATTTACTGTTTGTTCTTTCTGCCACTCTTCTGAATGACCTGCGGGATTTGGATAATAAACAAAACCAGTTGTGTTTACCTCATTAGGAGCAGGATACAGCTCCTCAGGAACAACAGGTTCTTCAGATAAGAAAGATGCAGAGGCGATATATACTTCTCGGCCAAAATCACAGAGAGATTCGAGAAAATTTCTTCCATCACTCCAATTCCCCTTAGAAAACCAGCCAAAGGGTTGAATGAAAACTGTTACAATATCGTAATTTGTGTTGTTCATTCTTTTTAAAAAATCGGTGACGTTTAACGGATATCTGTCCTGCTCGACCAATATTCTATTCTTCGTTCGCTGTTCTTCCATGAAGGGAGAAAGATCTGAAGAAGACACGACGATACTTACCTTAGCGGTGACATCTACCTCTTTTATTTTATTTGCCAATGAGTCAAGCCAGTCTATAATTTCCGAATTTGTCATTCCAGCGTTTATACCAAGAACATTTACCTCGACCTCGATCATGCAAAAATCTGGTTTAAATTTCAGATGATTCAATAACGCCTCAACAAATTCGAGATATTTTGTCTTCACTTGTGTTAGATTATTTTTATCTATCCATGCAGGATAACCGGGATCCTGAAAGCTGTCCATTTTTTCACCAACAATCCAGGCAGATGTTGCAATGACACCCAGACGAAGAAAAATATGTTCTGCATGTTCTGTGTCTGATTTTAGGTTACCATCTTTATCAAGAATTCCTGTACTCTCAAGATAACTCCAGTTATAAACATCATCTTCTGGTTCTAGCTTACCCCAAAACCAATCCAAGTAAATGCCTTGAGTATTGCTACCAGCTTCTTTAGCACCGTTATCTGAGTATTCCCCAACATTGTACATAAAATCTTGGCTTATCTGTTCATAAGAAACTTCTGCATCTTTTATCGGCGTATTATCTTTATCAGTTATTTTCAATGTTACTTCTTTAGTCCTTGAATCCGATGAACTATTTACCGAAAAGTTTACAACCAATTCCTGACGATTAACAAAACTATTAATTCCAACAATTGCGACGACACATAGAAATACAAAAAATAAGACTAATAAAAGTCTATATTTCATATTAGTAATAGAATTAGAACAACTTATAAGATTTTTGTTTAGTATATTGTTTATTTCCATCTTTTAAAAAGAGAATGGTCTATTCTGAGTTGATCTAGTATTTTACCTACGACAAAATCAACTAAATCTTCTATCTTTTTTGGTTTGTGATAAAATCCAGGCATTGCAGGTAAGATCGTTGCACCAGCTTGTTTCGCAGAAAGCATATTTTTAATACCTGGTAAATCGAGTGGGGTTTCACGTATAACAAGAATTAGTTTTCGTTCCTCTTTCAAACAACAACTAGCTGCCCGAGACGTTAGGGTATCTCCATAACCGTTTGCAATGGCTGATAATGTTTTCATGCTACAAGGTGCAACAACCATGCCATCAATTTTAAAGGAACCACTTGCGGGTGCCGCACACATATCTGAGTTATCGCAATAAAAATCAGCTTTCTTTTTTAATTCTTTAACCGTGTAATTTGTTTCGTACTCTAAGATTTTCTTTGCGCCATCTGAAATAATTAAATGGGTTTCAACATCTGATTTTAGTAATTCCTCAAGCAGTCTAATCCCATAGATACTACCAGATGCTCCCCCAATACTAAGCAAAACTTTCATGAAAATTTATTCCTCTATCGCTTTTATTATTTCTCTAAGCGCTTTTTTCAAGTTTTTCTCTTCTTCTAATTTTGTACCGGTAACAATTATATCAGCACCCGCCCTTGCTTTTTCTCCAGCTGTTTTGGCGTCTCTTATTCCTCCACCAACAACGAGTGGTATATCGATGTTCTTTTTTACTGCAGAAATCATTTCATTGGAAACCGGGGTATCAGCACCAGAGCCAGCCTCCAAATAAAAAAAGTTCATGCCAAGATACTGGGAGGCAAGCGCATAACCAATTGCGGTTTGAATGTCGTCTTTTCCAATCAAATCTACTTCGCCAATTTTACCAGCAGTCATGCCTGGTTCAACTATGACATATCCCATTGATATTGGTTCAATTCCTGAATATTTAACAAAAGGTGATCCCTTTACGTGCTCCCGTATTACATAGTCCAGATTACGAGAATTTAATAGACTCATGAAAAAAACTGCGTCAGCGTGTTTACTTAAAAATTTTGCACCTGATGGAAACAAAATAACAGGCAATTTGGAGCATTTTTTAATAGCATTAACTGTTTCATCCACTTGTTTCTGAGACAGAAGCGTAGATCCTCCTACCATTATTGCACTGCTACCAGCCTCCTCGGCGGTTTTTGCAATTAAACCAGCGGTTTTGGGTTCTTGTTTATCAGGATCCAGCAGAGCGAAATGTAATTTTTTCTTCTGGGACTTCTTCCTAATATCCTGTGTTATAGTCATTGCACCTCTCAATTAAAATAGACTATATAAAAATATTTATGTCCCTAAAGCAGGGTATTTTATTCTAATTAAACCAAAACAAAGAATTATAACGATAATGATTATGGTTGGGGGAAATTTAGTTTTGATCTGCGACATAGTTAATCCTACTATAACCGATGCGTTAGATTTTATTAAAAAGCATCATACATCTAAAGCAGACAAAACTCTTCTTTTAGTTATTGGGGATTGCATGATTGATTATCGTGGAAGAGCACGATCTCTTTTAGACTGGGGAGAACGAGTAATAATGATTAAACAAGATGGAACTTTACTGGTTCATCAACCTGTTTTGCGTGAGCCTGTAAACTGGCAACCGACTGGAAGTAAAACGTATTTTTCTACAAAAGACAATCAATTAATTCTCAGATCAACTCACAAACGTCCACCTGAAAAAATGAAAATAATCTTTCGTGATCTAAAGCTAATCACAGTTACAACTTTGCACGATAAAGCAAAATTAATAATTTCTGGAATGGAAACAGATGTCGTTAACGAAATAATGAGCAACCCCGAGGTAATCGAAGAAGGTTTACGCATTAATAAACGTGAAAAACATGTTAAATCAGGAATAATCGATCTTTTTTGTTATGATAAAAATCACGTTCCTGTTATTATCGAGGTTAAGCGTAGTCTAGCAAACATCAGTGCTGTCCATCAACTACGAATGTATGTTAACGATGTCAAGAAAGATGTACACAAAGCAAATGTTCGCGGGATTTTGTGTGCACCTCGCATTCCTGATATGGTAAAGAAATTGTTGTCGGATTATGGTTTAGAATGGCAAGAGGTTGAACGACGAGTTGTTCTGCCTGATGATTACCAAAAATCTTTGAAAGAATTTGTTGAAAAACGATAGTATTTTAAAAAACTAGTTGATTCTATATTGGGGAGGTCTGGATTAAGAAACGAAGGGGCAACATCCCATCCGATTCCGCTTTTTCCAGACTCCCTTTGGGACTTTTAGAATTATAACATAAAATTTGAGAGCATATGATAGAGTTTTTAAACAAATATACGATGTTACTGCTGAGAAGAACAGGATGGAAAGTAAAATAAAAACTAATGGTTTTACTTATCTAGTTGTATTTTTTATTGTTACAATAATAGCCATCAATCTTGTGGCAAGTACTCATACTTATGATCCTGCATGGGTAGCTATGTTTTCATTTTTGTTTATTGGGATTCCTTTTATAATTGGCGGATCTATTGTAATGGTAATATTATTGAAAAAGAAAGTTAAATTTCGTACTCAAATTATATCAGCAGTAATTATTGTAATATTAATTGTATTAGCATTTTTACCTTTGGTTCATAATAACGGTTTACCTGGAGATGAATGGGAGTATAACCAAGAATTATCTGAATTCTATAAGTCATCACTTGGTGGCAATTCTGGCAAATATGGGCAATATAGAGTATATTTAGGAAAGACCACAGTTCAAGGTAGAGACGCTAGAGTTTATGAGTATATTGCTGGTTGGGATGAATGGAAACAAATTAAAACAGGAATCGAGAAGGATAACAAGTTATTTATTGATAATGTAAGGGTTTATCCCACTTGGTTTGTTGGTAGATCAAATCAGAGCGAATCTGTTTTTGGGTTAGGAAGAGTATATATTTATGAATTACCCAATATGGATGAATCTTTTAAGTTATATCTAAAAAATGAGTCTGGTAATGTCCTATATAATTTAAGTGAATATGGATTAAATGTTGGTGATTTAATAGTAGTTTATGGAGAAATCAAGTCTGATTCGGGTGATGATCTTTATATTGTAATAGACAATGCGGAAAAAGCTGAGACTTTATAGACTCTGTAGTTTTCTTAATAAATTAAAAATCTGTTGTTTTGAAATGAGATACAGTGTAAAAACAAATTCATTTTCATTACTAAGTAATTATTTTCTTAACTACATCTTCACTACAAGCAGCTACAACACTACTTTTTTCATCAAGTGAAAAAGGCATGTCAAGCTCTTCGCCGTGAATGTTTTTAACAAAACCACCAGCTTCCCTCAAAATAAGCGTTGAAGCAGCGATATCAACGATTCTTATGAAATCCTTACCAACAACATAAAAATCAAGTGCACCAATAGCGACCATACACATCTCAAGCGAAGCAGAGCCTAAAGATCGCACCTTGTCTTTTTTTGCAAGAGCAAGTGTAACTTTATCAAAATTTTTACCAAGAGCAAGAGACGAAAGAGGCTCTTTATCAGGAACATCTGGAACACAAATTCTATTCTTATTTAAAAAAGCTCCATGACCTTTCAAAGCAGTAAACGTATCACCAGTTGGAATGTTCTTAACAATCCCGTACTCCACATCACTCAACTTAGATTTACCAACAGCAAGCGAAACCGAGTAAAACGGAATCCCTCTGTACGCATTTCTAGTTCCATCAATAGGATCTAAGACAAAGGTGTATTTACTACCGCGATCTATAAAACCGATTTCTTCGCTAAGTAAATTTACTTTAACTTTAGATCTTTTAAGAAGATCTACCGCTGCATCCTCCGCAAGTTTATCTATATATTTTGTTACAGTACCGTATGCACCGATACCAATGGCACTTCCAAATTTGTAGAAATCAGTGGATATTGCTTTCTTAACTTTTCTGTATACAATATCTACAGTTTTATGCGCCAGTAATTTTAGTTCTTCGTCCATAACTCACCCAACGAAACGACCGAACCCTTTTTTGACTTGGATTTCATGATCTTCTATAAGCTTTTCTCCTCTGACAAAAACATGAGTTGGGAATATTGCATGCCAATCTTCAAATGGAGTCCAACCACATTTTGAATGCAATTTATCTGATCTAATTCTAGATTCTTCTTTAATATCTACAACAATAAAATCAGCATCACGTCCAACTTCAATTGCACCCTTTTGAACATTGAGCAATTCAGCAGGCCGCTTACAAATAAGGGAAATTAATCTTCTGTAAGAAATCGTTTCCTTTTTTGCCAAATATAAAAACAGTGGAAACATTGTTTCTATGCCGGGCGTACCAGATAGCGCTTCATCAAAATCAACGTCTTTTTCATCTTTAGTGTGAGGGGCGTGATCGGATTCCAAGACGTCAGCTATTTTATTTTTTAATGCATTGAATAAGGATTCTTTATCAAAACCTGTTCTAATAGGCGGATTTACTTTGTAAAATGTTTGACAACCCGGTGTTTTTTCCGTGCTTAAAAGAGAGTGATGAGGCGTTATACCAAAGCTAATGTTTTGCCTATTTTTTAAAATTTCAAGGCTTTCGATAGAGGATACATGACAGATGTGAGACTTCACATTCAGTTCTTGTGCCGCTTTAACAACATCCCTGATAGACGTTTCTTCACAAATTGATGGGCGAAAGCGAAGATGATCGACTATGTTTGTTTCTTTTCCTTTGTTTTTGGAAAGTAACTCATCATCTTCAGCGTGAAAAAGTACTATTTTGTCTGTCTTAGAAACAGATTGCAAAGCGGCCCTAAGATTTTTCTTATCAAACTTAAGTGTGTTGGTTGTACCTCCAAGATAGATTTTAAATCCGCTGCATCTTTTTGCTAAAGATTCAATGTTATTCATGTTGTTGTTTGTAATTCCAGCATAAATACCAAAATCCACGTAGGACTTCTTTCCAGCGGAAGTAATCTTCTCGGAAAGAGCAGGCAAGGTAGTTGTCTGAGGAATTGTATTGGGCATATCAAAGACACAAGAAATACCCCCAAAAGCGGCTGCCATCGAACCAGTAGAAAAATCTTCTTTATGCGTCATTCCAGGATCACGAAAATGAACGTGCATGTCTACTCCTGCAGGAAGAATTAATTTGTTGCCAAAGTCAATGTGCTTTTCTCCCTTAAGTATCTTTTTGATATCAGTAATTTTGCCATCTTTAATTCCAATACAACAATCCTGAAAAACTTCGTTTGTGAAAACCTTTCCTTTAATTGTCAGATCCATCTAATTTTTGCTCCTTAATTTCTCCCCTTGGTTTTATTTCAGTAAATATCTGCCCACTGTATTTTGAGATTTTTGTACTCTTATCAAACCAAGCATCAGGCATAAGCCCTGCCTTCATGCATGTATGTGATAAAAACTCTTCCTTGTCCCATCCTTGTTCAACTGGGACCTGCGGCAAAAGTAAGCCTTTGAAAAAACCTTGTTCTACAATAAGACCGTCTCTACCAATTTCAATTTGCGAAAGATAGTCTTGCGGTTTATCTACTTTTATTAAAGTAGGTTTTGTCAAAATTGTAACCTCGATTATTATTTTGTCAAATTCACGCTCTTCAAGCGGTGGGAACCTTGGATCTCTGGTTGCTGACGTCGCACCCTCAGTTATTGCATCTTTCAAAGACATCACTGGAAGCGGTATGCCTATGCATCCCCGTAGATCGTGCTCGGGATACGTATGAATTGTAACAAAGGCGCCTTGTCTTTCGCTAAAAATACCTTTCAAATCAGAAGAAGAAACTGACCCGGTTTTTACATATTTTTCAATTATTTCTCTAGCAAATTTAACTGCTTTTTTTCCTTCGTCGAGGCTCAACATGAGAAAAAGTATTTGAAACAAGATTAAATAAAATTTGGTTAGTTTTTAAACTAACCATTTTTAATCTCTTTCTACGCGCGACATTGCAATATTGTAAGTTATCGGTGGTTCTATGGAGGATATATCTTTCTTGCCTTCGAAGGTATAGGTATAGTTTTGCCCGCTCTGATTGAACTTATAATTTACCGATACATTATAAGAGCCAGGTGACAACTCTAAAGTGTAATAGCCCGTTTCATTCGACGACACTGTTCTGCTGTATATCGCGGTATTGCCAGCAACAGCACCATTGGGTTCAAATTTAATGTTTGTAATGTTAGCAATATTCACTCCTGCGTAGGACGTAAATCCGCTAACGGTGGCAGAATTCTTTGTCAAAGAGATAGGTTTTACAACTTCGACTTCGCCAGTTGATACGGTCAACTTGTCGTTAAATGAGTAGACTACTATCGAACTTTCTTTCTTTTCGACCGTGACATTATAGGCACCTGGTGTTAACGCGATCGTATATGAACCGTTATCTGCAGAAGTGACCGTTTCATCTTTTGCTGTGTTGTTTTCTACGAATCCGTCAGAGCTAAACGTTATTGGTATACCCCCTACAGCCTGGCCATTATATCTTGTGTAACCTGTTGTAGTAACCGGCATCAATTCTAACGAAACATTATATGACAATGTCTGATTTTCACCTAATGGAATTTGTTCAACTGATCTGTATGAGTCTCCCTTTGTTACGGTTAAATTGTATTCTCCGGGCACTAGATCCACAAAAGAGTATTTTCCATCGCTATCAGTAGTTGTTGTACCTGTTAATATTTCCTCTTCAACATTCTGTCCATTAATATCCATCCTCTTGTAGACGAGCTCTACATTCGCATCGCTTATTGTATCGTTTTCGTCATTGTGATATACTTTACCAGCAATTGATGAATGCTTCATTTCAGAGAAATTGTAGTAGTTTTCATTTTCATATAAAGGAATCAACGTTTCGTTTATAACGAAACCATTTTTTTCAGCTCTAACAAAATAGTAAGATGACAATAAATCTGATGCATTGAAAGAGCCGTTTCCATCATTAGCAACTATATCAACCAATAGGCTCTCAGTCTCAGAGATTAATTCGTATAACGAAATATTTACATTTTTTAATGTCGTATCACTCAGTTGACCAAAAGAACCATTATAATCATTATCAACGTAAACATAGCCTTGAACCGCGGCAGGCAAGATAGTTATGTTTACTGTTCGCTCGTAATTAGTTCCCTTTCTCATCGCATCATCATCTGAAATTGGCGCAGTTATGGACCCTATTTCTCCATCGAACGTTACATTTTTCATAATAAATGGTGGTATATATTGACCGAAATTTCTTCGTATTTGAATCCATGCACCAACACCAGCAATTAGATTGAATTTGCCATCGGTCATAGTCATTCTATCATGCTCAATTGGAAAAGACACATTTCGATAAGACGAGTAAGTAAGATTCTTCAGAACGTTAATTTCTGCATAAACAGGCTCTCCTCTAAAGGAAACCGTCCCATTAATATACGCGCCTTCATAATATTTAGCTATCACGACAGCGGCCTTACCGGTGTCAAAATAGGGATATACTGCCATATCTGACATATAATCTGCGTAAAAGTGCTTCATATCATAACATGGCACCTGCCAGTCGTACTCCTGCTTACTCCCAGATGTTTGATCTACTTGGTATGGCCCAATATAAGTCTTATAAAACATCGTTTCAAAATAAGGATCCTTATAAACCTGTTGGGTACTAGTAACAACAATCTGACTACGCTCCTCACGACTCATGCCTTTTATTTCCTTAGCAGTCCAAGTTTTATCCTGTTGGTTTCCGTAACTATCAACTGTGTATCCAACATAATCCAGACTGACAAAATCGTCTCCAACACCGTTAACTAAAAGTAAGCTTTTATCTGACAAAAATGAAAATATATTGAAAATCTGTCGGTCATAGCCTTCGACACCATAGTAACGAATACTCCAGCCAGTAATGTTTTGAAGATCATGGTAAAGCCATGTAATTTGTTCTTCATCTAGCGTACTATTTAAAAGTTCAACCACATCATGATAAACTGCATTTTGGGGATACTGTTGGCTGACACGATATTGTTCACTAGTTGCTTGGTCATATTCTGCACCAATTGGCTTTCCGTATGATGGAGACGTATCTGGATGGACAACCCAGTTCACAATCATATCTGAATTATTTTTTCCCAAGTGATTTGAAAGAACATCAATTACATCTTCTGAAATTCTCCCAACGTTGCGATTCTCATTACCTTCCAATAATCTTACAATCCAAACGGATACGGCCTCCTTTTCACTAGTTGAAGTCTGAAAATTAGCTGCAGTTGGAATCCCATCTTGGAAGTTATCGGCAACGGTTGGATGCCCACCTAAAGCAACTTCATAGAAACCATAGTCCCACCAAGAGATAAAGGCGGGCCTTTTGGCAGGGTTTTCGATATTGGTATCTTGTTCATTTAACCAATTTAATGCATCTGCCCAATATCGTTCTTTGTAAATTACCAAACCAAATGCCCCCTGATGCTCTTCACCGAACATCTCTGTCTTAAGCACTTTTGTTTTATCTTTTGGATCCATAGCACTAGGAATTGCTGCATCAAAAACGACAAAGGCATTGGGCAATATTACAATAAAAGCAACAAGGATAATACCAAAAATATGAAGGAACTTTACTCCTCGGCGTATACCATGAAATCCTCCACCTGACGCCCTTATATTCCTTATCATCTGTTTATAATTAATTCGATCAATGAATAACCAGACTATCCAACCGCCAAGCAAAGCAATCAATGGAACCATGTCGTTAATAAAACGGCCAGCAACGCCCGTAAGCCAAATGTCCACTATAAATAACACAATGATAAACAGGTAATCCTTACGTTGTTTATTTCTATAATAACGGTAGCACAAGAAAAGAAAACCGGCCCAGCCTATCCAATAAAGAGCAGGACCGAAGGACATCACAGTATTACTAATTTGATAAGTATTGGCTTCTGCAATTGTCATCGAAACTTTGTTACCATAGATACCAATGCCGAATATTACCTCTGAAAGACTTGTAAGAGGAGAAAGAATTGGATTTTTGGCTGCCAAATCTTTTGCAAAATATATAAATGATAAGCCAACAGCGCCTATTGAAAAAATTGCAGGTAATGATACGGTCCAAGGTGTTTTCAATCTGCCAAATAGATAATAAATTGCACCAAAAGCTGTAACCATAATACATATGTAAAATGATATATTGGTAGAAAAACCATCTGGAGTAATAGCAATCACGGGTAAAGAAATGAGGTAACCCGTCCATAATATTGCAGAAGTAGTTCTGAAGGCTTTGAATTCTATTTTATTTGTAAATATATCGATAAGCATTAATACGCCAGCATAGACCGCGATAATTACATATAGATAGTGAGCCTCAACCCAGGTTAACGATACCCCTGCCAGAGAGACCCCACCAAGAATAGCATATAACAGTGACCTTGTCGGATTTTTTTCTTTGATGCTCTTTATTAAAAAAAGGAACGTTAAGAAGAATAGCAAAAGATTAAACGAATCGTGGTCGAAAAGCCCAAACGCTGAACCGTGACCTGAACTAATATGAGCTGGAATTAATGCAACAAACATTGCTCCGATAAGTCCTGCTTTTTTATTGAAAAGTTCTTTTCCTATAAAATACACTACAAAAATGAGTAAAGCTCCATAAAGAGCTGGAAGAAACTGCATTGAATAACCTATGGCTTGGGGTTCGTCCATAAAAGGCACTAGAACTCTACTAAAACCTAGGGCCATCATATTGAATAATGGAGCCCTGCCACCTTCAGCCCCCAGGGGATAGTTTAGCAGAGGGTCTCTAGCATGAAAGTAAGGATATTTACCGGTTTCGTAAGTACCTTGCACAAGTCTCAAGTTATAATAGGGGTCAGGTCCGGATAAATAGAATTTTTCAAGACCTTGACCATCGGGATTAACAGTAACTTCAGAAACTAGGTTATAGTAAGTATTCAAAAATAGTGCCAAGAAAAATATACCGATAAGTGTAACTGCGATCCACCAATTTTTTTTAAATTTAAAGGGTTTTTTTTCAATCGCGGGTTCTGTAGATCGTACAGTATATTTTGTTTCATCCGGTAGAGGTGTGCCTCTCCATTGTGCTCTCTTCCGCATTAGTTTCACCTTAGAAGTAATTACAACCGTAAATCCATAGTCTTATAAATAACTTATCTTAACTTTGTTTTTTAAAAAAGGAAGAAACACAAGGCGCAATTTTAACTTTGCTAAACTCGCTTTGTATAGTATCAGTCGAAATAATTTCAAAACAACCTGCAGTTACTAATTTTTTTACGGCATCTCCAGCAAAAAGACCGTGAGTGCACGCAACAAAAACATTTTTTGCCCCATCTTTTTTAAGCTGTTGAACAGATTTTGCCATAGTCCCACCTGTCGAAATAATGTCGTCTATTATCGCAACGTTCTTGTTCTGTACATTTAATTTCTTTGGCTTTATTTCAACTGTTGTGCCATCAATTCTGGTTTTCTCCATATAATCAAAATCACAATCTATAATTTTAGATGCTTGCTTAGTTCTATCAAGAGCACCTTTATCTGGAGCCAGCATCATATCAATATTTTTACCTTTAAGGTATTTAGCGATTTCAGAAATTGCTGAGCAACTAAAAGCAGATGTGGAGAAAAAGTCCAGAATGTGCTCTTTATGAGGATCAACAGTAATAACTCTGTCGGCGTTCAAGCTGATGAGATTTGCCATTGCCTTTGCACTTATAGGTTCTCCCTCTTGAAATTTTGTGTCTTGTCTAGCGTAACCAAAATAAGGTATTACAACAGAGATCTCCTTTGCTCCTGCTTCTACTGCTGCATTTTGTAACAAAAAAAGCTCGATTATATTTGGGTCGGGGTACGTAGTTTGAACAATTATCACATGTTTACCAGATATATTATCGAGGATTCGCATGTAAAATTCATCATCTGGGAAACGCTTTGATATGGTGTTTGCTAAAGGTATTTTAAGTTCTTTTGAAAGATCTTCTGCAACCGTTTTAGATGCAGTTCCGCCTATTACATACATTTGCAAGAACGAGAATTACTAACCTATTTTTAGGGATTTCGTAATTTTGTTAGAAAGTTTTTAAAAGGGACATATGTTTAGTTTATTAAGGAATTGGGATATGCATTCGAAGAAATTGGTAGTTTTAACTATATGCGCGATAATTCTATCTTCACTTTTTATCGTTAATACTGCTTCTGCTCAAGATGAAATAGAGAATTTTGTTGAAGCAACCTTTACTGTTAAATTTGTAAGTGGAACTGAATTAGAAGTAAATGTTAGCATGGATGTCAGTCAGATAGTATTGATAAGTGGTAATATCTACACCAGAGAGAAAATACAAGCATTATCAAGTACCAGCTTAGAAATCATGGGTGCGATAAAATATGCGTTAAAAGAAATGCTAATGAACCAAATAAGACAAACTTTTGAAAAAGCAACGGTTGTCACAATTTATGAGTTACCAGCATACATAAACGATAGATTTTACGACGATTTTGATATTAATTTGACCTCTGCTTTCTTTAAATTGAATGATTCCGTAAATGCTGACGATTTCATCAATGGTATACTAGATATGAGTGCCTTGCTAAACTACACTATAAACTTATATGCGGAACCGGGATGGAACAACACCTATATGATAAATCTTGGCGCAAATCTTGATTACCAACGAACAACGGGAGTGCTGAGCGGAAATAACATAGTTTGGACTTTAAAAAATTGGGATGGAAATAATCCTAGCAAAATAGCTGAATTACAAATAAAAAAGAAAAACCCGACAGCAAAAACATTAGAATCAGAAAATATCTCTTTGGAATTTGAACTAGATTCAAAAATTCCTGATACCACTAGTTTGACGAATAATATAATACTTAAGGGAGTGGATATTAGATCATACAATGCATTACCAAGCTTTGTTAGTAACTTAGATTTTAGTATTGCGGATGGCATCAGATTATTTGTTGAAAACGGTTTTTTTACATGGGATGATTTTTACCAAACAACGGTAAAACCATTGGAGGAAAAAATAAAATCAACAATAGAAAATTCTCCTTTTAATCAAACATTGGACTTAACCTTTAGTTGGGATAATGACACAACCTCAAATTGCTTAATTCCATATGAAATATCAAATATGGATGACACACCAGCCATTAAAGCTATTTTAAAGGACAACGATGTGAATCTACAATTATGTGGCGTCTCTAGCAGGGCATTTTTTGGTTTGATTAATTCTGGTGCAAAATCGAATATTTCCAGAGATGATCTTAACTTTGGTGAGGGCCTAGACACAATCGATTATGACTTTGACATAACTCTGTATCTGCCAGATAAACTGTATCTTGATAATAAAAACATTTTTACCTGGAACGGAAGCAGTTCCATTTTTGGAGAATTTAAATCAGATATTGCCGCAAATTATACCCAACAAGAGAAAGACATGGTAATAGAAATCGAAGTAAAAAGTGTAGATCTAAATCTCCTTAGTTTCTTGACGGGAAAGACTGAACTAAAATTTGAATTAGATTCCAGAGAAGCAAGAAACTACAATGTTACAACTATACCGGCGGAATTTTCATTACCAAAAAAGATATTTTTGGATTATTTAAATTCAGACGCTTTTAGGTTATGCATAGAGGAAAACATATTTAATGCAGGTAGCATAAACGCTTTTCTCGAAAAAGAAAAAAGCATTTTTGAAAGTATAATTAGGAATATATTACCGGGATTAGATGCCAGTGGAAATATTAATAGAGGGGTTTTTGACGAATCGCTCGCGTGGGATGGCAACATATCAAACATGGATGCTGAAACACCAGTTAAAGTGGCTAACTCTGCTCATAGTTCATATCCAATTAATTTCGAATTATCGTTATTCCCACCAAAATTCGGCATTACAACGCAGTACCTCAATTTTTCAGGCATAGAGAATTGCGATGTCACATACAGGATTATTTTCCCACAAGGAATTTCTTTGGATGCTGGCGATTCTTTAAACAGAGTCAACGTTAGAAAATTAGGAGATGGAAGACAATGTCTAGAAATAGTGTTTACTGCAGCAGAAGCAAATCTTACTGACGAGGTTAATTGTAAAATGATACCTTCCGCTCTGTTTATTTTAGGCATATTTACGCCATGCATAATTAGTTTGATCATAACGATCATACTGCTCGTGGTAGTTATCATTGTACGAAAGAAGAGAAAAGGAAGAAAATTTAGAGAACCGAAAACGAGTGAAGACAAAGAAGAGCCCGAAGAATCAACCGGCTATGAGACTGAAGAGTACTATATTCCACCGCCCCCCAACGTCAAATAGAAAAATTATTTCTCTTTGATGATGTAAGGTACAAGTTTTAGAAGCGACGGGGTGTTTTTAAGCAACGGTTTTACTAGTCTTGATGGATAATCAATATCACCGTATTTTGAAATTATTTCAGTAATTTTTGTATCATTAAATTTTTCAATATATTTATCCAATTGTTTGTCTGATAAACGTTTAAAGATCCTTCTGAACTTCATTCCTAAATTTAAATCTCTTCCGATATCCGAAAACCATAATTTATGATATTTTTTTAGAAATTGTGAAGTGAAATTATTTTTTTTCAAAGCCTCAAGAGCGACATTCGAACAGTGAGTGGCACATAAAATACCTGAATAAATGCCTCCGCCTGAAGTCGGTTTAACTTGTGCCGCTGCATCGCCCACTAACATAACGTTTGAGTCGTGTGTTCTTTTTAGAATACCGAGTGGAATGACACCGCCGATGTGTTTAATTATCTCAGCATTTTCTAAAAACGGAGATGATGATTTATTTTTAAAAAAATTTGAAAAGTAATATTTGGGAGAATACACTGATTCGTGGTCTATACACAATCCGATTCTTGCATTTGTTCCTTTTTTGTTAGTTGGTATAATCCAAGCAAAGAAGCCGGGCGCAACATTTTTTCCGACAAAAATTTCTACAAAATCTGGATTAAGGTTTGTATTATCTATCTCAGCACCTATGCCTCTAAGAAATTCTTGCGGTTCTGGAAATGCAAACCTATCTCTAATTTTTGAATAAGGTCCATCTGATCCTATGAGCAATTTACATTTAATATCAAGATTCCGTGATGTTTTTAATTCAATGTGCTCACAGATTTTTTGAGTGGACAATACATTATTTTGTAAAAAGATTTTAGCGCCTTTCGATTCTGATTTTTTTATTATCTCTTTATCAAACTTCGAGCGATCTATTGCAAGAGCATGAACTCTATCACCGCCGATTGTTAGAACATGCCCTGATGGAGAATGTATATGGGCGCCTCTAACTTCATTTTGAATGACGTCTTCCTTTGATATATCAAGAAAATCAAAAACCCTTGGTGAAATCAAACCTGCACAATTGAGTGGTAAACCTATCTCTTTATTTCTTTCTAATAATGTAACGCTAAAGTTTTCTTTCGCAATTCTTCCGGCGATGTATCCGCCAACGGGTCCGCCACCAACAATCGCTACGTCACATTCCAACATGATTTAGTAGAGGTATGTTTCATAAGATTTATAACAGAATCGCAGATACTCAGCCAGGGAAAAACAATGTTTACTAATGATTTGTCAGTGGCTATCTTAGAAACCGTTGGCGGAGTTTTTCTTTTTTCCAGAAATAAAAAGAAGAGAGAGGAAAAGGAAGCTGAAGAAGAATATAAGAATAATCTCCTATGCCGATTTGTACTCGATGGTGCAGGAAAAAGTATTGGTGAAAGTGTAGCTATAAACGATGATATCCTGATTGTAAAATCTGGAAAAAAATATTTGGGAATTCCCCTTAAACATATAGAAGTAGCGGAGAAAACTTTGCTAGTCAAAGGACTTATTGAACAGGACCGGGCTGAAACGATGGGGGAAAAATGGCGGCAAGAATCAATCCGGGAAATTGATAATAATGAGAGAAAAAAAGATTGATTTTGAATATAAGATGGTGATAGTGACCAGGGATGATCTAAAAATTTCCCCTGGCAAACTTGCTGCCCAAGTTGCACATGCTGCTGTGGCTTGTGCTCTTGATACCAAAAAGAAAAATTCTAAATGGTTTAATAAATGGCAGAACGAAGGCGGAAAAAAAGCAGTTGTAAAAGTTGATCATGAGGAAGACTTTTACCAACTAAAAAATAAAGCTGAGAAGTTAAAAATTGTGACTTACCTTGTCATCGACGCAGGACACACCGAAATACCTGCGGACACAAAAACGGTTTTAGGAATTGGACCGGCACCTGACAATTTGATAGACCAGGTAACTGGAGATTTACCACTATTGTAGAGTAAAAAAATATAGAAAATATGAGAGTTTTCTATGAAATTTAATCTCTCGATGTTTTTCCTGAAGAGGATTTACTTTTAACAGGAATAACATCAGCCATTCTTTCTGCAATGACGTTAGTAATTGACGTATTTGGGTCGATTACGTACTTTGTGTTATTTTCTAGTGAGAACTGAACTGTTTCTAATTTTTTGTACAATTGTGCTTCATTCCTGAAATATTTCTGAATCGCAGTATTGATTTTTTCGATTTTGGCTGCATCTGCTTCTGCTACTTTGACAATCGCCAGAGACCTACCTTCTGCCTCTAAAATTGCCGCTTGTTTCATACCTTCTGCTTTTTTAATTTCTGCTCTTCTTAGACCGTCTGCCTGTGTTTCAGCAGCCGTTGCATAGTCAACTGCTGCCTGTTTTTCGTTTTCCGCCTTGACGACTTTATTCATGGTATCTTGTACGTCTTTCGGCGGGTCAATTTCTTTGAGTTCAGTGCGCACAACTTCAAGTCCCCAGTTTGCCGTTTCACCTCGAAGTGTGCTCATAAGTTCGTTATTTATTCTGTTTCTATCACTGTTTGCTTCATTCAAATTAAGAGTGCCAATAATGTTACGAAGTGTTGTTCGGGCAAGATTTACAATTTGATATTTGTAATCAAAAACATTGTATTGAGATGCTTTTACAGACCCTTCATCTATTTTCACTTTGAAATAAACTTGGGCGTCAACCTGCGCATTTAGTTTGTCTTTTGTAATGATAGTTTGTGGCTCTGCATTAACCATCATTTCAGTGATGTTAATTTTTATCAATTTTTCTGCAACAGGAATAATCCATGCTAAACCTGGCTGTTTAAATCTATTGTATTTACCCCATCTTTCAACGAGAGCTCTTTGGGTTGGTCGGACTACACGAAATCCTACCAAAATAAACCATACTATCAGCAATACAAGAATTCCCCAGCCTAATAATCCAATCGTATCCACCCTATATCACCTCAGATTTCGAAACATAAGACCATTTATAAATTATAGTATTACCTTATCAACGATTTTGTCGAAACATTATTAGATTACTGCAGGTTTTATTTTTTTAATGAAGCAACAAATTAGACTACTAGGTATCGACGATTCACCATTTACATTTACTGATAAGTACGCAACAGCAATAGGTGTTGTCATGCGCGGCGGAGAATACATAGAATGTGTTCTTAGACGTCAGGTGTCAGTAGATGGAGACGATGCAACATATGTTTGTATAGATATGATAAAAAATACAAAGCACAGAACACAATTGAAAGCTATGCTCCTGGATGGTATTACACTAGGTGGATTTAATGTAGTTAATATAAATAAAGTGTATGCATCTACAAATCTACCTGTCATAACAGTTACAAGAGACAAACCAGATTTTAAAAAAATTGAAAGTGCGTTGAAGAAGAATTTTGATGACTGGAAAAATCGTTTAGCTCTTATGAAAAATGGAAAACTCTACAGAGTTGAAACGAAACATAATCCCATCTATGTAAAATGTGTTGGTATAGATATTAAAGAGGCAAAAGAAATAATAAAGCTTTCAACAATACGAGGTGTCGTACCTGAACCTATCCGTATAGCTCATCTGATCGCATCAGGTATTACGCGAGGTGAATCCTATGGCAAAGCTTAAAGCTGAGGTTGACAGAAGAATGTGTTTGGCTTGTGGAGGTTGCATTTCTGTATGCCCACAAGATGCTCTTTCTATGCACGGTGGCAAAGCCTTTGTAACAGAAGAAAAGTGTATAAGCTGTGAGATTTGTATAAGAATTTGCCCAGTTGGAGCAATTAATTGGAGGAGTAACAGATGAAATACGATGTCGTTGTAGTTGGATCAGGACCTGCGGGTAGCGTTACTGCACGCTTTGCTGCAAAAGCCGGTGCTAAGGTTCTAATAATCGAGAGGAGACAAGAAGTCGGCGTTCCAGTTCTCTGTGGCGAGGGCGTTAGCAGAAAGATCGATGCGTGGGGCATGCTCGAAGGTAAAAGATGGATTGCGAGTAGTATGGATGGGGCAAGGATATATTCTCCTGATGGTACGATGGTAAAGCTTTCAGCAGAATTAGCGGGAAATGAAACAGGTTACGTGCTTTATAGAGATATTTTTGATCAGGAACTTGCTCGGCAGGCGGTTAAAGCCGGCGCAAAAATAATGACAAATACCGATGCGATTGGTTTACTAAAAGATAAAAATAAAATAAGGGGAGTAAAAACAAAGCAATTTGATGATGAATTTGAAATTGATGCTGACGTCGTTGTTGGTGCTGATGGTGTAGAATCAAAGGTTGGCAAATTGGCAGGCATCAATACAACGCTAAAACCTAAGGATTTGGAAACTTGTTGCCAATACACTCTTACAAACATTGAATGCAAAGATGCGTATTGTGATTTTTACCTTGGAACAAAGACGGCACCCGGTGGCTACATTTGGGTTTTTCCAAAAGGAAAAGATACTGCAAATGTTGGTATAGGAATACTAGCAAGTCTAAGCAAAGCTGGATTGGCAAAAAAACTCTTAGACAAATTCATTTCTAAAGACCCTAGACTGAAAAATGGGCACCCGCTTCGTTTTATTGCAGGAGCGGTACCAGTAGCTAATCCTGTAGAAACAGTTCGAGACAATTTAATTTTAGTCGGAGACGCGGCTCGTCACGTTGATCCAATCACAGGTGGCGGGCTTACACACTGTTTAGAAGGAGGAAAGATTGCAGGTGAAACCATTGGAAAAGCAGTAGAAAAACAAAAATTCGATAAAGAAACACTATCTGCCTACGAAACAAGTTGGAAAGAGGCCTTTGGCAAAAAATTAAAAAGGAACTATATGGTCAAAGAAATCATGCTTGGATTTGATGACAAAACATTTAACATGCTTGCCGACTCTTTGAAAAATTACAAATTCGAAGAATTAAGTACTCTGAGTCTTCTCAAGGCCCTCGTATTGAAGCATCCAACATTGCTAATGAAGCTAAGACCTCTGATGAAAGTTTCATCAGAACTTTAAGGAGCAAAAAATATGAAGTTTGGATTGGTTTGTAATTTCTATGTTAAAAAAGCATGTTCAACTGCTGCAGATATATATGACTTTTTGAGTGACAAATCAGAAGTTCTTGCTGAGGAAAAATTTGCAGAAATTAAGAAGGTGAAAGGTTACACACTTGAAGAAATTAACAAAAAAGCAGATATTGTTATTACTGTTGGTGGAGACGGAACAATTCTAAGGGCTTTAGAGAAAGTTGAGAAACCAATTTTTGCAATTAATTCTGGCGGCATGGGTTTTCTTACTGAAATTGAATCTAAAGATGCAATGAGTGGATTGAAACAATTGATTGACGGAAAATACAACATTGAGGAGAGGGCAAAGCTCAAAGCAATGGTTGACGATAAAAGGATCCCTGACGCAGCTAATGAGGTTACTATACAGACGGCACGTATCGCTAAAATGATTTATTTGCAGATTCTTATAGAAAATGAACTCATCGAAACTTTTGGTGCAGATGGTGTTATAGTTGCAACTCCCACGGGTTCTACTAGCTATGCTTTAAGTGCAGGTGGACCTATTTTGGATCCGTCAGTAAATGCAATGATTATCGCTCCTCTTGCACCGTTTAAACTCTCAGCTAGACCTTGGGTCGTACCACTAGAAAAGAAGGTTGGAATCAAGTTACTTGCCAAAAGCAAGGACTCGAAAATAGTTATCGATGGAGAGTACAACCAACCAGTTACAACCGAAAGCGACATTGTAATAACGGGCTCTGAGAAAAAAGCACGTTTTGTTAGATTTGGCGAATCGTTTTATCAAATGTTTAGAATGAAACTGGTGCGATAGAATCATGGGCTTTTTTAAAAGAAAAAAACAAGAAATTATTAAACATGAATGGAAAATCAAGAAAAAATGTCTTGATTTAATTCTTGAATGCGCTAAATCAAGTTATCCTAAAGAGTTTGGCGGTCTTTTGCGTGTTGATACTAGTGACAAATACACCATAATTGAACTCGTAGTTTTACCTGGAACGATTTCCGGTGATTCCCATGCAATATTTCAATTACATATGCTCCCAATAGATTTCAGTATAGTTGGAACAGTACATAGTCATCCTTCCCCTGTGCCGCGGCCGTCTGAAGCAGATCTTCATCTTTTCCAAAAGCACGGCAGGGTGCATATCATAGCTGCGTACCCCTTCAACGAAAATTCTTGGAAAGCTTATGATTATAATGGAGAAGAAATAGAGATGAACATCGTTTAATTCAGTTCTATTCGACTTCAGCTTTTTGTATCAATAAATCGCCAAGTTTATTATAATAAACGATACGTTCTTTTGAAAAAAATGACCTACTAAAATGTCCATTAGACAGCATGATTACACCGGTATTGCTTGATTCTTTAAACATCATATTGCAACAATAACCTATAGCACCACCGTTGTAACCTTGCCACATTTCGCCGCTTAAGTTTAAATGAATCCACCCAAGACCATGTTGCAAATTATTGTCATAAAAAGACTGGGTACTGTTTGGATATTGGACTGAATGCATGAGTTCGATAGTTGATTCGTTTAGGATCCTGACGCCGTTCCAAACGCCTTTATTCATATGAACAATTAAAAAATGCGAAAGATCGTTTACCGTTGTTCGTAGACCGCCACAGGCAGCGAGGCATTTTGCATCGTAGTTAAAAAAAGGAAT